>WLWH01000687.1_pt1 | contig 26909 bp, 43 predicted proteins | sample 6712741 | NCBI WGS metagenome assembly WLWH01 (sample SAMN12718694, study PRJNA515312) | sponge metagenome | isolation source: marine sponge | host: Mycale hentscheli | place: New Zealand: South Island, Marlborough, Capsize Point | collected 2003-05-01
CCGCACAAACAATATCTAACCCCACCGCGAGCACTGCGGGATTAGATGGTGGTGACTACATTACTGTCCAATTAAGTAAAGATGGTGGTGGATTTGTTAGTGAATTAAGGGTTAGAGGATTTTCAAATGCCACTTGGGATTATTCTTCTACTGCAGTTGCTAGTAAAGTTTCAGATGGTAACCTTACCATATTTACACCATCTGGTGGTGGGGATAGAACTAACTTAGGTGATGGTTATTCTTACATTGAACTAACAATACCGCCAGGACCTAGTTCAATAGCTATAGATGTTTATTGTAGAGTGACTAGGGCAGGTGAAGATTGGTGGATGGACAATTTTGAATTATATCAAATATCGCAAAGTGCACTACCAGTTACGTTATTATATTTTGAAGGTAAAGAAGATAATGGTGTTAATGTACTTAATTGGTCTACTGCTTCAGAGTCTATTTCTGATTATTATGATATTGAGTGTAGTCAAGACTCTTATGTTTGGAATTCTTTGGGTACAGTACCTGCAGCGGGAAACTCAAACACAACATTAAACTATTATTTTGTTGATGATCAAGTATTACCAACAATAAATTATTATCGATTAGTTCAATATGATTGGGATGGTAATTTTGAGATATTTGGACCAATAGGTTTAGACAATAGAAAAGAAGAAAAACGTATCGTTAAATACGTTTCTTTAAGTGGTCAAGAAATAAATCCAACATCTACGACTGGCCTTGTAATAGGGATTTATGAAGATGGTACAACTACTAAAGTGTACTTATAATTAACAATCTTGTCACTTGTGTGATTAGGAGCACTGACACAAACAGTGCTCCCATCATCTTTAAGTCATTTATATTATTTGATTTCATTATTTCCAAACTTTACTAACTACTTTACCATTTTCAATAGTTAAATACATACCACTAGGTGCATATTCTAAATTTACTTTTCTACCTGTCATATCATAAATACCGTCCAATATTTTAGATGACTTATGATTAGTTGTGTTATCAACATTAGGTCTACCGTTCCCATTATTACCATTGTTTCCGTTATTACCATTGTTTCCGTTACTTTGACCAGGATTAGAAGGATCAAATCCTCCCTCATCATTACCATGTCCATTATTACCATCTGATAATACATCTAAATCAACACCTACTACTGGTTCGTCTATTGGGTTAATTGGGTTAGTATTCTGTGACCAATAGTAGTTAGCTAAAGCCGTTTTTACCGCTAACCCTGCGTTAAGTCTTCCAGAACCCAACATACCAATATAATTTGGGTTTTGTGAGTCTATGTTAGTAGAGGTTGATTGTAACAAGTCTTTAATTTCATTAGGTGTGATACCTGGATAAGCTGACATAATAAGTCCAGCAGTTCCAGCTACAATAGGTGAAGCGTAAGAGGTACCACTACCAAATAAAGCCCAACCAGGTGCTGCAGTTAGTGGTACATCATAACCTGGTGCAGTTAAATCTACTGTTGAGTTGTGTTGATGGGATGAACTTCCATTTGGGTTATCATGAGAATCATTATGGTCTACAGATGATACCGAAAACACTATATCATATGCTGATGGGTATACTAACTCAGTTGGTCCACCACAAGTTGACCCGTTTCCTGCTGAAGCTACTAGAAATACACCTAAACCATAAACTTCATGAAGTGCGTCATCTAAATACTGACTATAGTTACACCCACTTGTCCAACTCATATTAATTACTTTATAACCATCATAAGCTGCTTGTAAGACTTCATTATAATTCATTCGATACAAACCTAATTGTGTGTCATATCCAACACTACTTAACATTTGTCCATTGTCAGTGTTACCACCAGCCAACGTTGCTACTGCGGTACCATGTCCTTGTGATGAGGTGTTTGTTGTGTCATAATGTAATATCTTCCCAACTAAATCTTCATGATTTACAAAGTAGTTTTGGTCTGAGATAGCTACAGGTACGGTACCGTGTGTTACGTCCCAAGCTGCTTGTGCCCATATTAAATCTAAATGCCAACTAGATGTGGTGTTGTTATTATAATTTTGGTATAAAGAATAATCATCTGGTTCGTTTAAAGTTTCATACTTAGGTCCGTATTCAATACCTGAAAGACCATCTACTTTATGCATCGAAGCGTATAACTCTACTTCATCACAGTTACAAGAAAACTCATAAACTTTTTGTAGTTTAGATTGTCTTGAATTACTTAATGGTTGTGTTACTTCAATACCTAAGTGTGCTTGTAGGTATTGAAATTCTTCGTTTTGAGTTACTGTTTCGATTGATTCTGCTGTTGCCCATACTGATTGAGCGTTTAATGTGTTAGTCAATAAAACTGACATCATTAATATTACTATGTTAATTACTGTTGTTTTCATTTTTTTTTAATTTTTATTATTAATTAATAACTTTTATTTTCCTAGTTCCAAGGGTTAAGTTTTTCATCAAGAATTTAACTACGTAAGTTCCTTCATCCAATCCTGAAACCATTATTCTCCTTTTTCCTTCTTCAACTTCAATAGTTCTTTCTTGGTTATAATTTGTATTAAACATTTTAACCTCCGTTACTTCTGCCCAATCTGGCCAAACCATTTTTACTGTAGCTATAAAGGACGGGTTTGGGTAAATTTTAACTTTGAATAAATCTGTGTTGTTGTGGGAAATCAATTCTAACCCGAAAGTTTCTTTTTGTGTAATGTCACTTTGACTTAACACTTGTCCACCAGTTAATAGTGAAACACCTAATAGGATTTTTGTAATTTGTTTTTTCATTTTTTTTATTTTTTAATTTTAATAATTTGTTACATAACATAGATACTACTATTACTATGAAAGGTGTAAAAAATGAAAGCTCTAAAAGATTAAATTAGGGGTTGTGACTTAGAGTGTTTTAGTATAAACACTTAGATGGTGTAGTGGTAATTATTTAGGCATAAAAAAACCCCCTAAAAAAGGGGGTTGTAACTTTTGTTGTCTTACTTTCTAAATTTGTTAAAAGCTTTTTCGTATAATTCGGATAGGGGTTTGTGTTTGTTTTTATCTTTACCTCTACTTTTAGTTACTTCTTTTAAAACCTTATCTCTTAACCCAAGATAATGGGCTTCATATAAAACATCTTCAATTTTACTCATGACTTAAAAATTTTTTATTACCAACGCATTGGTATTTTTCTTTTATTTCCCAAACACCACCCGTTAAATCAGGTGATATCATATGACAATTATGTTTTTTAATAAATTTTTTTGAGTGTTCGATAAATGAATCGTTATTTTTGTTTCTAACTTTCCAAGGGCACTCACCACAGCACTTTTTCATTAAATAAATATAGTTAAAATTGTCAATATTACCTAATTATAGTTTTTAATTTTACTTAAACAAATATAGTAATTTTTTTTAAATAAAAAAAGGGGTTGATAAAAATATCTTCCCCTTAATTTATTCGTGTCGGAATGGTGTTCAGTATTTATTTTTCGTAACCACTGTAGATACGGTAGAGTGTTAACTCAGCCCCACTGAGTGTCTTTATTTTACTTGAGACAAAACCAAGAGGTATGTTTTATGACCTTAAGTGTGAGATTATCTCACGTTTAAACTTACCTATGGTCACCCCCTTTATGTTCGTTTAGGTAAAGGGAGAATAAAACCGTTTCTACTTTCTATTTTTGAAGTTATAGGTTGCAGAATCCATTCGTTTTACACGTTTAAATTTTGTGATATCAGAATAATTTTTGTCACTTAAACCAACTCTTAATTGGTTGGTGGGTTAACAAAGCCCTCTTTTTTCGCTTTTATCTAATTTTATTAGTTGCTGCAGTTATTCCTTAATATCACAATATTTCAAAGAACTTTAACTTTCTAGATACCGAGTATCTTTCATTCCCTATGGGTTCTAGACCGTTACTAATTCGTATCTTGTTGAGTCAACAGTTTCTTTCATAATGTTAACAGGTGTTAAACTGTTAGGGTTAGAAATTATTGACTTCATAATTGATGGAGAAAATCCACTAACAAGTGCTGTTCCCGACTCATCGAAACTCGCTGGGAAGTTACCACCATTCGCGTTTATGTTCCAGAATATAATTCCAGGTCTTACATATCCCGCCTTAGTGAACATCTCATCAATCATAGACATTGCTGATGGGTTCCAAGTAGACTCATTGTCGTGACCCCACCTAAAGTCTCTACTAGTCGCGTCATTAAATTCCATGTCCGATAGAATTAATACCTTTGTTGGCATCTCATTCTGTGGTATGTTGAATTTAACCGCTTGGTTTAGAAGTGTCTTAAATGACGCCTCTAAGTCTGTAGACATTCCCCATTCAGCTCTTTCTAGTTGTTTGTATCGGTCACTTAAAGGACCTAACAACTTTTGTATTTGTGGGTTAGAAGAAAATGTCATGAACATATCTTTGAATGCTCCTTCATTTCTTTCTGAGATATAGATACCCAAAGAAATAGCCACTTCCATACAGGTAAGGTTTGGGTTATTACCCGCTGAACAACTCATAGAACCTGATACATCTACCATTGGTAAAATAAGTTCATCCGAACCTTCCATGTAATTTGGGAGTGCTTTCCATTGTTCGTTAGACAAATCTTGGTTGTCACCTAGTCTAAGACTTTTAGTAATGTCGTATGGATACAGAGCTCCCGCGTTAACTTTTACCTCACCTTTTTTCAAAGATTGGACAAATTCTGAAAACCTTTCATAGTCATTACGACCAAACGATTTCATGTATCTTGACATTGCCAAAGATGGTGTCTTTGGGTATTCTATCTCATCCCACTTTTTTGAACACATTTTTTGTTCAACAGTATTAGATAATGAAACAATTAGTTTCCTTAACTCTTTAGGTGTTACCTTTAAAGATTTACGTACTTTATTAAATACTAAACCTTTTCTTGGCATCCACTTTGCTGCTAAACCATTTGCGTCCTTCAACCCTTGTACAAGAAGTGAAACGGCGTCACCTTCTAATTCAGTTCCGAATAGTCCGTGAACGTCATCCCATCTTCCATACTCAGGAATCAAATCAAGGTTAACCTTAACCGCTTGAGGGTTATTTGTTACTAGATAATTAACGACATCTCTAAAGATTTGTCTTTCTCCAGCTCCACCTCTTACGTCTCTCGACCAAAAAAGGATTCTCATTGCGGTTCTTGGGTCTTCATTGAAAGCTTTTGAAAACATAGAGATAACTTTCTCTTTGTTCTTTCCTCTCATCGCTCCGATAGAGAAAAACAGATTCACACACTCATTCAAAGAAGATGAACTAGTTGTCATCCCATTTTTAGTGGTTGTGTTATCTTTTTGTAAAGCTTCCATTAATCTTGACATAATTTCTTTTTTTTTAGTTTATTTTCTTAAACGTTCATCAATTATAGTAAACAAATAGTGGTTTGTCAATACGCGACCCAAAAATAATTGAAAATAATAATAAATTAAGATACTGGTTGTAGTGGTGGATTGATTAAAAATTTGGCATTTAAATAACCCCTAAGTTCGTTTTCTACAAAAAAATCTGGTACAGGTTCATCTTTAGGTTTTGATGCCGCTAATTCAGATATATATCTAGTGAATTTTAGTCTAGTATTTTCATTTAACATTTCTAAAATACCATCACTTATAAAAAATATTTTACTAAGTGGGTCTGTTGTTGGTAACTCACCCTCAGCCAAATCCATTACATTTTTAACGGCTTTACCCCACCATCTTTTATATCCTTTAGTAGTCTCTAAAGCGGGTTTAATAATTTTATTAGAAGCTCTAACACCACTACCTAAAAATGCTGCTATAGCGATTTGTGGGATAAACCATGGTAATAATCTTATAAATGATTTATAAAGACCTTCACCAACGTTTATACCAAATTTTCTTTTTTGTGCTGATTTTACTAATAATTCTAGTTGACCAAATGTTATAGGTCCTTGTTCACTACAGATTTGTGTTCTTTTACATACATTACTAATAACCTTTTTTGATGGGGCAACTATCCCTTGGGTAGGGTCAGTTTCTATTTCAGGTGATGGAAAACCATAATAAGTATTCTCATCATATTCAATACCATCAACCTCACCACCAATCTCTTTTAATAAAAATTCTTCTGATAAAATTTCTTTTGTTACCTTTTTAATGTTTTTTTCTAAACCCATATAAATAAATATTAAGAAAAAAATTAAAGTTAATCCGAAAAAATGTGATTTATGTTTATTTTAATGGGGGTGATAGTGTCTATACCTTCACCTATACATCTTGTTGCGTCTGTACTATTTTCACCATTTATATGTAAATCATGTCTAGTACAACCAAAAGGTAAACTTCTAGTGAAGAAAATAGATTCGTCAGTGGTTAAATTAAAACATTCACAAATTTTATTAATAATAGAATGTACATCATATCTACCAAACCCCATATTTAAAAATTGTTGTAACAATAATCTATTAACTCCATTAATTGAATTAAATTTTGTATTATCGGCGGCAAATCTATGTTTTACTATAATAAATTCTCTTAACAAATAATCATAAGTTATAACGATATCGACTTTGTGTAAGTATCTTATTGGTACTTCTGGTTCTAACGTACAATTATCTGTACTTCTCCATCTGCACCCAATACCTAATAATATATTTATTTGTTTGTCATCTTCAGTGTTTAACACTAAAAGTCTATAATTACGATAAGCAATCCTATAACCATTTATATTATACCATGTAACGTTTTTTATTTCTATATTAGTTAGTCTCATAGTGAAATTCTAAATAAAGTGTGTCACAATAAACATTTGTATCGGCTGGAACCCAAGAACATATATACTCATCTTCTAGATGGTAATGTAATGAACTCATTATAATTGTGTCTGTGTAAGGTATAATTAAAGTCCTACTATAAGCGTCACAGTTAACATCTTTATTTGTTTTACAAGATGTTAAAATAATTATAAACCCAACTAATAAAGTTATAATTAATATCTTAATATATGTTTCCCAATCTCTTATCATATTTCTTTAATTTATACAAATATAAAAGAAAAAAGTCTAACGGCAAAATGCTATTAGACTTTTTAATGTTTTTAGGTACAGTTTATTTTTACTTGATTGTAATTGTTTTTGGTTTTACTACCACATGTGGTGAGTATGGTATTGTTATTTCTAACAACCCGTTATTCATTTCTGCTTCAACACTAGATAAACTAAACTTGTTGTTTACTTTATACCCAAAGTTGAAAGACCTTTTAGCTATACCTGAATAATGATATTCTCTATCATCATGTTTTTCATCTGATTTAGTATAACTAACTCTTAAGATGTCTCCTTCTATATTGATGTTGACTTCTTTTTTTGTTATACCCGTACAAGCAACTTCTAAATGAAGACCTTCTTCATCTTCATAAACATCAACGGGATGTTTAAGTTTAATTGATTGTAATGGGTGAAAGGGTGATTCTGTATCGAAAAAATTTCTGACAAGGATGTCAAAAGGTGATGTTATTCTTGGCACTAAGCCGTTTTCTATTTCTTTTAAATAAGTCATAATTCTAAAATTTATTTTAACTATTATTTTTATTATAAGTTCCCATTCGGTGAACCTATTTGTACCTAAATTACGTCAATAAATATAGTACTAATACGTTTTTTGTCAAGAATTAATGAACGTTATTTCGTTTAATGGTACAGCTGATTTTAAAGTTATACCAATACTAAATTCTTGTTTTAATATAACCCCTTTATTTGTTATCTCCATAATAGTATAAGGATTACCTAACCATTTAACTTTATCACCTAATTTATATCCCATAATTTTATTTTTATAAACATGTGTCTATGTCACCAACAATTTTATTTTTATTATCCCTAAATAAGGCACAGTCTTCATACCTTTCATTATTATTTATTAAGTAATTAAGAATCCAATTGTACTCTTCTTCTGAAATCAAGACACCATCACCGCCTGACTTAATATTATCTAATATTGAATCCATCAATATTAATTTTTCTTCTTCTGTTAAAACCATAGTACAACAATTATAAACAAAAAAATCCGATATAAAAATACATCGGACTTCTTTTTTTAATTAAATTTTTTAGTAATTAACCAACTTCCATTACTTCTAAGTCAAAAATTAACTTTTTACCAGCCAATGGATGATTAGCATCAACCTTACCAACAGTTTCATTTAACTCAACAACAGTCACTCTAACTGGACCTTGTTCAGTTTGTGCTTGCAAAGACTGACCAACTTTTACACCTTCAGGTAGGTTTTCTTTCGGTACTTCGTTGATTAAATCTTCTCTAAAAACACCATATGCTTCTTCTGGTACCAACTCAATCGTTTTTTTATCACCTGTGTTTAAACCCATAACACCATTCTCAAAACCTGGTATTAATTGTCCTTCACCCACTGTGAATTCTAATGGTTCTTTACCTGTTGAGCTATCGAAGACTTCATTATCCTCTAATTTTCCAGTATAATGGACTTTTACTTTACTTCCTTTTTCAATCATTTTAATATTTTTTTGATTTTATAATTATTGAATAAATATAGGTCTTATTTATTTTTTTGTAAAGCCTCTTCTTTGTCTTGTAATAATAAAGCGCCTATTCTATATAATTTTCTTTTCCACTTTTCAGCTTTTTTATGAAACCTTTTTTCAAAAAACTTAAAAAACTTAATTGGGTTCTTTTTAACGTTTGGTGGTACTTTCTCCATATCCACATTCATTCCCATTTGTTTTAAACCTTTGTTACCTATCGCTAAAGCTGTGTCCCACAAATCTACCAATGATTTTAATGCCCTTTCCTTAGACCTAGTGTCAACACCTTTGGATGCTAGGTCCGCCTTATTCATCAAGGCGTTTAACATTTCAAAAGGGTTGTCACCTAAACCTGGTATTTTAAATGTGTTAACATATTCTTCAGCGTTAAAATCTTCTAAACGTTTCATTTGTTCCCAAACAGAACTTTTATGTAATTCTTTTAAAAAATCTTCTTTTGTGTTTATGTTTTTCTTTTCCAATAGATAATAGAGTTGGGTTACTCTTGCGTTTATTTCAAAGGACAAATGTAAATAAACTAAATTTAAAAATTTTCTCCACCAATCTAGTTGTACCTCTTCAAGTACGGGATTCATTACTATAGCGTTTAAAACACCCTCTTTCCCAAAATGACTTTCACCACCGGTTTCCAATTGTTTTAATTTTTGGTACATATGTAGTAACTCATGGGCAACTGTATCACTTAAATCTTGTCTTAAATTAGTTATGGGGTCATCCTTATCTGTCATGATATCAAAATGCATTTCTACACTTGGTAAAACTTTTATTTTACCAACCTGACTAAGTTTTTCGGCTTGTGAACCAACTCTAGCATTAATTGTGGAATCACCTTCTTTATCGTATAACTCTTTGGGTATACCTACTAACCTATAAGATATTTCAGGTCTCCACAAAGGGAATTTTTCAAACATTTCAGAACTAGTAAATTCTTTTAAAGTATTAAATCCGTTAATTTTAACCAATGAATCCATTACCTTTTTACCTGAAATAAATCTTTCTTCCATCCTTAAAGCTTCATCCTCAACTATTTCACCATCTTCATCAGTATAACTTACAGGACCCACTTCATCCCACTCATTTAATGTTGATGCGTCATCGTAAATAATCTGTGATATAGAATTTACCCAAGGTGTTAATGCTTTAGGTACTCCCATTATTTCATTTAATAGTTCTTTCTTTTTCATCACCTATAATAAAGTCTTTTTCTGTTATAAACCATTATTGGGTTTTCTGGGTTGTTGTAAATTTCTTTGAAGGCGGTTACTGACTCTGGCCCATCTACTTTTAAAGATTCTTTTAACCCCATTGTAAACTTGGTATTTGATTCCTCCAATTGTTTTGGGTTACACCCTTTAACATCACAATAATCAGCTTCACAAAGTTCAGAAATAGCCATACCTGTATAAAAACCGTGTAAATCATTGGGTACCACATATCTATCAGCATTACACCAAACACATACGGTACGTTTTTGTCTTAAAATATCAGCATATGAATCGTTGATTGTGTAATCAGTATACTCGAATAACTCACCATTTTCATCCTCTTCTACACCTTCTACTTTTGGCATAAATAAACCACTTGGGGAACCGTGACCCATCATAATAATTCTATTATGTCTTTTTATGGTTTCTGCTAGATTAAAAAATTCATCACGTTGTGTTAGAATAGTAGCTTTTAAACCAGCGTAACACGGTTTAAGGAAATCGGTTGTCCTATCATCTGGGTGTATTATTAAAACATCACCACTCTTAACATTTTTCCATCTAAGTGATTCTAGTTCTTCTTGGGTTTTTTCTTTCTTAGGTTTTTCTTTAGAGAAACTAAATTGGTCAAACCATTCCCAGTCGTCTAACTCATTATTTTCTTTTATAATCCTAACAAGTCTATTAATATCTTTTTCAGTTATTCTACTTATCTTTTTCATGTTACTATATAAATATATACTATAGTATTTTAAAGTTAGGTGAATTCCTTAAAGCGTTTAATAAAGCTTGTTCTTGTGCTGTTAGTTCTTGTGGGAATCTTGGGTTTAGTTTAACGATTAAATCACCTCTAACACTACCTTCTAACATTCCCTTCCCCTTTAATCTAAGTGGTTTATTTGTGTCAGTGTTTTTAGTTATTTTAACTTTAACTTCACCGTCTAGAGTTTTTTGATTAAATTCACCACCTAAAAAAATATCAAGTATAGAAACTTGTTTACTAACTTTCAAATCTTTACCAACTAGTTCAAATAAAGGGTGTCTTTTTATTTTAACATTAAAAATAATATCACCATTTATACCACCAACTATTTCATTACCTTCACTTTGTTTAACTAAATTAAAATTATTTTTAATACCTTTTGGTATGTTGAGTGCTATACTTGCATTTTGTTCTTTATAACCTTTTGAACTACATTCACCACATTTTTTAAGAAACAAAAACCCCTTACCCAAACAATTATTACACATGTATATAATATTATTTGCTCTAACCGCTCCGTGTCCTTGACATTGATTACAAGTTTTTTTATCTAAACCACCTTCACCATGACAATTATTACAGACTATATTTTTTTTTAATAAAACATTTTTATGAACACCACTAAAGGCCTCTTCTAAACTTATTTCTATGTTGTATAATATATTTTTAGCTCTAGGTTGTCCTCTTTGTCTAAAATTATTAAAAGGGTTTCTAGGTGGGGGTGTTGTTTCTTTAGATTTACCGGTCAACACTTGATAAGCTTCAGATATTTCTTTAAACTTGTTCTCAGCTTCGGGACTTTTGTTTATATCTGGATGATATTTTTTACTTAATTTTCTGTAAGCTTTTTTAATTTCATCAGATGTAGCTTTAGAATTTAACCCTAAGACTTGATAATGTCGATTCATATATTTAATATTAAATAAAAATGTACGTTTTGTAAACGTATATAAAATTATAATTATGTATGAATTAGTTTTATGTGAAAACAATAAAAAAATAAAAGTTTTATTCACTTATCAAAGAAGACATGACGCTTTATATCGTTTTAATGTTCTTAGTAATGAAAAAATTTCTTTAAAAAAAGAAGTAATTTATAAAGAAAAAAAATTAACTAAGGTTAAATACAAAATATTACTTTATAAAAGAAAAGAAATAGATGAAAAAAGTGTTACAATTAGAGATGAATATGGTAAACTTTTAGAAAATTTTATGAATGACCCCGATTGGGTTTTATTAAATCATTGTGACTACAGTGTTGAGGAGTATTTTTCTGTTACTGGTGCGAACAGAAAACTTTCTGCTCAAGAAATATTAAGACATGTTTTATTAAATAAAATATCTGATAAAAATACAAAACAAGTTGTTATATTAAATAATAAAATAGTTATTGAAGGTTTGGTTATTAATATGGTAACTTGTAAAAATGTGGATGAAGCTATTAGACTATATAACTATCTAAGGGTTCATTGTTTTGAAAAAAAGGTTGGTAACGTTATTTTCTTTGGTAATGTACATAAAAAAGATAAGAGTCTCTGGTATAAAAAAATAAACGAGTCTACAGGGGTAGGTTATAATCGTTTATATAGAAAAATTAGTCGTTAATTAAGATTAAACTTTGTTTTAGCTAAAGTAATAGATATAATTTTAAATACTTGTTTTTCACTTAAACTAGGGTTAGAGGTATCAACCCAATTCTTAGTTGCCACTTGTATAGTTTCAGTAATTAATGTTTTGGGGTATTTTTTTTTAATTAATTCTGACCTTATTTTTTTGACATACTCTATAAATTCAGATAAATTTATTGCCATACAGTCTTTTAACTATAAATATGTTTGATTAATTGTTTTTATTTTATAAACCTAAACTTCATATTAAAAACATCCAAATCAAAACCAGTTTCTATGTCATCATAATTAAAATTTTTTAATTCGTTTTTAACTTCTCTATGTATTTTTTGATGAAGTCCATCTTCTAGTTCAAAGATAATTTCTTTAGGTAGTTTAAACTTACCATTTTTAACTTCTTCCATGTTTTCCATTGAATAAGCAAAGTCTATAAAATTTTTTAATTCCACTTTATTAATTTTTTAAATTTACACCAAAGAGTTTTTCTTTTCTTGATTTTATTAGGTTCTTCCATAATGGAATCAGACCATTCATTTTTTATTTTATCTATAAATTTTTTCTTTTTAATCTCTGTGACAAAACTATCCTGTAAAATTTTTCTTTTTTCTTGTTCTATTTCCCAGTCTTCTCTATTATTCATTAAAAGTTTTATTTTAAATATAACAAACGTTTTAATAATTGGAAATATTTAACTTAAACTATTTCATTTTATACTAAAAAATGTTACAATTATAAAAAACAAATATTATGAACACTTTATTATTTATTTTAATCGCTTACGGTTTTTCAAACATAGTTGTATATGGCTCAATATTTGAAGGTTTTAGAGATTTTTGGAAAAAAATAAATCCTAACTTCTTTGGAGTTCTTTTTAGTTGTATGGTATGTTTCCCTACTTGGGTTGGTTTCTTTATGTCTTTAACGTTTTTTTCACCCACACTACATTATGGTTTGGTGGATTTTGATGTTTTTGGTTTATTTGAGATTAGTAAAGAAGTTAGTTCTGTTTTTTGGGATGGTGTTTTAGCTTCTGGTACCGTTTGGTTGATTCACACCTTTCAAGAGATGTGTGAGAGAGCTTTTTCTGAGGAATAAAAAAAGGGACTTTTAGTCCCTTTTTAAATTTAATAAATCACTTAAGTTTTTTTCATCTAGTTCTTCAGCAAACGTCCTTTCAGTTACACTTTTAACCTTAAAACTTTCTATTAAACCTAGTTCAATAGCTTTGTTTGTTATTTCTTTAAATTTTTCTTCAGATTTTTCTTTATCTAAAGCTGATAACCTATTTTTACAGTTAGCATTTTTATTTCCTAAAAACTTAACTTCACCTAATAGGGATAGTTTTTCAAACTCATCAAAATCTTTACTATATATTTCTTTTATAATCTCTTCTGTTAATTCAACATCGTACTCAAAAAGATAAAAGGTTAAATCATTTAAAGCCTTAACTCTATTACTTAGGTTAACTGTTTGTTGATAATTCTTTGGAACTCCCATTTTGTTTAATTTTGTTTTTATTATCCATGTCTTTTAAATACTCTGGTTTAAGTTTGGGTCTTGGGTCTTCACCTTCTTTTATCATTCTAGAAGGAGGAGGAGTTGGCGGGTTCCTGTGACCAGACATATTTGTTGCTTTCATTTTTGTCCCTAATTTTAGTGATTGGTCTTCTGTTGTAAATTTTAAACTGTTTAGTTCTTCCAAGTCCTTGTCTTCGAAAACCCTTTTAAGTTCTTCTACCTTCATCCTTAGTAACCTTTCTTTTTCTTCTAATTCTAAATTGTGGTTAATCACTTTTTCTTCAACAAAATCAATTATTTCATCAAAAGATTTTTTATCAGAATAGAACATACTATATAGTGTATTATTTTTTTCATGAATCTTTTTTTGTTGAAACTCTATGGTACCATCATTTTCTACTAACCAATTATCTTTTAGGTTAAACTCTACAACTCTATAGTTGTCAGCAACCTTTAAGCCTTTAAAGTATGGTTTTAATTTATTTATTCTTTCTTGTATCATATGTGAAAACCTGTAAAAATTATTGTTAATATGTAAGAGATAGAGAACCCTACAAAAATTAAATCTCTTTTTGTTAATTTAATTTCATCGGGTTCTTCTTTTCTTAGTTCTAATATAAAATTAAAACTATGTTTCCCTACATTAAGTATTGATAAGAAAAATAAGAAAAATATTATTTTCTCAAGAATAAACATTTTAATTAGTTACTCCTTCTTTTTTCTCTCTACTGATTTGGTCTCTTAGTTCTTTCGCTAAATTTCTAATTTCTTGTAGATGTTTTCTAGCTCTTGTTCCAGCGGCTTTATTACCTTTTTCTGAAAATTTTTCATATTCTGATTTAAAATTTTCTACTAAATTTTCCATTTCTGTTGATTTCTCTGTATTCATTTTTTTTTTAATTTTTATTGCCCTCTTTTTTTTCTTCGGGTTTATTATTTATTGGTTCAATAAGTTCCATCCATGTATTTAAATTGTTTATGGACTCCCTATATTCTTGTAATTTACTTGGTATTAGATTACAAACGACATTTACATCGTTATCATCATTATTTATAAAACGTTCTAATTCTAGGTGTTTTTTTTCTTTCTCTAGCATTAAATGATTCGTTATTAAATTAAACTTTTGTTTTACATCCATCATAAACTAACTTCAAAACTCTTATTAAAAATTTTATAAAGGTCCAAAAAACCATCTAACTCTGATTTTGTCCTTATTCTTTTATAATTAAAAGAATTTATAATAAAATATAAAGTTTTTCCTAATTTTTTTTCTTCTTTATTTTCTTCTAAATAAAAAATTTCATTAAAAAATGATAAAAAGTATTCATAGAGTTGGCCTTTTTTATTAAAAAAGATATTCTCTTTAGAAAAATCAGATAAGACGGAATTCCAACACCAATTATAGTGTTTTAGTTTATCTTCTGTAGTCATTAAATCATCACCTAAATAAGTTTTAGTTATTTTATATACAATAGATTCTACAAAATCTAAAAGTAAATTACCTCTCTCTATTGTGAAATTATTAATTTTTAATATTAATAATATATCTCTCTCTTCCATTGGTTTTGATATATACTCTATGAAGTCAATACTTTGTAATATTTTATTAAATTTATTCATAATATAATTCTAAGATAGAAACTATAAAAGAAAACACTATATTGACTTTAATAAGTCAACTAATTCTGCCTGTGGAAAACAATCAAATTTATCTGTCCTAGTATTTGTGTGTGTCCACAAACCTTTAACTCTACCCCAATAAGCGTCTTCATTAAAATCAAATGCGTCTTTAGGGTGAACACCATCTTTTAATAATTGTGGTAATCCAGCTGACAAATCTATTTTAGGGTATGTCTTTTGGACATGTTTAATTAATAATCGTAAACTTTCTATTTGTTCCAAAGTGTAAGCGTGCCAATATCTATGTCCTCTAAACTCATAACCTAAATCACACACCATACTTTCAGGAACTTCACCATTAACGTATGTGTAATATTTACCATCTTTTTTAGTTACATACCCAAAATTATTGATTTCAACCGCTGAAGAATACTTAGACATATTAAAATCACCTACTTTTCCTAAGTGCCAACCAATATAGTTATCAGGGAAACACTCTACAACTTGCCCATTGTACTTGTCATCACCATAACTCCCAACTTTAACACTTGTTCCACCAATACAATATTGTGTTGCCACACGACCTCTATCATCTCTATTCCAACTGTTGATAGTATTGTATGGGTTATTCCAACCTGCTGTGTGATGTATAAAGAAATTCTCAGGGTCTATTTTCCCATAGTCTTTTACATACTCATCACCATCTAAATAAGCCTTATCTATTTCTAAACCGTCTTCTGTGGTATAAGAACCTAGATAATTTAATTTATCATCTCTATCATTAGAATCATCGAAATCAGTTCTATCAGTATCAATGTCTTGATTGTTATCAAAATTAACACCCATAGTTTCGTTTACTAAGGTTTCATAGGTTTTTGGGCCAACAATACCGTCAGCAATTAAACCTTTGTCTGATTGAAACTTTTTTACTGATGACTCGGTACCTGAACCGAATATACCGTCATCACTAATACCCAACATCTGTTGTACTTCTTTTACTTGTGAACCTCTATCTCCTTTTTTTAACATAACATCATCTCTTACACCGTCTATAAGATAGCTATAGGTTGTATCACCCACTAAACCATCTACTGTTATTTTTTTTGCTCCTTGGAAATTCTTAACCGCGGTCTCTGTTATATCTCCAAAATAATCTGTAATTGTGTGATAGGTCCAAAATCCATTATTGTTTAATAGTGTCTGTAATTCTCTTACATCTGGACCACTGTCTCCGTTTCTTAGTAACATTTCTTTTTTTATTATAAATATGTAGGCAAAAAAATAAGGTCCGAAGACCTTATGTTATTTTTGTTAAATTAATTTTACAGTTCGTCTAATAATGTTTGAGCCGCTTCAATTCTATCGGCCATTTTTTTCTTACCACCGATTGGTTCTTGGTATTTTAACCATCTTTCTAAGTACTCTTTTTTGTCTTCTGAACTAAGTAACCCTTTATTTTTCATTTGTTTTATTAGATACTCACGGTAAGTGTCAACATCATGAAACATTCTACCCATTTCATCTTTTCCTTCTGACATGTCTGATATTTCTTTTTCGGAACCAACTTTTATACTTGGTCTTTCTCTTTTTAATAGTTCTTCGACTTCTGGGGTTAAAGTAATTTCATAATCTATAGGTCCATACTCAAGTACTTCTAATAGATTTTTAGCTTCAGCCATTAACTCACCCTCAAAATCGTTACTATCTATCCAATTTTCAAGTCTTTGAACCAAATTATAATAATCTTCTAATTCTCTATCCATCTGCCCCATTGACATGGCAGTATATAGGTAATTTATATCTAATCCTTCTATTTCATCTAATATCAATCTTTTTAACTCCTCGAATTGTGCTACCAGTTCATTTACTTCTTTTGTTTCACCAGTAAATAAATCTAATTGGTCTGGGTCTTGGATTACCTCTTCATCCTCTTCTTTCAAAAGACTTTTCTTATAGTTTAACTCAGTTTCGGTTAACCTTGGAGATTCTAACCTCTCCATCATTAATTTTATTTCTTTTAAATTTTTCATTTTACTTACACATTTTTCTACAAGCTGCACCTAAATCCGCGTCATTAGAATTTTCTTTAGCCATATCTTTTAACTCTTGTGAACAATCACCATCTTTTTTGATTAGTTGTCTACACTTAGCTCCCAAGTCAGAATCATTTGATAATTCTTTAGCTAATTTTTTAATTACCGATTTGTTTGCTTTCGCGTCAACAGCAACAGCTTCGTTTAAAGATTCTTTACCTCTAACCTTATTCATCATCTTAAAGAATACATCATCGTTTTCTTTAATTGTTTTTCTATTAGTTGAGGTAGGTGAAGATTTAAACTCCCAAAGGTGTTTCATCTTATCGATACTTTCATTTACAATGTTAATATTCTTTTCATGTGTGATAACTGCCTCACCGTCATTAGAACCTTCCCAAATTAATCTATATTCGTTTTCACCGTCAGTAACAGCAAATACCGTCTCATCAACTCTAACTCTGTTAGGTAATCTATCTACCAAATTAATAACTTGTTCTTTTGACTTAATAGTTCCTTTAACTTTAAATACATTTTCTTTTAACACATCAACATAAGTTTCATTGATTGGTTTATCAGTTGTTCTTACTTTTGGTGTGTAATGATATTCGTCAGGAGCATCATACTTGTGTTTTAAGTATTTTTGACCATAACCTTTTAATTTCTTATAACTTAAATCATCACCATTTAAATCATCTACTCTTTTTTCAAACTTGTCATAAACAGGTGTACCTTCATTGTCATATTTTAATGCTAACATACCAGGTCCCAAAGCTTCAGTTGAATAAACTTCTTCAGGTTCGGTTTGGTCGTCTTCTCTATTTACCTTTGGTGGGTCAAATGCCTCACCTATTTGAGATGGTTCTGATTGGGAAGTTTTTTGGAAATCTTTCATTTTCTTTTCCACATCTTTAAAGTAGGCGTCCTCATCTTTTTTATCTTCTTTATGGACTTTATTTAAATCTGTTTGAACAGACGCATCACCTAATTTAGTACCTTTTTCGGTTTGGATTGTTTCCATTTCACCAAATTGATTTTTTTCGGCGTCAGATAGGTTATCACTTTTTTCTTTTACGCCAAAGGCAACTTCCATATGTTCAAACCCTTTTGTCTCTAATAAAGTGTTTAAATTCTTTTTTACTATTTTTTTAATGTTTTTTGACATGTTTATCTTTTTTTTATAAATATCTTGCTTTTATTAAAAATTAATTACTACCCGTATTATTATTTTTAGGTTCCATTTTTTCGTAAAAACCTTCTTTAGTACCTTTCCAGTCTATGGGTAACCCGTTGTTGAGGTTATAAAGAACCTTGTCGTCATCAATACCGGCCATTTTAATTTTTAATCTATCTTTAAAAGATAGTTTATGTTTGGTGTTTTCACCTATTAGTTTAGTCTTAATTTTATTTAAAATTTCACTCTCTTTAATGCCTGTTTTTTTAGATATTTTTTTAATATTTTCAAAAGTCGTATCACTTAATTCTAAAGGGTCATCAATAGCCCCTTGACTACACCACGGTTGGTTGTTGTATTTAGCACATTTGTCTTTTATTTTAACAAACTTACCACCTTTAACCCATTTAACTTTGTTTATTTCATCTATTAAAGATTCACCTAGTAAATCAGCTTTATTGACTTTTTGTACAATTTTACCACCCTTCCATATTGGTTTCTTTGATGGTATATGTTTTCCTTTTTTGGCGAACATAAAAGGTGTTACAGGAAATCCACCACCAAAAACAGAAGAGAAAGTTGTTGTTTCTTCTAATTCTTCTTTATCTTTTTTTCTATGTGGTTTTTTAATTGAACCTTCATAACCTATTGATGCGGTACAAACAGCGTAAGGGTTATAATCCTTACCATCTTTTTTATTTTGTTTTTTTACATCTTTAACACAACGTTCCCATTTTTTCTTATGAATTGGGCTTTCTTTGGTTTTTTTCTTTTTAGATTCATTCATTGTTTCTGAATCACCCAACATATCAAATACGTCTTCAGCATAACCAGGGTCGGTAAGGTCTGATTGCATTTGTTTATCTAATCTATTTTTAGCTTCACCAAGTTCTTTTTCATAAAAATACCAATATAATTTTCTAATAGCCCAATTACTAGCATCTAGGTTTTTATGATTAACTTGTAAATCACAATCACTAGTAATCTTATCATCATAGTGTCTACATACTACATTTATTTTGGCTTCTCTTTTTATACCAGGTAATGTGAAGTAAAAAGTATCCCCAAAATCAGGTAAATCATTATTTGAACGATACCCTTTCTGAATAGTAATGTTTTCAGGATATCTTTCTTTTACTCTTTTTAATATACTTAAAGCTAATTTATCTTCTTTGGTTTTAATTAACCAACCTTCATTAATCTTATCAGTTTCTTTATCTGTTAATGTTAAATCAGAATCAGACCAATTAATATCCATTTTGGCTAATATGTCAGATATCTCACCACCAGGCCAAGTTAATTCATCTTTTCTTAACCAACCTTGTTTACCCACCCAAGGGTCACCATCAAAAGTACCTTCCGCGTTTCTTAGTTTTGTAGCGTGTGTCGAAGATATTTCATTTACTAGGTCACCTACTTTAAAAATTTTTGATTCTGTCTTTGGTGATAGTGAGTATATTTTACCTAAAGGGTTTTTTAAATCACCTTTAGTGATAATATTTGAAGCTAACTTTTTAGCTTTTGGTTTTCTTACTGTTGTTTGTTTACCGAATAGTGGTGCGTTGTAAGCTCCCGCTGCTCCAGCTGAAGTAGTTTCTTCTAAATCTTTTTCAAGGCCTTTTTCTGAAGCCTTTAAACCGTGTTTTTTGTTTGTGTAATAATCAGGAAACTCAGCTATATGGTCCATAGCAATTTCTTTGGCTATTTTTTTAGATTCTGTGTGTTCCATTTCTATTTTGGTACCAACCTTAATCTCTTTTTCTATATTTTTAATATCTACCTTATGTTTTTTAGCTAAATCTTTTAAAGACATTCCTTTAGCTTTACCACCCTCAATTTCTTCCGACTCTATTTTAATTTTATTTTTATTGGCTGCAGACTTAAACGTCTTATCTATTGGTTTACTAATTGGATTCTTTTTCAATGTGTCTAAAATCCTCTTACCTTTACTCTCATTAAACATGTCCATAAATTCATCAGGTTTTATTTGGTCCTCTTTACTTGGTAATATTTGGTAATCGTCTACACCAGGTATAACACCCAATCTTCTACCATCATCCCAATTAACATGAATAGTACCCATATCGTCAACTCTATCGATTGTACCTTCTAAACCAGAGTCTACTGGATTTGGGTCTTCGGAATCCATTGAGACTAAATGAATTCTTAATCCTGGTTTTGCTTTTGGGTCGCCGTGTTTTATCATGGTTATATATTATCTAATTTATTAGCCCAAAAACTTCTTCTAGTCCAAAGAGTTTTATAAAATTGTATTAATACTTTTTCAGAAATTTTAGCCACCTCTTTTTGTGTGGGTTTATCTTTCCCTATTTGGTCTTTAACTAATTTTTCTATTTTAGATTTAATATCTGAGGTTTTTAACATTTCCTCAAATTCTTTTCTAGCTAACCTTTTAATTTCAGCTTTATCGTCTCTATTTAATTCTTCTTTTATAATTTTTCTTAGTCCCATAATGATAAATATTAGTCTTTACTATAAATATTAAAATTTATAGCAAAAAAATGGGGGATTTAAGTCCCCCATTAATTTTTAAAATAAAAAAATTATTTTCTAGTTCTTCTAGGTGAAGTTCCTATACTTTTTTTTCTACCATTTGATTTTCTAGATTCGTTTAAACTTTTAGATTTTCTAAATCTTTTTTTAGATTCTGCTAATCTATCTTTTTTTTCCGTTTTTCTAGATTCCTCAAGTCTTTCTTCTTTTTTAACTCTTTTTACGATGTTCTCTAAAAGAGTAACAAATTCTTCCTCTGTGTATTTTAATACTTTTTTTGCCATTTTTTTTATTTTTTATAATCGATTATATATAATAAATATATTATTTTTTTGTAAAAGTTTATTACAACCTAAATTTACTCATGTAGTATCTTTTTCTTTCAGACCTACTTAACATTTTATTCATTAACTCAATTGAATTAGGTATCTCTACTTGGTTCTCTAATTCACCGTTAAGTACTATTAGATATTCTAAAAATTCACCAGTTAATTGTCTAACATATGACATTCTACCAATATCATCATCAAGTTCTAATTTTAAATCATCTAATTGTTTTTGCATATCTTTAACATCCGTTTTTAGATTGGATATGTCTTTTTTTAATTTGTCGGTTTTTAGATTTTTATGATTGCTTTTTTCCACATCTAATTGTGATGGGTAATCATTTTCTAAATCAGAATCTTTTTCTAAGATATCAATTAAATTCAAAAGAGTTTTTTTTTATAAATATCCTAAAAAAAATGAAAGTTTATTATTTTAAAATAACTTTTCTATTTATCATCAATGATATTGTTTTACTTACAAGTTCATTAACTGTTTCATACTCTTTAATTAAATTACCTTCTACCTCTACTTGTGGCACAAAATCAGAACCACCCCTTTTTTCTAACTCAGACCACATATCGTCATTATCATTCATAGATACATTTTCATACAAAACACCAACATTGTTTAATTTTTGTTTTAATTCTTCACAAGCAGGACAACCTTTTATAGCGTATACGGTAATTTTTTTACCTTTATTTTCTTTAATTTCTGCTAAAAGATTTTTTATTTTGTTTTTTACATCATCATTCATAATAAGTTTTTTCTTTAAAATAAAAATATTTTTATAAAAAATAAATGATATTAATCACCAACATTTTTTATTATCCAAGAAGATAGCGTTGTCAATGCCATACCCTCTAGTATACCAACCCAAGGCTTATTATACCACTTGTCCACCTTTTTAAGTCTTTCATCGTAAAGGTTTATTGTTTCATTTAAAATTACTATTTGTTTGTTTTTAGTGGTTAATAGAACACTATCCTGAATAGTTAAGGTATTATATAAGTTAACTTGTTTTTTTAAATCATTAATTAAAACAGTTTTAACACTGTCTTGGTAGACCAATGTGTCGATTGCTTTAAATACTTTTTCTAGTTCTTGATTTGAAATTGTTGTAGAGTCTTCTACTGTCTGTGAAAAATTAGTAAATGATAATAAAAAAAAACTAAATAATATAATTAACTTTTTCATTTTTTATGTTTGTCTTTAAAGTCTTTTAAAGTATCTACAGCTTTTTTAGTGTCTTTAACTTTAGATTCGGTTTTTTTAATTTTTTTACTATTTTTTTTGATTTTTGCTTTGGTGTCTTTTTTTTCTTTTTCTACCTTATCAACCTTTTTTTGTTCTTCTTTAAAATCGTTTTCTAATTTCTTTTTTTTATTCTTAAATTCTTTTTTTTCTTTATTAGAATTAGATATTTTAGAGAATATAAAAAATACCCCAACTAAGGAGACAATAGCTCCTGATACCCATAACCATATTTTTTTTAATTTTTCCATATTGTTAAAACTTTTTTTTTAATTTATTAGAAACCACTTTCCTCAGCTCCAAACCCTTCTTCTTCACCAAAACCTTCTGCTTCTTCTGCTTCAATTTCTTCTGTTGGTACACCTGTTAATCTAGAAGACCATTCATCTGCCCACACATCATAATAACCTCTTAATTTTTTAAGTACCTCTAAAGTTTCATCTCTTAATTGGATTAATTCCGTTGTGTATATATAACAACCAACAGTATCATCTAAAGAAAATGTCCAATCTACTTTTTCTCTAATTAAGTGTCCAGACCATTCTACGTTTTCTGGGTGTACTTTAATCGGGTTAAATTTAACCAACTTAGAAACGATATCTTTAAATTTATTTTCTTCGTCTTTTTGTTCCTCAGCATCTAAAGTTTGTATATCTTCCCTTAGTAATTTTAATGGTTCAGATTCTTCTGAAATTAACTGAGCCATATTTTTGTTTTGTTTGTTAACAGGAAAATCTGTCACATTTATCTTTTGATTACTCTCTTGTAATCTCCTTATTTTTTTTAAGAATTCTCTATTATCCATTTTCTATTTCTTTAAATAAGTCCATTTTAAAAGCCGGACTAACATCTGTTAATTCAGAATAGTAATTGCTTCTAAACACTATTCCTTTATAAATATCTATATTTTCGTTATAAACATTATTTCCGATACATTCTTTTTTAATATCAAAATCGTCACATAACTTATTTACTAAAAAAAATAAAGAATCTTCTTGTTCTTTAGTGTAAGGGTACCAAAAATCTTTATTACGCCAACTTTTTTTAGTAAAATTATTTTTAGTACTATAAGTATGACCTAACCAATCTTTATAAACTTTACTTAATTCGTCATATTTTAACCAACCAACATTAACTAATGTAATTGAAATACTACACTTGTCTTGTTCGTGATTTATAAAATCAGAAAAATATATTGGGTCAAAGTGTTGATATATTTTACCGTCCCTATCTATTGTAAAAGCTGATGTTTTTTTATAGTTACCAAAATTACGTTTTTTCCAACCTTGGTAGTGTCTCATATCTTTTCTACCATTATGTCCGATGATTATTTGTGTTTTATCATAAACAAAATCGTAATAATTTGTGGAAGGTAATTTGTATTTTTTTTTATCTATTTCCAAAATTAACTATTTTTTAACTTTTTAGCTTTTTCTAATTCTTCTTGTTCTAATCTTACAGACTCTTCTAGTTGTTTCCTTAGTTCCTCATCAGGGTCTATACCTTTAAATTTAATTTTTTCTTTATATTTTTCCACATGTTCCTCTACCTCTTCTTTAGGTATATCATTAACCTCTACTTTAAAAATTTTATCTTCAGATTTTTTTGGTATATTTACATCTTCGGGGTGATTGGTCATTGGATTGTACTTATCTTCTTCAGTTTTTTCATACTTAACAAAGAAGTGAAGTGAAGTTAATGATATAATAGGTAACAACCCACCTTCTAAAAACGCCAACCATCTTTTCATACCAACTAAGTCAGTAGTCTCAGTACCCATTAATTCCCAAACAGGTCCAGTTAATTCTATCCAAGACTTAAACAACTCGCCCGTTTCATCTATTTCTTTAAAAGAATAGAATATATTACCTATCATTTGAATAAAAGTGACTATACCAAACATAAACCATATCCCACCTTTTATTTTATTTGTTGCTGCAACTAATGCGGTGATAGCTGCGACTTCAATCGCAATTGATAGGTATATCGCCCAATTAATAGGGTTCGCCATATCATACCATGAAACTACATGTGATATAGATATCGCCGCAACCAATAAGATTGGCAATAAAAACATTGACCTATTAGGGTTATTTTTTATCCAACTCCAAACTTTTATCATAACTGAAATCCTAAGTTAAGTATCATAAATCTAAACTTACTACATTTTACATATTTTTTAGTTTTCATAGATTTTATTTTAATTCTATCACAAAAACAAATTTTTATCTCAAATAACGTTAGTTTTCCTAAACGTATAGTAACACTATACTTATTTTTCTTATTACCACTTTTCCAAGAGTTTATCCAATCAATCATAATTATTTTTTTTGTAATTCTTTTATGTTATTTTTTACTATAGAATGTAATTCCATTAGTTGTGAACCTCTATCTTTACTAGAAATCCATTCATCATATTCAAGATGGATATTAATTTTATCCACCCTAATAATTTCAGGTATACTGTCTAACTTTTTACTCAAACTATCTATTTGAAACTTTTGAGTGGTGGATAACTTATCTAACTTTTTAATATCTGTCGATTTTGAACAAGATTTAAAAAAGAAAATTAATAATAGTCCGCTTAAAATATAAACTTTGTATTTTTTAACTAATTCAATAAATTTTTTCATAATATATATTTTTATATAAATATAATGATTTTTACTATTATAGTCAATAGAATAAAAAAAGGGTAGTTTTACCTACCCCTTATTACTTATTATTTATATACTAATTAAATGTCGAAAATACCACCTAAATTATTCCTCACTTTCCTTATTGCAGATTCTTTAATTTGTCTAACCCTTTCTTTAGTTAAACCAACTTCTTCACCAATCATTTCTAAAGTCATTGGTTCCCCATCAATACCAAAATAGTGATTTATAATTTTAATTTCTCTATCACTTAAATTATGCATTGCCCTTTTCATTTCTCTTTTTTTGAGGGCTTCTTCCTCGTCTTCTAAAACATCAGGACTTTTAAACATATTATCTTCTATGATATTAACTAACTCGTCATTATCATCATTGATAAACTCATTTAGTGATGTACAATTAGGTATTTGGATTTGTTCTACTTCATGTTCAGAAGGTAATCTGTGGTTTTCTTTTTCAAAAGAATCTATTTCTTTTCTAATTTTAGACAATTTATTGATTACATTTCCAGGTAACCTTACTGTTCTAGAATTTTCATTCAGACATTGTAATATGGCTTGTCTAATCCACCATATCGCATATGATATAAACCTAAAACCTTTAGTGTGATCGAATTTATGTGCCGCCACAGTTAACCCATAATTACCCTCATTAATTAAGTCTGCAACTGCAACACCTTGATTTTGATAGTCTTTCGCAACTTTAATAACAAACCTCAGATTAGCCTTAACTAACTCATCTAAAGCTTTATTATCTCCATTTTGGATTCTTTTCGCTAACTCTAACTCTTTTTCAATAGTGATAATATCACCATTTTTTCTCACATCTTTCATGTAGGCAGACAGAGAGTCCTCCTCTAAGTTCAAATACTTATTTACCATATATTATTTATTTTTATTGATTTTGTCCCTTAACTTTGCTGCTTGTTCATAATCTTCTTCCTCTAAAGCTTTTTCCAGCAATTCTTCATCACTCTTATACGTAATATCGTCAACTTGGTTGTCTGTAAAACCAGAAATTTTTTCATTACTGGAGAAAATACCATCCCTAACGTTCTTCAATGCCTCTTCCACTAAGTGGAATGGTGTTTTAGTACTGTCAATTTCACCCCCAAATAACGCATCTTGAAATTCTTTGTTTTCTATACTAGCAGAATAAAATCCCGATGTCATTTCAAATAAAATATAAGATCTATTAGTTATTTTTAATAATTCTTCAATTTCGGGTAACGTAAATGCGGTTTGAAATGTTGCAATTATAAGTCCTTCTCCACTAACAAAATTAACACTTGTTTCAGATATGATAGTTAAGTCTTCTTTTAATTCTTCAGTAGAACCTAAACCTACTATACAAAATTTTCTTAAAAAGTTTGGTTTATCCATAGTTTTTTATATAAATATTAACAATTATCGTACAATTACGACATTTATGACAAAGTTACATATTTTTATTTAATCTGCAAAGAAGAAACGTCATTATTTTTCTCAATAGTGATAATTTTGTCTGCCCAATCTTGTACAATTAGATTATGGCTTATCAGAAAAATAGTTTCATACATCTTTTTAATCTTATCAAAAAATATCTTAACTTGATCTAAATTAACATTAGCCACTTTCCCTAAAACTTCATCAAAAACTATAATATTAGGTTTTGGTA
>WLWH01000688.1_pt1 | contig 26882 bp, 54 predicted proteins | sample 6712741 | NCBI WGS metagenome assembly WLWH01 (sample SAMN12718694, study PRJNA515312) | sponge metagenome | isolation source: marine sponge | host: Mycale hentscheli | place: New Zealand: South Island, Marlborough, Capsize Point | collected 2003-05-01
GTGACACCATGCTGATCGGATCTCTGCTAGACGAAAACAGGTTCAGCTACAGCCTTAATGCCCTAGCCTTTGACTATCTGGATAAAACCAAGTCAGAGAAACTACTTAATGAGGCGGCCCAAGCCTTTGGTCTGGACCCGAAGTCAGAGATGTACAAGATGCCCGCCATGTTTGTCGGCCCCTACGCCCAAGCAGATGCAGAGATTACTCTGGAATTATACAGCTTCTTTCAAAGCAAAATAATTACTGAAGGTGTGTCAGATATTGTGGACCTAGAAACCAGACTACTGCCATGCCTGATCGATATGACATGGCGCGGTGTTCGTGTTGATCTGGACAAGGCAGAGAGATTACGGGACGAGTTACTCAAACGCGAGAAAGGTGTACTGCAAGGTATAAGAAAACTTACGGGCATGGACGTGGAAATCTGGGCGGCGCAGTCTATAGCAAAAGCTTTTGATAAGCTAGAATTAACTTATCCAAGGACTGAAAAAGATGCCCCGTCGTTTACCAAGTCGTATTTATCGGACCACGTACATGAATTGCCAAAACTAATCGTTGAAGCAAGAAACCTCAACAAGACTTCTGGCACGTTTATCAATACAATACTCAAGCACTGCCGCTCCGATGGTCGGATCCATTCGCACATTAATCAGATTAGGTCGGACGATGGCGGTACGGTTTCTGGTCGGATCTCTATGAACAACCCAAACCTTCAGCAAATCCCCGCCCGTGACCCAGAGTTAGGGCCAATGATACGCGGTTTGTTCTTGCCCGAAGAAGGGGACCAGTGGGCCGCAATAGATTTCTCGCAACAGGAACCACGGATCTTGGTCCATTATGCACATGTATTTGGCAAGAATAGAAACAGCCCGCTCCGCGGTGCAGAAGAGTTTGTGGACATGTACAACTCTGATCCAAAGACGGACTTCCATACGATGGTTGCAGAGATGGCTCAAATCCCTCGTAAACAGGCCAAGACCATAAACCTTGGTATGATGTACGGCATGGGCGTGGCGAAACTAGCCGATCAGCTAGGCATTGAGACAGATGAGGCCAAAGACATAATCAAACAGTATCACTCGCGTGTTCCGTTCGTGAAGGGTTTGATGAACGGCGTGATGAACAGGCTGAACGAGAAGGACAGCAACGGTGAGTTACGCTCCTTACTTGGACGTAAGTGCCGTTTTCCGCTTTGGGAGCCAGATGGTTTTGCCATGAACAAAGCTTTACGGTTTGCAGATGCCGTCAAAACATATGGTGATACAGTCAGGTTAAAGAGGGCTTACACCTACAAAGCTTTGAACCGCCTGATACAAGCTTCAGCCGCTGATATGACCAAAAAAGCTATGGTGGATCTGTATGAAAGCGGGCATCTGCCCCTTATTCAAATACATGATGAGATAGCTATGTCGGTAAAAACTGTCGCAGAAGCTAAAAATATTGCCAAGATCATGGAAAATGCGCTACCATTAAGTGTACCCAACTTGTGTGACGTGGAGATAGGTCCCAGTTGGGGGTCTGCTCGATAGGCTTTGACAAGCTAATATCTCCCAACTGCCGCGGTTAGCTCCATTACCGCGGCTTTTTTCTTGCAATTTCCCATAACATCTTATATGTTCCTACATAATCAGAGGGGATTTGTTATGGATACTGAAAAATGGAAGAGTGTTTTGGTTCCGATAGAGATATATCAGGAGATCAAAACAATTTCTAAGGCTGAAGGGCGTACAATTAGTGGTCAATTACGATTAATGTTTGAAATATACAAAAAACATCGTGAAGTCGCTTGACATGTCCCATAAAGTCGCTTATGGATGGGACACCTCATAAAAAATGATTAGGCCCTAAACTTTTGTTTGGGGCTTTTTCATTTATACATTTTAACATAGAATGATATTATGAAAACAGAACACCACGAAGATTTTAATCTAAGTTATAATCTTACTGAAGATACCTTAAAAGAATTATCCGGCAAAGATTTTTCAGCGGGAGCCGTGATTAGCGGAGCGTTGACCGCGGTTCTTTACAGATTGATGCTTGGATCCGAAGACCCGCAAACAGTTTATGGTACGATTGCGGGCGCAATGGGACACGCCGCAATGCGGATGGAAATAGGCGAAGAAATATTTAAAGATGGCCCAAGCGATGAAGTTCATTAATAATTTTATTGACTAGGGGTTGACATACTCCCATACAGTTGCTAGATACCAAGAACGGCAACTTATGAGGAGTATCAAATGCCAAATCATTGTTATCAACAAGTCCATATTCGCGGACCACGGGAAATCGTCAAAGAGATTTACGAACACCTTGAACTAGCAAACCCAGTGTTCTGTCAGTTAATCAAACCAATGCCTTTTAATACGTTTGTCAAACCTAGAGTTAGTAGAAAGAGTTGTTCTACTCCCGCATGGTTTGATTGGCGGTGTGATAACTGGGGTACAAAGTGGGACGTATGTAACGTCGAAATAATGGATGAGGGATTTACAGACCTTGGCGACCCTCTTGAAGATGATTGCGAGGCAGAGTTTGCTTTTAATTGTTGGACAGCATGGTCCCCGCCGATTCCGGTTTGGAGCCATCTCGTTGAGCTAGGTATCAAAGTAGATGCCGACTACCAAGACGAGGGCGGCATGTTTGAAGGTCGTTATGTTAACGGTGATGACGAGTGTTGGGAACCAAAAGAAGAGGGGGACGATGAAGATGCCTGAGCTTGAAGGGTGGTTTGAAACAGAGAACGGCATTGAGCCGTTCTTAATCGAAGCTTCATCTCTATTAAAAGCAATTCTAGAAATGATCGATCACGATCAAGACTTTGGACACACAGACATGGAAACCACTTGGGACGGCGAAGACGTAACTAAGCAAGTGTGTGATCTGGCAGAACGTATTTATTTTTCAAGGAAGGGAAAAGAATGCACAAAGTAGATCCAATACAGATTATGTTGAGCGATATCTTTGAAAAGGTGTTCTACAACAGAGAACCAATCCGCAAGGTTTGCGAAGACTGTGACGGTGACGGATGGTATGAGGCTGAGTATCCTAGACCACAGAACTTTGACAGAGACGTAGGGTATTTGGATACCAAACGTGTGGAGTGTGAATGGTGCGGTGGCACTGGAGAACTGGAGGTCGAAGATGAGTGACGTCTATTTTCAAGAAGAATTAGCCTTGGACCACGAGCCTAGTCTAAACCATTGGGCGCATCTCCTTGCTGAAGATGAGATGGAAAATGGCGGAACAAATTACGATTATGAATACGAACAGGCGTGGCATTATTTAGACGCTGAGTTCAATTACACTTATGAGTATCGGGAGGTGGCGTAATGAAAAAGTATCGTATTGAAGTCGTGCAGACCAACGTATTTTACGAAGAGGCTGAGAATGAAGAAGAAGCTCGTCACATCGTTGCCGAACACCGCATTTGGGATGAGGATCAAACAGCGCCTGACACTTACGGCGTTCACTTCAACATAGAGGAGCAAGATAATGGATGACAGAGTATGTATGCATTACGTCGTGGATCGATTGGAGGATTGTCTAAGCAAGGATCTAGACAAGATGCGTAGAGAACTAGAAGAATTTAAACGTGAGTGCATCTACAACTTAGGTGTGAACACACGGATCAAATATAAGGGAGATGATCAATGAACCAGAGAACAAGTTTAGTAAGTCTAGCAGTAGATAAAGCATGGGCCGACGCCGCTAATTCAGCAGAAGCCGCAAGTAACTATCTTGAAATGCTAAAGACCGACGATGCGTTGCGAATAGAAGCAACCGCTCGTCATCTTGAAAAAATCGCTTATTTGGATACCGCACCACGGGCGGGGTTACACCGTCATATGTTCAAGAAACATGTGCTCGAAAAAGGTCAAGTGTCCACGCCCAACGTGTCACGGAAACAAGTTGCCAGTTCGTATGCCAAGGATCTGTTTGAAACGTACCGTTTACCAGAAACAGGCGTAAAGCTTGGAGATGCCACAAAAGAAGATCTGGAGAAAGCAATCCAGTTTGAACGCAATAGAGTTGAGCATCATACGCAACAACATAATTTTTGGACCGCAATTCAGTCCCGTCTTGATACCGATAAAGATACTGTTCGAGATGTTTGGACACCAGAAGAGGTGGAGGAAACTTACGCCGCGGTTTTACAAAAATGATTAGTTATGGGAGCCAACCAAGCTGCACAGAAATGTCAAACTTATGTCGCTCTCACCAGTTAGGGGAGGGTCAGTCAATTAACACAGGAATGTCAGGCGTAGTACACCCTTCCCGACCAGTTTACGGGAGCCAGTGTGTCAGCGCAGAGATGCCATACGAAGATCGCTCCCACCAGTTAGGGAAGGGTCGCCACAGGATCGCAGAAATGCCAAGCAGGGTCCGCTCTTCCCGATTAGTTTACGGGAGCCAACACATTTGCACAGAAATGTCTCGTTGTGCCCGCTCCCACCAGTTAGGGGAGGGTCAGGAGAATGCCGCAGTAATGTCAATTGAGGCGCACCCTTCCCGATTAGTTTACGGGAGCCAAGGATCTGACGCAGAAATGCCAATGCGTGATTGCTCCCAAGGGGAGGGTCATTAATGCGGCGCAGCAATGCCATACGAGCGACACCCTTCCCGACCAGTTTACGGGAGCCAAAGTCATGGCACAGCAATGTCACACTTAGTGCGCTCCCAAGGGAAGGGACACCCATTCCACGCAGAAATGCCAAACAATGCTCTCCCTTCCCCAATTTTAACCAGAGGTCAAACATCATTCGCAGAAATGCCAAGGATCACACGCCTCTCAAGGGAAGGGGCACCAGAGCCTCGCAGAAATGCCTTGTAAGCAACGCACACCCTTCCCAATTAATTTTAACCAGAGGCCAACATAACAACGCAGAAATGCCCTTTGACGAGCGCCTCGCAACCAAGGAGATCCAATATGGACACAAGATATGAAGACCAGACTATCGCACAAATAAACTACTACTGGCGTGACCGCCAAAACATGGTACGCGCCGACACCAAACTGGTGTTGCAAATCAAAGCCATGTGCCGCTCCCTACGCGACGGGGATAAGAAAGAAGGTGATAAGTTCTACAAAGAACTAAGCACTGGCAACGCCGATCTAATCGAGTTCTCTCAGTTTAATGCGCTGTTCGAGGCACGTAAGCCAATACTGGAAGAGCGCAAGCGGCTTGAAAAGCAATTAGCAAACTATGCCAAGACGCTGCCCGTTTCGACTTTTGTAGACAAAGTCAAAGGTTTTGGGCATCTTGGTCTTGCAGCCACAGTCGGAGAGATAGGCGACTTCATGGCCTATGATAAAGAACTGGACGGGATCTACAAACGTGCGGGACTTGCCGTGGTCGAAGGTGAACGCCAACGTAAGCACTCCAACAAAGACATGGCTATAATGCACGGATACAGCCCCTCCAGACATGCCGTCTTCTGGACAATCGGAGACAGTCTTCTCAAGGCTCAAGGCAAAGAAGAAAACGCGGGGCCATATAGAAAAGTCTATGACACCCGTAAGCTCATGGAACGTGAACGCGTCGAAACCGATGGACATGCCCATAACCGCGCACTGCGGTACATGACCAAGCGTTTAATTAAAGATCTGTTTATTGAGTGGAGAGGGATTGAACAATGATAAAATACTTCACGTTCATGGTGCTCAGTTACTTTGTTCAAGGTGAACAAGTAACCCATAACATCGTCTTCCCAAGTTATGACGCTTGCAGCTACTCCAAAGACGCAATGTACAATATCATGGAAAAACACCACGATACCGTTATGATAAGTTGTAAAGGCACTCAGGTGGCCTCCAACAAACTAATCAAACCAAGGGAACGACCATAATGGGTGACGAAACACTAACCCCCGCACATAAATTCGAATACAGGTTTCTTAAACAGCAAGTCGATAACCTCGAAACAGAACGCTATCGGTACGACGCTCGACCCAACATAGAACGAGAACTGCACCAAGCCCGCAACGAACTTAAAGAATTTGTCAGAAAGCTACGAACCAATGGAATACAAATATGAACGACGACCCGCGCCTTACAGACGTTACCGCAGAAATGAAGAAATTACAGAAATCCTACGACGATATTATCTGGGAAAATGGCCTCAACGATACAAGACTTATCGACCTTGGGTCGCGGCTCACGGAGCTTAGAGAAAAACTAAAAAATGGCGAACTTTACGATCCGAACTTTTAAACATAAACACATTTGAATATGTGAATGGGAGTGTTGCATTTAAGCAACGGTTAAGCAAGTGACGTAAGGTAACACTTTACAATATCGCATACATTCCTATACTTAAAGTAAGCCAAAAGGTGATTCGCTTTTTGGACTTACGCTATTTGACATTGTTAATCCTCAAACCCGACTAGGGCAATCGCCCGATTATGTCAGATTAATTTTATGAGGAAATCTAAAATGACTAAAATTATTTTTGAACCATCTTATGACGTTGATGAATTTGACAAAAAAAATCCAGAAGAAATCGAATATCATTTCTTAGGAAGTAATCTGTACGAATGGAAAACAGATGTTAATTTCAACAAAGTTTTTAAATGGATGGCAAAGCAAGACCATTCTTTTGCTATCTACTTTGTTCCCCGACATGCACGAGCTTCATATGAAATTCAATATGGAAGACCCGTGGGCGTCGATGCTCATTACTTGGGCATGTATCATAAGGAACAGAAAAATGTATAAAGTAAATCATTGGATAAACGTACCAGTTGATATTGAGGCTTTCGAAGCATCCAAAGATGTTTTGGAAGAAACAATTAAAATACTAGAAGAGCACAACTTAGGTTGCGCTCAAGAACCTCAACGAATGTGGGCGCTGAAAGGTATGCTGAACTTTACGAGAGATCTAATCGATCCGCATACAAATTATGATAAGTTAAAATAAAACCATGCCTCGCGGGCCACGGTCCGCGGGCAAACTCTTGAAAGGAGTTTCTCATGTCTAATCTAAACATCATCCACAAAAAACATCATCGTATTATCGATAGCGTCCAAGACGAACCTTGGGGCGTGGGAGTTTATTTAAAACGACCGTGGATATTTAGTGTATCAGAAGCCTCGTGTACTTATTTTGACTTTAGTAATTACGACGATGATTTGCCGTTTGAAAAAATACGCAAATTAGCGATTAAAGAACTAAACCAATGTATTGCTTGGGAGGCTACCAAAATAGATCCTGACGAATGGGACAAAGGTTAAGAGAGGGGCTTCGGCCCCTTTTTTCTTATTAAAGTTACGTTTTATATATATAGAGCTGAAAATAAAAAAAAATATTTTTTGTAAAAAAAGGCCGTAACCCGTGTAACCGTGTAACTTGGGCCTTCAAACCCCTTTTTTATATAGTAGATATGCGGTTACATAAGTGGTTACACCATGACAAACAGTGGTGTACCCCTAGACAGCTTAAATCAAGATTTGCGTTATAAGGGCCTAAATTGTTTTTTTATTTTTTTTATTTTTTTCTGGTATATATATAAAAGTTACGTTTATAAGAAATTTATAGCGAAATAGTTTTGGTTAGGAATATGTCAAAACAAGAACCAGTAATACCAAGAGGTTTGGTAATCCGGCAAAAGAAAAAGCCGACTGCCAAAAAGTACAACAAACAAAATCCTGATGAGCTTAGAGGTCGAAAGCGCGTGAATGAAAATTCGCCGCTTACAAGGATGCAAGAGATCTTTGTAAAGGAACTCGTGGCGAACGACGGAACTATCACTGGCATGGAAGCTGCGGAGCGGGCAGGCTATTCTAAAAAGTCTGCTCCCGTTCGAGCCAGTCAAATGACCAACCCGTATATCAGTCCACATGTTTGCAAAGCCATTAGGGAATTTCGAGATGAGCTTGATGCTAAGTTTGGAGTTACCTATCAACGTCACGTTAGAGATCTACAAAAGATTAGAGATGTTGCTTTAGAGAACGGCGCATACTCTGCTGCTGTTCAAGCTGAGTACCGTCGAGGCATGGCGCAAGGTGATATATATGTTTCGAAGTCTGAGATAAGACACGGTAGCATCGACAGCATGAGCAAAGATGATGTTTTGAAAGCTCTACAGGATTTAAAGGATACTTATGGCAATGCCATCGATATCACTCCCGATCAAGATGAAGACGGAAGCGGGCTTCTATCAACAGTTGAAGACGGCGGTGAAGAACTCGAAACATCGGAAGCTGATACTAACTCGAATTGAAAACTGGGCGGGGCAAGGTATACCCGATCTTTTGATTTGTGATGAGTTAGGTTTGTTTCATTTTGTTGAGTTAAAGTTTTGTAAAGCTAACGCCGTTAATCTAAGCCCGCACCAAGTCGCTTGGTTAACTAGGCATAAAAGCTCCAGTTCTTGGATATTGGTAAAGAAACAAGCCAAACCTGAGACTGCGCCGTTCTTGTTTTTGTATCATGCAAAACAGGCGATAGAGTTAAAAAGCAACGGCCTCAAAACTGAGGCTGTTTTTTCTTGTGAAAAGAAATTTGCTTGGGATAGCGTTTTTAACTTGATTGCTCCTATATAATCGCATAAAAGCGTATATAGATAGAAAGTGAGGTTTTTTTATGATTAAACTTAAACAAATAAAACGGATTGGATTGCCGCCAGATTGGCAGTTTACTATGGCTAATGGCGATGTGATCGATATCCGCGTTGAACGACGCGGGGCAAACTATCGGCGATACAATATAATATTACCAAACCCACACGGGAAAATGGTGTTTGAAAAAATGGCTCAGTTGCGCGATTTTCTTAATGCGAATTATGGGGAGTGAAATGGTATTGGAAATTAAAAATGCTATGGCGGTTTTGGATGCGACCCGTTTAAATGTTATTGATGATTATTTAAACAGTAATGGTTTACCGCAACATGAACAGGATTCTGATCATTCAGAATTTATGGCTGCGTTTTCTTTAATTAAAGCTGAGTTACAACGTCAATTAGATCAAGCGATTGACGGACATAATGAAATGCAAGTTGATAGAGACAGCCAATTTCGCAACAAGTGGCAAGATATTTATGATCGTGATGAACAGGATCTATACTAATGAAACGGAGATAAAAAATGTTTATATTTGAGATTATCGGGCGTTTGTTATACGGCGAAGATTATGCCGAATTAAAAAAGCATTCTAATAAAAGAACGCGACGCCGTAAAAAATAACTTGCTATATAAGATTATATGGGAGTATACGGGATTAGGGAACTATTCCCGTTTTTTTTTATGAGGGTAAAAAATGCTTGATATTATAAATGACAACGTTTTTAAAAAACAAATTAAGTCGGCGATTATTTACAAAGGCCCAAGTTTGATAGATCAAAAGCCTATTGTGGTTATTGCTACTTATTCGGATCGCAACACCAAAACGGGAAAGGTCGTGCAAACTTATATTTTGTGCGACGGCGACAAAAACCCATTAGAAGCAAGTAAAACTGGTGAAGATTATTCTATATGTGGCAATTGCCCGATGCGCGGGGAAGTAACAAACGACCCAAAACGCAAAATTGCAAAAGGTCGCAAGTGTTATGTTAATTTAGGGCAAGGTGTTTTAATTGTTTGGAAAGCATACAAGCGCGGGGTTTATCAAACTGGCGACGCCGTCGAAATGGGTTATGGTCGTTTTATTCGTATTGGCACTTACGGCGATCCCGCCGCCGTGCCGTCTCATATTTGGGATAACCTTTTATCTCAATGCGATACTTGGACGGCGTACACTCATCAAAAGCCCTGGCGTCCAGACATTGCAATGCAATCCGCTGATAGTTATTTAGAAGCAGTCGAGCATTGGAAAAATAAACGGCGTACATTTCGAGTAATTAAAAACGTTTTGGATATAGACAAAAAAAACGAGGTTTTATGCCCCGCGTCAAAAGAAATGAAACGGCTTGTACAATGCACCGACTGCAAACTTTGCAAAGGTTCGAGCCTTGCAAAATCAATCGCAATTGTTGAGCACTAGACATGACAAAGATAAAAAATCAAATCTTGGACTTTGTACGCGACTATTGGGAACACTTCGGCGCGTACCCGATGGAAGTAGAAACCGAAGAGGAATTTTTAACATGGGACCAATACTGGTCTTACATAACCGAAGAGGAACTTGAAATAGAACACTAAGACTGGGGGGCCGTGGCCCCCTTTACTTGTATCTATTGTTGAGCATTAAATAAAAGCTTGCAATATATGCGATAATATCAGATAACTTTAATTGTACTAATTTTGGTACGTTTTTTGTGAGGTAATGAAATGAACAATCTTTTTACTGTTAGAACTAGCGACTTTGTTTTGGACAAGGTTTTAAATCCGCTTAAAGATAAAGACATTGGAAAGTATACGCCTGATCAATTGAATGAATGGTGCGGTATAATTCCCGATTTTTTTTCTAAATCTGTTTTAGATAATGTAGTTGAAATTAACGAAGTTGAAAAACTTGATAATCCTACTGATTTAAAAAAAGACTATTTGCAAAATTCTGTTTTATCTAAGGTCGCCGATAAAATGGATCAAGCTTATGGATACCCCGCGTTTGGTAATTCGGTTATGACAAATAAACCCTCCGACTTTGGCATCATTTTTGGTACGGACGGCGAGCCAGATTTAAAGCCGCTTGGTAAATTTTCTTTTCACTTTTTGGAATTACTTGTTTACGATTATGGAATGGTTGCCTTGCGTATTATTGGCAAGCCTAATGCGGTAAAGTTTGGGAGGTTCGATTAATGCCAGATATTTATTGCTCGCATTGTGGCGAACCGACGGACATTTACGAATTGCATGATTTACGCGACCCAAACACGGAAAAGAAAAGAACGTTTAAGGAAGCGACGGCGTTATTCGCAAAATTCGGATGCGGCGCGTTCAATATCTTTTCTGAACCGTCCAAGTGCACAAATGCTGTTTATGATGATGACGCCGCAATGCGGGCTTTTGTTAATCAAGAGCTATCAGAATACGCCGACGATTGGCTAGAATAAAATAAACTTGCATAATATGCGATAATATCGGATAAGAGACGGGCGGGCAATTCCGCCCGTTTTTTTTATGAGGTTAAACAATGGATAATTTAAATGAACCGCAACAAGATATCAGCAAACAACTTTTGAAAGCGTATCACGTTTTGGATGACGTGCGAGCTAAGTTAGAAAACATAGGTGATGATATCGTTATTAACGAATTACATGATGAATTTCATTCTGATCTATCGGAGGGTATTCAAGATTGGTTAGGTGTTATGCATTCTCTTGATTGTAACATGGCGGAGTTTGTAACAGATGACGAATAAAACATTTAAAGAAACGCTCGAAGCCAAAGGTATGGCTTCGACCCGTTCCGCTAGTTTGGTGCGGGCTATCGACCAGTTGCACAGTTCAGTCGGTGCAATGGATAGATCCAATCTATCTCTTATGTGGAACGAATACGGCGGGCTTATGGAAGTATTAGCCGAATATGCTCGCCATAGTCGCTGTTTAAACACCTTTGAAGATTACAAGCCTTAAACCTTTTATCTACCTTTAAAACTGATTAGCCCGCCTTCGAGCGGGCTTTTTATTTGTATTTAATACTTACTTTGGCCCGCCGTCCGTCGTGCCTCCCAAACGTACCGCGAGCCGCGAACCATACCGCCAGGTCGAAGGTTCGAGATGCCCGGGCAATTTGCCTGCTGGGTTTTTTTGCGGTCCGTGGTCCGCGTTTACTGCATCGATGTCCATTATTTTTTGTTGGGTCCCTTCCAATATCGGGTCAAGTTTTATGCATCAAAAACAGCGATTTATGCGCAAATTTTCGCGGCCCGTGGCGCTGTGGCACGAGAGCATGGGCCATGTTTCTCTCAAATAATCATTTGCAAAATTGAACGAGATATAACTATATGATATATATCGCATATAATCGTTTAGGGTCCCCCGGCATGAGTGTTCAGGCAAATTCAGTAGAAGACAGGCTTTTGAAGCTTCAATTAAGGCTCGCGCAGCTTGAGAGGCAGGAATCTTGCCGTGAAAATTTTTTAGATTTTGTTGGCGCAATGTGGCCTGATTTTATATCAGGAAGGCATCATCGAATTATAGCTGAAAAACTAGAGCGTGTTGCGAGGGGTGAACTCAAGAGATTGATCATCAATATGGCTCCGCGGCACACGAAGAGTGAGTTCGCATCTTTTTTGTTTCCTGCGTGGATGATGGGCAAGAATCCTGGGATGAAGATCATCCAGGCGACGCACACGACGGAGCTTGCTGTGAACTTTGGTCGTAAGACGAAGAACTTGATTGACAGTGATGATTTCAAGACGGTGTTCCCGGAGGTTAAGTTAGCGGCGGACAGCAAGGCTTCTGGTCGGTGGGACACGAGCCGTGGCGGGATGTATTATGCTGTTGGTGTGGGATCGAACTTGGCGGGTCGTGGTGGTGATTTAGTTATTATTGACGATCCGCATTCGGAGCAGACTGCGATGAGCAACAGTGGATTTGAGGATGCGTGGGATTGGTATACTGGGGGTCCCCGACAGAGGTTACAGCCTGGGGGCAGTATTGTTTTGGTACAGACTCGTTGGTCGGAGAAGGACATGACGGGTCAGTTGATGCGGGCGATGGCGAAGGATGATTTAGCGGATCAGTGGGAGGTTGTGGAGTTACCTGCTATATTTGAGGATGGGACGCCGTGTTGGCCTGAGTTTTGGGGTCTTGAGGATTTGACCGCGGTCCGCGCATCTATACCTCCGAGCAAGTGGAATGCGCAGTATCAGCAGCGGCCTACTGGAGAAGAGAATGCGATTATCAAGCGGGAGTGGTGGAACAAGTGGGAGAAGGAGAGTGTTCCGCAGTTGGAGTATGTGATACAGAGTTACGATACGGCGTTTAGCAAGCGGGAGACTGCGGATTACAGTGCGATTACGACGTGGGGTGTATTTTATCCTAATGAGGGTGGAAGCGGACCTAATTTGATATTGTTGGACAGTAAGAAGGGTCGGTGGGATTTTCCTGAGTTAAAGGGGATTGCGTTGGAGGAGTATGAGTTTTGGGACCCTGACACGGTCATTGTGGAGGCGAAGGCGAGTGGGATGCCGTTGACGCATGAATTGCGTAATATGGGGATTCCTGTGGTTAATTTTACACCGAGTCGTGGTAATGATAAGGTAACGAGGGTACACAGTGTGAGTCCATTATTTGAGGCGGGGATGGTTTGGGCACCTGACACGACGTTTGCTGACGAGATGATTGAGGAGGTTGCGGCGTTTCCGAATGGGGAGTATGACGACCTTGTAGATAGCATGACGCAGGCATTAATGAGGTATCGTCAGGGTAATTTTGTACAATTACCAACAGATGATTGGCAAGACGGTGAAGAATCTGTTAGGGTAAGGGCATATTATTGATTGGAGTAATTCATGGCTAGAGAACCAATTGGGGGATTAATGGATTCTGGGGTCCCTTCTCAGATGGAAGAGGACGACTTGAGAGCGGAGGTTGAGCTTGAGATCCCGGACTCTGGGCAGGAACCGTTGCTCACGGACCTTGGAGATGAGATAGAGATAATTGAGGAGGAGGGTGGAGACGTTGTTGTAGATTTTGACCCTGGCTCTGAGGTTATGGGGGATATGGCTTTTGACGACAACTTAGCGGAATCATTATCGGATAGTGAGTTGGCTAGGATTTCTGGTGATTTGGTTAGTGAGTTTGAGGGGAACAAGGCATCTAGGCAGGATTGGGAAGATACTTATTCTAATGGGTTGGAGTTATTAGGGTTTAGTTACGAGGACAGGACGCAACCGTTTCGTGGAGCCTCTGGTGTGACTCATCCGTTATTGGCGGAGGCGGCGACGCAGTTTCAGGCGCAGGCGTTTAATGAGTTATTGCCACCTTCGGGTCCTGTAAGAACTGTTGTTATGGGCAAGGAAGACCGCAAGAAGATTGATCAGGCGGAGCGTGTTAAGCAGTTTATGAATTACTATCTGACTAATATCATGGAGGATTACACGCCTGACATGGATCAGATGCTGTTTTATTTACCGTTAGCGGGCAGTACGTTTAAGAAGGTGTATTACGATGAGAATCTGGGTCGGATTGTATCTAAGTTTGTTCCTGCGGAGCATCTTGTGGTTCCTTACGAGACTTCAGATTTGGAGACATGTCCGAATGTAACACAGGTTGTGAAGATGGATTTGAACGATTTGCGCAAGATGCAGGTCGGGGGATTTTATTTAGACATACCTGTGATTCCTGCGCAGCAGGAGATGGACAATGTGACGGAGGAAGTGAACAGAATCGGGGGTTTTGAGCCTTCACAGATAGATTATGACTGTACTTTGTTGGAATGCCACGTTGATTTGGACCTAGAGGGTTACGAGGATATGGGGGAAGATGGCGAACCAACGGGCATTAAGATGCCTTATGTGGTGACGATTTCGCAGGATAACGGGCAAATATTGTCTATTCGGCGGAATTATCGTGAAGAAGACGAGATGCGTAAGAAGATCAACTACTTTGTGCATTACAAGTTTTTGCCGGGGTTTGGTTTTTACGGATTGGGTTTGATTCACACGATTGGCGGACTCTCAAGGTCTGCCACGGCGGCACTGAGGCAGTTGATCGACGCGGGTACGTTGTCCAACCTCCCTGCGGGTTTCAAGGCCCGCGGACTACGTATCAGAGACGATGACGATCCTCTTCAGCCTGGGGAGTTCCGTGACGTGGACGCTCCGGGTGGGGCTATTCGGGATAGTCTCATGCCGCTACCTTTTAAGGGTCCCGACCAGACACTGTTTAACTTGTTGGGTTTTGTGGTTCAGGCGGGTCAGCGGTTCGCGACCATTACTGACATGAAGGTTGGCGACGGTAATCAGCAAGCTGCTGTTGGCACAACGATAGCTATGTTGGAGCAGGGTTCGCGGGTAATGAGTGCTGTACATAAGCGGATGCATTATGCGATGCGGCAGGAGTTTAAGATTCTTGCGCGGGTTATGTCGGAGAGTTTACCGCAGGAGTATCCGTATAGTATCGCGGGCAGTGATCAGGCGGTTATGGCGAGTGATTTTGATGACCGTGTGGATATTATACCTGTATCTAATCCGAATGTATTTAGTCAGGCGCAGCGGATTGCGTTAGCTCAGACTAAGTTACAGTTAGCGGCTCAGGCTCCTGAGATGCATAACATGCACGAAGTGTTTAGGGATATGTATGAGGCGTTGGGTGTTACAGATACTGACAGAATATTGAAATCGATGCCGGACGAGGAGCCGTTGCCCACGGACCCTGCACAAGAGAACATCAACGCATTGGACAACATGAAGTTGTTTGCGTTTCAGGGTCAGAACCATCAGGCGCATATTATGTCTCATTTGGTTTTTGGCGCGAGTCCTATGGTTGCTCAGATGCCGCCAGTTGCTTTGGGTATGCAGAAGCATGTCATGGAGCATGTGAAGATAGCGGCACAGGAACAGGCTATGGCACAAATGTCACAAATGGGTCCTATGGATGCGGATCAGCAGGAGTTACAATTTGAGGCTTTAGTGGCGCAGTTTGTGGCAGAGGGTATGCAGCAGGCGAAGCAACTATCGGCGCAAGTGTCTGGTGCCAATCAGCCGGATCCTTTGGTAAAGTTGAAAGAGCAAGAGTTACAGATACGGGCACAGTCAGAGCAAACGGATGCTCAACTGGACCAACAGAAATTGCAGCTTGACGCGCAGAATCAGCAGATGCGTGGAGAGCAGTTTGAGAAGAGGTTGGCAAGTCAAGAACAGCAGACCGCGGCTCGAATTGATAGTGCAATGCAGCGAGAACTATTAAAACAAAGAGGAAAGTAAAATGTCCAAGGTAAAAATTGTAGTAAATACGCCTACAAAAGCTCCCAAGCCTGAGACAGTCGGTAAGCCTAAAACACCGCCAATGGCGAGTGACACCATGAAGAAAGTGAAGACTCGTGGTACAGGCGCGGCAATCAAGGGCACAACTCATATGGGCTAAGTTATGGATCCCATAACTTGTGTGGCTATGGCAACGGGCGCTTTTAAGGGATTAAAGGCGGCTATTGGTGCAGGCAAAGATTTACAAGACATGACGGGACAGCTTGCCAATTGGGGCAAGGCGTTCAGTGATTTCACAAACATAGAAGAGCGGGAGAAGAATCCTCCGTTTTGGAAGAAGACGTTTAGGGGGTCTGACGAAGAGACTGCTTTAGAGATCTTTGCGAACAAGAAAAAAATGGAACAGATGAGAGAAGAGATAAAAGATCATATCTCTTGGAACTATGGGCCGAGTGCCTGGAAAGAAGTTTTAGCTATTGAGGCAAGGATGCGTAAACAGAGAAAAGATGAATTATATAGAAAACAAGAGCAGATAGATGCTTTGATAAATTTTGCAATAGGGTTTGTTATATTTGGTATAGGGGCCGCTTTATTGTTTGGGTTGTTTTATTTTTGGGGAAGTAAGCAAGGGAGGTGGTAGATGTGGGTATTATTATGGGTTCAATTAACAACTAGCACGGCTAACGGTAATGAATTTGAACACTATCATGTTGGCAGCTACACTAAGCAAGAAGTATGCGAAATTGCCAAAGATGAAGCTAAAGTTCTTGTAACAAACGACAACTCAAAAATAGTCTGTATTCAAATAAAGTTGTGATACTTAGAGAATTTGGCGGAAAATACATAATATATGACAAAACAGGAAAAGTTGTTATAATCACACGCGAAAAAAGAATAGCAATTGCATATGCGAGGGCAAAGAGATGACCGAATTTGATAAAGCGGACACTAATAAAAACGGTGTTATAGAGAAAGCAGAATGGAATAAAATTGCTCTGGAGGATAGACGACTTGAGATGATTGACCGGGATCTCAAGCGTAACGCAGAGCGTCGTTTTACAGGTTTTGCTTTGATGGGGATGTTAATTTACCCGTTTATAATACTGCTTGCTTCTGTCCTTGGATTTGACAAAGCAGCAAGTTTAATTACAGATATAGCAAGTGTGTACGTCATAGCGGCTTCCGGGGTGGTAGCGGCTTTTATGGGGTTTAATGCTTACTCTGCAAAAGCTGAAACTAAGAAAACAAATATACAGATGGAGGAGACTTGTTGATGTTACAATCTATAATTGGACCGATAGCGGGTTTAGCAGGTAGTTGGCTTGACGCTAAGACTCAAGCTCAGACGGCAAATGCAAAATTAAAACTTACTGAGGCAGAAGCTAAAGCCAAGATAATGCTTAGTAAAGAAACAAGTGTTGCTGATTGGGAGCGCATTATGGCTGAAGGTGCAAAATCAAGTTGGAAAGACGAATGGTTCGTAATTGTCCTGTCAATCCCACTTGTTTTGGCATTTGTTCCAGGCACTGAAGGTTGGGTAGATAGCGGTTTTGAACAACTTTCCAAAGCCCCTGATTGGTATTTTTACAGTCTAGGTATAGCAATCTCTGCATCGTTTGGTGTCAGAGGCGTACAAAAGTTTTTTAAGAGGTAGATATGGACAATATTCCCACAGTTTACGCAGTAAAAGAAACTATTAACGGGGTTGATCTTTTAACCTTTGATTGCCCTAAATGTGGTAAAAAACATACTCACGGTTATGGAGAAGGCCATCGAACTTCTCATTGTGAAGATCGGAGTCTTTGGGAACACGGTTATTTCCTAAAGGAACTACAAAATGGGTGATTTGAAGATACCAGTAGCCTTAGTTTTTGCTATGGCTGTGCAATTAGTTGGTTTAGTGTGGTACATAAGCAACATCGTCCATGACATTGAACATCTTCAAGGCCAAGTATCCGCGCAGCAAGATATTATTAATTTGTTGAATGATGATGTAAATGATTTGTGGGTATTCTGTACCTTTACAGAAAATAAATGGGCAGAAGCTTACATAGACGATATGGTGTATGAACGTGTTTGTGGAACAAAAGAGGTTATAAATGAGTGAAGCATTAAAAACTTTACAAGAAAAGATAGGATCTTCACCTGACGGTGCGTTTGGTCCAAACACTGCAAAGCAAATATGTAATCATTATGCTTTGAATCCAGAACGAGGGGCACATTTCCTTGGTCAGCTTGTACACGAGAGTGGCACGTTTCGTTACACAGAAGAAAATTTAAATTATTCTATGGAATCTATTTTAAAAGTGTTTGGTAAATACTTTGAATCAGAGAGTGACGCAGAAAAATGTGCTAGAAATCCTCAAGCTTTGGCAGATCGCGTATATGGCGGTAGAATGGGCAATGATGGACAAGGGTATCTGTGGCGAGGCCGCGGATTTTTACAATGTACTGGCAAAAATAACTATTCTCAGTTTGCGGCGGACATGGATTTGCCGGAGATAATGAAGGATCCTGACCTTGTTGCTTCAAAATTCCCTATGGAAAGTGCTATTTGGTTCTTTCATAGAAACAAATTGTGGGATATTTGTGACGAAGGGGTTGATGAAGCTACCATCAAAACAATTACTAAAAGAGTGAATGGTGGTTACAACGGTTTGAAGCACCGAAAAGAAGAAACACAAAAAATATATAAGTGGCTTAATATATAATTGCATATTATCTCAAAATATCTTAGTATCTCTCATATAGGAAAAGGTGGGAATATCTAAGAATGGATGAGATATATGTTGCGGAAGCAGTTTTTCGCATTATAAGAGATCGTAGACAAGGTGTTGTTGACTTAATGCAGTATGGCAATATCAAGTCTATGGAGCAATATCGTGAGCTTATGGGTAATATGGAAGCCCTGAATCATGTGGAACAGGAACTCAAGGGCCTGCTAGATAAACAGGAGCGAAGCAATGACTGAGAGCGCAAAAATTGATTTAACTGGAGTAAAAGAGGCTGTAGCAAGCCTTGGAGAGGCTTATAAAGAGCCGTCAGTAAAAGTTTTAGACCCTGAAGCAATAAGCGGGTCACTTCTAGAAAGAATGCCCAATCCTACAGGATGGAGAATTTTGGTTTTACCTTACCGCGGTAAGGGGAAGACTGAAGGCGGTATATTTTTGCCGGATTCTGCTGTGGAACAACAAAAGATTTCAACACAAGTTGGTTATGTGTTGAAGGTTGGACCCTTGGCCTATCAAGACCCAGAAAAATTTCCTTCTGGCCCTTGGTGCGCGGAGAAAGAATGGGTGATGTTTGCACGATATGCGGGTTCACGCTTTGCCATTGATGGCGGAGAGGTTCGTATTTTGAATGATGACGAGATTTTGGCTCGAATTAATGAGCCAGAAGACATTTTGCACTACTAGGAGGATTTTATGGCAGAACAACAAGAACAATTAGAGATGGAAGTAGATACTGAAACCGAAGTTGAGGTAGAAGCTTCGGAAGAGCAGTCTGGTCAAGAAAATGTAGAGATCGTAGAAGAAGATCAGTTTGATAAGGCTCAAAGTTCCACTCAAAAACGTATTGATAGGCTTACTAAAAAGATGCGGGACGCACAGCGTCGCGAGGAAGAGGCTGTCAACTACGCAAAACAAGTTCAGCAAGAGGCTACGCAATTAAAGCAAAGATTTAGTGCCTTGGACAGCAATTATGTTTCTGAATACACCAATAGAGTACAAACTCAAATGGAGCAGACGGAAAAAGAATTAGCACGAGCTATGGAGCTTGGAGATACAACTGCGGTTGTTGAGGCTAATAAGAAAATGATTGCTTTATCTGCTGAAAACGAAAGAGCTAACCAAGCTAAAGTTGCTCAAGAGAGGCAGCAACAGCAGGTGCAGCAGCAACAGCAGCAGCAATCTTTTGCTCCACAGCAGCAACAGGCGCAGCAGCAACAAATCAAACGACCTGACCCAAAAGCTCAAGATTGGGCTTCAAGAAATGACTGGTTTGGGCAGGACGAAGCCAAAACTTTTGCAGCTTTTGGCATACATAAGAAGCTTGTCGAAGACGAAGGGTTTGACCCCACGAGCGATGAGTACTATACTGAACTTGATCGCCGCATTTCCGACACATTTGGAGGTAACGCGAAAAACGCAGGCAAACGACCCGCTCAGACGGTTGCAGGCGTATCAAGATCCAATTCTGGGCGCAGCAGTGGGAAAAAGGTTAGACTCACCCCTAGCCAAGTCGCAATCGCGAAAAAATTGGGTGTGCCGCTAGAAGAATATGCGAAATACGTGAAGGAGTAACACAATGACTGATAGCACAAACGATTCAATCAAGCGTACTTCTCGCGCTAATCAAACTAGGGAAAAAACGGCGCAAAGGCGTCCGTGGGCACCCCCGTCAATGTTAGATGCACCGCCTGCCCCTGATGGGTTTGCGCATCGTTGGATTCGAGCCGAAACGCGAGGATTTGATGATACAAAAAACATCAGTGCTAAAATGCGGGAGGGTTGGGAACTTGTTCGTAAGGACGAATATCCTGACTTTGAATCTCCCGTCGTAGAATCAGGTAAATATAAAGGTGTGTTTGGAGTAGGCGGACTGATACTCGCTCGGATTCCCGTTGAGACGGTTCAGGAGAGAACTCATTACTTTAATAGTAAATCGAGGGATCAAATGGATGCAGTTGACTACGATATGATGAGAGAGAATCAACATTCAACCATGACGATTGAAAAAGCCAATCGTCAGTCTCGTGTAACCTTCGGTGGCCCTCGTAAAAATTAGGGTCGCCCCATTAGGAGAAAACTAAAATGGCAAATCAAAATACTGCCTTCGGTTTACGTCCTATCGGGCTTGTTGGAAACGGTGTTAATTCTACTGGGGTAACTCAGTATGAAATCGCTTCTAACAACACCAATCCGATCTTCCAATACTCTTTATGTGTGCCCACTGCGGCAGGCGTAATAGATCATGCGGGAGCGACTAGTGGGGGTACTACTCCCGCTCTTGGTGTTCTGATGGGCGTAGAATACGTTGACTCAGTTTCGAAAAAACCAACCTTTCTTAGTTATTGGCCTGGTTCGAACAGCGTTAGCGTGGATACTAACCACCCTGTTAAGGCTTTTGTAGCTGACAATCCAAATCAGTTGTTCAAGGTAGCAACTGACGCAACGATCACAGATCGTGCGACAGCCCTAACGGCTGTTTTTGCAAATGCGTCTTTAGGCACATCTGCACGTACTGGTTCTACAAGTACGGGAAATTCAAACTCAGCTTTGAGCGTGGCTTCAATCAACACTACTGCAACACTTCCGTTGCGTATTGTCGGTATTATGGATGACGAAGCAAACAGCGATTTCGCTGCTGCGGGTATTCCATTGATTGTAAGAATCAACGCTCATTTCAATGCAACCACGTCGCGGTTTGATTCTCAAACCACTGCGACTACAACAGGCACATAAGGAGAGCGTAGTATGGCTATATCACGCGCACAACTAGCTAAAGAGCTAGAACCTGGCCTAAATGCATTGTTTGGGTTAGAATATAATCGTTACGAGAACGAGCATTCTGAAATCTTTGAAGAAGAGTCATCTGACCGTGCTTTCGAAGAAGAAGTTATGCTTGGTGGTTTCTCAACTGCACCTGTAAAATCTGAAGGCGGAGCCATCAGTTTTGACGATGCAAAAGAGACATACACTGCTCGTTACACTCACGAAACCATTGCTTTGGCTTTCTCAATTACAGAGGAAGCGATTGAGGACAACCTATATGATCGTCTAGCTTCTCGTTATACGAAAGCTCTTGCACGTTCGATGGCTCAAACAAAGCAAATTAAGGCGGCATCTATATTGAACAATGCGTTCAACACAGGTGCAAACGCTATAGGGGATGGCGCAGCATTATGCTCAAACGCACACCCTTCTCTGTCAGGTAACCAAACCAATATTTTGGCGACTGCGGCAGACCTCAACGAAACCTCTTTAGAGCAAATGTTAATTGATATTGCAGGTTTTACTGATGAGCGTGGTCTTAAAATTGCAGTCAGCGGTGTGAAATTAATCATACCAAAAGAATTGCAGTTTATTGCAGAACGAGTGCTAAACTCAAATCTACGTCCGGGAACAGCGGATAACGACGCAAACGCAATGAAGAACATGGGAATGATTCCTCAAGGCGCTGTTGTTAATCACTTCCTTACAGACACGGATGCGTATTTCATAAAGACAGACGCACCTAACGGGTTTAAGTACTTTAATCGTGCCCCAATCAAAACAGCTATGGAAGGCGATTTTGATACAGGCAACATGCGATTTAAAGCTCGTGAGCGTTACAGCTTCGGTGTATCCGACTGGCGTACAGTTTTTGGAACTCCAGGCGCAGCCTAAGTTTCAATACAATTTTATGGGAGGGAGCCGCTTTTGCGGCTCTTTCTTTTTTTATTTTATGTGTTATAGTAAATTATCCCTGACAGCGGCATGAGGCTGCTGACGTAACCCAAGACAGGAGATTGACATGGGTACTACAACTTTTTCAGGTCCGATTCGGGCAGGTAATATTAGAAATACAACGGGTACTACCGTTGGAACCGACATAGCAAACGTGGGCTATGTTGTAATGACTCAACAACATGTAATGGATATTTCTGGCGGTGCTGTTGCAGCAGAAGCTACAAATATAGTAATTCCCGCTAACTCAAAAATCGTAAATATAATTATTGATTTAGAAGTGGCTGCTAATACTACAACAAATATTAGTGTTGGTGATACGGTAGGCGGTGCAGCAACTCTTGTTAATGCGGTTGCTTCTGGAACTACGGTAGGTATTAAAGCTTTAGGTGCTTCTGGTGGCGGTACACTTACATGGAAGAACACGGGTACGTCTGATTTAAAACTAACAGCTACCTCAAGCGCAGGCACGAATGCGGGATCCGTTGTTATAACGGTAATGTATGCTCAAGCTTTTAATACTGCTGTTCAAGCTTAATAAGAGGATTTTTAGATGGCTAATTCAGACGTAAAAAGCAAACGTCTGACGGGAACAGGCGCGGCTGCTGTTGGTCGCGCACGTTTACGGCAGATACAGGTTCTTACTGGCGCGGGCGCGGGAAGACTTACCCTTACAGACGGAAACGGTGGATCAACAGTTTTAGATATTGATTTTTCTGCCTCCGAAACTCATTCGGTGAACATTCCTGACGAAGGTATGTTGTTTACCAGTGATGTTCATGTTTCAGTAGCTACTAACGTCACCGCATTGACTATCTTTCACAGTTAGGAAAATTTATGGCATCCGACGTAAAAGCAACTCATTTAACTTCTACAGGCTCAGTTTTTGCAGGCAGGGCAAGAATTAAAGCTATTCATTATACTTGTGGATCAAGCCCTACTTTGATTTTACGAAACGGCTCTGGAAGCGGAAACATATTATTAACGATGGTTTTTGCGAATAACACCGATGATAATGTGTATATTCCTGACGAAGGTATGCTTTTCCCAGATGGATGCCACGCAACCTTAACTAATATTAGTAATGTAACAGTATTTTTTAATTGAGGTCAGAATGGCTACTACAAAAGATGTTGAGCGTTTACCCAGTGGTCGGATAAAATATCGGGGAGAAACCTTTGCGGGATTCAACAAACCAAAAAGAACTCCAGGGAAAGCCAAAAAAAGTGCGGTTTTGGCTAAAAAAGGCACGGATGTTAAGCTTGTCAGGTTTGGAGACAGTAAAATGTCGATTAAAAAAGATCAGCCCGCCCGACGTAAAAGTTTCCGCGCAAGACATAATTGTGACACGGCGGACGATAAGTTTAGCGCCAGATACTGGTCATGTAAGGCTTGGTAAGATGAAAGTAGAAGAGGTTTTAAAACTACTCGAAAAGCATGAAGCTGAATGTAACGAGCGATACAAAAAAATAGATAAACAACTAGATAAATTAGACATGCGTTTATGGGGAATAGCGGTTTTAATCGTAGCTACCGCAATTGCAGGAAAGTTTTTATAATGGCTTATTCAAAGAAATCAAAAAAAGCTTCGAAAAAGAGTAAAGGAAGCAAGATTTGCCCTGCCGGAAAAGCGTGGGCAGAAAGAACTTTTGATACTTACCCTAGTGCCTATGCCAATATGGCAGCATCTAAATACTGTAAAGATCCTAATTATGCCAAAGGGGCAAAGGGGAAGAAAAGTGGGTGAGCTTAAAAAGTGGCGAGATCAAGATTGGGTAAGGATTGGTACTGATGGTGAAATCAAAGGTAAATGCGGCACTTCAAAGGATAAAAAGAATCCTGACAGGTGTCTTCCAAGGTCTAAAGCGAATAGTCTTTCGAAAGCCGAAAGAGCAGCCACTGCCCGAAAAAAGAAAAGTGAAGGCAGTAAAGGCAAAACCTTTGTCAAAAACACAAAAGAAGCGGAAGTCAAATTCGCGTACAACGGCGGTGCAATCGAAAGGCAAGAAGCCAAGAGGCCGTCCCCCAAAAACAAAAAAGGTAAAAAAGGAATCGTAGCAAGAGGCTGTGGTGCAGTATTGTCAAACCGTAGAAAAAGAACCAGTGGTTCTGTATCTGCATAACCTAAAAAGGAGTCAAAAATGGCAATGAAGAAGAAAGGTTACCGATCGGGCGGTAAGGTAAAGCGTATGTCTAAAGGCGGAGCGATGGGCGGTAAAATGCGTCGCATGTCTAAAGGTGGCGCGGCGGGCGGCAAAAAACCTGCAAAAATGATGTCTGGTGGCGGTGCAATGACTATGGCACAACTACGAAGCGCCGCAAAACAAAGGGGAATGAGTTTAAGTCCCATGAAGAAAGCAAAAGGCGGAGCCGCAAAGAAAAAGTAATGGCGTATTTACATTCTAATGTGCCTTACTTCAAGGCATGGGTTCGCCGTGAATACACTCATAACCATGAGAAGTACCACGGCGAATTTTTACACGCGATGGTTATTGGTGTGACTACGATGCCAAATAGATGTTTAAGTTTTCAAGTTATATTTACTGGAAATGAAGCTGAAGGTGAAGAAGAGGATACGGTTCATGGGGGCGCGATGTGGGCAAGAATGCCTATAACTGCATTGGTTGCGGATATTCCCTTTGAGGAATGGCCTGAACCTATGGAAACATATGATGCTCAACCGTGGGATTGTGCGTCTTATTATAATTCTGTGTTTGTTATGGACCGGGCTACGCCTTGTCCTTGGCTTGCTAAGATTGATGGTAAAATGCACCCTGCAAAGTATTTGTTTACTGTGGATTACTCTGAAAGCGAAATTGCAGACGATCCGGCGCAACACAAACAAAGTCATGTTTTGCAACTACTGGACGCAGGGGAGTGGACTGGAAATATAGTGGCTTTACCAAATAATAGAGTGAGGGTTACGCATCCGGCTTGGTTTGCGGCAGGAGAGGGAGCGCCTGATTTTAAACCGTCACAACATATACACTATTCAAAAAGTGATTTAGACTATACACTAGACGTAAATAGGGTGTTTGATAACCTTTATAATGAGGACTGAATATGACTGTCTCCAACAGTAAAGATTTTGAGTTAGATGTAGCAGAATACATTGAAGAAGCTTTTGAACGTTGCGGTTTAGAAGTTCGTACTGGCTATGACCTAAAAACTGCAAAACGATCTCTAAATCTTATGCTTGCGGAGTGGGCAAACAGAGGCTTAAATCAGTGGACTATAAAACAAAGAACTCAAACGGTCACTCAAGCCGATGGAGAGTATGATCTTGGTGCGGATGTAATAGATGTTTTATCTGTGGTAGTTCGTAGAAGTAATACTGATTTTGCTTTGACCCGTGTAAGCCGGGATACTTTTTTATCGATTCCTGTTAAAACGACTCAAGGAAGGCCCTCACAGTTTTTTCTTGATAGACAGATTACACCTAATCTTAAAGTTTGGCCGATCCCTGAAAATAGTACAGATGTAATTGTTTATGACGCTTTGACTAGGATGGATGATGCGGATGCTCAAGTTAACACTTTGGACATGCCTTTTAGGTTTTATCCGTGTTTAGCTGCGGGTTTAGCTTATTATATTGCTTTAAAACGGGCACCTAATCGTCTTCAGATGTTAAAAGCTATGTATGAAGAAGAGTTTGAAAGAGCTATGACCGAAGATCGTGACAGAGCTTCTTTTAATGTTGTGCCTCAGTATCAATATTTTAGGACAAATTAATGTCAAAGTTTGCTTCCGGAAAAAACTCTTACGCTATATCAGATCGATCTGGTTTTCGGTATCGATACAAAGATATGCGTCGTGAGTGGAATGGGTTATTGGTAGGACGAGACGAGTTTGAGGCAAAGCAGCCACAACTAGGTCCTTTTAGGAAGGTTATCGACGCTCAAGCTTTGCGTGATGCAAGACCTCCTTCAGAAGTTGAATCTGAAAGAGCCATTCAATACGGCTTTATGCCAGTTGGTTTTAGAGAAATTTCTGGAATTACTCCTCCTAATAATTTAGTTGCTATCGGTAGTGTGGGAACTGTAGTTATAAATCCAGTTTCCACTGATGATGTGTTAGTGGGTGTAGGGGCAAGCGGATTAGTGGGATCGGTTACGGTTAATCCTAGCACAACTGCTCCAAGATTTGATAGTACATCAGTAACACTAGATTCTACTACAGATACTTTTGACGAGGGATAAGAAATGGTTAAACAGACAGTAGGGATAGGAAGTAGTGCAAATGATGGCAGTGGAGACACTCTGCGCTCTGGTGCAACTAAAATAAATGAAAACTTTACCGAAGTATACGCAGCCCTTGGAAACGGCACAACTCTTACAGATATAATAGATTCCAACGGCCTTATAGATGTAAGCTCTGGTGCAAACAAGATTGTGTTTTACTACGCGGCTTTAGGCGATCTTCCAAGTGCAAGTACATACCACGGCGCTGTAGCCCACGTTCATGCAACAGGCGGGCTATATTTTGCACACGGCGGGGTGTGGATTCGAGTTAATGATGAGACAACTGGCCCTGTAACTAAATACACCGCAGGAACAAACGGATCATCTGCATATACGTTTACTGGGCCTGGTGCTACGTCTGGAGACAATCCAAACTTTACTT
>WLWH01000689.1_pt1 | contig 26881 bp, 41 predicted proteins | sample 6712741 | NCBI WGS metagenome assembly WLWH01 (sample SAMN12718694, study PRJNA515312) | sponge metagenome | isolation source: marine sponge | host: Mycale hentscheli | place: New Zealand: South Island, Marlborough, Capsize Point | collected 2003-05-01
GCGAGCAAAAAAAGAGAGAGGAAAAAATGACTAAAAATGAATATCAAGTATTAGCTAATTTAAGAGAAGATTGGGATGAGAAAATTCAGAGAAAGGAATATTGGTATCTATTTAGTTCGCCTTTAAACTTTATGGTACTGAGTGAGATCGGTCTGGCCCAAGATGAAATTAATTTTGAGGAAATATGCCAGAGAGTGCCAAAGAAGTTTGGCAGTCGTTCTAGTATTTTAACTGTATTGAATGACGGGGTAATGTTTCGGTATTTAAAGAAGCGGATATCAGTCCGGGATAGACGTATTCGCTGTTATGCGTTTACTGAGGGATTTAGGATATATTTTTGTGACTGGTTAGAACAAGTCGGGAATGGCTATGGTAGAGGATGAATACTGGTGGATTGAGAGTGGCGTACCGAGTGATGAAAAGAATAGCGGTTGTATTCGGTATTCGGTGAGTGGCTATTCTTATTCGAAGATTAAGAAAAGCGTGTGGAAACTGTATCGCAGCAGAACGGATCGAGTGGATTTAAGCTGTTATGACAAGATGTTATTGTGGGCGATAAGTGAGCGGTATCGAACTCATTCAATGTCAACGAGCGATAGTATTAGTTACCTGGCAAAAATGATCGGGGTGAACCGGAAAACAGCGGGTAAGAGTTTTCAAGTGTTACTGGATAAGAATATTATTTGGGTGGCCGAGAAGGGGAAGGCGAGAAAAGCGTATCGTAAGTTAGAAGCGCGAACTTACTTTCATAAGCATATATTGTTAGTAGGGTTAAGTTTCGAGTTAGGGGAAGGGTAAGGGTAGGGGGTAGTTAAAAAAAAGCCCCAGAAATCAATCTAGGGCTTTTTGAGGGGAACTGTTAAGAGATATTTTGCTCTTTGTATTTAAAATGTAGAAAATCTGAATATTTTTTATGGTATTCGTATTCGGATAAAATATCGTATTCTCCGTGTACTCTTTTTTCTTTTACATATTTGTCATACATTTTATGCAAAAAGATTTCAAAATTACTGCGCTTATCTTTCCATCTATTTTTTAGTTCAGGCATTATCCCTCTCTTGGTTATCCAAAAAATCCTCGCGTAACGCAGTCGCATATTTAAGTAATGCTTTTTTTGCGGTTTCAGTATTTGGAATCCATGCACGTTGCCTGGTCAAACCTCTTTCTTGTTGGGTTTGCTCATAGCGTTTAACGTATTTGTAATTAGACATTTTCTTTCCCTTTTTATTAAAAATGAGGTGATAGTAGGTGTCTTTAACTATCATTAAGCGATTTGTTGACGGCATTATTGAACACCTACCTATCGCGCCTCGTAAACTTAAAAATCTGCTTGGTGCTGCATTTCTTGCTGTTGTTTCAATAACTGCTCTTTGGCTTCAATGGTTTTATCCATTCGATCCTTATTAAATGTGTTTTGTAAAACCTCGATCATTAGTGATTGATCTTTAACTGCCAGATTTTTAAACAAATTTATAATCGCAATTATTTTGTCGTTGCTACTCATAACATTTACCTTTTTTTGGTTCATGATTAACTCAACCTTTGTTATCAATGAATCAGTTTCAATATTAGTTAATGTTGGTTCTTTGTTAATCATTAACTTTATTTCTTCTAAGTGACTCATAAGGGCATCATATAATAATAATATTTTTATTACAATCTATCGTCATATAGAGGGAAATCATCAGAGCTGATTTCAAAGTTACATTCAGGACAAAACTTTCCTGAAAAGAATAGGCCTATATCTGGTTCGGCTTCCTGGCTCTCAAGATCGCACTCACAATAAGGACATTCATTTGGTACGCTCATTATTTCTCCCGGTTTGATATTACATAAATACAAATTGAAATTAATCCCAGAACGTATATTCCGATTATTGTATAACTCACAATCATTTGGATTTCCGTTTGAGCGTTTAATGCGTTTAAATATATTTCTTCCTGAATCATTTTTGTTGACCTCTCTCTTTGTTGATAAAACTTACATATTTAATTGCTAGGTTACGGCTTGGAAAAACTTTGCGCCTTCCTCGCTCGGTAATTTGGTACTGGTTCTTGGTTATCTTTTTAATTCGCATTATTGCGCTGCCTCTCTTTTAAGATTCTGCGTATCTTGAGTATTTCATCCATTTTTTGATTGACTGTCGAAGCACGCATGTAGCCATGATCGTACTGCATTTCGCGTTGGATAAAATATATTCGATCTTCTAATTGCTCATTGTTGAGCTTGTTTAAATTAATCAATGTCATTCTCCCGGTGTTGATTTAATCTAATGTTATCAGCGCGTTCTATGGCGCGTTTTAATTCTGGCGATATGTTCTTTTGCTTTGCTGCTTTGTTAAACTCGCGCCAGTCTTTGAGTATTTGCTTATCTTGGTTAATCATGGCTTGGATAATATGCGCCTGACTTTATATATTGGACTGCATACCCTAATTGATAAGATACAATTCTTGGTTCTGCCTGTACTGTATGACCAAAAAAAGTAATTTCTTTACCGATTAAACTATCTTTAATTTTTTCTGCATCCTTTCTTAAATTAAAATAATAAATACCTTTACTTGTAGTCTTCATTCTCACTTTCTCCCTTTATTAAACATAATAGAACGCACCAGGTGAATGGTGCGCTCGATATATTCAACTAACACATTCTAAATAATTTTGAATCTCATATTTATCCATATAAGAACAATAGAATGATTCACAATTAATTCTAAATAATTTGTAATCAGTATAACCGCCACGCACGTCAGCACCATTATGAATGGATAACGCGATTACATCACAATCGTAAGTATCACCCACGCTAATATATTGTAATGTTTGGCTTAAAGAACAATCAGCATTATATGTGTTAGTGCAATGAACAAGGTTCATATCATCATTCGCGTAATTTTCAGCCATATATTCACTTACATTATCAAGTGTTGATTGCCTGTTAATATCATCAAGCCATAAATTTAAATCGTTGGTTTCATCCTCCAAATATTCCAAAGAATTAAGTAAATGATGAAATACTGATATTTGAGCGTAAGGATATTCAGTATCTTCATCTTTTATTATTATGTGTGGCTCATTCTTGAAGTCATCAATAGACTTTAATTGATTGCGTTGCCAATAGCGGTTACTACCGCCACCGCTATCAAGCATATGCGTGCCAGTAGATTCGGTGAGCATATCGTATATTACTTTTTGTATTTCCATTTCCCTTCCTCCCTTTTGGTTAGTGTTAATAGTATGATGCACTCATAAGGTACTCATATCAACTAATAATGTTCATTGATTGTTCTAATTATGCTCAAAATCGCTTATAATAAGGGGTATGAGGTACTTAAATAATTCATAAACGGGATGAAAAATAATGAAAGATGCGCAATTTCCCGCTAAACGGGGGCGAAAAAAGATTGATTTAAGCGATAAAGAAACCTTAGAGAAAATAAAACATTTTGCCGGGCTTGGTTTATCGGATAAGGCAATCAGTACATCTTTAGGCATTTCAGCGCGGACTCTAGCTAGAAGAAAAAAGGATTCTGTCATTTTTGGCAAAGCTATAAAGGAAGGAAAGATCGAGGCGGTGGCAGCGGTGAGCAATGCTCTTTTTGACTCTGCAACCGGGCGTACTGGCGAAAAGCCGAATATATCGGCCCAAATCTTCTATTTAAAGAATCAAGGGCGCAATGAGGAGCTTGGGGGCTGGTCTGATCGAATAGAGCAAAATACAACTTATTCAGTTAACCTGGCTGAGATCATCAACGATAGAAAAAATCTAATAGATCAAGTACCAACAAGGTACAAAACCATTAATCACGCCTCAAACCCAGACAATACAAGGGTAGAAGGTCTGGTGATTAATCAGGAAGCCGACAAAAAATGACCAAAATAAGCCAAAATAGCCCCCCCTTCGATTCCGGGCGCGGGGTACAAGTTATAGAACTGTTGCGCAAAAATTTTTTTAATTCTGACGGATGCGCTCGTCTTTATATCCTCTCTCCCGTAGACGGGCGCATCTTTTAATCGCTATGAAATACGGGGCAGAGCAAGAAAAACAACTGATGACCGAGCTTTGGTCACTAAATATTAAAGACGATCCATTAAACTTTGTTAAATTCGCCTTCCCGTGGGGGCAAAAGAACACCCCCCTTGAAGATTTTACTGGCCCAAGAAAGTGGCAAGAAAAAATTTTGCGAGATATTGCAATTCACATCCAACGCAACCAGACCATAGACTTACCAGAGATGTTTAGACTAGCGGTTGCCTCCGGTCGTGGTATCGGCAAATCAGCTTTAGTTGCTTGGTTAATACTTTGGATGCTGTCAACCCGGCTTGGCGCAACCATTATTGTTACCGCTAACACCGAACAGCAGTTACGCTCAAGAACTTGGGCTGAACTCGGTAAATGGATTACGCTTGCCATTAACTCACATTGGTTTAATAAAACCGCTACCACAGTTAAACCAGCGCCATGGTTTGAAGAAGCCCTTATCAGAGATTTACAAATAGATACGGGTTACTACTATGCGCAAGCCCAACTTTGGTCAGAAGAAAACCCAGATGCTTTCGCTGGTATTCACTCATCTTATGGTGTTTGTTTAATCATGGATGAAGCATCAGGTATTCCCGCACCTATTTATTCCGTATCAGAGGGATTTTTCTCCGAACCTACCGCGCATCGGTATTGGTTTACCTTCTCCAACCCTCGCAGAAACACCGGCCCGTTTTACGATAGCTTTCACTCCAAGCGCAAATACTGGCATAACGAGCAAATAGACAGCCGGACTGTGGAAGGTACGGATCAAAAACTCTTTCAAACCATGCTTGAGCAATACGGAGAAAATTCTACTGTTGCCAGGGTAGAAGTATTGGGTGAATTTCCAAGTGCGGATGACGATACAGTTATACCAATGGATTTAGTTCGCGCAGCCGTAGATCGAGATGTATCAATAAGTGCTTCCGCACCGATTGTATGGGGTTTAGATGTAGCGCGTTTCGGTGGAGATAATTCCGCGCTATGCGTTAGACAAGGGAATACTGTACTTGAAATTAAAACTTTTAATTCTATGGATTTAATGCAACTTTGCGGGGCGGTAAAAAACAAGTATGATAATGAAACGATGATGACTAAGCCCCAAGAAGTGTTGGTGGATGTTATTGGACTGGGTAGCGGGGTTGTTGACAGATTAGCAGAACAGAATTTACCAGTAAGAGGTGTTAATGTGGCAGAAGCCCCATCTACCAAGAAGAATTTTTTAAACTTACGAGCCGAACTTTGGTTTGCAATAAAAGATTGGTTAGCACAAAGAGATTGTCGCTTGCCAAATGACGATGAACTGGTGGCAGAACTGGCTGCGCCAATTTACAAATATACCTCGACCGGAAAAATAAAACTTGAGTCAAAAGAAGAAATGAAAAAACGAGGTATCAAATCACCCGATAGAGCAGATGCACTTGCATTGACTATGGCGAGTGCTGCAGCTTCATTTAGTGGAAGTCAATCATTTATGGGGTATAATTTCAAGAAACCATTACAGTCAAGAATTTTAAGAGTTGGGTAATTTATGAAATACGATAAAAAAGATAAGCAACACAAAGAGTCAAAAGAAAAACATTACGATAATTTACAAGGTATTCTTAAATCAGAATTGAACGATGCAGAGGATTACATCGGGCAAATCGGTCAAGAACGCGCAGAAAGCACCGAATACTATCTTGGTAGCGAACCAGATGGTACAAGTGATTTACAGTCAGAGTTTGTATCTACTGATGTTCGAGATAGTATTTTATTTATGTTGCCGTCTATCATGCGTACTTTCTTTGGTACTAAAAAAGTAGTCGAGTTTTTACCGACTGGCCCAGAAGATATTACAGTTGCCGAACAACAAACCAATTATATTAATTACATTGTTCAACAAAAGAACCCCGGTTTTAAAATTCTCTACGATGCGTTTAAAGATGCGCTCGTAAGAAAGTCAGGATTTGTTAAGGCGTTTTGGGATGACTCAATGAGTGCGACTACGCATGAATATACCGACATTGATCCCGCCTCTTACCAAGCCTTAATCCTTGATCCCGATGTGGAAGTTGTAAAAGAAGCGGTGAAGATGGAGTCTATGACCATGATGAACCCTGAAACTGGCGAAGAAATAACTCAAGAGTCACCCGCGAGTTATGACTTAACCATCAGGCGCGTAAAAAATAAAAACCAAGTCTGCATCGAAGCTGTACCGCCAGAAGAAGTATTAATCTCAAGAGATGCAAGAAGTTTTGAATCATCTCCTTACATAGCACACCGCATGGTTAAAAGTGTTTCTGATTTGGTCGCTATGGGTTATGACCGAGATGAAATAGAAGAATACGCGGGTTCAGGATCGGCTTTTGATGCTGATACTTATACGGAACGTGAAGCTAGAAACCCCGTTGCCGATAATATGTACCCTAGTGCTAGTGGTGAATACGGCAAAGAAGTATTGTATATCGAGCATTACTGTTTTTATGACTTAGACGATGACGGCATAGCTGAAAGAGTCAGAGTTTGCACCATTGGTAATGGCGTAAATATTATAAATTGTGAAGCATGGGATGACTTACCGATTGTTATGTTCTGTCCTGATCCAGAACCACATACTTCTATTGGCAGTTGCCCCGCAGATTACTTAAAACCAATACAAGCAGCTAAATCACAAATTATGCGTGATACATTAGATTCACTTGGTCATGCCATTTTCCCAAGAATGGGTGTCGTGGAAGGACAAGTTAATATTGATGACGTACTGAATACTGATATTGGTCAACCGATTAGAATGAGAGCGCCTGGTATGGTACAGCCTTTTGCCGTGCCGTTTGTTGGTAAAGAAGCGTTCCCCGTGTTGGGATATTTGGATGATGCCAAAGAAAATAGGACTGGAGTTTCTAAAGCATCGGCTGGTTTGAACGCTGATGCACTTCAATCCTCTACCAAGTCTGCGGTAGCAGCTACTATGTCAGGTGCGCAAGGTCGAATAGAATTAATTTGCCGTCATTTCGCAGAAGGTGGGATGCAACAACTGTTTAAATTGGTTAATGGTTTAGTCATTAAACATCAGGATGCACAATCAGTATATCGTTTGAACAATGAGTTTATCACAGTTGATCCACGTTATTGGGATGCCGATAAAGATATGGTGGTTAATGTATCTATCAGTAAATCAAGTGATGAAGAAAAAGCGGGCATACTGGCTCAACTATCTAACAAACAAGAGCAAATACTACAAACAATGGGGCCGAACAATCCATTGGTTAGCTTACAGCAATACTCGAACACATTAACAAAAATCATTGAAATGGCTGGGTTTAAGGATGCACAAGCGTTTATTAACACACAAATACCGCCAATGCCTCCGCAACCAGAACAGCAAAAACCTGATCCAGCAGAATTGTTAGCTCAAGCAGAAATACAAAAAGCACAAGTACAATCGCAAAAAGCGGTGATTGATGCTGAAACAGATCGCATGAAAATAATAATGGATGACGATAGAGATAGAGATAAAGCAGAAGCTAACATTAGATTAAAAGCTGCTGAACTTAACGCTAAATATGGTGCGCAAATTAATGTGGCAGAAATTAATGCGCTAATGGAACGTGACAGAGAAACGCTACGACAAATAGCAAAAACTCAGTCGCAAGGATTATTTAATAATGGAAGGCAAACAAACTAAACTTTACACAATAGAAGTTGTGGAAGGTGATGAAATATTTACAGGAACAGATATTCCGGCTGATTCGCAAGAAGAAGCAATGAATACAATGATGTTTATGTTTATGGGTAGAATTGACCGCGATTCACAAATTTTGAATGTAGAAGAAAATAGGATTCATTAATTATGGCAATAACTTATCGAGGCGAAAGATTTAGCGGTTACAACAAACCAAAAAGAACACCGGGTAAAAATAAGAAGTTTGCGGTATTGGCAAAAAAAGGTGAAACAGTAAGATTAGTTCGTTTTGGTGATCCCAATATGACAATCAAGAAAAATCAGCCAGCCAGACGTAAATCATTCAGAGCAAGACATAAATGCGATACAGCTAAAGATAAACTCACCGCAAGATATTGGTCTTGCAAAAACTGGTAAGGAGATACTATGTCGTTATACAGAAACATTAACAAAAGAAGAAAAGCTGGAACAAGTAGAACCAAGAAAAAAACAACGATATCAAAAGAAGCCTACGATAATATGAAAGCCGGATTTAAGAAAAAGAAAAAGAAAAAGAAAACAACAAAAAGAGCAAGGCGGTACGCATGAAACTGAAAAGTATAAAAAAACTTATAGGCGCATTAGCACCGACCATTGGTACAGCTATTGGTGGGCCAGTTGGCGGTTTGGCTGCTAACGTAGTTGCCGAAGCATTAGGCGTAGAACCAGTTCCCAAAAAGATTGAGCAAGCCATTCAACAAGCAACGCCAGAACAACTTCTAAAATTAAAAACGGCTGAAAAAGAATTTGAAAAACAAATGAAGCAAATGGACATTGATGTCTATGCTTTGGAAACAGCAGATATCCAAGATGCAAGAAATAAATTTAGCGCAGATTGGACTCCGCGTTTTTTAGGTACATTAACATTGGGTGGTTTTATTGGTTATATTTTTCTAGTTACCATTTATCCAATAGAAGATACTAGCGATGATATCGTTATGTTAATTCTTGGTTATATGTCAGGCATCGCATCAGCAGTTGTTAGCTTTTACTTTGGTTCAAGTAACAAGGACAAATAAGTATGTCTAGTATTGATTGGGATAAATACCCGAACTTTAAAGCCAAAGAATTTGCTTGTCAGCATTGCGGTAAAGAGGGCATCCAAGAAAGCATAGTTGCTATGGTGCAAGATATTAGACAAGAGGTAGGCTTTCCATTTATCATTACATCTGGTTATAGATGTAGTGAGCATCCGATAGAAAAAAGAAAATCTAAAGCGGGCGCTCATGCAGAAGGGTTAGCAGCAGATATAAGTTGCTCTCATGCCAAAGCGTATAAATTAGTACAAGTAGCAATGTCAAAAGATATATCTGGTATTGGTATTAAACAAAAAGGAGCTGGGCGTTTTATTCATCTGGATGTTTCGGAACAAAAAGATGGCAGACCTCGCCCACATATATGGAGTTATTAAGATATGGAAATCAATGCTTTTTTTCTCTGGAATGTTATTTTAACTCTAGTGTACGCACCATTAATATATGGAATTAGAGCAAACGCAGCAGAGATGAAAAGAATTGATATTTTATTAAATAAAACCAGAGAAGAATTACCAAGCAAATATGTAACCAAAGTGGACTTACTAGAAGATATGGAAAGATTATTTGCTCGATTAGATAACTTAGAATCAAAAATAGATAGATTAATTTCAAGGTAGAAGGAAAATGAAAACATGGCTATAGAGTACGATCCCAATTTTAGATCAGGATTAGAATACGCACTTGCAGTAGCGGGTGGTGAAAATGTTCCAGGCATGATAGCTCCGGGAGTTAGTTATTCGAGCGAATTTCCAATGGGTTACATGGCTGATGGTTTAGCACCTACTCCGATGCCAGTACCAATGCCACAACCAACACTAGAAGATTTTCAGCGTGTCGATCCATTTGCAGCATTGAACGCTCAACTCTCAGACTCTTTAGCTAATCCTACATCCGCTATGTATTCAACTGACGTTGGTACGGGAGGATCAATGGGTTTAGGATCGCCAATGATGTTTGATAACTTTAATATACAATTACCTAGCGGTGGTCTAGGAAGTTACGATCCATCTAATATTGTTGATCCTTCATCAACTCTTTTTGGAGGTTCAGGTGGCGTGATACCAGAAGAATTTGATCCAGTAACGGGTGAAATGACTTTTAGACCTCAAAATGCTCAAGACATATTAAATACTGGTCAATTTATAGGTACTCAAGATCAAGCAACCGGTGTTGCAAATATTATGGCTAATTTACTTAATGAACGTGCTGCTGGTGTTGCTCCGGAGGGTGGAACTACCAATCCTATTACTGGTGAATTCACACAAGATGCAGAAGGTACAACAGCAACAATGTTAAATAATATTGTGAGAAATGCAAAAGCATCTGATAGGGCTGCTGACAATGCAGCCGACAACGCGGCAATAGCGAGAGATAAAGCTAGAGCAATGGCAACATTATATGGCGGTGCTGGTTCTTCTTTCGAGTCTGGTCGCAATGAATATACTGAGTCAGGTCAATACGATATAGATCGAGAAGCTAGACAAGCCGAGTTTGATGCAATGCGAGAGCAAGAAAGAATAAATGCTGGTTTACCTCCTATCAGATTGACTCCGGAAGAAACACAACAAGCAGTTCAAGAATTACAAGCAAGCATTGGTTTTGGTGGTGCTATGACTCCAAGAGGTAGAAATAGTATACCAGCTATGGAAGCAACACCTACACCACAACCATTCAAAGGATATACTCCATTTGATTTTGCTAACATACAATCAATTTTAAATAACTTAGGATAAATATATGGCAACAAGAGAGGAAATCTTAGATTCAAACGAAGCTGAATTAATCTTAAACAGCGATACACTTAAAAAATCCATTGAAAATTTAAAACAAGAATACGTTGCTTTATGGTTGAATAGTAAAGGCGAAGATAATATAGCTTTTCGTGAAACCTTACATACAGCAATAAATATTTTACCAGAGGTAGAGAGGCATCTACGCATTTTGGTAGAACGTGGGAAAATCACAAGTGCGCAAGTTAAAAAATTGCACAATTACATATAACTAGGTAAAATTTTAAAAACTAGGAGTTTAATATGAGCAACAACGCCAAGCCGATTGCTTTACAATCAGAGTTAGATAAAACTGTCACTTCATTTGAAGGGTTTTTGACTCCCAATGAGGAAGCACCAGAAGCACCAGCAGAAGAAGCAGTTGAGTTAGAAACATCCCCAGAAGATGTCGTGGAAACAGAATCAGAAGCGGAAGTTGAAGTCGAAGCCGAAGCAGAAGTTGAAGTGGAAGATGACTTTGAGGAAGGGGAAGAAATAGAACAGTCTTTAGAAGAACAAACAGAAGTAGAGGAAGAACTACAACCTCAATCCTATGTCGTTAAAGTTGATGGCGTAGAGCAAGAGGTCACGTTAGATGAACTCCAAAACGGCTATTCTCGCCAACAAGACTATACAAGGAAAACTCAAGAACTGTCCCAACAACGTAAAAGTTTCGAGGAACAGCAAGCAGAGTTAGCCAAGAAAGATGCTATTTACGCTCAGTTATTGCCTCAATTAGAGGCGAGTTTAAATGGTGAATTGGAAAACGAACCAGATTGGGGTGCGCTTTACGAGTCTGATCCAATAGCTTATGTTCGTGAAAAAGACGTTTGGGAAGATAAACGTAAGAAGTTAGATGCTGCTAAAGCTGAAAACACAAGGTTGCAACAAGAAGCAGCCCAGAAACAGCAAGAACAGATTCAAAAATTTGTTGAATACGGCAACCAACAACTTACAGAAAAGATTCCGGGATGGTCTGATGCAGAAAAATCTCAAAAGGAAAAAGCTGCAATCACAACATACGCAATTAATGAATTGGGGTTTACGCCACAAGAAATTAATAACGTGATTGATTATAGAGTGTTACTTGGTTTACGAGATGGGATGCTATACCGCAAACAAGTGGCAGCTTCCAAAAAGAAACCAACCCAAAAGGCAGCCTCACGGGTAGCTAGACCTGGTACTTCCAATAAACCAAAGACAATGACTGCTGCGAAAAAAGCGCAAGCGAAATTAGCTAAATCTGGCAAAGTGCAAGATGCAGCTAAAGTCTTTGAACAATTTATTTAAAAGGTATTAAAAAATGGCTAAAGTAACAAACGCCTTTGACACATATACTGCTACTTCTGATAGAGAACAGTTGTCTGACATAATCTACAACATATCTCCAATGAGTACGCCATTTATGAGTTCTATTGGCAAAACTAATGTAAGAAATGTCCAGTTTGACTGGCAAACCGAAGCTCTACCAACTGCATCTGGAACAGGACAATTGGAAGGTTTTGAACTTTCTCGTTCTGCTTCTACTGCAACAGTTAGAGAAGTAAACTTCTGTCAAATCAGCAGCCGTGATGCAACTGTAACTGGTACGCAAAACGCTTCTGATGCAGCGGGAAAAAAATCAGAAATGGCGCATCAACTAGCTGTTATGGCTAAGGCCTTAAAGAGAGATATGGAAACGGCCTTATGCTCTAAAGTTGCTAAAAATGCCGGTGCTGCTGCTACTGTTCGTCAAACTGGTGGATTTGAAACGTGGACAGAAACAAACGTATCGCGTGGTACTAACGGAGCTGGCGCTGGTAATGGTGCTGCACCTACTGATGGTACACAACGTGCGTTTACTGAAACCATCTTGAAAGCAGTACAACAACTCTGCTTTGCAAATGGTGGTGAGCCTTCAATGTTAATCGTTGGCCCACACGTTAAAGGTGTTGTATCTGGTTTTAGTGGCAGAACTTCTGTGACTCAGACAGTAGATGCAAACACAGTTGAAGCATCAGTAGCTATCTACGCGGGTGACTTTGGAGAACTTAAAGTAGTTCCTTCAAATTTCAGTCGTTCAAGATCAGCTTTATTTGTTGATCCTAACTTTGCGAAAACTTGTTTCATGAGAGATTTTGAAACTATTGATATCGCAACGATTGGTGATGCAATTACGAAAATGTTAGTCGTTGAATTTGGATTGGAAGTATCAAATGAGAAGGCTCACGGAATCGCTGCTGACTTATCAACTTCATAAGTTGTAGCAAGGGGGGTGAGTAATCACCCCTCTTTTTTTTAACTGGTTTTAAGTATGGCAAAAAGAACAATCATTGATTCACAATCTGGTGTAATAAGCGAGTTCGCTACCGAAGATGATAAAAACATTTATCACACTACACAGAATGTTCAACCTATCCTCGATAACGTAAAAAATTTATCTTACGGAAAACAAGGTAAAGAATTAAAGCACGTTGCCGAAGTACCTATGGTAATATATCAACAAGCAATAAGAGAAGGTTGGGCTAACGATAAAAAGAAGTGGAAGAAATGGCTCAACAATCCGGACAATAAATTATTTAGAATATGGCAAGGTAGAGTATGACTTACGATGAATTGAAAACGCAGATAGCCAATTACTTAAACAGAAGTGATTTAACCACACAAATTGATATTTTTATTGACACAACCGAAGCGGAATTAAATCGTAAAGTCAGGGATAAAGATATGATTAAAAGAGCTACGGCAACAGCCGATGCTCAATACTTAACCTTACCAACAGATTGGTTAGAAGTTATTAATGTAGAAATTACATCAGGTGACTTTACGCCTTTGTTCCAACAGTCAATAGAAACACTAGATATATTTAGACGGGCAAACGATAACAGTTCAGGTCAACCAAAATACTTTGCTATTGTTGATGGTACTCTTGAACTTGCCCCTACCCCTGATACTTCATATACATTACAATTAACTTATTATGGTAAAATCAGCGCGTTAAGCGACTCGAACACCAGTAATTTTGTTTCAACAAATCACCCGGATGTTTATTTGTATGGTGCATTGAAACAAGCCTCTATTTATTTAATGGAAGATGATAGAGTACCAATGTTTGCTGCGCAGTTTGAACTAGCGTTAGAAGAAATGCGTATGCAACAAGAAAGAGCATCGTTTGGTCAGGGTTCATTGATACCAAGAAGTAGAACTTATGGCAAACCAAGAAACACAACATATTTTATGAAAAATTAGGAGTTAAATAGAAATGGCTGGATTTACAGATTATTTAGAAGATAAAGTCTTAGATCATGTATTTGGTGGTAGTGCTTACACAGCACCAGGCACTTTATACGTTGGTTTATTTACAGCAGCCCCTTCTGATACTGGTGGTGGTACTGAATGTTCAGGTGGTTCATACGCAAGAAAAAGTATGGCTGCTATGACTGTATCAGGCACTTCTCCAACAACAGCAACCAATGGTGCAGCGGTGGAATTTGTTACTGCAACAGGTTCTTGGGGAACAGTTACTCATGTAGGGATTTTTGATGCTTCATCAAGTGGCAACTTAATGGCTTGGGCTGCGTTATCTGCATCCAAAGCAGTAGCTAGTGGTGATGTATTCAGATTTGATGCTGGTGACTTAGACGTTACGTTGGCGTAATTAATGGCCTCCGTTGGCTATGGTGTTTATAACTATGGTATAGCTGCGTATGGCACTCCTCAGTATGAGGTCGCATCAGCTACCATAGCGCAAACGTCAGGTGTTTCGGCATCTGGCTCGATGACGTTTGCTGTATCTGCAACATCAGCACAAACATCAGGTGTAACAGCAAGTGGGCGTTTAGTTAAACTAGGCGCAAGCACTATAGCACAAACATCTGCGGTAACGGCAACAGCCGAAGTGGTAAAACTCGGTGTTGCAACTATGGCTCAGACTTCTGGTTTTACCGCTACTGGCAGACAAATAGATCGTGGCGAAGCTACGATTGCACAAACCTCCGGGTTAACCGCAACCGCAGAATTAGTCAAACTTGGTACAGCCACGATTGCGCAAACTTCTGGGTTAAGCGCAACAGCCGTTATTGTCTTGGATGGTGAAGCTACCATAGCACAAACAAGCGCGATGACTTCATCGGGCAGACTGGTTAAATTAGGTGTAGCAACACTAGCACAAACGTCAGCGTTTACTGCTACACCAGAAATTATTGCATCAGGATCAGCGACCATCGAGCAGACAAGTGGTTTTACTGCGCTAGGTGGTATAAAATATTCTGGTGAAGCAACTATCGCACAAACATCTAGTGTTTCCGCGATTGGTAGCTTAAAATGGGCAGATGATACTGTAACGACAACCAATTATACGGATCAAACAGTAACCACAACAACTTGGATAGACCAATCCGATCCGTCAACGTCTTGGTCAGAAGCAGCATAATATAGGAAAGAAATATGGCAGATACAACAACAACGAATTTAAGTTTAACCAAACCCGAAGTAGGGGCTAGTACAGATACTTGGGGAACAAAATTAAATGCAGACCTGGATACCATAGATGCAATATTTAGTGCTACTGGCACATCGGTCGCTCTAAATTTAGACGGCTCTGTTATTGACAGTTCTGTTATTGGTGGTAATACCGCTGCTGCTGGATCGTTCACAACACTAACAGCATCAAGCAATTTATCCATAGATGGTGGAACAATCAAACTAGACGGAAACTATCCTACAGGCACAGGTAACGTAGCTTTAGGAGATACAGCACTTGATAGTGTTGCTGCTGATGGAAATTATAATACAGCTATAGGAAGAAATGCTTTAACGGCAACTACAACTGGCGATCTAAATACTGGATTAGGTAACAAAGCGTTAGCAGCAAATACGACCGGAACATCAAATGTAGCTTTGGGTGCTAATGCCTTACAAGCAGCAACCACAGCAGATAATAATACCGCAGTTGGCTCTCAGTCTTTAATGGCAGTAACAACAGGTGCAAACAACACAGGGGTTGGTGGCAATGCTCTTACTGCAAACACAACAGGGCAATATAATGTAGCACTAGGTTCTAGTGCTTTATTAACAAACACGACAGCAAACTCTAATACTGCTGTAGGTTTCTTTTCTTTAAAATTAAACACAACAGGTACAGCTAATGTTGCGGTTGGTACTGATGCTTTACAGAAAAACACCACAGCTTCTAACAATACAGCCCTTGGACACAGTGCTTTAGTAGAAAATACTACAGGAACTGAGAACACAGGAGTCGGATCAGGTTCTTTAAGAACAACTACTACTGGAGATTATAATACTGCGGTGGGTTATGAATGTTTAAGATTAGCTACTACAGCAGATAACAATACTGCAATGGGACATTATGCTCTAGGAGCAAACACGACAGGCTATGCTAACACAGCAATAGGATCAATAGCTGGTGATGCTATAACAACTGGTGTTAATAACGTAGCTATGGGTAGAGCAGCATTAACAACTTGTACTACAGGTGGCTCTAATGTAGCTATAGGTCTTTCTGCAGCAGAGGGATTAACTACTGGAAGTAGTAACGTATCAGTTGGTGCAAATGCTGGAGGAGGAATAACTATTGGCGGTAATAATACTTGCATAGGTAATGGTGCTGGTGATGGCATTATATCTGGTGGTTCTAATGTAGCCATCGGTAATAATGTTGATTGTCCACACGACTCTGTTCATAACATAATTTTAGGAGACAGTATTACTTCTACTACAAGTTATGAGTTTTCTTTTGGTAGAACAAGTAATGTAGTTTCTAATTTATTCAATAGTAATGCGAGTTTTTCAAGATCATCTGATCTTTATAAAAAAACTAATATTCAAGATGATAAATTAGGTTTAGATTTTATTAACGATTTAAAAACAGTTACTTTTGAATGGAAGCCAAATTATGAGTTTCCAAAACATTATAAAGATTACCATCCAACAAATAACGAAATGCTTACAGGTGTCACTTTACACGGAATGATTGCACAAGATGTAAAAACTGCTTTGGATAAACAAGGGATTGATACTTTTGGCGGTTGGTTAGAAGAAAAAGATGGATCACAAAGAATATCACAAGAAATGTTTGTGCATCCATTAATAAAAGCAGTACAAGAACTTTCAGCACAAGTTGAAGAATTAAAAGCACAAATAAACGAGGAAAAATAAAATGGCACAAACAGTAAGCGAATGTTTAACAGCAGCTACAGATAGCGTAACAGTAATTAATGATATTAACTCTAAAGGCAAAGCATCAACGCATATTGTAGCATCCGATTCATCTGCAGGAGTTACACAAGCCGATGCAAACGCTAGAGTAAAAGCAAACGTAGATCATCTAACTCTTATTCTTGCGTATGACGGAACTGATGAAACACCTAATGTTAAAGACGCAAGTGATGATAAATCATCTTACACTACAGCGATTACTACTGGTAATTCGTATATATCTAGTAATAGTTAGTTTGAATCAAGGTAAGTGAATGGCTTTACTACCAATTACACCAGTTCCGGGTATTGTAACTAACGGAACTGCTTACTCAAAGAAAGGTCGCTGGACTGATGGTGATTTAGTTCGTTTTCAGAACGGCAACTTACGACCTATTGGCGGTTGGGAAAAACTAAAACCAGCAGCCTTAACGGGTACACCAACCGCAATGTACGCTTACAGCGATAACGCTGGAAACCCAATACTTGCCGTTGGCACTCGACAAAAAGTTTATGTATTAACTCGTAATACCTGGTATGACATCACCCCAGCTAACTTTGTAACGGATGCATCAAATGATCCGCTTGGATATGGTGCGTATAATTACAACGTAGAAGATTATGGTGATGCCAGATCACAGTCAGGATTACTGTTTGATACTACCTCATTTTCATTTGATAACTTTGGTGAGTTTTTAATATTCTGCTCTGCATCCGATGGAAAAATATATCAATGGCGACCGCATGGCGGTGGTACAAATACGCCTGATGCTGCGGGTACAGCAATTACCAACGCACCGACCGGAAACTTAGGCGTAATAGTTACCAACGAAAGGCACGTTGTAGCGATTGGTTCGGGTGGTGATCCAAGAAAAATAGCGTGGTCATCAAGAGAGGCATTAACTACTTGGTCAGCAGCATCTACTAATACGGCTGGTGACTTGCAAGTTCCAACTGGCGGTAGAGTGATTGGCGCGAGTAAATGGCAAACTGATATTATTTTATTTACTGATACTGGCATCGCCCGAATGTATTACACGGGGCAACCATTTATTTATGGTATTCAAGATGCGGGTACAAACTGCAAAGCGATTTCTACGCGCTCTATTGTTAGTGCTGGTAATTTCTTGGCATGGATGGGAGAGAACAGTTTCTTTGTATTTGACGGCTCGGTAAAAGAAATACCTTGCGAAGTACATGATTATATTTTTGATGACATGAATTACAGTTACCGCAAAACCATCGCGGGCGGTCACAACTCCAACTTTAATGAGATTATCTGGTTCTTCCCGTCAACCGATAGCCAAAAACCAAATAAATATGTGATCTGGAATTATGGTGACAATGTTTGGTCGGTTGGTTCAATGGATCGAGGTTGCTGGGTGGATCAAGGTGTATTTGATTATCCTATCGCTTGTGATAATGATGGTTTTGTTTATCAGCATGAAAGCACTACGTTAAACAATTCACCTAACTTGGGAACTTCTGTTCCGTTTGCGCAATCAGGGCCGATAGAGATTGGCAATGGTGATCGTTATGTGCAATGCAATCAAATCATTCCTGATTCAGAAGCGGGTACGCTACCAGGAGTTACGTTAAGTTTTAAAGGTCGGTTTACACCGCTTGGCCCAGAAACAGATTTTGGTTCATTTTCGTTTGATGCTACCGATGGTTATACCGATGCTCGATTTAGCGCAAGGCAAATTCAAATGACAGTTACGGGTGACACAACGCAAAACTTTGAATTAGGTACAGTACGCTTGGATGTAACCAACCGGGGTAAAAGGTAATGGCAAGAAAGACGTTTACTAGACCAAGTGCGGAATATGATCCGCAGTACCAGAATTATTTAGTGTCAGAATTAGAGTATCAATCGGGGTTGACTTTTAACAAAGGTGAACGAATAGAAGTCAATGGTGGAGATCAAACGCAATTAGTATTGGTAAGCCCAAATGGAACAAAGTATAAGGTTAGTGTCGATAACTCAGGAAATCTCAGCACCGCCAGCACAGTCTGAGGAAGAATGGGTTACTCGATGGCAGTTTGCCAAGCCTTTGATTAAAGAGGCATTAAGGCATACAGACTGCTATAATATAAAAGACGTAGAAGAAGGTATAAAAAAAGGGGTTTTTCACTTATGGACTGGCGAAAAATCAGCTATGATAACAGAGATTATCAAGTACCCTCGGTTAAGCGCCATTAACTTATTATTTTGTGGCGGTGACTATGAAGAACTACAATCAATGCTTCCTAGTATTGAACAGTTTGCAAAACACTTTGGATGTAAAAGACTTTATGGCGGTGGTCGTAAAGGATGGTTAAGAAAATTGAAACCTCTTGGCTTTGTTCAAGAGTACATGATTAGGAAGGAAATATGAGTAAAGGTAAGACAGTATCACAACAAACAGTTGATCCAGCACAAATGGCGATGTTTCAGGACTTATACGATAAGTCTAAAAGTATCGCATCGCAGCCATTCGTACCTTACACGGGTGCTAGGGTAGCTGGTTTTAATCCAGACCAATTAAGAGGGTTTGATGCAACTAGGGGTATTTTTGAAAGTGCGCAAGCACTTGATCCAAGAGGCGCAATCAATACGCTTGCCGGTCAGTCAGCACCGACTTTACTTGGTGCGGATATCAATGCTTACCAAAACCCGTTTACCACGCAAGTAATCGACCAATCATTAAGTGATCTTGATAGAGCAAGACAAATGGCTATTGGTGGCGATCAGGACAGAGCAATCTCGGCTGGCGCATTTGGTGGTTCAAGAAGCGGAATACTCGAAGCAGAAACTAATAGAGCGTTTGCCGATCAAGCAGCAAGAACTTCATCTGGTTTAAGACAAGCTGGATTTAACCAAGCGCAACGTGCTGCTGAATCAGATATTGCGAGAGAAATGGATAACAGACGTTTTCAAGGTAATTTACAAAGTGGCTTGCTTGGCGATCAATACCGCACATTAGGATTGCTAGGTGGTATGGGATCACAACAACAAGGATTACAGCAAGCTGGATTAGATGCTGGTTACAACGAGTTCTTACGCGCTTTGGATTATGGGCCAAGACAACTAGGCTTACTGTCACAAGGCGTAAGTGCTATGCCACAAAACATAACAAGAAGCGATCAATACAAACCTGGTACATTAGAGCAAGCCGGAAATGCAGCAACGACAGTAGCTACTTTAATGAGTTTATTTTCCGATGAAAGATTAAAAGATGACATTGAGTTAATCGGTAACGAAAAAGGTTACAACATTTATACTTGGAGTTGGAATGAGATTGCCAAGAAACTTGGTATTACAGCACTAAATAAAGGTGTGATTGCGCAAGAGGTAATGAAAACAAATCCTGATGCAGTATCGCTACATGAAAGCGGTTACTACATGGTTAATTACGGGGCATTATAATGGCGATAGCAGATTTATTAAGAAATTTTGGCGGTAAAGTTGGTGATACGTTTGCCAGTATGGGTTCAACACCACTTGGAAATCTTACGCCTGAACAGCAAAGACGGCAAAACCAAATGCAAGGCTTACGCAATCTTGGTGAACAGTTCCAGATATTAGGTGCTATGCAATCTAATAGACCACAACAAGCAGCGTTTATACAGAACCAAATTAAGCAAAGAGAAATAGATGCAAGAAATCAACAACTGAGATCAAGTATAGAAAATGATGAATCTATTGATCCAAATATAAAAATTTTAATGTCACAAAATCCAGAGTTATATGGCCGATATAAACTTTCTTTAGAGCAAGAAGAAAGAGCGAAATCTGCACAATTAGCAGAAGAAAATAGGTTGGCAGAAATAGAAGGTTTAAAGCAATTCAGACAAAAACAAGCATTGGAAAATATTGGTCTTACTGAAAGAGAAATATCTTTATTTCAAAACGCTGGTATGAGCATGAAAGATATCCAAGAATTAAGTAATCCAGACAGCGATATAGAACAAAAAATAAAAGAAAATAAAATGATTAGGAATAGTCAAATTAACGATAAGATTGCTGCTGGTTTTACTAGAGATCAAGCTATTGCGATAGTAGATAAAATACCAGAAAGATTTTTAGAAAGTGATGATAAACAGCAATCATTAGCGGATATTAGAGAAGAAGTTGATAATGCTAGAAGTAAAGTAGATGATACAACAAAAAAAGCTCCGGCAGATGATTTAGCTAATCTTGGTGAAGCTCATGGAAGCTATCTTCTTGGAGATGCTTTTCAAGAAAATATTTTAAATTTAGGGGCTAGGAAGGTTTTTGGTTCTGAACCAGCAGATGAAACTGGCGCAGCCGTTAGAGGAAAAAAAGAATTAGATGAAAGAATTTTACAGATAACAACACAAAACTATTCTGGCAGACCAAGTGTATTTTTATTAGAGCAAATAAAAGGTTTAATACCTCCAATAAACACATCCGATAAAGATGCTGGTGAAAGTTACTCTAAAATTTTTAATAGAGTCAATGGTTACTTGAAAGACTTGGAGAGAGAAATTGAAAGTGGATCATTTAAAGGTACAGATTTAATAAATTTAAAAACTGATTACAGAAGAATTTATTCTTTATCCAAAGATTTGGAAACAGCAGTTGGTGGACTGTTTAAGAATACAGATGTTTCCATAGGAGTAAAACCAAATCAAAAATCTTCTTCACAAGGAACTTATGACAATTTTTTTACCAATGAAGGTAATTAATAATGGCAACCTATAAAGAGTTACAACAAATAGAAGAATCAAAAAAGATTTTTAATGAATTAAAGTCTGATGGCTCTCGCCTTTTAAAAGAAGGTAAGATTGATCCTAAAACATATTATGCAAGAACAAGGCAAGCTGGTATTGAGCTTGGTTTAATTGGCGAAAATGAATATCCAGGTAGATTGCCTAATTGGGTAGAGCCTACCCTAGAAGTAATAGGAGGTATAGGTGGTGCAGTAGGTGGCTTTATGCTTGGTGGCCCTCCGGGTGCAGCTATTGGTGCTGGTGGTGGTTCTGCCAGTATGTCTTTAGCAACTGATTTTCTTGGTGATTTATTAGCACCTGATATGCCTTCTCCGTCAGCTCAAGAAAGATTTACAGATGCAGCTTTAACTGGAACAATAGATACCGCACTAACTGCAACAACACCCATAGTTTCAAGAACAGTTAGCCCAATATTAAAAAGAGCAATTCAAGGCGGTAAAAATGTAAAAGATAAAGCTGCAACTAAAATACAAGATTTTATTCCAAGTCAAGAAAAAGGAACTGGAATAGCGAATAAACTTTTAGGAATATCCGATGAAGCTGCTGAAAAATCAGCAATTCTTGGTAAAGAGGGTATTGAATTATCACTTGGTCAAGCAAGTAGTTCACCTTTTGTGCAAGGTGCTTATAACTTAACAAGTAGGATGCCTCTTGTCGGAACTTCCGGTCAAGCACAATTAGCAAAAACATTTAAGCAAGTAGAAAGTTCTTTAAACAGAAGAATATCGCCTACCGCTAGACTCAAACCTTTAACAGAATCAGAAAGATCAGAATTGATTAAAAAAGTAGGTTTACAAAGTTTTAAAGATTGGAGAAATTCTTATAAAACTGTTTATAGGAAAGCTGATTCACTTAGTAAGAAAAAAGGTAAATTTTTCGATATGGGCAATTTATCAAAAACAGCAGAAAGGTTACAGCCAAGAAGTCAATTCACCGAAGCACCATCGGATATAAAATCTTTACTAGATGATTTAGAGGGTAAAGAATTAAAAGGCAAAGTAATAAACATTAAATTAGGTTTTGATGACGTTAAAGCGTTAGATACAAAATTAACTGATTTGGCAAAAAAATACGATCCAGCAAAAAGTCAAACACCAAACAATTATGCTTATAATACTTCTATAAAATTATTGGATGTTATGAAAAGACAACTAAGAAATCCTAACGATCAAGCTGGTAGATTGTATAGTTCTGGTGATAAATTATTTAAAACTTATATGGAAGTTGTCGAAAATAAAACTGGTAAAGCATTTCAACAAGCGTTTGGTAGGGGTTCAATAAGACCTGGAATTGGCAGACCGCCTACTCAAAGAATGGAAGATTTATACTCCAAGACTTTTGGTGATAATAAAAGCCCACAAGCAGTTAAGGAATTAAGAAATTTAATCGGCAAACAAGAATTAAACAAAATTGCTGGTAATTATTTAGATGATTTATTTTCTAAATATATTAAAACTGAAAGAAAAGATTTTGATGGTTTATTTAAAGAGCTAGGCTTTGAAAATACCAAATCGTTAAAGTATGAGGCAACTCAAGAGCTACTTAAAGATTATCAATTTACTAAAGCAGAAGATTTAAATAAATTATTAAATGCTTTAAAAATGTTCCCAGAAGTATTGCCTGATGTTAATACATTTATTATGCGGGCTGGTGCATTACGCGCAGCTTCTAATCTTGGCCCAAGTGCTGTTATAGGTGCAACTGGCGCAACGGCTGGTGTTCCAGCCATAGGGTTACTTTACGGGTTTAATAAATTTTTATCCTTACCCTTTAATAAAGACTTGGTTAACAAAGCTGTTAAAAGTAATCCAGAAGGAATAAAAACACTACTAAGAAGATTCTTAGATTCATTACCCGTAATTCCAGATATGCCAGTATCAAGTATTGCGGTTCAACCATTAGTACCTTTTGTAGAGCAAGAAATAACACAATAAAACTTAATGAACAGAGCAACGGAAAGGCTCGGCAGATCAGGTGAATATTTCACAGCTTCAATCCTCTCCATGCAAAGTGATTCTGTTTTGTTTATGCCTCCAAATTCAGAAGTTGATCTTTTATTTAACTACAATCAAACCTTCCTCAAGGTTCAAGTTAAAACAAAATCACATCGACACGAATCAGAAAAAAATTTATGGAAATTTGATATTAGGCGAGGCTCTCATACCAAAGAAAGATTTTTTACAAAAGAGCAGATAGATTTGTTTGCGCTTTGCTGTACCGAATACGATAAAGTTTTATTTTACCCGTTCCATGAAGTGACCAACAATAAAGGTACATCTAAAACAGCAATCTATATTAAAGATGAAATAATAAGAAATACGGACAGTCATGCCAGTTTAAAAGAAGCCTTAGAGTTAATTAAAGCAAAGTACCTATAAGGTACGCGCTATATTCCCTTATTTTTATTCATATATTTCAATTATTTAATACATAAACTATAAGGTTTACACCGAGAGGGCCGGGAGTTCGAGTCTCTCAACACCCACCACGTTTTTAGTTAGATTCGCTTGCAAAACCAACAAATCTGGATTACTCTTTGATACACGATAACACCTTACAATTCATCTTATTACTATGAATTGCAAGGTACGAACAAGGTACGGAACGAGGAGAGAGGTAATGCCAAAGTACGCAATAGATAAAAAAGTTAATGGTTTAAGAAAATACAACGATCATGCGAAAGGTTACTACTTACATTATAAGGTCGATGGTCATTCTAGTTTTAGAGATAAGAAGATAGCGCCATTGGATGCGCCCATAGTAGCTGTTAGAAATAAAGCCAAGAAAATGCTTGGTATGGCAGTACAAGGCATTGATCCATTTACTAATAAAAGCCAACCTACGTTTGCGGATATCTGGCAAGCGTATGTTGATGATATGGAAAATCGAGGCGTAAAGAGGATTAATTATGCTGAGTCAACATATAAAAAGTATTTACAAAAACCGCTTGGCAATAAACTGATAAGCGAAATAAAACGAGGTGATATAAAGCGTATTCACGATAATGTTAGTAAGAGTTATAAGTACCAGGCTAACCGGATTATTGATTTAATACGCGCTACCTTTAATAATGCGATTGCCTTATCACTAATCGAAGTTAATCCAGCCAAGTTTGTTAAGAAGAATAAAGAAGAAAAACGCAAACGTTATTTAACGCAGCAAGAACTCAATGCCGTTGTATGTGAATTGAATTTAAAATCGCAAGAGGAAAATGGGCGATGGATGAGGTCGGTTAGTTTTATTTGGTTATGTATTTTAACTGGTGCGCGTAAAGGTGAACTGGCAAAAGCCAAATGGTCTAATTTACAAGGCAACAAGATCACCTTAGAGGAACATAAAACCGATAAGGATGGTGAGGCTAGGGTAATTTATTTATCTTCTCAAGCCATGAATATTATTAATAAATTAGATCAAACCGATAAGTACATCATTGGCATTAATGATCCTTCAAAGATGTGGCAAGGAATACGCAAACGTGCGGGTTGCCCGGATGTAAGAATACATGACCTACGCCATAGCTTTGCGAGTTATGCTAGACGTTCTTTAACGAAGCTAGAGGAAACCGGAAACTTATTAGGCCATGCAGATTTACAATCAACGCAACGCTACGCACATATATTTGAGGAAGATTCATCGAGCAACGCGCAAGCGGTAGGTGATTACATTCAAAAACTTTGGATGCGTAAGTCGGGATAAATTTAATTTTCTTTAATATCTAGTAAATACTTAGGCTTGTCGTTTGGTACTAATTCATTTTCTTTGGATGGTGTAAAGCCGGGACAGATTAATAATACTCTTTCAATCAATCTATTCCTTAATACTATTGGAGGTTTATCTGGTTCTTTTCCATGGTTGAGTAATTCTTGGTTATACATTTTGATTCTAGTATTGATCCTAGCTGTTTCATATTCATGGGCTACTGTAAATAGATGACATGAGGCAATGATGGTAAATATCGTAACGTGCATTACAATTTCTCCTTATGATAATGTTCTTCTGTTATGCGTATGTAATTTACTATATTTCTTAATACTGCTCCATGGGCTTGTGCTATATCTTTGGTTGCTAATCCAAAATCTTCATCACCCAGAGGAGCATCTATTAGTGTTTGTAGGTAACAAGCAACCGAACCAGCTAACCAAGTATCATCCATTTTGATGTGGGTTCGTCTTAATCCATATTTGTTTTGTCTGTTTTTCTTTACACCGCCAATATTATTTAGATTCTTCATGGGCTGCATCCTCGTTAATGTCTAACCAGTTACCATCGGGATCACGTTTATGGATTAATTCTAATTCTAAATCAATGTAGTGCTTGGCTTTAAGTAAATCCTGAACTTTGTTTACCTTATCTCTGGTTATATATTTAACAACATTACCCAAGCAGAAAGAAAGTTTGTTGGCGATGATATATTCAATCGGCTGTATGGCTTTATTTTTGTAATGCTCTCCATCCATCTGAACATTTGTTGCTAAAGGTTTTTTCATAAAATTTAATTATTATTTTAATTGGGAATTTTTAAGAATAAATTTTGTAATGTTTTTAAATTTTTTTTGGTCTAGCACTTCCAAATAAGTAAGTAATGTGAGTATAATACAACAGTCGCGGAGAAATAGGTACAAATATGAATATAAAAATAGATCCATCTAAGTTTTTAGATACTGGTGAATTAGCTGCTAGGTGGAAGAAAAGCCCCCGTACTTTAGAGAATTGGAGAGGCAAAGGAATAGGCCCTGACTTCTTTAAAATTGGTGGAAAAGTTTTGTACGATTTCGGACAAGTAATTGAGTTTGAAAAAAACTCTTACAAAGCGAACAACATTGAACGCCAGGAATAAGGGAAGGAGAGGTGAGCGTGAAGTTATCGAAGTTATTAAATCTCTCACCGACCTACAACTAGAAGTTAATTACGCACAAACTTATGGCGGTGGGCATGATTTATTGGGAGGAGAGCCGTATGCAATCGAGGTTAAGCGAAGAAAATCAGTTTCACCCGGCGATATACGCCAATGGTGGAAACAAACTTACGAGCAAGCTGAAAAGATTGAACTCATACCATGCCTTTGGTATCGAGCAGATCGCGCTCATTGGCAAGTCGTTATCCCACACACCAGTAAACATTTTCCCAACAAAGACTTTAACTGCACCGCAACTATCACCCCAGAACTATGGGCTGAAATCGCAAAGGAAACATTTAATGGCACACAGTAGATTTAGTCCATCAGCATCTAAACGATGGATGGCTTGTCCGGCATCTATTCAGTTAGCAGAAAGTATTCCGTTTGTCATGGATACAACGCGACCAGCAGCGCAAGGAACTTTGGTGCATCACATGGTAGAGATGTTATTGAAAGATAGATTAGAGAATGTATCTCTCAGCGATTACTGGTTAGGCAGAGAAGAAGAAATAGATGGTTTT
>WLWH01000690.1_pt1 | contig 26875 bp, 38 predicted proteins | sample 6712741 | NCBI WGS metagenome assembly WLWH01 (sample SAMN12718694, study PRJNA515312) | sponge metagenome | isolation source: marine sponge | host: Mycale hentscheli | place: New Zealand: South Island, Marlborough, Capsize Point | collected 2003-05-01
TACAAAAAACGACCTAGCAGTCCGTAGGGGAATCGAACCCCTGTTACTGAGATGAAAACCCAGCGTCCTAACCCCTAGACGAACGGACCGTTAATTATATCTCGGAATGATGATTCGACTTTTATTTTATGTGATGATCGTTTCCACATACCTTTTTTTAATTGTGGTAAGACAATGGAATATATTTTGTAACCTTTCCATAGGTTACCTTTTTTTCTGTTTTAATTTTACCGAGGGGTAAGGTAACCCTCTGTTTCCAACTTTCATGTTTGTATGTAAAAGTTTGCTGAAACCATTCGTTTAGATATAATATATTTTCAAAGAACTATCTTTATTGTTTGTCTATCAAATATAATAACTTTATGTTTGATAAACAATAGTCTTATGATTTTTTTATTGTAATTCTGGTTTGGGTAGGATTTCTAATTCATAGTTATCATAGATAAACTCAATAACCTTTTCTTCATCGTGTTCATATTCCATCCACTCTGTAAAATCAAAATGAGAATAATAACTACCATCCTCAAAATCTCCTTCATCCCATTCTTTGGTATGATACTCACCATGTGTATTAGATTCCTTTTGTGCACAATTATAATACTCATCAGTCTCTAAAGTCCTATAGGTTTCTTCTGGGTCACCTTCTAACCTAAAAGACACAGTTAAGTATCCACATGTTTCACAGTTGAAGTATCCGACTTCTTCTATTGTGTAGTCTGTCATTATAATTTTTTTAGTAAATAAATATGTAAAACTTTTGTAAAAATCAATAGGTAGATTTATAGATTATCAATCCCATTATATATTTTTTCTAACTGAATGAAATCACGACCAATTTGCATGCTATTAGCTCTTGATATGGATTCATAACCCATACCTTTTTCATCCATTAGATATCTGTTTACTTCATCACCAATAAACTCTTCAAAAGTTAGGTTTGTATCATCTTCTCTTTCTTCCTCCCAATCTTTTTCCATATCATCTATGTTAGAGGCTTCAAGGTGTTCTAAAACATCTTCAGGGTCAGTTACATCATACCCATCTAATTCCTTAATGAAAAGTCTTCTTTCCACATTATATAAGTCATCTTTTAATTCATCCAATGAATTATATCTCTTATAGAATAAGTCATCTAATTCCATTCCATTTAGATCAAAATCTTTTTGGAACCAATCCCACTTTTTATCTATTGCTAAGATATAATCTCCACTATCTTTATTCTCAATTACAGCATATCTATTTTTCCCATAAAAACTATCCATATATTTTTCTTTGCTGTAGTTTCCTTCAGGTAATCCATGTTGTAATCCCTCAAAAGTAGAATTATTCTTTATATTATCAATTTGTTGTGGTTTATATACTTCTTTATGAAACTTTTCCCATGCAAGTAAAATTACATTTACTGGTACATTATAAGATGTTACTACATCACCAAACAAATTACTTAAATTCATAATGTACTGCATTGATTCATCCATCTGAGCATTTAATGACATAAACTCTTTCCTATAGTCTCTAATATCTTTTGGTGTGACACTAGATAAATTACTATGACTATTATATAATTCAATAAGTTTTTTATTTGCTTCATTATATAAATCCACTTTTAATTTATAATCACCTATCTTTGGGTTTTCCATAAAGATTGTCCTATTATTGACAACACTACCACTCTCATCAGTAAAATGATCTTTCATTGCTTTTACAATGACATCTATATACCTCTCTTGTCTTGGAGTTAGGTTTTCTTTTAATATTTCAGCAAATTTCAATTTCATAATTATAAATATCTCTTTTATATGTAATCACTAAGGTCTTCTCCACTTACTACCATACCTTCATCGTAAACGTGGTCTATTCTTTCTTCATCATTAGGTTCTATTCCACCATAAGATTTAGGCTCTGTTTTTGTTTCTATGAATTTAACCCTACCTTTTACCATCCCTAGTTTATTTATTGTGCTTTTGTGTTCATCAACTAAGTCATCAAAAATAATTGGTGTCTTACTAAATATAGGTAATGTAAATAAATCTATTTTTTCTACCTCTTGTGTATATACATCATATCCTGAACCTCCACACATACCACATTCATCTTCTATTTCACCACTACCTCCACAATCACTACATGTTACATAGTCTTCATCTTCATCTTCTACTTCACCAGAACCACCACAATTATAACAAGACTCTTCCTCATATCCTGTACCAGCACAATACTCACATTCATCTTCTACAGTTTCCTCATCCTCATATATTTCATCATAATAATCTACTTTAGCAGTGTAAAATGGTCCTAAGTATAAATTGGATGTGTCTTTAGTCTCAAGTGATTTAAGTATATCTTTTTTTGTATTAAACTTTAGTATTAGAAACATTTTTGACATCAACACTAAATTACTAATACCTAATTGTTTGAATGTATATTTTAATGCTCCATCATTTTTTATGATGTATAACAATAACTGCAATTCTTTATTATTGACATTTAACATATAATTGTCTCCATCAACATCCTTATCAACTTCCTCTCTTAATATTTTTCTAATTAGTTTTTTCATTACCCTTGTCTGTATATATAATAGTATTCACCATTTACTTCTTCTTCATTTTCATCACCATCATAGTAAGCCAATTCACCAGCTCTATCAGTGTCATACAAATCTTCTTTCATTCCATCTTCATCTATCTCAAAGAAATTATCTATTGCGTCTTTTGTTGAATATCCATAAGTGTCAGTAAAATAGTCTATACCTTCTCTTTCAACTTCTCTGTAAATGTCTTTAGCAAAAGATTCAATATAATCATCTTCCAAAGTATCTGCAAACTTACTAGTCTCCTCATCATCATCCCAATTATCTACAAATGTTTCTAATTCTGTAAACCTTTGAGTTAGTAAGTCTCTTCTCTCTTCCATGTTTTCCAACTCTTCTTCTGAAAACTCACCAGTTTCATTTTCTATATCATAATCTAAATCACTTATTAAGTTATCAACATCATTCATTTCAGTTTCAGCTTCTTCTAACCTTTCCATCCATTTTTCATGTTCATCTTCATAGTTTAGATATGCGATAACCTCTTCTGGTTCTTCTTCATCATATCTATATTTAGCTTCATCATTTGCAAATTGCTCTACATAATCCTCATCTAATGTAAGGAAATGTGAAACATAGTCTGGATTATATTCTTTTAAGTCTTGAATCCTATCATCCACTCTATCAAAGAATATTTCTCTAATCTCATCTTCATCACCTACCAAATAATCACTTTCATCTCTAGTATCTTGAATATTATTTTCATTATATATTGTCTTTAATGTAAGTGGATGCACTTCTAAGTGTTGAGACAATGCAATTATTCTATCGTCAATATCATCTTCATCATAATCCACATTCATGTTTTCAATTGACCTAAAGTCCTCACCATCATCTAATAATGGATAATACTTTCTATATAATATAGGAGCAATGTTTAATACTTCACTATTTGTGATATTCAACTCATTTTTTATGAACTTATACATCTCTGAAATATCTTCAGGGTCGAAGTCCTTTGCTAATAAGTAATTTAATAATTTAACTATTTTTGCATTCATAATTTTAATCTATTTGATAAATATAAAAAGTTTCACCATTGTATTCTACCTCATGTTCCTCTCCATCATAAAGTGCAATATCTCTACCAATGTTATCAGATAAAAGGGATGCCAAATCATCTCTCATTTTATTTGCGTCTATATATAACCATTCAGGAAATATTGGTCTATCTACACCATTCACTTCTCTATACGCTAATTCATCACCATCTAAATAACCATAGTCCCATAACCATTCTTCTAAATCATCAGTCAATCTTTGGTATATTTCTTTATATTCTTCTTCTTCAATAATCTCTCTAGCGGAATCATATATATTTTCAATATCACCATCTAATCTCTCTATCTTTTCCGAATACATTTCTATTTCATCATCATTAGTGGTGTTATCTATTTTTTCATTTAATATGTCTATTTGATTTACTAAATCATGATATCTATTACTCAATTCTTTTGTTTCCTTATTGTAAGTGTTACTATCTAACGGATCAATTAATTCATCATCAGTCATATCATTTACACTAAATCTAGCTCCTTCTATTGCAAGTACTTTTTTCCATTCTTCGGGAACATATAAAAACTCACAAATATAACTCTCACCAAAATGATGTCTTGCTTCGCTTCTATAACCATCTTCAACAGTAGAATTATTATCTATCCCATACATATAATGTTCATCTATTACTATGTTGATTGCTCTTTCTCTATCCTCCCAATCTCCAATTGCCCACACATCATAACCATCGTTAACCTCAAAACCTTCTAAACCATAATTTGCGCGGATTTTCTTTAATAAACTATATGGTTTTTCTAAATATTTTGCCAGTGCAGCTTCATACTTAAATATATTTTCACCAATACCTCTTTTAGGGTCTGATTTCCAAGAATCATCTCCACTCCTAATACTTTCTATATTGTTGATGTAAAGATAGTATAACATAATACCTACATCATATGAAACGGGTAATGATTCCATAATAGTCTCAAATATATGAGATACTAAAACATCATTTGTTTGATTGTGAATATCGTTGATAGTGAAATCTCCGAACTTGTTTTCCAAAAACATAATAACCTTATACTCAGCCCCTTTTAATGGCTCAATACCTTCTTTGTTTTCTTCTATTAAAGTCCTTAGTTTTAACATATTTACTTTTTAATATAAATATACTAAAAAAAGTATTTAATTTACCCTTAAAAGTTTATTTTTAATTCTTATTGTTTAATATTTATTAATATGAATAAGAAAGTTTTAGAGTTAATAAACGAACAAATATGGACGGAAAATCATTCGTCATATTTTTACTTAAATCTAGCGACTGAGTTTGCTAGCAGAGGTTTTAGCGGAATATCCACATTTTTCTTTAATCAATCAGAAGAAGAAAGATCACATATGTTAAAACTAATAGATTATGTCTTAGAAAGTGATGAAATACCAACAATACCTCAATACAACTATTTAGAAAGTTTTAGTGAAGATTTTGATGTGTTATTACACTTCCAAAACTCATTATCACAAGAAAAAGAAGTTACTAGTGTTGTTTCTAAAATTGTTTACGCAGCTAGAAAAGCTGAAGACATTACAACTGATAACTTTATGCAATGGTTTGTAAGCGAACAAAGAGAAGAGGAAACAAAGTTTAAGGATATAATCGACAAATTAAAGATGGTTGGTGAAAGTGGTTTAGCAATCTATGAAATAGATAAAGAATTAGGATCATTACCAAATGAAGCTGCTGAGATTTGATTGGTGGATGGAACCACCTATAGATTTTGAACATAAGAAATGGATATTATTTGCCTATCTTAAAAGCCTAGATGAAGAATTCTATGAGATGTCTTTTTCTCCCCATTTATTACATTCGGAGAAGTTACTAAGCCATATGGTAGAATCTTATAGTGCCATTGCCAACCCTAAACAAGGAATGGAAAACATAGAGTTTAGAGAAGAAGGTAATCATATCTTTTGGGATTATGTTGCACCAGAAATGCCTGAGTATGTAGATACATATATAAGTGTATTAAAGTTTTCAATACCTTTATTAAAAGATAAAATTTCTTTTGGTAGAAAGTTATGGGATAGTGAGAATACTCTACTTTGGTAATCTAAATAAATGGTAACCAATCATTATTCAACCCCTTTAACCTTTGCACAAATTGTAAGTATGTAGGTCTATATGGTTGATGTGTCATTTTATACCCTTTTTCTTTCATAAAAATATCTAAATCCTTATTTCCTTTTTCTGCATTACATTGTTGACAACATGTAGCTAAGTTTTTCCATGTATTTTGACCACCTTTACATTTAGGTATTACATGATCTAATGTTAAACTTTTTGTTGATTGACAATACACACACTTGTGTCCATCTCTTCTATAGATATTAAACCTTGTTAGACTGACTTTCTTATATGGTAATGATATATACCTTAATAATCTTATAACAGTAGGTCTTTCGTATTTATTTTCTTCCGTTTCTATTGGGTTGTCATCATCATGACTTATAACCTCTGCCTTCCCCTTAAAAACTAATTTGAATCCTCTCCTTAATGTTGTAACGTTTAATGGTGTGTAATCTTGATTCAGCAATAAAATATTTTCCATAAACATTGTTTTTATATAAATATTTTAATTTTAACCTTTCTTATAAAAATTATTTATTTATTATTAAATCTATTTTCATTTTTTGGAAAAATACTGATACTTCATACCATTCATTATCTGCCATAGTCTTTATAATACTATCCAATAAATCAATACACTCATTATTACTTAGTTTTAATTCTTCAGCTTTATATTCATACCATAATAGCATTGCCTTAATCTTTCTATCCATTAAGTCATCCTCATTAAAACGAACATTTTCATACTTGTTTAAGTCAAACCCCATATACTATAAATATATGAAAAACCTCTATTCGTCAGTTTCTTCCTCTATCTCCTCTATCTCAACAAAAAATATTACTTTACCTTTTTCTTTGGTAAACTTTAAGTCACCATAGTAACCATCGTTTTCAGCTTTATTCTTAAAAAAATCATAATAGAAGTCAAAGTCTTCATCTACTAAAGTCTTTTTTACCGAACCTATTTTTCTTACATACTCACTCATATATAATTTTTATATTTTAGAATGGTGTATTAGTTGAATCCCAAAGAGTTCTATTGTTTCCTTCTTCTTCATCCACTTCCACAACATTTGTTCTAACATATTCAACATCTACTGAGCCTTCTTCAGTTAAATCAAATACTAAATCATCTGTGTTATATGTTGTCTGTACGGTTTCAAAAGGATCATCCATATTTCTCCCAACATCATTTGCAATTTCTTCTAATATTTCATCAAAGGTATATCCCAAATTATTTCCATGTATCACTGGATTATCTTTAGTTGATACATCTGCTTTGAAGTCCATTATCTTTAATGATGTTGACATTCTATTATCATATTTATTTATTGTACGAGATATATCTACCAATAACATTTCTTTTTGCACATATGATAAGATATACATACTAATATGTTTATGTAAGTCATTACACTCTTTATTACAATAAGATAATGTCCATCTTTCTCTCCATACGGATACCCCATCTTTAATATGTCTATTTATTTCCATAGCTGACATACTATTAGGTGTTGTAATAACAAATATCTTAGTCTCACACTTCTTAATTTTTTCTTTATAGTTTTGACCAGTGGTATTTATACAATTACTAAGTTTCTTACCAGCATATGCCAAATCATACTCAGATACCAATTCCTTAACATCCACATTTTCAGGTAGTTTCATATCAGATAAATCAACTCCCTCAATAATAGGTTTTGTCAATTTAACTTTTTCAATCTCAAACAACTCTTTAATCTTTTTTAGGTTAGGCTTAACCATAGGATGTCCATTGGTAAGTAATAATTTATGTATCATACCAGAGAACCATTCCCCTTCCTTATTTAATATCTTAGTAATATCATTTTTCAATTTTAATGATTCTTGCACATTAAGGTTATACTTATAAATCACTCTACCAAAATAATAATTTCCATATATGTATTTAGCTAATTCTTTTAGATTACTATCACTGAAGTCACATTCATAAAAATCTTCAACTACCATACACAAATCTCTAAGGTCTGGAAAAGAAATTACTTTCTTAACCTTTCTGATTGAGCTTTTCTTTAATCCACCATATAACATATTCCATACAGACATTAGTATAAGTGGTGAAAACGTACCTAATATTATTTTAATAAACTCTTTATCTGGTTCTTCATATTTTACAGGTAACACTCCCCATATTTTACCATTCATCTTAGCCCAACCATCTAATAATTTTTGGTCAGGTGTTCTGTTAGGGTGTAACCAATTCAATACATGTTCTGTTTTTTTCTTCTTACCATCTAAAGTATCTATGATATCCCATTTCTTATCCCACATTGTCTTTTTATAATCAAACAAACTAACCATTCTAAAATATGGTTTCAATTGCTCCTCATACTTCTCATACATCTCTTTGTATTTAACACCAAAAAACATTGCAAATACACCTGAATAATATCTATCATATCTTTGCATTGTTGGATTATTAAATGGTTGAGATAATAACTTCATCTGTCCATCAACATCACAATAACAACCCAACTCATCTATCTTCTTAAACAATCTAATTGCAGTGTGTGCTGGTGTATAAGGTGCTACCACCTTTAATTGTTTGTCTTTTAAGAATTGGTTAAACTCTTTGGTATATAATATTTGACCTGTTTTTAAGTCAATACCAACTTGTGTGCAGTTTAAGTCAAATCCTTTTAGGATATACATATAATTGTCTGACTTATCTCTACTTTCTCTAAAAACCTTAACAATATTTATCATCCCATCTCTATCTGAGGATACTATTCTATAACAATTACCATGATTGTAAGATGCATTTAGATGTTGATACTCTGTATTTAATGCAAGTTTATCTGTTCTCGTTGGTGTTGAGGTTTCTTTATACTTCTTTGTTTCCACAAATATATCTAAATCATTTATTGGATAGTCTCCTCCCCACTTTAATTTCATTAGTATGTTTGCAACTGCACCTCCACACAAAAAACCATCACTAGGGATGTTACCATATTGTGATAGTTTACTTAATACTATTTTTACTATTTCTTTATCTTCTAATATATTCTCCATGTTGTAAACTCTTTTTAATAATAATTCTCTTCTAAAAACTGATAAACATATTCACTTATCTCATCTTTATCATACCCCATATTAATCATATGTGAAACTCCTTCTGTAATATCTTTAGACATATTTTTTAACTCCCCATCATAAAACTCACCTAATTCATCATCATAAAATGTTGTGTTGTCTTCTTCTGTTAAGATACTAACATTTTTCTTATGCTCATAATATTCTAACCTCAATTTAGAGATTAAACTTTTACCAGCTCTTATCGCATCTTCAACTTCTTTAATGATAACATACTCACTTGGTGTGTGTTGTGAATAGTATCCACACCCTAAGTTTAGACAACAGAAATTAAACTTCTGAGCTAACTGATTGACATCAGTGAATGGATCGTTACTGAATGAGGTATAACCATTATTAGACAAGTCCTCAGAGATTAAATCCTTAAAGTCCTTATCGAATAACCTTTGTCCACTACAAACCTCTGTAATCCAATCAGAGGAAGGTGCATCAAACTGAATTGCATATCCAACATTACTGAAAAACTCTCTATCAGCTTCTTTGGACCCTTTCATACCAATCTCTTCTTCCACAAAGAAAGATGCTTTTATAACATCAAAGTAATCCAACATTTCCAAACATACCGCAACACCACATTTATCATCACCACCAATACCTGTTTGTGTATCAGTTCCCGGTAATGTAGCAGTTAAGATATCATTTTCAACTAATGAACTATATGATTCAACTATACCTAATCTCTTATTTTCTTTTACTAAGTTAGTGTGTGACCTATGGACTGTATCCATATGTGCAACAACACAAGGATAATACTCCCCTTCAGTCATCTTCTCACTTCCTTTGGTGAGATATATGTTTCCTTTTTTATCTATGTGATAGTCAATACCCTCATTCTCAGCATATGATTGAATGTAGTCTCTTACTAACCCTTCTTCCCCATAAACTGATGGTATAGATAATACTTCTTTTAGTCTATTCTTATTCATATGGTAAAGATAAGAATAAATTATCAAATAACAAAACGTTATTTATTTTTTTATTTTAATATTTATTATAAAGGTGTTATAACATAAAAATAAAACATAATATTATGGCTCAAAAAGGATGCGGGTGTAAAGGGACAAAAGGAAAACCTAAAACACAAACAAAAACTACAAAATAAGATGAGGGGATTTTTTATCCCCTTTTTTTATAGTGGGTTAGCTGGACCTCTAGTAATATTTTTATAAGAAGATGCTCCAGAACTCCATGGAGTATTACCGATAGGGTTTGCTTTACCTCTAGTTAAACCAGTTTCCCATTTAGGTCCACCAGAAGATGAACTAGTAGTACTAGTAGTAGATGCTTCATCCTCTTCATTTAAGTTAAATAACCTATTATACTGATCTTCAGTAATCTTAATTCTCTTCTTTCTCTTTTTCTTAGGTTCTTCATCAGAGAATAAACCTGTACTTTTACCATCAAATCTCATAACTATCTTTTTCCTCCATTATACTCAACTCCGTGTCCTTCGTTGATTAGTGTTTTTTGTAATGAATTATCACCTAATGTCTCAACAAATATTTCACCTAAGCATCTTCCATATTTACCGACACCATGTGATTTTAGTAAAAACTTATTATCATTCTCTTTCAATATTTCTATAACTCTGTCTTTTGCGGCCAATCCTCTTTTCTTTTCTTCCAAATCTCTTGTTCTAGATTCTGGTGCATTAAACCCTTGAAATCTAATTCTTTTCTTAACATAGGTATTGAACCCTAGTGAGATTGAGGCATCTAATGTATCTCCATCGACAACTCTAATAACTTCTGCTTCATATTGAAATAATTCCATATTACTCTTGATTTCTTTCTTGCCAATCGTAAGAAACATCATCTTCATTTATCGGACCACCTTTAGCCCAAGTGTAACATGTTCTAGCAGAATGACACTTAAAATTATGCATCCAACAATATCCTAATCTATCACTCTTCTCCTCAACGTCTTTTTGCTCTTCAGAACTTAATGATTCAAAATCTTTGTCATACAATTCATTAGACTTCCTATCTAAATCTCCCTTATCAGAAACTTGTCCAGGCATACAATCATCCATTCTAGGTGATATATCAAATGCAACACAATTACCACATAAAGATTTTTTAGCAGCATCTTCTGTTGTATCCCAATGCTCAGCCAAATCTTTCCAATAATCACCAGGCTCATCTACATTCAATGGCCCATACTTAATATGGTCAGCTTTAATTGCACTATCTCTATTCTTAGTATTTAACTCTAAATCTTTAGCCGCTTTTGGACAATCCATTTCAGATTCACCTAACATTTTTCTGTTGGCTCTTTCTACAATTAGTTTTTTCTTCTTCTCTATTCTACCCATAACTATAGTTTTTTAATTCTAACTTTTAAGTCTCCACTTCCTTTGATAACTCTATGATATGTATTCTTTGGAATAGATACTTTTTCAGTTAAAGGTGTAGGAATATTATTATCTAATTGTAACATCCAATCAGTATTACCAATGGATTCCACAATTCTATCTTCTTTATCTCTGTGCCATACTAACTCAGATTCGTTTGTGTCTTTTGAGAATGTTCTAATGTGATATCCCTCTTCTACTTTCTCTTCATAAGGTTTATCATCTTTCTTATCCAAAACTTTTCCTAATACAGTCTTAAATCCATATACCCCAACAGCAATACTTAAACCAGTGATAAACTCACCTAAACTACCTGAAGTAACATGATTGTCATTTATAACTTCCCCTACCATTTGCATAGTTGGGACTAATAGGAAAGTAAAACCTAATACATCCGTAATTCCTTTTACAACTCTACCAGTCTTTTCAGCAACCCCCGAAACCAACTTCTTTGATTTGTTTATGAAATCAGTTACAAAATCTAAATGTTTTAGTAAATCTTTTTCTTTTAATGACTCCTTAACCTTAGCTATAAGTTCAGGAGATTCATTTAACAACATAGCAAAAGATGCAATTAGTAATAAACCAACCTCTTCTTTTGACATACTAACACCTTCATTAGCTAATATATCAGTCACTGGACCGATAAATGATCCAATACCTGCTCCAAAGATAAAAACTAATTTCATTCCTACCTTTAATTCATTTAATATTGAATTGATTATTGATCTACCCTCAGATTCTTTAACTTCAGATTCTGTTTGGATTGACTCAAATAAATAATTGACTTTTTTGGTATATATATTGTCCATTCTTTTTTATTATAAATATATCATTTCCATAGATTGCGCGTTTCCCACATAAGATTTAAGTGGTAAAAACATAAAACCCATACCGATGCAAACTCAAACCAAAATAAACCATATAAAGGTAATAATGGTGTAGTCGCTAAAAATAACCACATATAATGTCTAAATCTCTTAATACTATATAATGGACTTATACAAGAAATAAAGAAGAATGTTGCAATTATATTATGAAACATAGGTGAAAAATCTACTGAAAATGCTGTTAGGAATAATAAAAATAATGCTGGTAGTTTCCATTTATTGACACTATATAGAAAATAACTGGTTGCTGCGTTTGTTAGAATATATAAGGGTTGTAATTCGGTTTGCCATGAAGCTGAAAATGATACTATTTCACCACACACCAATAAAATAATTATCGGTTGTGTTAGCGCCATAAATATAACTAACAACCTTATTAAAACATCAAAACCCATATATTAATAAATATGTGATAAAAATTATTTCTTATCAATACTTACCAAAAAAATGTGTTTATTTTTCTTCTAACATATCACCATCACCATAAGGATTCCAAAGACTATAATCTTTATATTCTTCACCATCTTCATCCTTTAATTTATTCATAAAGAAATCAAATACTTGATCAATATTTACTTTAGCTTCAGTTATGTGATCATCAGCCCAATCATGCCCATTATTTAATGTGTCGTTAACCATATTAGCATCAAACTCATTAATCATAATGTCTAATTGTCTTCTCATTTGTTTAAGGTTACTGAAGAACATATAGTTTTCACCTTTAGAATCTTCTTCTAACTCCACACCCATTTGATATTTGTTTTTGTTTGGGTTTGCGTCTCCCACTCCCCAGTTCTCTAAGTCCTCTCTTAATATCTTTCTAATTTGTTCTGCAAGATTTGTTCCACCACCATCTAGTTTATCTGTAAACATCTCTAACTTATCATAAGCTGGATTACGTTCTATTGGTTCTTTCTTTTTATCTCTCATTTGGTCCCAAGTAGATGGTTTTATTTTCATATGATTTTTAACTAAATACTTAATTTCATCAACATCTGTCCCCTCAAAAGATTCAATCCAATCTCTAAACTTTTCAACATATTCTACTGATTCCTTTTCGTGACCATAAGCTGTAGGTAAACTAGTTTTAGGGTTAATTGCATAAGTATCCATTTTACCTAAATCGTGAAATAAAGCTGTCATTATCATATTTGGGTCATCAGGATAATGATGATATGCTCGTTTAATGACAACTAAAATATGTTTTAATGTATTTCCTTCAGGATGCCATTTTGGATTTTGTTTTGCGTCCCACTGACTAAATAATAAATCTTTTAATTCTTTAGGTAAACTTCTAACTAACTCTTGTGGGTTTGAGGCTAATAAATCAATTCCCTTTTCGTTAGAATGTTCTAAAAAGTCTAACGCTAACTCTTCATCACCCCTTTCCATTGCTTCTGATGCCGCACTATTATAAGTTGACTTATATAATTCTTTTAAAATTGTTTTTCTAATTAAATCTTTCATATCTTTTATATTTTACCACCAAGAGTTTACTCCAGCAAAATCTTTTGGTTTTCTACATGCCCAATATTTCTTTGTACATTTATCTTTTAATGATAACCCTTCACAACCATGTCTAGCTGCAAATGCTTTTCTTCTATCAGAGTCTTTAAGTTTATCTTTCATTGCCGAACCATAAGTAATTTTCTTAACCTTACTTTTATCTTTTAGACAACCAGTAACATAAACATAGTTTTGTGAACCTGTCTTCTTTGGTGAGTTTAATGAAACTTCTCTTCCATTGTGTTTAGCCTCATAAAGTCTAACCTCTTCCATTGGGAAGTTTAACCATACATCTTTACCTTCATAAACACCTTTATCACCGATAGATTGTTTTACCAATTCCTCATCCATTATAGATAAGTCGATATTAGATTCTTTATGTAAACTTCTAACTTCGTTGATTAGGTTGAAATATTCTTCACTCCCATATCTATATACATTCTCATTTAATGGGATTTGATTATCTAAATGATATTGTAATCCTTCACTAATCATAACATCGTAGTTACTTAAAACCATCCTGTTGATGTTTAGTGATTCATTCTTTTTAGATTTTCTCTTTTTAGCCTTTCTCTTTTTAGGTTTGTAATTTTTTACCTTAATTGGGCTAGGAGATTGTCCTTTTCCTGATTTACCATCATTCTTTTCTTTTTCTCTTTTACGCCTACAAGCTGAGTCTTTCTTTTCTTGTGACATATTAGAAGCTACACTCTTTGCTCTACAAACAGGATAACCACCTTTGTCAGAATCACTTCTACCACAAGATGGGTGTCCTCCACCTTTCTTCTTTCTACAAATATTTACCCAAGGTCCTTGTGGTTGTTTAGATTTTTTACCTTTCTTAGATTTCTTTTTGGTACCAAACCATACCGCTAAATCTTCATCTAGTCTATCAACAACTTCAACATCTTCTAAATTAAGTGTTTCTTGCGATTTTTTTTTAACGTTTTCGATGATTTGTTCTTTTGTATAGGTAACAGATTCATTCTTCTTACCACTACAATACTTACCACTACACCTTTTACTTCCGTCTAAACCAGCAATCTTACCTTTACATACTTGTACTGCATATCCATTAGCATAAGCTGATGGATAAACATCATACTTAGCCTTAGCTGCGTTTTTACCTCTGGCACATAATGTGGTGCTCTTCTTCTTTTTGGACTTCTTCTTAGTAGATTTACGTTTTTTTCTTTTTTTCTTCCTACCTTCTTCTAAAAGAGTCTTTAACTGTTCTTCTGTCAATTTAATTCTCATACCAAATCTGTTAGTTTTAATTCATCACCAAAGAATGCATCATAATCTTCATTATCATCAACATATTCATTGACAACAAATCCTATATTTTGTTCTGTATCCCAATAACCTAAGTATTCCTCATCTTCACCAAGCGCTATTTCTTCATAACTATTAGATACAAAGCTAGGGTTACTTGTTAATTTGTAAATACCATCAAGCCAATCTTGGTAATAAGAAACTCTTTCACCAAACTCTCTCATTAAAAGTCTAACCTGCTCTTCTGTTATTAGTAATTTCATTATAATATCTGTTCTGTTTGTATTTCTACAATCTCATTCTTGTTATAACTATAAATATCCCTTAAACAATAAGATAACTTACTGTCTGTTATTTTTGTCATATTTTTTACTTCCATTATATCTTCCATAGATAAATGGTATATATCATCCATTGTATTGTTTATTAAATTAAACTCTTTTTGCTTAATCTTATCGGTTGATACATAGTATTCACTATAGACATCAGCCATATTATCTCCATCGTATTTCACAAAGAAGATTTTGTGGATAAAAAGTGGAAGAGTTAAAAGTCTCTTACTATTCTTCTTATTCCATTTACTCATAAAGGTCAGTCTTACTGCTTCTTTTAACGGATATCCCGTAAGAGTTAGATAATTTATGGCTTCTGTTATATCCATATTTTTTATTACTCTTCTTACTTTAGATACTAGTATAGAAATAAGTTTCTCCGTACTAGACCCAATTACCGACCTAATTTTCGCCTTTTCCATTTTTTTTTAATTTAAAAATGTTGTTATACAATAAAATTAAAGAACTATCTTAATTATATAGATAAATATCTATAATCTAATTAAAATAAGGTTTAACCCTTATTTATCTGATTTTTTGCCACTACCGAATACCTTTTGAGCACTGTCAATACTAAATGACCCTAACACAATCCATAAGAATGAATTATAGATGTAATCATTTATTACTAAGTCTTTCCCAAAATACCCTGTGACTAAATCAGCTATTGCAAATAAAACCATTATTACAAAAGAACTAAAACCTACAATAGATTTTTCATTCCAATCATTACTATCTTTGAATATAGTATAAAAGTTATTTAACTTTTTCATAATGTTGTTGTTTGTTGTTTGTTATTCATTAGATAAATATCATTCAAAAACTAAAGGGCATAAAAAAAACCCCTACATTTCTATAGAGGTTTAATTATTTATAATATGTTTTTTTATATAATATTAATCCTTTTCATCAAATCTTTAATCTTTTTGACTTCTGTAGATTCATTAAGACTTGAATTACCACTAGTATTCATCATATTGTCAATATTGAATGGTGGGTATATATCTCTATTAGATTTAACTTGTCTCTGAACCTCATACTGATCATTGGGGTTATACGTATATGGTGGGGATATATCTCTATCATCGTCAATTTCACCATTACTATTTTGATAAAATCTTTGCTGTTCATAATCATCATATTCAAACATTTCCCATGAACCAGAAGGATATTCTCTATAGAGAATATTGTCATCAGATTTATCTACTACTTCGTATACATCACTGTCTTTAATAATTCTAATTGTGTCCAAGCGATCATTGTATTTGAATACTCTACCCAATATATATTCCTGACCCTCAATATCAGTTATACCAAAATCATTCTCCAAATTTTTGAAATATGGTGTCTTTATATTATTACTATTAGCCGCATCCATCGCCGATTTTAATTGATTTTCAGATGCCGAACTGGAGTTATAATACTCTAATGATTTATAAAGGGAATCATATTCTGGGGTACCCTCCTTAGCTGCATCCAACTCCCTTTTTAATCTTTCTATTTTGTCTGATGTGTTCATAATTTACTTTTTTTTATAAATATCACCAATACATAAAAAAACCCCACCATTATTATGATGAGGTTTATTAAAGGGCCAACATAAATGTTTTTCCACCACCTTATTTTACTAAATAAGGAAAAGTCAAGTGTGGAGATGAGGGGTTTCGAACCCCTGTCCTGCCATAGTCGTAGAAGGTTTTCTACATGCTTAGTAAGTTTTTCTAAACTAACAAAATATTTGATTTATTATTTAACCATTACATATCAACAAACAATGGTTCCAATTATATTAGAGTTTAATTGGTAAACCTCATAAGTGTATTACTCTAGGCGAATACAACCTCTCTCTGTGCAACAGTACCTACAGTACCGTTCTCAAAGATGTTTCCGTTAAAGGCTAATGCCAATTCTTCATTTCCAATTAAAAAAATGTGTTAAGATTAACGCTCTTACACGACATGCTTCCTCTTCCATGATTCTATCCAGTCAATTCCAAGTCATCCCCATATTTTCAAAGATCTATTACAATAATAAGTATTTATTTTTTAATTGAGAAGAGATATTTATTATTATATGAAATTATCTTTATTAAACATATTGAATGAAACAAAAGAAACTGAATACGAATATCAAGTTCGTAATATAGGTGGTGATACATTCTATAAAAGAGAAAAAAGTACCGATGACTGGACTTTTACTGATGAAACAGACTTCTATAAAAACTCTACCTCAGAAAATACTATTGAGTGGAATGAACCTAAAAAGAAGAAAGGGGAAAAGATAAGACAAATAGAAGTCAATCAAGACTTAGACTATAAAAAGAACCCATTAGAGACATATAAAAGATATTTAGAAAATGTAATACCTTCTAACTTTAGTGTTGATGTTGTGGGTAATCATATTGAAATAAAAGAAAACTAATTATGATGGACGATAAATGTAAAAACCCAGATTGCCCTTGTGGTGGAAACTGCAATTGTGGTGATAAATGTAAGTGCACTGCAGAAAATAACTGTGGTTGTAACCAATAAAAAAACCCCATACTAATGTACGGGGTTTATAAAATGTCGTATGTTTATTTATTTAACCTTTAATTAAAGGTTTGTCACCTTCACCTGCCGGTGTTAGTGTTTGGATTTTATTATCCAATTTATCACATCTTGAGTCAATGAATCTTCTTATATCTATCAACTCTTTATATATTCCATCTCTTAATTCAGTATTATCTGTGTTTAATATCTGATGGACATCTCTAAGATTATCATTCAAATCTCTTATTATTATATCATTACTTCGTCCATTTTCTTTTTTTACTTCATCTATCTCATTGAACGCTGAGATGATTGCTGTGTCAAATGCTTTTACATCAACCTTTCCTTTCAACTTATTAAACGCAACCACAATTGCCGTAAGCATTGCAACTACACCTAATGTTGATAAAACTGATACTATAACTATCATTTCCATAATCTCTAATTTTAATTTATTTTATTATTATACGACATTCTATTAAAATATGTCTACCGTATCTGAAAACTTAACGGTATTCATTTCTTCTGGGGTTAGTTTTAAGTCTTGTATTTCTTTATAAGCCTCATTTAATTCAAATCCAATATAATTTCTATTATTTATCTTAGCAACTTGTGCAACTGTACCGGTACCCATAAATGGATCTAATACTAAATCTCCCTCATCTGTTAACCAATTTATGAATAAGTTAGGTAAGTCATGATGAAAAGCAGCTGGATGTACACCTGCAGTTTTACCTTTTAATACACCCGCAGTATTAAATCTAAACACACCATTAGGTTTCTTACCTAATGAATTAGGTTTAACCATCTTTTTAACTGCTGTAGTGATACCATTATCATCTATAATGTCATTAGCACCTATTGGTGTTTTCATTCTGTTTAATGTCACTTCAGAATATGGTATTCTAATTCTATCAGTATTAGCTTTATGTTTTTTATCTTTAGTAAAATGAAAAAGATATTCTATCTTATCATTTAATCTTTTTTCTCCACCGGTTGGTAGTCCGCTCTTCTTAAACCAAAAATATCTTTCGTATAGTTTAAGATTAGTTTCATTAACAATTCTATTTACCAAATCAAATACATATGTTGATCTAAACCCATTATCAATTTTATCATTTATATTAAGAATGAATGATCCTTCTTTTTTCATTACTCTACCGATTTCTGCAATAATTGGAATAAACCAATCAGAGTAATTCTTTGTCTTAAAACATTCAATTTTCTTACCATACTCAGTTGCATCTGCATATGGTGGTGAAGTAACAATTAGGTCTACTACATTATCATCTAACCCTTTTAATCCTTCTAAACAATCTACAAAATAAATATTATTCTTCTCCATTTCTATAATTTTCTTTTATTATACCTAAGTTTACTCTATTCTTTTTAATATTCCCAAATATAACTTTTAAGTTATCAATATCTTCCTTAACAATGACTAATGTTGAGAAACCACTATTTCCTTTTTCAGTATCACCTTTCCACTTAGAATGTTTCATATTTAGGATACCAAAGAAACAATCTTTTATATTACAATTCTCATCAAAATCTAATTTAATTAATATTACGTTAGGCACTTTAACTTTTGAAAAAGAGTTTCCTGTCCATGTATTACCATCAGATAATGTTAATTTTACTTCGTATTTAACATCATCAATAATTATATCATACCCATTTTCACCAGCACCTTGAACATTATAACCATATTTAGTTAATGATTTTACTAAAAAGTTTTCATAAAAATTACTGATAAGTTTAGTTTTTGTTTGCGTCTTTTGCCCATTAGCAACATCACTAACGTAGTCTATTAAATTATCAAACCCCCATCTATCCATTAAAAACTTAACCTCATATTCAACATTATTAAAAAAGTCTTTAATACATTCTCTGCTGATTAATGTGTTTTGTGTTGTAATACTTTGTTGTTTAGTTATCGTGCTTTCCATTATAATTTTTTTTAAAGTTTTAATTAATACCACAATATACGATAATTTTACGAAAAATAAAGAATTTTTTATACTATATTTTTATCTTCCTCTAATTCTGAAACCATCTCTGGTGTTTTTATTTCACCATAATTCATAATTAGTAATTCTGTTCCTTTGTTTTGTTTCACTCCTTTCTTAGCAGCAGCTGCTTTAGCGAAATCTTTTTGTTCCCATACATATTCATCTTTTGGAAACCATTCACTTAACTGAGGGAAGTCATAGTAAGATAAACTCCATTTACCTTTCATCTTCTTCATTACATTTGCAAGTCTTTCGTGATCACCACTATCAAAATCATGATTGGAATAATAATTCTCAGTCTTCCAATAAGGAGGATCTAAATAAACATATGTTGTTGGACTATCATATTTCTTAATAATATCCTCAAAGTCCATATTCTCAACATAAGTCAATTTATCAAAGTAATTTTGATACTTAGGGTTTTTCAACTTATTAAGAAATGCATCTAACTTACAATTATATTTACCTTTCAAATCTATAAATGATGATGTCTCTGGCTTACTACCACTAAACACTTGTGTTACTATATAGATATATTTCTTACCCAATTCAAAGTTTGGGTTATTAACATCAAACTCAAAATCTGATTCAAAAGCTTCTTTTTGATATCTCTCAAACCTTTCTTTGTGTTCTGGTGGTGTAGGAAACTCACCTTTCTTTTGTCTAGGAACATCTTTCATATATTCATAGAACTCTTTATAGTTTTTAATACAAGCAAATAAGTTTGCATTTAACTTATTAAAGTCATTATAAACAACTGTCTTTAAGTTTGTGTATTTTTCAATGTCTAAACAAAAGAATACCCAAAATGCACCACTGAAACCTTCTACATAAGTTTCTGTGTCATATGGTATATAATCTTTTATCCATTTTCCGATTTTTGATTTTCCTCCGATGTATGAAAACATAATTTATTTTTTATTTTTTATTATTATTGTCTTAATTTTACAAAAATTTCTCTCCTTATTGTACCACAAAAATTACTTTTTTTAGTTCTAAAATCATATATTAATTCATTATGTCTATAAAATCCGTGAGATGTATATAAACCATCATTAGTAGATGTCATTTTTTTAATATACTCATCACCAAAATTAACACTAACTTTCTCTAATTTATTATTAAAATTATTAATGATAAATTGATTGTCTTTCACTAATTGTCTCATTCTATCTTTATAAAATTCTTCCCCAGCCTCATCACTATTTTTTTTACAATTGTAATAACCACCATATTCAGCTTTAATTTCTATAATCAATTCTTCAGAACCACCAAACGATTCAAACACTGTAGGTAATTGACTCCAATTTTTTACACAAGGTAAAGGTTCAGAATAAAGGATACCATACCTTAACCCCTTATTAATATCACGTTTAACTTCAATTTTGTTAAAATTAGGTGTTGGTATTGGGTTTACTAAATCATATTTATGAAATGTAGATTTATCATTAGGTACAAAATCTTCAGTTTTAGAATAACCCATCTTTCTAATATTACTCCTACCCTTTCCGTTATATTCAAATTTAGGATTTACCCTCGATATAATAAAACCTAATTCTTTTGCTACAATCTCTTCAAAATCTTTTCCCACATCAACTCTTTCTGGCATAATATATTTTTTAACAATAATCAAATATACAAAACATTACCCACTAAATAAAGTAAAATCACATTTTTGTTTTATCAAAAAGTTTAGTATATTGTGGTATGAAAAAGATAACGACACTAATAACACTAATTTTTTGTTTTATAACATTACTATCTCAGACTACTTTGGAGAGTGAATTGTTTAATATGATAAATAAATATAGGTATGAAATTAGTATAAGACAACTAAAATGGGATAATAAAGTATATGAGGTTTCCAAAGATCAAAGTTTGTATATGTCTAAGACAGATAATTGCACACACGACCAACAAGCAGAAAACGGAGACTTTTCTAATTTTGATATGAAATTGTTTAAGGACAAATATGATAGAAAAGGTATAGATACAGATATTTACACTATTGGTGAAAATTGTTATATAGGGTATAATGTATCCAACTCATCAAATCATCAAATAGCAGAAAGAATATTTAACGCTTGGGTAAACTCACCTCCACATAATGAAATGTTATTGGATAATGATTTCTTTTTTGGTTCAGTAAGAGCACTAATAAAAAATGGGAATGTATATTCATCATTTAATTGTATAAATTAAAAAACCAGTGATTTCTCACTGGTTTCTATTCAATTTAATTTAATTCCTCAACATCAACTAAAACTTCTGTTAAGAGTTTAGTGATTTTGTATGGGTCAGCATTGGATGCTGGTCTTCTATCTTCTAAATAACCTTTCCAATTGTCATTTACCAATCCAACAGGTATTCTAATAGATGCCCCTCTATCACTCTCACCAACACTAAACTTACTTATATGTTGTGTTTCGTGATCACCAGTCAATCTCTCTTCATTACATGAACCATAATTTAGAATAAACTCACTATGTCTATCTCCTAATAAATTACAGATATTCATAACATATCCTTTACCACCTTCTTCTCTCATTTTTCTATTTGAGAAGTTTGTGTGTAATCCACTACCATTCCAATCTCCCTTTACAGGTTTTGGGTGATATTCAACGTGTACATTATGGTCTTCACATACTCTATTGAGAAGATATCTTGTCAACCATAAATCATCAGAAGCTCTCTTTGCACCTTTACTTAATAGTTGGTATTCCCATTGTCCTATCATTACCTCTGCGTTGATACCAGTGATTTCTAAACCAGCATCTAAACAAATGTTTAAGTGTTCTTCTGCAATCTCTCTACCGACAACATTTCTATTACCAATCCCACAATAATATTTACCTTGCGGTTCTGGATGTCCGTGTTCTGGGAAACCTAAAGGTCTTCCGTTTTCACCAACTAAGGTATACTCCTGCTCAAATCCAAACCACACATCACTACTATCTTCAGTGATTGTGTTTCTTGTATTAGACATATGAGATGTGTTATCTGGATTTAATACCTCACACATCACCAAATAAGCATTTGTCCTTTGTGGGTCTCTTATAACCCTTACAGGTTTTAATAAACAATCTGACTTACTTCCTTCAGCTTGTTTTGTTGATGACCCATCATAACTCCATAATGGTAAATCTTCAACATTTGGTAACCCCTCATCAAATAAATTATTACTGTCAATTACTTTTGTCTTACTTCTAAGATTTGGTTCTGGAGTATATCCATCTAACCAAATATATTCAAACTTTAACTTCATATATGACTAATTACTATACTTGAGGTGCTCCTGCGAACTGTTGTGCTCTCATTTGTGCCTTTACACTCTCAACTTTATTTAATAAGAATTCCTTATCTTCTGTAGTTAATTCTACTACTTCTGCCCATCTCATTCCTAATACAGAAAAAATTTCCCAATTCTGCTCTTGCTCTGTTAGTGTAGCGTCTGTTGCTACTTTGTTAATTACTTCACTCATTTTCAATCTATTTAATTATTATTATTATTATTACGCCCTTACAATCTTAGCGGCTTGTTTTGCTAAGTCTTCTTGTATTTTTCTCTCTTCCATTAGGGAAGTTATTGTGTCTTTAATACCTAAGTAAGTATCTATATCATATTGTCTTAATACCCCACTAAATGTTGTTACATCTGGTTTAATAATATTTAATTTATCCTTCTCTATATCATAATGAATTTGAGCCAATAAATCTTTAACAATATAATCTTTTTGGTTATCATTTAAGTCATCAAAAATCGGTTCGTTGATTTGGATGATAATATCATAGTTAGTCATAAACTTAACTATATCTTGTGCTTTACTAACTTTACCTGGTGTTTCTTTTAATCCTTCGTTAGATAGAATCTTAAACTTTAAGAAACCAGGAATTGTACTGTTTGCAATGTGGTTGTTGAATAATTTCAACGTGTCTTCATAAACTTCTTCAAATTTCGCCATAATATTTATTTTAATTCTTCGTAATTATAATCAACTTCTTTTAGGTTTTCAACCTTTTCTTTATGTTCTTTTGATATTTTTTTAGGTACTTCCAACCATGTCTCTATAATTAAGTCCCCTTTATGTGGGTTATTTGTATTATAAAGTCCTTTTCCCGGTACTCTTAGGTTTTCACCAATCTCAGTCCCTTCTTTTATATTTATTCTTATTTTTCCATCAATTGTCTCCACTTCCATCGGTCCACCTAATACTAATGTGTGATATGGTATCTTCAATTTATATAATAAGTCATCTCCATTCCTTACAAACTTTTCGTGTGGGGTTTCTACTATTTGCACTATTAAGTCACCAGCAACACCACCTCTTATGAAATCTCCACCAGCTCTACTTTGCATCATCTGCCCATCATGAACACCTTTAGGGATTGTAATATCTAAATTCTCTTCCACTATTTCTCCACCTTTTCCATTACAAACACCACAAGTGGATTTTAGTGTCTTTCCTTTACCTGAACATGTAGGACATTCCACATCTTGTCTCATCCTACCAATAGGTGTGTTTATAATTTGACTGACTGTTCCACTACCATTACATTGTTTACAAATATGTGTTTCACCACCTTCACCATCACAAGAATTACACTTCTTCATGTGTTTATATTTGATTTTCTTTTCTACACCACTGTAAATCTCTTCTAATGTAAGATGTAATGTAACCCTTAAATCTCTTCCTCTAGGTTTTCTAACTTGTCCTCTTCTTTGTCCACCACCGAAGAATTGATCAAATATATCTCCCATACCTCCACCACTGAATGGGTCTCCCCCACCATATGGATTGCCATCGGCACTACCGAATTGATCGTAATTACTTTTCTTTTGTGGGTCTGATAATACAGAATAAGCATCGGCAATCTCCTTAAACTTTTCTTCTGCTGATTTATCATCAGGATTCACATCAGGATGATATTGCTTACTCAATTTCCTATAAGATTTCTTAATTTCTTTTTCGTCAGCACCTTTATCTACCCCTAATATACTATAATAATCTTTTGACATTACTCTCTATTCTTTATAATTCCAAAATTATCTACAGACATCTCCACCAATGTATTCCAATAACCGAATGACCCATCCTTTATATCCTCAAAATCAGTCCATTTAACAATGTGTGGTTCATCTGTTTCTATTTCCCCTTCATACTCTTTAACATAATAACTATAAGACATAGAAGCTCCTCTATGCATTGATAGTATTTGAAGTAAGTTAGTGGGTTTAACTACTAATCCCGTTTCTTCTTTAATCTCACGACATATTGCTATCTCCAATGAAGTATCTTTATCATCTACCCAACCACCAGGAAGCCCGAAATCATTATGGTCATCCTTTCTACTTACTGCAAGTACTTCATTGTTATCATTTAGAATAACTGCGGTTACTGTGTATTTGATATCTTCCATCTAATTATTTCCTATTAAACTTCTCTGCTAATTTACTAATTGACTCTTGCATTTGTTCTGGTGTGGAATCTTTATGTTTGTCTGGTGTCTTCTCATTCTTAAACTTCTCCCAATCATCCATATTGATGTCTGATACATTCATTCTTCTAGTATCTTTTTGTATAGTTGAATATTCTATAAATAAAGTATCACCTTCTTTTGCTGGTGATACATCATATATGTAAAATCCACCTCCGTAATCACTACTAAACTCTTTAGATAATTTTTTGTGTTGACTACTTAAAAAACCCCTCAATGACCTACCATCTGTAATAATCTGAGTTTTTGTTTCCCAATCTTCACTAATAGGTGTGTCTACGTAAATTATTTTCATACTATCCATTTTTAATATCTTCTTTAGTCTTAACTAAATAATCAATTAGTCCATTCAACTCTTTTAATCTATTTCTAAACTTAACTTTTGCAGTATCAGTCAATGGGTCAGTTATTTTAATACCATCCTTAATCTTTGTTGTAAGTGTTTCTGTTTGGACTATTCTACCTTCTAAATAAGCAACTCTTTCTTTAAGGTATTTTAATTCATTATCAATAACTTTGAAAGCTATATCATGATTCCCTTCATAATATTTTGTCTCTCCTCTTCTACTGTAATTTATTGTTTTCTTTTCTAAGTTTATACTTATTTCTGTTTTTGATTGTAAGGTATATATGTCTTCCATAGATTAAAATATTTATTTATACACCAATTATAGTTATTTTTAATGTTAAAGAAAAGAGATGGAGTATAGGATTGTTATAACAAGAGATAATAAAAAGAAAAAAACTTTACACATAGGTAAACATTTATCTAATGCTAAGAGTAGATATTTCTCTTTGGTGGATAAGAATGTTGTCTTATTTCCTAAGTCACATACCTCAATTAAAAAGACTAAACCTGTTCTCTTTGAGATACTTCTATTAAAAGAAAGAGAAGAGGGAGACCCAGAGTTTTATGATAGAGATGCATTAGGTAGGACAATTCCTGTCAATACAAAAACTAATAAATGGACTATTGTAGAAAAGAGACCTTACTACTATGAAGAGAAGTTTACTGTCTTTGGTTCCAGAAAAAGGTTTGAGACAAAGGATATTCTTAAACAGATACTCTTACCCTCAATAAAGAGAGAAGGTGTCGTAAAACAAGTGAATTACGTCTTAAATAAACTTATGATATGGTTTGATGGGGACTTTGATGTTATTCTTTGTAAATGTGAAGATGATGCAAGAGATTTGCACAATGTAATAAGAGATTTCTGTGAAACACAAAAAATAAGTAATGTCATATTCTCTGGCAATGTTACCAAAAGAAATAGAGATAATATCTATAAGATGATTGTTGAGAAAACAGGATGGTCTAGAAACAAAGTTTATCGCTCAGTAACTAGACCATAAATCTTATTCAACACCTACTTGAAACATCTCTTCTAACTTTTCAGTCAATTCATTTAGTTTATCTATCTCAGTCTTATCTGTTAGATATGTTGGGTTGATACACTCAATTCGTTCCTCACCAGTTGTTGGCATAAAGAATAATCTTACATTGTCACCATTCTCATCAAAATATTCTTTAACATTCTCACTATAAGCTTTCACCATTTCTTGATCTGCGAAAACACCAGCATCTAAATAGAATACTAAGATAAGAGGCTCATCTGTTTTTATCTCTTGTC
>WLWH01000692.1_pt1 | contig 26865 bp, 31 predicted proteins | sample 6712741 | NCBI WGS metagenome assembly WLWH01 (sample SAMN12718694, study PRJNA515312) | sponge metagenome | isolation source: marine sponge | host: Mycale hentscheli | place: New Zealand: South Island, Marlborough, Capsize Point | collected 2003-05-01
TCTTCATCCTGCTCTTCGTCACCATCCTCATGCTGGAGTTCGGCAGCCTCGGCATGCTCGCCATCGAGTCCCAATCGACCGTCTCGAACATCACCACAGCGCCGGACGCCCTTTGGTACATGGTGGTCACGCTGTCCACGGTCGGCTACGGGGATCAGTACCCCGTCACGACTCAGGGGCGCGTCCTTGGAGCCTTCGTCATCCTTACGGGCGTGGGAATTTTCGGCACACTCACCGGCTATCTGGCGAACTTCTTCCTCTCACCCGCGAAAAAGAAAGAGTCGGGCGACGAACTATCCGATATTCGTAGCCAGCTCGACGCCATCAAGGAACTCAGCGCCCAACAACAAGACGCGATCGCGACACTCGAGGAGTCACTCACCAAGCGAGAGCCGTGACCGTTCCACGGTGATGACGTTCTGACTCAGTGACGATGTTGTGACTACGCGGGTGCAGAGCTCGGGCCACCCACGCGGTTTTGCGCCGCCCTACCGAAGTAGGTGGCGATATCGAGTGCGAAGGCGCCTGCGATGAGGATCCATGAGAAGCCTCCGGTTGGCCACAACAGCACCCACACGAGTGACGTCCACGGCAAGAGAACGACGCCGAGCAGCGGCACGAACCACATATCGTTGAACGCCAACATCGTCTTCGTCGGATACGCCAACCAGTAGACCAGGAAAGCAATTCGGGGCCCGAGGAATCCGAGCACGAGAACGAAGCAGCACATGTTCAGAGCCTAGGGGTCTACGTCGTGCGCGTATGCCAAATGACTGAATCACCAGTCGGGAAGGGCTAACCCACCAGGCGTCGAATGACCGCGCTGTTCTTCACGAGAAGGTCCACCACGCGGGGTGCAATCTCACCAACCGTCATGCCGATAAGGGCGCCCACCACGACGTCGCCCGGGTAGTGCACACCCGTATGCACCCGGCTGTAAGCCACGGCCGCAGACATCACCCGTACCGGGACACCAATCGTCGGGCTCGCACTGCTGACCGCTTCACTGAACGCGAAAGCCGACGCTGAGTGGCCAGAAGGAAAGGACGTCGATTCGGGCATCGGTACGTGCCTATCCCCGGGAACGGCAGCGTCTTCCCGGTCGGGTCGATTCCGTCGCGCCAAGTATTTGAAGCCCAGGTTCACCGACGAGGAGGCCAAGCCGATAGCGACGACGCCGTTGAGCGCTGCGCGGCGGCCGCGACGACCACCGAAGAGCGCCAAGGCACCAGCGGTGCCGAACCATAAGACCGAGTTATCCGCAACTCTCGACAGGCGGCGAAACCCTTCATCAAGGCTGGGTGTGGCGGCGGAGGCGACTCCCCGATAGATGGATTCGTCGAGTTCGAGTACTTCAGTCGACAAAGATTCGGACATGTCACAACCCTAACGTCCAACGACGTCCACGGGAGACGGAGAAATAATGCTGATCGTCGCCTCTCACTCGCCGCATGCCGTCTGCTCTATGTCGCAACGTTCCTGTCTACGATGACGAAGACCACGAATAGGGAGAGGTTCGTCGTGCCACGGTTTCTTGCGATTGCCGCACTTGTGTGTACGGCTCTCTTTCCGATCGTCGTGATCATTTCGTGGCTAGGAGATCCACGGCAACCTTTGGCTCTCGTGGTGGGCCTGGCGCTGTTGGCAATCGGAGCCTGGCTCACCGTTAGCCGCCGGCGCACGCGGCGCATCGTCGGAGTGATCCTCGCTGGGCTCGGGATCGCGTTCTTGGTGTGGACACTTCTACGAGACGTTCCCGCCCTTTTAACGATGATCGCGCTGGCTATCGGCGCCGTCGCCCTTGGCCTGACCGCACTCGCTCGATCGGCTGACGATGACGCCCCATCACAAGCGTGGACACCGTCTCGACCGGTGTTGATCTGCAATCCAAAATCTGGCGGCGGAAAAGTCATTTCCTTCAAGATTGCCGAACAAGCAAAGGCGCAAGGTGTCGAGGTGGTGACCCTTCAGGAGGGTTTGGACCTCGAAGAACTGGCACGAGATGCCATCGCCCGCGGGGCGGATTGTCTTGGAATGGCGGGGGGAGACGGCTCACAGGCACTCGTCGCCGCCGTCGCTGTCGAGCACGGCATTCCTTTCGTCGTCATCAGCGCGGGCACACGTAACCACTTCGCCCTGGATCTCGGTCTGGACCGAGACAACCCGGACTCGGGATTGGTTGCCTTCACCAACGGTGTCTTGCGAACGATCGACTACGCGACTGTGAACGGCAAACTGTTTGTTAACAACGTGTCTTTCGGCCTCTATGCCTCGATCGTGGAGAACGACTCCTACCGGGACGCGAAACTTCAGACGACACTCGATGTGCTGCCCGACGTACTGGCGGCGGACACCGATCCCTACGACATGCACTTTCGTCTTCCGTCCGGCGAAGAAGTTTCGGGATCAATCGTTCTCTTGGTTTCCAATAATCCATACATCACCGACGGCCTTCTAGGCCTCGGACAACGACCGGAGTTGGACAGTGGACAACTTGGCGGCCTGGTGATCACCGGCCCGGCAGCTGCAACTCCTGCCTCACCATCACATGAGTCAACCGAGTCACGCTCCCGCGGTGGGTTGCAACGCTTCACTGCGACCGAGCTGCAGGTGACATCGTCGAGCCCAGAAATTGCCGTAGGCATCGACGGTGAAACCGTCCACGTATCCACCCCCGTGGAACTGGTGAGCCACCCGAGAGGCCTCACCATGCTGGTCCCACCCGACAGTGTGCATGTCGCGCGGGTGCGCTCCCACGAGGCAGAAGGTCTCGCCGGTGTTTGGCGCCTCGCGCTGGGCAGAACGTAACCGAGTTCAAACACGCACCGAACGCGAATGCCTCGGTCATACGTCTGGCCCCGCAAACGTGGGAGACTCCAGCCTCGTGGCGCGTATACATGCATTCGACGCGATACCTCCCAATCGGTGGAAGGCGATCGCCATGTCCATCGTCCGGGTCGCTATCGGCCTGGGCTTCATGTGGTGGCTCTACAGCCTCGTGCCGAAAGACGTCGACCAACGCATTTTCATCCCTGGAGCACTACTTGTCACCGGCTTGGTGATCTACATCTGGTTCGTCAAGAGAGAAATAGAACGAATCTTGGGGTCCCGGTACCCGGAAGTTCTCGCGGTGGAGGGTCTCATTCTGAGCGCCGCCCTCTTTATGGTGATTTTCGCAACCATCTACCTGGTTATCGATGGGCTCAACCCAGGATCCTTTACCGAACCGCTGTCACATTTGTCTTCGCACTATTTGACCCTCACCATTCTGTCCACCGTTGGCTTCGGGGACATCACAGCGGTGACTAATCAGGCTCGACTGGCGGTGATGATCCAAATGGCACTAACCCTCGGTTTCTTGGCTGTCACCATTCGGGTCTTCGCCTGGGCAACGAAGCGAGCGCTGGCGCAACGCCACGGATCCGATGCGTCGACCCAGCACAACTGATCACGTCTGCTTCGCATGATTGCTCCTCGTCCCTTCGCGCAAGTAGACGTATTCACCGCTGAGCCGACTCTCGGTAATCCCGTCGCCGTCGTACTCGACGGAGCAGGGTTGACGACGCAGCAGATGCACGCTTTCACCGAGTGGACGAATCTGTCCGAGGCCACCTTCGTCGTGCCGGCAACGGATCCATCAGCCGACTACGCCGTGCGGATCTTCTGTCCCGGACGCGAGCTCCCCTTCGCTGGCCACCCGACCTTGGGAACATGCCATGCATGGTTGGAGGCCGGGGGTGAGCCGGCCGATGACGACATCGTGCAGGAGTGCGGAGCAGGTCTGGTTCGAATACGGCGCACGCCGGACGGAGCTTTGAGTTTCGCGGCACCACCGCGCAATCGCACCGGACCTCTCGAGGACGACATCTTGGACGAAACTCTTTATGGGCTCGATTTGTCCCCGGATGCCGTGGTCGCTCACCAGTGGTGCGACAACGGGCCCGGCTGGCGCGGCCTTCTCCTTCGCTCCACCGAGGATCTGCATTCTCTATCTCCCAACCCAGAGCTCCTCGCACACGCTGACGTCGGACTTATCGCACCGAGTTTCGTGGAGACTGACTTTGAAGTGCGGGCATTCTTTCCCGGCAACCAAGGGATAACCGAGGACCCTGTTACCGGGTCGCTCAACGCAGCGCTCGGCCAGTGGCTCATCGGTGCAGGGCTCGCACCAGATTCCTACACCGCACTTCAAGGTCGCGCACTCGGTCGCCGTGGACTAGTTTCCGTCGAAAGGCACCTCGACGACGTGTGGGTCGGGGGAAGAACGGTGACAGTTATCGACGGGACGGTGTCGTTGTGATTCTCGACGGGGGAATGGGACACCTCCTGCGCCGCAATGGTGTCGACATCTCCGGACCCATCGGCACGATGGAGCGCTTTCGCGGCGTTGCACGAGCGAACCGTGACTCTCCCGACATCGTTCTCCAATCTCACCTTCAGTTCCTGCGTTCTGGCGCTGACGTCATCACAACCAATACCTACGCCTGTGTGCCCGCTGCTCTTGCGACCGAAAGTGGTGGTTCTCCCGACGACGTGGTGGACCTCGTCCAGGCGGGTGGCGCGCTTGCTGCGAGAGCGCGCGATATCGCTATATCGGAGGGGTTATCGAACACACGTCCTCTCGTTGCCGGCTGCTTGCCACCCCTCCACGAGAGCTATCGACCGGATCGCGTTGGGGACTATGACGAACTGTCGAGCACCTATCGAATGATTGTCGATTCCGTCGCTCCGTCATCGGACGTCCTGTTATGCGAGACCATGCACTCCACCGCCGAAGCCTGTGCGGCTGCCGAGGCAGCCAATGCGGCGGGGCTCCCGGTGTGGGTTTCCTTCACTGTGTCCGAGGTCGATGTCGGATGTCTTAGGAGCGGGGAGGCGATCGCGGAGGGCGTCGCGGCAATCGCTGAGTTCAGGAACGTCGAGGCAACAATGCTCAACTGCAGCAGCCCGGAAGCCATCACATTCGCTCTCCCCCTTCTCGCGCAGGCTGCACCCGATCTGACGATCGGGGTGTACGCCAACGGCTTCAGTGATGAGTTTCGTGTAAGTGCCGCCGATAACGATTCCGTTCCGACGTACCGGGAGTACGACGAGATGCTGACGCCGGGCGCATTCGCTCGTATAGCTGATGATTGGCGCCGGCAGGGCGCGAGCATCATCGGCGGATGCTGCGGAATATTTCCCGAACACATCGCATCCCTTGTCTCGACGACAGGTGCCAGTTAAACGCTGCTACTCGGTGCGCCGCAACCACCACAACGCGAGCGGCGGCAAGATCAAAGGGATGAAGAGGTAGCCGCTACCAAACGTGGACCACACGGTGGCACGCGGGAAAGCATCGGGGACGAGCAGACTCAGGGCGCCGATCACGATGACACCTGCCATCTCGATACCGATGGCAACGTAGGCGACTTTCCGTGACGTCCGGTTTCCCCGAGCAAGCGCAATCGTCGCAACGATGTAGACGACGGCCGCAAAAGCCGACAGCAAGTAGGCGACAGGCGCCTCGTCAAGTCGCCGCGTGATTTGAATGACGGATCGAGCCGTGGCTCCTATGGCGAAGATCGCATACACAATAACGAGGACGCGACCAAACCCCTGGTTCGTTCGTGCTTTCACGTGCTCAGACACCGGCCCACACCTGCTGAATCCGGACCACCAGGACAGGCATCACGAGACCCACGACGAGGAGCACGCCCGCACCCCACCGGGTCTCGTCATTCTGCGCCCACCACCAACCTCCAACGGGAATCAGCGGAGACAGCAGCAGATACCCAACGAATTCGGCCCGAGCAAGCTCCTTGTCTGTCCCCATCATCTGCACGATTCCACCAACGGCGAGAACGACAAACATCACCGCCAGGCCCAGTGTTGCGATCTGCAGATAGCGATCCACTCGCTTGTTCATCACCAGATAGACCAACGCCCACACGGCTAGGAGCAACCCGAAGATGATGGTTGCGGTCGAGAAAGGCCCGGTCATAGCTGCAGTGTCCCAGGGTCTGGGTCTGTGGCATTACGTACACTGCCTTCTATGAATGACGACGAGCGCGATGAGCCTTCCTGGACGCCGTGGGCGTATATCGGCACTGGCGTCCTCGGTCTTGCCATCATCATCTTCGCCCTTACGAGCGGTCAGGCCGGTCTGATCGAAGCGTTGATCTTGGGTGTTTCGGTCGCTGTGATCATTGTCGGCGTGAAGAAGCTTCGCGAACGCCGCACCTAGACCGCGAGTTTGCTCATGTATTCCCGGCGCTCGCGTCGCCACTTCTCCTCTTCGACATCCCACCGTGCGCGGTTCGCAGTGATGGTTCTGTGCCTCGGGGCGCTGTCCGTCGTCAGCGCAGTTGCGCACGCGGCGCCTTCTACCCCGTTTCCGTTCCCTGATTACTCGACGGTCGACTACACGCAGGTTCCTATTCAAGAAACAGGAGTTGTCGATGTCGTCGCCGACGGCGACACGTTCCGGTTCATCGAGAATGACTCGTCGTCCTACGTCACCGTACGACTCCTCGGTATCAACACCCCTGAGGTTCGCGGGTTCTACAACAAGAACAGGGATGAGGACATGTGCGGAGCCGTGGAGGCCACCGGGGTTCTGGCTTCCCTGCTTCCACCGGGCACGCCCGTGCAACTTCGCTCGTTGAGTAAGGAATCCGCAGGCCTGGATAATCGACCTCAGCGCTACGCGTTCGCATGGAACCCGGCCACCAGCCAATACGACATCGACGTTCAAGCCGAGTTAGCGAGCGCTGGGCTCGCGACGCTGTTCACCCTGTCCAACGAGGCCGCCCTGTCGTACTCCTACGCCGTTTACGTGGCGAACGCTCAAGCCGCCGGGCGAGGCATCTGGAACCCACGTTTCTGCGGGCCGCCGGAACAACCAGACGCATCCATCAGTCTGATCGCTCACTGGAATGCCGGACGCAACGACAACGCCAATCCGAACGGGGAGTACGTCATCGTGCGTAACACCGGTGGAACGGTGGTCGACCTCAGTGGATGGATTCTTCGTGATTCCGGCTCCACAGCGTGGTTCATCTTCCCGAACGGATCGATGCTCACCCCCGACGACTATCGGGTAGTTCATGTGGGTCAGGGAACTCCCGGGTCACCGGAGCCCCGAGACTTGTATGTGGGGTCGACGACAGCGCTGCTAGCGAATGTGGCGCGTGATCGATTCACCGGAGATGGCGTCTATCTCCTGGATCCCTCCACGGCGTTCCGCTCGTGGTTCGACTGGCCCTGCGTCGTCGACTGCATGGACCCGGCCCAAGGAAAGCTCACGATCACCGACGTCAACCCCATCGCCACGTCAAAGAAGCCATCGCGGGCAGCCAACGAGGAATACATCATCATCAAGAACACCTCGAAGCAGGAGATCAACCTCGATGGCTACTACGCGGCATACCGGAGCGCCACCTACCCGTTCGTCATCAACTCGCGGATCCCGGCCGGGAAGACGTTGACGGTCTTCATCGGCAAGGGAGTTCCATCGACGCGCACTCAGTACTGGGGGCGCGAAGGGCCACTTCTGCGAAATACGTCGGGAACGGTGGAGTTGCTCTCCGAGCGCAACGTGCTCATCAGCTCCAAGAAATGGTGAGTGTCGAGCGGATCAACCCTTTTCCAGCTCACAAGGTCGACAGTTACTTTGGCTCCCGTGCCGCTCGGCGCCGCTCTTCGATACGAGCGGCTTCCTCGAGTGACGGCGCCGAACCACCATGTCGCTGCGGGATCCAAGGCGCCCCCGGCTGCTTGTCCGGGTATCTGTGGATCGTCTCGTCGAGAAGTTCACTCAAAGTGCTGCGGAGCGCATCTGTCATCTCGTCGACATCATCGTTGGTGGATATAGGGCGCCCGATCGTCATGCAAATCGTCCGCCCCCGGGTGAAGTCGCGGACGTCGTAGGACAGGACGCGATGACCACCGAACACGATCATCGGAATGAGAGGAACCTCAGCTTCGCGCGCCATCCGTACCGCGCCGTTTTTCAATTCTTTGATTTCCAGCGAACGGCTCATCGTCGCCTCAGGGAAGACACCGATGAGTTCCCCTGCGCGGGCCGCCGCGACGGCGGTCTCGAACGCTACCGATCCATCGTGCCGGTCGACGGGAATGTGTTTCATTCCGCGCATCAAGGGTCCCGCTATCGGATGTCGAAACACCGAATCCTTCGCCATGAAGCGAACGAATCGGCGCCCCCGCCGATCCGCCGGCACACCTCCGAGCGCGAAATCCAGATAGCTCGTGTGATTCAACGCGAGCACCGCCCCACCCTGCAGAGGGATGTTCTCCTCACCAACAATGTCGAGTTTCATTCCGAGGACGGCGAAGATTCCTTTGAACCCCTCCACGATGACCCGATACAGCGGTTCAGTCATCCGATGACCGTTCGGCTCGTGAGGCCAACGTCCAAATGACCATGGCCCCGCCCCACGGACCGACCACCCAGATGGGCCAGTAATACGGGGCCGGGCCACTGCCCATCCAAGTGGCGAACCAGATGATATTCACGAGGACACCGACGCCCAGCCATGAAGCCCAAGCAGATCGAAGCTTCTTGCGCTCTATCGCCGATTCACTCGGCTCCTGCGCAGCAATTGCCGTCTCTCGTGGCAAATCCGCGGTGAGCTCTCGCAAGTCCGCGAAGGTCTTGGCTTCGTGAGCGCGGTCGAGACGATCGTTGAACTCCTCGGGCAGGAGCCGACCCTCGGCATACGCCTCGCGTAGTTCAGAGATCGTCACGTCGCGGTCCGCGTCACCAGCGCGAAGCTCCGGATCATTCACGAACTGCACAGTAGTCGGACGTCAGCGGGGAGGGAATCCACCCGGAGGCGTCGCGTGTGATGCATCGTGAGCAACAGCTTCTCCCGCGCGGGACCCCGACTGCGCATCAAGCAGAGCGTGAACTTCCGTTGCGCGATAGCGGCGATGACCGCCGAGGGTTCGAATACTTGTCAGTTTGCCGGCCTTGGCCCAACGCGTGACGGTCTTGGGGTCGACCCGAAAGAGTGCCGCTACTTCTGAAGGGGTGAGGAGCTGATCAGGGTCTGGATCACGTCCCGACATCGACTCTCCCAACGTTGCCTCGCTACTACGGATTGCAGGCCGAGCAATTTGCGCCGAAACGTACCTTTCCACCGTATGCGCGTGGAGGCAAGCAAAATTCGCTGCCAATGAATACTGATACCCACTTTGTCTCCTAAATAACGGAGAAAGTCCGCGCCATGTCCTGCCCTACAGTGACCCCGTGACAGATCCCACCGGCCCCAACCCTTGGGCGGGTTTCGACGGCCACGAGAGCGTGGTCGTCGCTCAGGACGAGTCCACCGGCCTGCAAGCGGTCGTCGCTATCCACTCAACTGTCCTAGGGCCGGCCCTCGGTGGCGTTCGGATGTCGACCTACGCCGATACATCGTCTGGCGCACACGCCGCCGCCTACGCCGACGCACTGCGTTTGTCACGAGCGATGACCTACAAGAACGCACTCGCGGGACTTCCACACGGTGGAGGCAAAGCCGTCATCGTGCACGACCCATCGAACAAGCCACCGGAACTGCTGCACGCCTTCGGTGAACTCGTCACGTCTCTGGGTGGTCGATACGTCACCGCAGGCGACGTCGGGATGCGCGTTCAGGACATGGATGTCATCTCCGAGACGTGTCGATGGACCACTGGCCGCTCCCCCGAGAACGGTGGCGTCGGCGATTCAGGGATTCTCACGTCCGTCGGTGTTCACCTGGGCATGCGGGCGGGGGCGGAGGCTGCTCTGGGCACGGCGGATCTTTCCGGCGTGACGGTTGGTGTGATCGGTGCCGGAAAGGTCGGCGGCCGTCTCATCGGCCACCTGATCCGTGACAGTGCTCGAGTGATAGCCATGGATCCGTCCGCCGCGGCCCGTTCGTCGCTCGATGCCGAGTACCCGAACTCGATCACCTGGGTCGATTCGCTTCCGGAACTTCTGGCCTACCAACCACAGGTTCTGTCCCCGAATGCTCTCGGGGGGGCGATTACCGAGTCTCTCGTGGACGACTTGGCCTCAGCGGAGGTTCGCCTGGTGTGCGGGGGGGCCAACAACCAGTTGGCCACGGACCGGGTCGGGGACCTCCTCGACCACGCGGGGATCGTCTACGCACCTGACTTCTGCGTGAACTGTGGAGGGGTCATCCAGGTTGCCGAGGAGCTCACGGGAGCCGATCTCGATCGAGCACGAGCCACCGTGGAGCGGGTGTTCGACACCACCCGCAGCGTCCTGGAACGGGCCCGTGGGGAGGGCATCACCCCTGTCCGAGCCGCCGAACTGGAGGCGCAGGCGCGGATGGCGGCATCCCTACCGGAGGGGCCGCTGACGGGCGCCACACCCGGGACGGGGTAACCTAGAGGCTCGCTGTGGTCCCGGGATCGCGGCCCGATCGGCCCAGCGAGTACCGTCCACGTGATAACCCGGAATCTGGATGAGGGGGTCGAGCCATGGGGCGCGGCCGAGCTAAGGCTAAGCAAACGAAAGTCGCTCGTGCGCTGAAGTACGGCGGTCCGCAGACCGATCTCCAGCAACTCGAGGCGGAACTCACCGGTGAGTCCGACTCCACCGGCGTCGATGGGGATGACAGCGACGTTGACGAGACCGATCCATACGCGGACGATCCATACGCTCCAGATGCCTACGGCTACGAAGACGAGCAGAACTAGCCGCTGCTGTCTTTCGCGTAAGTGCCGACCAGTCTCACTGCGCCACCCGCGCCACCTTTAGCCGAGGCATCACCCACGTCATCCGTGGCGCGATCCCGAACACGACCGCAGACCCACGCGTCCACGCCACGCTCCGTGAGAGTGGCGAGTGCTTGTTCGACGGACGCTTGCCCTACCACCGCGATCATTCCCAGACCCATGTTGAAAGTTCGTTCCATCTCACGCGAATCGATCTCACCACAGCTCGCCAATAGCGAGAAGATCGCGTGCGGAGTCCAGGTACTCCTGTCCAGGTCCGCGGCCAGATTGTCGGGCAGCACTCGGGCGACATTCGCAGCGATACCACCACCGGTGATGTGAGAGAAGGCGTGAACATCCGCTGACTCAATCAGCGCCAAGCAGTCACGGGCGTAGATCCGCGTCGGCTCCAGCAACTCTTCGCCTACCGAACGCTTCAGTTCCGGGACGACTTCCTCCAACGCCGACGCATCGGGCACCAGCACCTGGCGGGCGAGCGAGTAACCATTTGAGTGGAGTCCACTGGAACGCATCGCAACCAGCACATCCCCGGTGACAACACGCTCAGGACCTAAAGCATTGGGTGCATCCACGATGCCGGTTCCAGCCGCCGCGAGGTCGTACTCGTCCGGTTCCATGAGCCCCGGGTGCTCTGCGGTCTCACCCCCGACCAGAGCACAACCGGCCTGCTCGCATCCGGCGGAAATACCCTCGACAATCGATGCCATCCGCACCGGATCGACCGATCCGGTGGCGATGTAGTCGGTGAGGAACAAGGGCTCGGCTCCACAGACGACGAGGTCGTCCACCACCATCGCGACCAGGTCAATCCCGACCGTGTTGTGGATGCCCATAGCCCGGGCGACAGCGATCTTGGTTCCAACACCGTCGGTGCTGGTCGCTAACAGCGGCTGCTGCATGCTGGTGTATCGGGAGATATCGAACAGTCCGGCGAAGCCGCCGAGTCCACCGACAACCTCACGCCGCAGCGTTCGGGCGACCGAGGCTCGCATCAATTCGACCGCACGCTCTCCAGCGTCGACGTCAACGCCGGCATCGGAGTAGTTGATACCGGGCATTCAGACTCGCTTCAGCGCATCGTTAGCGCCACCGCCAGCCGAGTTCTGGACCCGGCGGGCGATCCCTTCCAGAACCGACTTACCGATGCGATCTTCCGCCGGCAGCTCGACGGGATAAACGCCATCGAAACAGGCTCTGCACAGATGTTCCTTCTTCTGCTTGGTTGCCCCCACCAGCGCATCCAAGGTGACGAAAGCTAGTGAGTCGGCGCTAATGGAGGCGCAGATCTCTTCCACCGAGAGGCCGCTCGCGATCAACTCCGCGCGACTGGCGAAGTCGATGCCGTAGAAGCAGGGCCACGCCACCGGGGGGCTCGAGATTCGAACATGCACCTCACGGGCACCTGCCTCACGGAGCATGCGCACTAGGGCGCGTTGGGTGTTGCCGCGCACGATGGAGTCATCGACCACCACGAGGCGCTGGCCCTCGATGACATCCTTGAGTGGATTCAGCTTCAGACGAATACCTAGCTGCCGGATCGTTTGGCTGGGTTGGATAAATGTCCGGCCTACGTAGGAGTTCTTGACAAGCCCTTCGGCAAAGGGAACTCCCGATTCTTGGGCGTATCCGATCGCTGCATACCTTCCGGATTCCGGCACCGGAATTACGAGGTCGGCTTCGACCGGGTACTCGCGCGCGAGTTGTCGCCCGATTTCGACTCTGGTTGCCTGCACGCCGCGTCCTGCGATAGTCGTGTCCGGTCTCGCCAGATATACGTACTCGAAGAGACATCCCTTGGGGTCGGCCGTGGCGAAGTGATGGGATCGCAGGCCGTTGGAGTCGATGACGACCAGCTCGCCCGGTTCGACTTCACGAACAACGGACGCACCCACGATGTCGAGGGCTGCGGTCTCACTGGCGATGACCCACCCACGCTCGAGTCGCCCTAGGACAAGAGGACGTATTCCTTGCGCATCACGAGCGGCGTACAGCGCGTCGTCGTCCATGAAGACCAACGAGAACGCACCGAGAAGTTTCGGGAGCTCCTCAAGTGCCGCCTGTTCGAGTGGCAGATCGGGGTGAGCCGCGAGAAGGCTTGAAATCACTTCCGTATCGGTGGTCGCATACAGACCGGCGTTGATGGGCAATTCACCCGATGTGCTGGCCAATTCTGCCAGCCGCTCGGACAGGTCTGCCGTGTTGGTGAGGTTTCCGTTGTGCCCGAGGGCCAGGTTTCCCGTCGCTGTCGGGCGGAACGTCGGCTGGGCGTTCTCCCACACGCTCGAACCCGTAGTCGAGTAGCGCGTGTGGCCGATGGCAACGTGTCCCTGCAACGATTCCAGACTCGCTTCGGTGAAGACCTGTGACACCAAACCCATGTCCTTGTAGACGACGATGTGCGATCCGTCGCTGACGGCGATTCCTGCGGATTCCTGCCCGCGATGCTGCAGCGCATACAGGCCGAAGAACGTGAGTTTGGCAACTTCTTCACCCGGAGCCCACACTCCGAAAACCCCGCAGGCATCCTGCGGACCCTTCTCGCCGGGGAGGAGCTCGTGGGTCAGTTGCCCATCTCCGCGCGGCACGTGCTCAGACTACGGGGTCAGCGAACATTCGTGCTGTTCCGGTCACGACCACCCGCACCAGATCACCCACAGCGACCCCGGCACCTCCGGCCGAGCGCACATCCACCAAGGGTCCGTCGTTCAACCGGATGGACGTCAGCGAATCGTGCCCGTGATAGCGAATGGATTCCACGGTTCCCGGGACACCTTGCGGGTCCGGACCAACACCTCGCTCGGCGACCAGAACAAGTTGCTCGGGGCGCAACACAACTCGACCGCTACTCGATTCTGATTCGCTGTGATCACGAATCGGCACCCAGCCCACGGCTGTGTGTGCGCTTGCCCCTTGCATCTCAGTCACCGGCAGTTCGACCAGATCGCCGATGAAACGGGCAACGTTGAGCGTCGTGGGGTCGTCGTAGACAGTCCACGGCGCACCCACCTGCTCGATCCGCCCCGCCGACATCACCGCCACCCGGTCGGCCATCGATAGGGCTTCTTCCTGGTCATGGGTCACGAGGACCGCCGTTGTGCCGATGTCCGCGAGAAGTCTGCGCACCTGGGTGCGCACATCAAACCGCAGCGAGGCATCAAGGGAGGAGAAAGGCTCATCGAGCAACACCAGAGATGGCGCGGGAGCAAGCGCTCGAGCGAGAGCGACCCGCTGTTGTTGACCGCCCGATAGCTCGTGCGGTCGGGCCTTTTCCAGTCCCGACAAGTCCACCATCTCGAGCATTTCGGCGACCCGCGCCCGCGCCTTCTTCTTATCGCGCAGACCGAAGGCGATGTTCCCTGCGACGTCGAGATGCGGGAAGAGCGCGCCTTCCTGCGGAACGATGCCGATCTGACGTCGCTCGGGCGGAAGCCACGTTCGCTCGTCGGACGCGACCGTTCCTGCGATCGTGACGATGCCCGTTGCCGGGCGGAGGTACCCCGCGATAGCGCGCAACAGCGTCGTCTTCCCGGAGCCGCTCGGACCCAGAATGGTGACGAACTCTCGCTGCTCGACCTCCATCGTGACATCCCGCACGACCATGGGTCCGCCGTATCCGACAAAGATGTTCTGAAGAGACAGTTGGGGCACTGCAGGCGACGTTGTCATCGGACACCACCAACGTAGGCCACCTCGTCGGTGCGAACCATCTCGTCATCCACGCGATCGATGCCCGTTGCTGTTTCGGGTGATCGCGCCAGCCACCGACCCATGAGCCACGCAGGCACCGACGCAAGGATGATCATGGTCAATGCATAGGGAGCGGCCGAGCCGAAGGCCTCGATTTCCGTCCGCGACCACAGTTCGGTGGCCAGGGTGCTGAAGCCGGTGGGCCGCAGCATCAAGGTGGCCGGCAATTCCTTCATCGCTGTCAGAACGACGAGGAGTGTTCCGGCCGCGATTCCGGGCCATGCGAGACGACCCGTCACCGTGCACCAGGCACGAAGAGGTCCCCGGCCGAGGCTTCGCGCGGTTGATTCCAAACCCGGTGGCACGTGGGCGATCGCCGATCTGCTCGATCCGATGGCCTTCGGGAGAAAGAGCACGGCGTAGGCGAAGGCGAGCACCGCAAGAGTCTGATACGCCGCCGGTAGCACAGCAAGGGTGAGAAAGACCAGCGACAGACCTACCACGACTCCCGGGAGGGCATGGCCGAGAAACGCGGCACCCTCAATACTCCTGACGATGCGGGAGCGGTAGCGAGCAGCGAGCGCGGCGATAGGCAGGGCGAGCAGCAGGGCAAGTGCAGCTCCGAGGATCGACGAGGACACCGAACCGACAACAGCGCCGACAAGCTCTCCGATATCAAGTTCGGATCTTTGGCTTTCCAGAAGCAGTCGCGTCAACGACCATGCGGGTACACCCAGCGATAAGACCGCTACCCCCACCAGCCATGCGACACCGAGCACCGTGTTGCGGGTGCGGAGTTGTTGCCGAGGTGCGGGTCGCGACACGCCTGATCCGGTACGCCAACGCTGTGACTTTCCTCGAATGCGCGCTTCGATCACGACGAGCAACAAGGCCAGGCAAACGAGGACCAGGGACAGCACCGCCGCTGTCGTGCGATCGAACGATGCGCGGTAGGCGGTGTAGATCACTCGGGTGAAGGCATCGACTCGGAAGATCGCCACCGTGCCGAATTCGCTCAACGTGTATAGCGCTGCAAGCAGCACACCCGCGGCTGCGGCCGGCCAGGCAAGGGGAAGGGAGACACGACGGGCGACGGCCAGGGGTCCCAATCCGAGGGATTGAGCGGCCTCTTCGTGTCCGGCGTCGATGGAACGAAGGGCGGCTGTTAGTGGGATGGCGACGTAGGGGTAGGTCGCGAGCACCATCACCAGTGCGGCTGCCCCGATTCCCGACATGCTCGGGAACTCGGCGATCCACGCGTAGGCCATCACGTACGAGGGAACAGCCAGGGGAAGCGCCGCAATCACCAGGAAGAAGGCGCGCCCGGGGATGTTCGTCCTTGCCAACAACCACGCTGTAGGGACGGCGATCACCAAGCAGCCGACGATCACCAACGTCACGAGAGCAACACTCGTGATGGTTGTTTCGAGAGTTCTGTCTCGAAACAGCGCTTCGACCACTGCGTTCCAACCAGCCGACGACGTGCGCACCAGTAGGTACAGCAGCGGGATAGCCGCGACGGCGACGCTAACAACCGCCGCTGCAATCAAAAGCAGCGGCGGTCGCATGGAATTCACCCTTCGGCGATACACGATCAACTCCTACGTCAGACCGACATCCTGCAGCATGAGCAATGTGCCGGGGAGGTCTTCCAATTCGGCCAGGGGAATATCGGGCCCCTTCACCTGCGAAAGGGGAGGCACGCCGTCGGGGCCTTCGACACCGGCGACCAGCGGGTACTCGAACGTCGTCTCAACGAACCACCGCTGAGCCGATTCGGATAACAGCCACTCCATTAATGCGCGAGCACCGTCGGCGTTGTCGGTGGGTCGCACGATGCACGCTCCCGACAAGTTGACCAAGGCTCCAGGATCACCCGGCTCGGCGAATGCGAGTTGCACGTTCATCGCGTTTTCGCCAACTTCAGCCGCTTTCTTGTACCAGTAGTAATGATTGATCAGACCCAGTTGAACTTCCCCTGCGTCGACAGCGTCGCGGATAAGGCCGTTCTTCTCGTACAACTGAACGTCGTTGTCGACAAGATCCTGCAGCCACTCGCGCGTCGCGTCTTCCCCGGCTGCGACTCGCATGGCGGTGACGAAAGCTTGAAATGATCCATTCGTCGGAGCGATCGCCACTTGTCCGCGCCATTGCTCATCAGTCAGGTCGAAAACAGACGTCGGAACCTGATCTGCAGATATTTGGGCCGAGTCGTACGCAATCACTCGGGCTCTGCCGGTTACTCCGGTCCATGTCCCGTCGGCTGACCGGTACGTCGCCGGAACCAAGTTCGCAATCGAGTCCGCCAGTGGCGCGCACATGCCGGCACCGTCGAGGGCTCCGAGGGCACCGGCATCCTGTCCGTAATAAACGTCAGCGGGTGTTGCGTCACCTTCTTCGATGATCTGGGCCGCCATCTCTGCCGTGTCGCCGTACCTGACCTCGACGGGTACACCGGTTTCTTCCGTGAACTTCTCGAACAACGGCTCGATCAGTTCTTCACTGCGCCCGGAGTAGACGACCACGGGCTCGCCGGCAACTGAGCCAGCCGAGTCAGGCGAGTCGGCCGACTGATCGTTGCCGGAGCCGGCGCAGGCAGCCAGGGCGAAGGCGATTGCCGGCACAGTGGCTAGCAGGGGAAAGAGCTTCGTGCGGGTCATGAACGTCCTTTGGTGTGGGGATTGCCCGATCGGTCGACTCAGGTAAGGCAAACCTTACTTAGGGTAACCTAACTAAGTCAAATTCCTCGTGGAGTCCCCAAGGGGAGCAGCTCGGACAGGTCGGATCGGGCTCCGCTCGCGTGAACTCTGCCGTCCCTCGTGGCATCGGCCCAGGTGAGTCTGCCCAGTGCGAGGGCCAACCACGTCTTGGTATTCATCTCCACCACCGCCGGCGGTGTCCCGCGCCGATGCGTTGCACCCTCGATGACCTGCACCGCCGCGTACGGGGGGATGCGGACTTCCACACTCTTGCCCGGTGCACTCGCCACCAGCTCGGCAAGTGCACCTTTCACGGCCGCACGCTGGTCGTCTTTCGGTGGCTCCCGACCGGACTCCAGTGCAGCGAGCACCACAGTGGCACGTTCGATCCAGGCGTCGTCCCCCATCAGGAGAATAACGCCGGAAGGGTCGCGGAGTTCGCATCCCTTAACCGATCCAGTGACACCGTGAAGAACTCTCCGAACTGCAGCACCTGGGTGCCGTCCGCATGTCTGGTATCGGCACCCAGACCCGAGTCGACGACACCCACCCGGAAAGCAGGCACTCCTCGTGCGGCACACATTTCGGTGAAGCGGAGTTCCTCGCTACGGGGGATCACCACCACCGCCCGTCCGGCGGACTCGGCAAACAGTTGGACGAAGGGATCGACATCATCAGGCAGCCACAATCGCGCACCGACTCGACTGCGAAGGGCCATTTCGACAACAGCGACCGCGAAACCTCCATCCGATACGTCGTGGGCGGCAGTGATCATTCCGTCGCGCGATGCAGCGACGAGAACCTCGCCCAGCACTTTCTCTCGCTGAAGATCGAGCAACGGTGGGTGTCCCCCGAGATGTCCTCGAATGTGTGCCCACTCGCTACCGGACAACTCATCGCGGGTGTCGCCGAGCAGGTAGATGAGCTCACCGTCCGGTCCCCAGGACATCGGCGTTCGGCGATCGACATCATCGATAACCCCCAAGACTCCGACCACGGGAGTGGGCAGGATCGCCGTGTCGCCCGTTTGGTTGTAGAAGGAGACGTTGCCACCGGTAACCGGGATTCCCAAGGCCGCGCACGCGTCGGCCAAACCCCGCACCGCTTCCGCGAATTGCCACATGACCTCTGGATCTTCCGGCGACCCGAAGTTCAAACAGTTGGTCACCGCGAGCGGGACGGCTCCGGTGACGCACACATTCCGATACGACTCCGCGAGCGCCAACTGGGCACCCGCGTAGGGATCGAGCTTCGCGAAGCGTCCGTTGCAGTCGGTCGCGATCGCTACGCCTCTCCCGGTTTCTTCGTCGACCCGAATCATCCCGGAGTCTTCGGGTTGGGACAGCACTGTGTTTCCCCGTACGTAGCGGTCGTACTGGTCGGTGACCCACGACTTGTCGGCGAGATTCGCAGAGGCGACGAGTTCTAGAAGTGTGTTGAGAAACTCTTTCGGTCCGGGACGATCGATGGTCGTGGCCTCATTTGCCTGCAACGCGTCCTGCCAGAACGGGCGGTGAAACGGTCGCTCGTACACCGGGCCCTCGTGGGCCACCGTGCGCGGCGGAGCGTCCGCGATCCGCTCACCGTGCCAATCGATGGTCAACCGGCCGGAATCGTTGACCTCACCGATCACCACTGCTTCGACATCCCACTTGCGGCAGTGAGACAAGAAGTCATCGATCTTGTCCGGTCGGACGATGGCACACATGCGCTCCTGCGATTCGCTCATCAGGATCTCTTCGGGGCTCAGTGTCGGATCGCGCAGTAGCACTCGGTCCAGCCACACGTGCATGCCACCGTCACCGTTGGACGCGAGTTCGCTGGTGGCGCACGAGATACCGGCACCGCCGAGGTCCTGAATCCCCTCGACCAGTCCTGCATGCAGCACTTCCAAGGTGGCCTCGATCAGAAGTTTCTCCATGAACGGGTCGCCCACCTGCACGCTGGGGCGCTTGGCCGGACCTTCATCGTCGAACGTCTCCGAGGCCAGAACCGATACACCCCCGATGCCATCGCCGCCGGTGCGGGCGCCGTACAGCACGACCAGATTGCCCACACCCTTCGCGCTCGCCAGGTGAATGTCTTCGTGTCGCATAGCGCCAACGCACAGGGCGTTCACCAACGGGTTTCCCGCGTAGGACTCGTCGAAGACGACTTCCCCCCCAATATTGGGCAGACCGAGGCAGTTTCCATAGCCACCCACGCCCGCAATGACCCCGGGGAGGACTCGTTTCGTATCCGCCGCATCCGCGGGTCCGAAGCGAAGAGGATCCATAACAGCGAGAGGACGTGCACCCATCGACAGGATGTCGCGAACAATGCCACCCACGCCGGTCGCAGCGCCCTGATACGGCTCTACATACGACGGGTGGTTGTGGCTTTCGACTTTGAACGTCACCGCCCAGCCATCTCCGATGTCGACGACGCCTGCGTTCTCCCCGATCCCCACCAGGAGCGCGTCCGACGGTGGGGCTTTCTCGCCGAATTGCCGCAGGTGCACCTTGCTGGACTTGTACGAGCAGTGCTCGCTCCACATCACCGAATACATCGCAAGTTCGCTGCTGGTCGGACGACGCCCCAGAATCTCGCGGATGCGTTCGTACTCCTCGGTCTTCAAACCGAGTTCGAGGTATGGCTGCTCGACCTCCGGGGTCGTTGCCGCCTGATCGACGGTATCGATCACTGTCCGGCCCCGGCCATGAGCGACGACAGTGCGCTAGCGAAAAAGATCAACCCATCGGTGCTTGGCCCGGTGAGTGACTCGACGGCGTGCTCGGGGTGCGGCATCAAGCCGACGACGTTGCCGCGCTCGTTGGTGATGCCAGCGATGTCGCGCCGACTGCCGTTCGGGTTGACGTCCAGATACCGCGCGATGACACGGCCGTCTCCTTCCAGCCGATCAAGGGTGTCTTCGTCTGCCACGTAACCACCCTCACCGTTCTTCAAGGGAATGACGATCTCCTGGCCCGGTGTGAAATCACGGGTCCAGTCCGAAGCGGTGTTCTCGATGCGAAGTTTCTGGTCGCGGCACACGAAGTGCAAATGATCGTTTCGCGTCAGCGCGCCGGGAAGAAGATGGGTCTCACACAGAATCTGAAACCCATTGCAGATACCGAACACGGGCATGCCGCGGTGTGCGGCGTCGATGATGGTGTCCATCACCGGCGCAAAGCGAGCGATCGCACCGCACCGCAAGTAATCCCCGTACGAGAAGCCGCCCGGAAGAAGGACCGCGTCGACGTTCTTCACGTCGTCATCGCCGTGCCATAGCGACACTGCCTCACCACCGGCGATCGTCACCGCCCGAGCTGCATCGACTTCATCGAGAGAACCGGGGAAGGTGACGACACCTATGCGAGCGCTCACGCGCCCGCCTCGTCGTCGACGACGGTCATCGTGTAGTTCTCGATCACCGGGTTGCTGAGTAGTTCGCCCGCGAGTTCCTCGAGTGTGGCGCGGCGAGCGTCGTCGAGATCCCCCTCTAGCTCGATGATGAACTGCTTGCCTTGCCTCACATCAGTTACTCCGGAAAGCCCCAGACGGCCGAGGGCGCCCTGCACAGCGCGACCCTGCGGGTCCAAGATCTCCGCCTTGAGCATGACGTCGACTATGACGCGAGCCACGAGCACCCCATCCTTCAAACAATGCACACAGTGAATGTGACGGGGAAGACTCCGATCTTATCCGGGTCTGCGCGATCCGTTGGAAGCTCACTTAGAGTGAAACTCATGGGATCCCGCGGCTACGACCTGCTGTGGGGCACCGCACTGCGCGCCACCACCATCAGTCACCGAATTTTAGACCGGATCTCCGGCGGCCGACTCATGCGCCGCTTTCCGGGCGGCGCCCAGGTCGTGTGGATCAGCACGCTCGGACGCAAGTCCGGGCAATGGCGGCGCACACCACTCCTGGGAGTTCCGGTGGAGACCAGGGACATGCGCGGCTGGGGGATCGCCGGGTCCAACGCCGGCCAGGAGAAGATCCCGGGCTGGGTGTTCAACGTCCGCGAGCACAGCGAAGGAACCATCGAGATCGACGGTGAGATCCTCCCGTGCACCTTCACCGCGGTGAAAGGTGACAGCGCGCGCGACATCTACGAACGCCTGGGCAACAGTTGGTCTTCCTACCGGATGTATGAACGCAACATCAAGCGAGAGATTCCGGTATTCGTTGCTCAACTGGCAGGTACAACGACGTCCTGACCGTTGTATGTGCCCCGCACGCTGTCGACTTGGAAGCGTGTGAACATCTCTTCGGCGTACCAATCGAGATCATGCGTCTTGCGCACCACTTCCGCGTGCGCCGGGCGGCGGTAGGCGAAATCCGAAATCGCCTTCGCGTCCCGCCAAATACTGAAGGTGCCCTGCAACCCGACCGGCGCTTCGCCGATGCCGAGGGTGAACAGGACACCGGGATCCGACCGCAGATCCAAGCTGACCGGCGGCACAGAAGACCAGAACTTCGGCCACATGCTGACCTTGATGCGCGCGCGGGTGATAGCTGCGATCGGTCCGGGATCGGCTTTGGTGTCCGGCACGGCGAAGGGATCGCGACCGGACCACTTTCCGCGAGTCACCAGCGGTCGCATAGTGATGCCGAGTCGTTCATCGGACGCGGCATTCCAGATATCGCAGACACCTGACTCCTCGAATGCGCTCGCGTAGTCCTCGTCGACCCAGGCGGTGAGCAGCGCCCAATGGGTCGGGTCAGCGTCGCGCATCGTGAACGTTTCGCCCGATCCTGTTCCCATCAATTTGGCGAACTGCAAACCCGGCAGCGAGCGAACGGCTCGACGTTGACTCCCCATGCGCAAAAAACTGAGGGGGATCTGCATGCCCGATACACCCCAGACATCGAGGCGAACGACGGGTGGCGTGCTCACCGCTCCAGCGTATGCGCGCGCCAGGAAGACGACACCATGTCCTCGAGGTCGCGGGAAGCATTCCAGCCCATCTCGTCGCGGATCGAGTCCGTGGCCGCGAACGTGGCTGGGGGGTCTCCTGGTCTGCGCGGAGCCACTTCGGCACCGACATCTGCTCCGGTCACCGAACTGATGACGTCCATGACTTCGCGTACCGAACTGCCGACCCCACGTCCAACGTTGAAGACGTCGGCAGCATTCCCACCCTCGCAGCGAGCCGCCGCAGCCACATGCGCCTCGGCAAGATCCACCACGTGGATGTAGTCGCGGATGCAGGTGCCGTCCAGTGTCGGATAGTCGTCACCGAAGATCTGCGGGCGGCGTCCGGCGTCGAGCGCGGCAAACACCATAGGGATCAAGTTGTTGACGCTGTTGTCACCGAGTGAGGCAGCTCCCGCACCGGCCACATTGAAGTAGCGGAGCCCCACCCACGACAGGTTCCACGCGATTCCAGCATCGCGCGCCAGCCACTCGCCCACCACTTTGGTCTCACCGTACGGATTCTCCGGAATCAGCGCGGCGTCTTCGGCGACGGGGTTGGTCACCGGCGTTCCGTAAACGGCGGCAGACGATGAGTACACGAGGTTACGAACGTCCTTTTCCTTCATCACCGACAGAAGGTCCAGCATTCCGCCGACGTTCTCGGCGTAGTACTCCAGCGGCATATCGACAGACTCGCCAGCGGCCTTCAACGCCGCGAGGTGGATGACCCCGGTGATCGAGTAATCATCGATCGCTTGGGACAGGGCACGACGATCTTGGATACGAGCCTGCACAAGGGGCACATCCTCGGGCACGCGATGAGCCAGCCCATGGGAGAGATCGTCGATGACTACCGGACTCATGCCAGCGTCCTTCAGGGCGACGACGACGTGTGCTCCGATGTATCCAGCTCCACCCGTGATCAACCAGGCGCTCACGAGAAGACCTCACCGGTGAGACGTTCATAGGCCTCAACGTATTTCCCTCGCGTTTGCTCCACGATGTGACTGGGCAGCTCAGGAGGCGGGGTTTGGGAATCCTTGTCCCATCCGGATTCTGGAGACGACAACCAGTCGCGCACGAACTGCTTGTCGAAAGACGGCTGCGCATGACCCGGCTCCCATTGATCAGCTGGCCAATATCGCGACGAATCCGGAGTGAGTACCTCGTCTGCGAGCACGTAGTCCCCCGCGTACTTACCCGAACGTCCTAGTCCGATCTCGAACTTCGTATCCGCGAGAATCAGGCCTTGTTCGCGGGCGATCTCATCGGCTCGCTCGTACACGGCCAATGAGATGCGACGCAATTGCTGCGCTTCCTCCTGCCCGTTCGCGACCACCACCTCGTCGAAAGTGATGTTGACGTCGTGCTCACCGATCTCGGCCTTGGTCGCCGGAGTGAAGAGGGGCTTGGGCAGCCGCGAGCCGTCCTTCAAGCCGGGGGGTAGTCCCTGCCCGCAGATCTTCTGCGTGGCCCGGTAGTCCGCGAGCCCCGACCCCGCTAGGTAGCCGCGCACCACGCACTCCACCGGGAACATGTCGAGTCGCTCGCACACCATCGCGCGTTCTCGAACCGAGGCCGGAGCCGAAGCCCGCGACACGTGACTCGGGACGATGTCCCCAAGTTGTTCGAACCACCACAGGGACAGCTGGGTAAGGATCTTGCCCTTATCTGGAATGAGGGTGGGGAGCACCCAGTCGTACGCGGAGATCCGGTCGCTCGCGATGAAGAGCAGTCGATCATCCGGAGTGGAGAAGAGGTCTCGGACCTTCCCGCTGTAGACGTGCTCGTACTCGGCCGGCAGACCGTAGTCCACCACCGGTGCTGTCATCACAGGATGTCCTCCGGCCGGTAACCCGCCGCGTCAGGGAACCGCTCAGTGAGGAGTTCGATGCGCCCGGCAATGACGCGAACCTGATCTGTGGCTGCGCCAGTGAAGTCCAACGGCGCAGCGATGATCTTGGCGATTTCTTCCGGCGATAAGCCGATGCGTTCATCTCCCGCCAACATGGCGAGCAGATCGGCGTCCTCGCCGTCTCTCATCTGCAACGCTGCGGCCACCGCGTGCTCCTTGATCGCCTCGTGTGCACTCTCCCGGCCCTTACCCGATCGCACGGCGGCCATCAACACCTTGGTGGTGGCAAGGAACGGCAAGTAGCGCTCGAGTTCGGCATCGATCACAGCGGGGAACGCCCCGAAACCATCGAGCACCGTCAGGAACGTTTCCAACAGACCGTCCATGGCGTAGCAGGCGTCCGGCAGTGCAACGCGGCGGACCACCGAACACGAGACATCCCCTTCGTTCCACTGCTGGCCTGCGAGGTCGGCGGTCATCGTCGCGTAGCCGCGCAGCAGTATGTGCATCCCGTTGATGCGCTCGCACGAGCGAGCGTTCATCTTGTGCGGCATCGCCGACGAGCCGACCTGCCCCGGGCGGAAACCCTCGGTGGCGAGTTCATGACCGGCCATCAATCGCACAGTGGTGGCAAGGTTCGAAGGCGCGGACGCGAGTTGCACTAGCGCGCTCAGGACGTCGTAGTCCAAGGAACGCGGATACACCTGGCCGACGCTCACCAATGTCGCGTCGAACCCGAGGTGTTCGGCTACACCGCTCTCCAGCTGCGCGAGCTTGTCGCTGTCGCCGTCGAGAAGATCAAGCATGTCCTGCGCAGTACCGACCGGTCCCTTGATGCCACGCATCGGGTATCGATCGATGAGCATTTCGAGACGATCCAACCCGACGAGCATCTCCTGCGCGACCGTGGCAAAGCGTTTACCCATCGTGGTGACTTGAGCGGCGACATTGTGCGAGCGACCAGCCATGGCGGTTTCGGAGTACGCGACGGCCAAACCGGCGAGACGGTCAAGTGACGCCACCGACTTGTCGCGGAGCAATTCCATCGATTGCCGCAGTTGCATCTGCTCCACGTTCTCGGTCAGATCGCGCGAGGTCATGCCGAGGTGAATGGACTCGTGCCCGGCGAGGGCATTGAACTCCTCGATGCGCGCCTTGACGTCGTGCTTGGTCACCCGCTCGCGCTCGGCGATAGACGCGAGGTCCACATCTCCCGCCCGCGCCTGGTAGTCGGCGATGGTCGCGTCGGGGATGTCGAGTCCGGCTGCGGCCTGAGCCCGCATCACCGCGATCCACAGCCGCCGCTCCGCGTTGATCTTTGATTCGGGTGCCCAGATAGCCCGCATGGCCCCGGACGCATAGCGCCCGGCGAGCACGTTTGGCACACTCACGTCGTCATTCTTCCATGTTGCCGGTAACACCGTGCCGACAAGCCGATGAGGGGTGCTATTCCTGGTTGGCGGCCGCCAACGCGATGTCGCGGCGGTGGTGCGAACCCTCGAGACTAATGAGGTCGACAGCTGTATACGCGCGGTCCCGGGCCTGATGCAAAGTGTCGCCGACCGCCGTGACGGACAGCACTCGGCCACCTGACGCGGCTATCGAACCGTCGTCCTGCACCCTCGTCCCCGCGTGCAGGATGTCCACGCCGGCGCTAGCGGCGGCATCACCCAGACCGGCGATCACGTCACCCATTCGTGGACTCTCCGGGTACCCCTGGGCGGCGATCACGACGGTGACGGCGGCATCGCTCGACCAGACCGGAGCGGGGTGGGTCTCCAGCTGGCCTGTGGCTGCGGCCATCATCAGGCCTCCGAGCCCGGACTGCAGTCGGGCAAGCACTACCTGGGTCTCCGGGTCTCCGAAACGCGCGTTGAACTCAACGACGCGAATGCCCCGCGATGTCATCGCGAGTCCGGCGTAGATCAGTCCGACGAACGGCGTTCCTCGGGCGGCCATTGCGTCGATCATCGGTTGCAGCACCCGCGCGGTGACGTCCTCGACCAGGTCGGCCGGCGCCCAGGGCAGCGGCGAGAATGCACCCATGCCGCCGGTGTTCGGGCCGGCGTCATCGTCGTGGGCACGTTTGAAATCCTGCGCGGGTTGCAACGGCACAACGCATGTTCCGTCGGTGATCGCGAAGAGGGAAACCTCCGGACCGTCGAGGAACTCCTCTATCACCACCGCACTCCCGCCGGCAAGGCATGCTCGAGCGTGGGCGACGGCGACAGCACGATCGTCGGTGACCACAACACCCTTGCCGCCGGCCAAACCATCGTCCTTCACGACGTACGGGGTTCCGGGCCGAGTGAAGGTGTCCAGGGCACCGTCGATCTGATCCTCGTCGGTACACACCAACGCCATGGCAGTCGGTACGCCGGCCTCGGCCATCACTTCCTTCGCAAAGGCCTTGCTGCCTTCTAATTGAGCGGCCTGTGCGGACGGCCCGAAACAGGCGACTCCCGCCGCGCGAACAGCGTCGGCTGCACCTGCGACCAGTGGAGCCTCGGGACCGATGACAACCAGATCGATGCCGCGCTCGCGTGCAAACGCAGCAATCGCTTGTGTGTCGGTCACGTCGAGTGGGAGCGTGGTCACGTCAGCAGCGATGCCCGCATTACCCGGAGCACATTCGATTCCCGTGACATTCTCGTCTCGCATGAGCGCTCGGACGATGGCGTGCTCGCGAGCGCCCGAGCCGACGATCAGGACCTTCACGCGCTCGAACCTACAGGCTTCGTTTCGTCACCAGCACAAACGCGGATGTGATAGTCAGGCTCCCGTGTAGTGCGCGTCGATGATGCCGAAGACGTCATCCAAGATCGCCAGTCCTTCTGTGACCTCGGCTTCGCTGACCGTGGCGGGTGGGACAACGTGCATCCGGTTGAAGTTGGTGAAGGGGATCAAGAACCGCTTCTTGCACTCGGCTACCAGTTCCGTCATCGCCGGTGATGTGCCGGCGTACGGCGCCAAAGGCTCCCGGGTAGCTC
>WLWH01000693.1_pt1 | contig 26861 bp, 42 predicted proteins | sample 6712741 | NCBI WGS metagenome assembly WLWH01 (sample SAMN12718694, study PRJNA515312) | sponge metagenome | isolation source: marine sponge | host: Mycale hentscheli | place: New Zealand: South Island, Marlborough, Capsize Point | collected 2003-05-01
GATCGAACAGAGCCGGGTAAATAATCTCCCTGAGTTAACAAGAATCGTGATCGGAGTAGATCCGGCGATTACTTCCCGGGAAGATTCCGCCGAAACCGGAATTGTAGCGGTAGGAGTAGACGCTAACGGAATCGGGTATGTGCTCGATGATAGATCATTAAAGGGTTCCCCGGTCGAATGGGCGAACGCCGCAATCGCTTTATATCATCGCTCCTCCGCCGATAGAATCGTTGTCGAAGCGAACCAAGGCGGCGATATGGTTCGACATACATTACAAACAGTTGAAAGCCAAATACCGATTAAAACCGTTCACGCAACCCGGGGAAAGCGTACCCGGGCTGAACCAATATCCGCTTTATACGAACAAGGGAAGGTAAAACACGTAGGAGCTTTCCCGGTTCTCGAAGATCAAATGTGTTCATGGACACCGGAAAGCGACTCCCCAGATAGATTAGATGCGCTGGTTTGGGGCTTAACAGAGTTAATGATCGGAAGTAAAGCGCCGCCTGCGGTAATACCTTTTGGGACAACCCAAGCATCTCCGTGGGAAATCAGTTAATATCTAAGTGGGTGTAATTATGGAAAAACAGGCACGAGCAACCTCAACCGATTATATGGAGATAGGATCCTCCGGGCTTGTCCAATACGGCGGACGAGTAGAGGAGGACTTCCTTCGACAACTCCAAGGCAAGCGTGGATATGCGATATATCGGGAGATGGCTGAGAACCATCCGGTCATCGGCGGTATCTTACAAGCTATTGAAATGTTGTTCCGCTCCGTAGATTGGACGCTTGAGCCTAGTGATAAAGATAGCCAGACCGCTATTGACGAAGCCGAGTTTGTCGCTTCCTGCCTAAACGATATGAGCATTTCGTGGCAAGACACCCTTAATAACATCCTCTCGATGCTTACTTACGGCTTCTCCTTTAATGAAATCGTGTACAAGCGCCGGGAAGGACACGCCGATGATGGCTCCTCCTCGAAACATAACGATGGGAGAATCGGCTGGCGAAAGCTCCCGGTTCGTTCGCAAGATACCGTATATCAGTGGAAGTTCGATAAGAATGGCGGTATCGAGGGAATGACGCAAATGAATCCTATCGCCGGGACCGGCCCAGTATTTATCCCTATTGAGAAAGCTCTCCTATTTAGAACAACAACAAAACTTAATAATCCCCGAGGAAGATCAATCCTCCGCTCCGCTTACACTTCGTGGTACTACCAAAAAAGAATACAAACCATTGAAGCGATTGGCATAGAGCGTGACCTTTGCGGACTCCCGGTTGCGTATGTACCACCACAACTACTTTCTGATAATGCGACTTCTCAAGAAACCGCCGCATTGACAGAGATAAAAAGGATAGTCAGAAACATTCGCCGTGATGAGCAAGAAGGTTTAGTCTTTCCTTTGGCATACGACCCGGAGACAGGTCAGAAAGCCTACGATATTCAACTCCTTGCCAGCGGCGGAAAACGACAATTTGACACGAATCAAATTATTAACAGATACGACCAAAAGATTGCTATGAGCATCCTCGCAGATTTTATTCTGCTCGGCCACGAAAAGATAGGAACCCAAGCGCTTTCCGTATCGAAGATTGAACTCTTTATGGATACGATCGAAGCGTGGCTTGGGGGAATAGCGGACGTATTCAATAATTATGCGATTCCCCGGTTGCTCAAAATAAACGGAGTGGATGAAGAGAACTATCCAACTCTCAAATACTCCGCTCCCCGGGATCCCGATATTGGAATCCTAGGTGATTACGTTAGCAAACTAACAGCTTCCGGAGCTATGTTGCCGGACGACAACCTCAACGATTACTTGCGAGAACTCGCTGGATTACCAGCAGACGAAGAAGAATCAGTTGATTAATGACCGTTCGAGTTAAATGGACGCAGAAGCGCCGGGGAGATAATCACCTTCCCCGGTTCCGTCCTACTGATTCAGATAGGTTAGCGGCGCAAGAAAAGCGGATATTCGATGCCGTTATGACAACAATCGAGGAAATCCCGGAGAACTTCTATCAACGGTTTCTATTTAATACAGTTAATGAGCGCCGGGAAATAGACCAATTAAAAGAAGAACTAACCCGGGAAACCGACAGGATAGCGGCCCCTATCTTCGCCGTTTACGCTGATTCAGCTAGAACTATGGCAAAGAGAGTGCGTGAAAGTATTAACCGGGAACTCCAGAAGCTACGTATTGACGCACGAATCGTACACCCGGGAGAAGTCGAGAAAGCCAAAGACAAGCTCGTATGGCAACCCTTCGACTGGGATGCGCCTATCGCCGGAGTCGATTTATTCAACCAGCAACCCGATGATATGCCCGGTAAAGTGTATGCCCGATTTCGGGCCGGGGAAATAATTAGCTCGGTAACGAATGACATACAAATGTCTATCGAGGGAATAATCGCTGAAGGATTTACGGCCCAGCAGACTTTCTCAACCGGGAGGACCGTAACCGGATTAACTCCGGAACAGACCGCCCGGAGACTATTCGGGCTTCTTGCGGAAACTGCCGCTGTCCCGATAACCGGAGCGGACTACGCCGGGAGGATCCTTCCTTATACCAATGGTTTGTTTCCTCGCTGGGCTATAGCAGTCGATAGAAGTATGAATAGCTATGCGAATCGACTTGCGAATCAGGGAGTCGAAGCGGAGGAGATTATCCGAAGGACGGAGAACCACGGAGAGCGTTACGGAAATAAACTGCGGCGCTCCCGGGCGAGAATGATTGCTAGAACGGAAACAGCGTTTGCCCAGAACCGGGGAATGGTCGATGTAATGTTACAAACGCAAAACGATGGGCTAGTCGGAGCCGGAACCCAGAAGGAATGGGTAACCGGACCAACGGACGTATGTAATATATGCACTCCACTCGGAGGAACTCGAGTGCCATTAAAGCAGTCGTTTAGTTGGCAGGGAGGGAGAGGAGACTATCCTCCTGCGCATCCTAACTGTCGTTGCACGGTCGATATGGTTCCGGAGTTATCGAACCCTCCCACTAAAATCGGAACAGGGATCCCGGAGGATCCCCACCGATATGTGTTTGCTGACGGTTGGCAGATAACTGCTTTCTAATTATCAGGTAACCCATTGCCTATCTGGGTTTGGATCCCAAGGACACTGGTTCTTCGCTCCTCGTGGTTGAAGATATCGAATCGACCCATCTCGAAATGCTTGCTTAAGTTCGAGTTTACAATCAGTACCGAAAGCCATTCGAGTCAGGTTGATGTAGATAGCGGCGAACTGCCAACCGTGTCCGGTGTGCCACGCATGTCTCGGAATACCATTCTCGATGTGATCAATAACGTGGGCAAGCTCGTGAATAATTATCCACTTCTGTCTGCCCCACTTCGATAACCACATTCCATCGCCATTCGCACTCGCACCAGTACCGGGATTGATCCGAAGTCCACGCTTGCCACCATTTCGATTCTCTCCGATGACGTACACGTTCCGATCATATGGGCGCTGTCGAGATGGTTTGTATTTCTTCTTATCCGCCGCCTTGAGACTGTGCGTGCGTGGATATCGCTTCTCGAAATTAACTCGGTTCATTAGTCGATTAACGTAAAGCCAGACATCTTCGAGTTCTTCGAGTGTCTCGGTTCCTCCGTACTTCTCCCAATTAACTGATCTCTCGGCCCGATACAACTCGTGTCGTTGTGGGTCATCGTGATCTATTTTAATATCCCAACTCATTACTGATCGTTGCTCCAGTTAGCTCCACCGCAGAATGGGCAAGTCGGATACTTGTCCATTACGCAATCGCCGATAAGCGCTCGACAGTCCAAGCACCTGATGTAGAACTTTGCAAGACCACGGTTGCGGCGCTTCCGCTTCCGGGTCTGAAAGTCATCAAAGTTGATATCTTCCATTGGATTAACTCCTTTACTTGTTGCTTCCATATATCAATCATAGCATAATAACACCCCGGTGTCCATCGGACTATTTTCGAGAACTCCTGACAAACCCGGGAGAAGGGTGTAATCTGATGATGTCCTAGTCTCCCGAGTGGAGCGAATGTCCAAGTGGCTAGACCTCTGGTTTCGCCATGCTGGAGGTAAATATGCCAAAGTACAAAGTAACCGGCGGAGCGGATGGAATAGCCGAGATCGAAATTAAAGGACGAGTCTATTCTCCCGGCGACACTGTAGAGCTAACCGGGAAAGCCGATGACTGGCTCGTTAAGCAAGGCTATGTAGCTCCGCTCGATAAAAAGGAAGTTAAGTAATGCCTACATTTGTTCACGGTAAAGATACTGCCGTATACATAGACGAGTTCGACCTAACAAGCTATTTCACGGATTCTAGTGTTTCTTTAGATAACGAAGTTTCCGAAACAACAGCGTTTGGAGACACAAACAAAACGTTCATAACCGGGTTAAGAGCCGGAACTCTATCCCTCTCCGGGTTATGGGCCGCTGATACAGATGGCTCCGATGAGGAACTACAAGCGCTTCTCGGGAATGCGACAACGCCGATAATTACCGTTCGAGAAGGTTCCGCTTCTATCGGTTCCCGGGCGATAATAGCGCAAGCTAATGAAACAAGTTACGCAATAACTTCTCCGGTTGCGGACGTTCACACGGTATCTGCGGATTTCGAGTGTACACCTAATCAAGTATCAAATTTAACGTTCGCTCTCGCAGGAGGCGTTCAATTAACCGCCGGAGCCAGCATTGCTCATGGTTCTCTCGGCGCTTTAAGTTCTGTAGATAACGCCGCTTCTTCCGCTAACGGAGGAGCAGGCACTCTACACGTTCCCACTAACACAGTTAATGGAAACACAACAATTAAGATTCAGCACTCAGCGAACGATTCGACTTGGGCTGATCTTATTTCATTTACCGTTGTCGGCTCAACAGCCAAGACTTCGGAAATTAAAGCAGTATCTGGCACAGTTAATCGTTACCTCCGGGTGACGGCTAGCACAGCCGGATCAAGTGGCTCCATAACATTTATGGTTGCCTTCGCAAGATTCTAGGAGGAATCAAATGCCAACATTTGCACACGGAAAGTCTACAGACTTTGCGATTGATGATACAGGCGGATCAAGCCGAAATATATCTGACACGCTCACTGACGTTAGCTTTCCTCAGACAATAGATACCGCCGAAACAACAGCTTTCGGTTCGAGTAACAAATCCTACATCGTAGGTTTGAAAGACACCACGATCAGTGTATCCGGAATATGGGATGCGACAGTTGATGGGTATATTTCTGGAACTGAGCCAGCAAGCCGTTCGTTTATTTACGGCCCAGCAGGAACAACGTCCGGAAATGTTAAATACACCGGAGAAGCTATAATGACGAATTATGCCGTTAGCAACCCGGTCGGTGATGTAGTAACATTCAGCATAGACCTACAAGTCACAGGTGCTGTGACTCGGGGAACCTACTAACAACTTAATATAAGGAGAGAACACAATGGCTAGATTGGCTGATCGAATACGAGAAGCAAGTGACCGGGAGGAAACAATACTTGGCGTTGAAGCGTGGGGAGTGAAGATAGGTATTCGCTCCATGACCGCTAAACAACGGAGCGATATGCAACAAAGCTGGACGGTAGAAGGCGACCAGTCAGCGCAAACGCTTTACGAGAATGTTATCCTTCATTGTTGCTTTGACCCGGAAACCGGAGAGCCTGCTTTCACCGAAGATGATCTTGAGTGGCTACTCGAGGAGAAATCAGCGCAAGCGATTGATCTGGTAGCAACCGAGTGCTTACGAGTCTCCGGGCTCGCCGCTGATTCGGTGGACGAAGTGGGAAAAGATTTCTCGGACTCGCAGGAGGAAATCCCGAGTTAAGGTTTTACTTTCATCTCGCCCGGGAACTGTCTATGACAGTTGGGGAGCTACTCGAAAGAATGTCATCAGCCGAAATGACCGGATGGAGAGCGCTCTATCAAATAGAAGCAGACGAGAGAAACCGAGCAAACGAAATGGCTAGACAGAAGAACAGGAGTAAACGCTAATGGCGGCGATGACCACTGTTCTGAAAGCGATAATAACCGCTGACGCTTCCAAGATGAAGAAGACAATGGCGGATGCTAGCGCTTCAATGGATAAGTTCTCTGAGAAAGCTACAGCTACCGGGAGGAAACTGACCCGGGGAGTTACCGCTCCTTTAATTGCAGTTGGGGGACTTTCAATCAAGGCGGCGGCGGACTTTGAAGCGAGTATGACCAAGATTCAGTCCCTCGTTGGGTTATCGGCTGAAACAGTACAAGGATTCGAGCAAGACGTTCGGAGACTCGCCGGGACGACAGCGCAAGCTCCGAAGGATCTCGCTGATGCTATGTTCTTCATTACCTCTGCTGGTTTACGAGGAGCCGCGGCGACAGAAACCCTCGAAGCGGCGGCGAAAGCGGCGGCAGTAGGTTTGGGGGATACCGCTACGATAGCTGACCTTGCTACGTCAGCGCTTAACGCTTACGGTGAATCAAATATATCCGCTACGAAAGCGACAGATGTTATGGTTGCGGCGGTCCGGGAAGGAAAGCTGGAAGCATCGGAACTCGCCGGGAGTATGGGCCGGGTGCTACCGATAGCGTCCGCTATGGGTGTTCAGTTCGAGGAAGTCGGTGCGGCGTTTGCGGCCCTATCGAGAACCGGAACGAATGCGGCGGAAGCGGCAACGCAGGTCCGTGGAATCTTAGCTTCGCTCCTTCGTCCTTCCGTCCAAGCGGAAAAAGCCCTGAAGGGAATGGGATTATCTTCCGAAGGGTTACGCAAGCAGATTAAAGATGAGGGGCTACTCGCAACGCTCAAAACATTATCTGAGGAGTTCGCCGGGAATGAAGCGGCGGCGGCATCCGTATTCGGTAATATCCGGGCGCTTTCCGGTGTTATGGATCTAATGGGTGCGAACGTAGCGACTACGGAGCAGATATTTGCGAACATGACCGACACAACCGGGGCTTTGGATCAGGCGTTTGATGCTACTTCGGAAACCGCCGCATTTAAGTTGTCACAGGCTATGGCTAACATTCAGCAAGCGCTTATCGACTTAGGTAATGTTCTTATTCCGATAGTTGTTCCGGTCCTCGAGAACTTGAGCGGCATCGTTAAAACTCTTGCTTCCGGGTTTAGTAATCTCCCGGGTCCGCTAAAAGCAACAGCATCAGCGATGCTCGGTGTATCTGCGGCGGCGGGTCCAATGATGTTGATCGCTGGAAAAATGACAGCAGGAGGAGAAAAGTCCGCTCTGGGTGGTTTGCTTTCTATCGTTAAGAAACATCCAAAGGCTTTCGTTGCAATGGGTGTTGCCGCAACCGCAACAACTTTAATATTGCGTGGATTTCGTAAACGAGCGCAGGAAGCTAAAGAGCGAATGGAAATCCTCCGTAAAGAATTTATTGACTCCGGTGACCCAACAGCAACGCTTACAGAAAGAGTGAAAGAACTCGCTTCTCGGCTAGCAGAACTTAAAGGAACAGCAGAGGAAGCAGACCCAAGTATCGGCGATTTCGTAGGTTCCCAAATATTACTTTCGGAACTAATTAAGCGTGACGTAGTTCCGCAGTTCCAGAAGTTAGATATTGAAATGAGTTCCCTTATTCCGCTAGTCGAAGAAGGGACAGACGAGTTTCACAAGCTAGGAGATCAAACGAAGCATCTTGTTCGACAAGAGGACGCTTTCGTTAAGAAGCTCCGAGAAGCTGATAAATCAATCGCCGGGGTAACGAACCAGCTTGCTGAACAAATTGAAGCCGGAGAACTCACTACTAAGCAAGCCCGGGAGATAATGATAGCTATTGACGAAACAGCGGACGCTTTCGATGACTACCGTAAAGCTCTCGAGTCCGAAGCAAAAGCCTATCTAACGAGTAATGAAGGGATTATAGCGATAACCCGGTCACTCGGATTATACGGAGCTAACCTTCTCGATGCCGCCGGGGATTCAATGACATACGTTGAAGCGCAGAAGCAAATAGCGAGAGCGCTTGAATTAACAGACCCGGAAGTTCAAGCTGGCATAGGCTCCTTCCTTGGATTTGGGCAGGCTGTAGAAACCGTAGAGGAACCAGTTAAAGAAGTTGAGCGGCGCTTCCGAACGTTTAAGGCAACGAGTCAATTAACAGCGGAAGAACTTGCCGAAGTTCGTGACGAGTTCGATAGGTTAGTTCAGCAGATTAATGATGTAGTCGATACCGCTTTTGGGTTCGATACAGCGCTCCTCCGGGTAAAAGAAACAGCGAATACGCTTGTCGAAGCTATCGCCGGGCTTAACGATGAAGAAAAGACACAGCTAGAGAGGGAAGGTGAACTCCTCCGAGCTTCGCAACGTTACGCCGATTCTCTCGCCGGTGTAAGCGAGGAACTAATTGGATTACCGCTCGAAGAAGTCAATGGATTCTTTAACGAGCAATCAAGTGTTCTTGATGAAGCATTTAGAAGTGGTGAGCTTGCGGAAGAAGAATATCGCAGGCTTACGGAAGTTCTTAATAATTTAGAGCAACAAGTTCGTGACTTAAATAATGTTGAAGCTCTAATTAAAATAGGAGTAGATACTCGGGGAGTTCCGCAAAGTTTCATTAATATGTTATTTGACGATGCCGGGCAACTCAATACTCTTGGCTTCGGAGCCAGTGTGGCCGCATTCCTTGGAGCTACGCCAATGGCAACCGGCGGAATTGTTACACAGCCACAGCTTTCATTAATTGGTGAAGCAGGACCGGAAGCCGTTATTCCCCTTGACCGCTTAGGCTCTACAGGCGGTGGGCATTCGACTATCAACATTACTGTTCAAGATGCTGATCCTACAGCGGTTGTAAACGCCATCGAGAAATACGTCCGGGAGAACGGTTCCGCTCCGGTAGCGACTAGCACCCTAACTAGACGATGACCGCATCAACCACTTGGGCATTTAACTTCGTTGATGCTTCCGGCTCAACTGATTTCACTTCCCGGGTACTTAGCTTTCAGATAAACCAGAATGTTCAAATCGGGCAGATAACCACGTTTAACGGCACGATGACAATGGAAAACAGCGATAACGCTTTGACTCCCGGGGGCGGCGGAACCTATCAAGCGTTTGCTTGGTTTGAGAAAGTCGTCAAGATTACATGCGCCGTGAATGACGGTTCAACGACTTCGACTGCGGAAGTCGGGCATTTCATTGTCGCTGATTTACACTTCAACGATGACGGCGTGCAAAGCAATGTTCGGTTTCGTTTACTTGACCCTTTCACATTTGCAGGCAGGGATGCGGTAGAGGAGATAGATGTTACTACCGCTTATGGTTTCCTCTATACAATCAGCGAACAGTTAATTAATGCCACAACTGCTTTCGGTTCAATATCCGCTGTCGCCTTTCCTAAGTGCGGAGCGACCAACGCAACCGTAAGTTCTATTAATCCGAAAACTGTTGAACCACCAGAATCAACTTCATACGGTTCTAACATTCTCCCCGGGTATGGTGGCATCATTGACCAGTTTGAATCAGGAACAGCAAAGGACCATCTAAACTTCCAAATCCTCCCATCTGGTCCGGCTACTATTTACCCAACTACTGCCGACTATGATGCAAGTTCCGCTAAGTGGACACTGAACGCCGGTTACCTTAATCGTTTACTTACTAAGGGAACAGTTGACAGCACCGATCATTTCCGCACATTTGAGTTCACGGAAACTGACACCGCAGACAAGTTCGTATTCAGGGATATTTCAGTTCAATTCAATAACGATCAAACAGTTAATGAAGCCCTCGTGCAAGCCGTGTACCCAGTAGGAAGTGAAGGACCAAACACAAGTTCTAATTCAACAAGTCAAGGCAAACTCGGTGTTCGCTCGGTTAGTTTCGACAAACTGATTGTCTTCTCTTTCGGTGGAGCTAGACAAATTGACAAAGCAGTTATCGGAGATTTCTTTGTTAATAGATACGATGAAGCCAACTTCACCCCACAGGAGTTGTTCGTATCCGTAGAAGCTATGGCGCAAAACGTTGATTCAAGCTCCCGGGTAAACTTCACGGACCTTCTCGACTGTAGAACCGGGTTGTGGAATGTCGCAAGAATTACTTACACGCCAACAGGAGCCGGGAGTTCAATGACATATAAGTGCGTTATTATCGGGAGGACGATAACCGGGACTCCGACAGAAACCCGGATTCGTTACAATCTCAACTGTGCTGAAGATAATCAATCGTTAAAGCTAGACGATACGAATATAGGACTGCTAGATAATAATAGGCTAGGATAAAAGTATGACCAGTTTCCCTTTTAGCACCGGACAAGTTCTGACAGCGGCGCAACTTAACGAAATAGGCGAATACGAATCTTTCACACCTAGCTGGGGCAATATAACTACAACTGGTGGTACAAACACCGGAGCAAAATTTCGTACTAATGATATGCAACTATTACAAGTCAAATTTATATTAGGTGCTTCAAGCAGTGTAGACGGCACAGTAACATTAACACTGCCAGATAACGCACATTATGATCATTGGCAAATGGCTGGTACTTGTTGGTATCACGACACGTCAGCAGGGAAACTTAGAAATGGGCATGCAGTAGTTACTAGTACAACGGCTGTTAATTTCTATGGTTTTTTTGGTGGGACATCATCGTCAGTTACATACTCGCAAGGTGTAACAGCAACTACGCCTATGACATGGAACACCGGCGATAGCATTACAGCGATGATACTATATAGGGTGGGTACATAATGAATTTACGAAGCGAATTTGACGCAGAAGACATACCACAAGACCATTTAATAGAACGAATGCGAATAGCACGCAACGATTTACTAGCCCAATCTGATTGGACACAAACACCAGACAATCCAATAAGCAAAAAAGCAGAATGGGCTACTTACCGTCAAGCCTTAAGAGACTTTCCTGCTGGGTGGACACCTGCAGACACCGCTAACTTCCCGGATCCTCCTTCGTAAATAAAGCGACTCCTGCGCTTCCCTCCCGGGTCTGTTATCATTTCCTATATGTCTACGGAGAAACAAATAACCGGCGCTGTCCGAGAAGGATTGAAGCGTAAAGTAGAAGAACATAACGAGAAAGTGGGTAACGTTGCGAGTAAACGAACGAACCTGCGAACCCTCTCCGCTGTCTTCCGGCGAGGAGTCGGAGCGTATCGAACAAACCCGAGTTCCGTTCGACCGAACGTGCGCGGCCCAGAACAATGGGCATATGCACGAGTAAACGCTTTCCTCTACGCTTTGCGCAACGGTCGATTCCGGAGCGGTAACTTCGACACCGATTTGTTGCCGAAAGGTCATCCTTTATCATCGAAAGCAGTCGAGAAAGCTAGTTACAAGACGACCCGGGGAATGATCGCTTCAGCTCGGAGAGGATTAGCGATGCGCCGGGAGTTCGGCCGAGGAGGAACTCCGGTAGGTGTAGCGAGAGCGAGAGATATCGTAAACGGTCGAGAGTTAAGCGCTTCGACTGTTTTACGCATGCACTCATTCTTCTCCCGGCACGCAGTTGACGCAAATGCGGAGGGCTTCCGATCAGGGGAACCGGGATATCCAAGCGCCGGGAGAGTTGCCCACGAATTGTGGGGAGGAGACAGTGGAAAGTCTTGGAGTAAACGAATAAGAGACCAGATAATGCGAGAAAGAGAAAAAGGTATGAAAGAAGAAAATAAAGAAGTTACGAAAGCGGCGAAAGCTATGGAGCATTTGCTTATGGCTTACAACGAAATGATTTCCTACGACTTCGAGGACGCACACGAAATGCGAGCGGACCTTATGGAATTAATACATGCACTTGAACATGAAATAGCCGGGAAGCCCCGGATGGAAGTCGGGAAACCATATCACGATGAAGAAGAAGATAAAGCCTACATGGAAGATGAGTACAGTAAAGAAATCGTTATGGAAGATGGACAATACTGTGTTAGATCGAAGGACGGAACCCGGAGCTTCGGTTGTTACATCTCCCGGGAAGCGGCGGAAGATAGACTTCAACAGATCGAATCGTTCAGTAACAACTTGAAAGCATTAGATAACCGGGATCTTGTCGAAGCATACAACTCTTTATGCAAACGACTCGAAGAACAAACCGATTACCAAGTATTTCAGTTAACTTCGGACGAGCTTAATAAACGTTATGAGCATCCAGTGTTTTACGTCCCGGCGGAAAAAGCAGAAGATGATCTTCCGCTCGCTACTATCGTGAAAGCGGAGAAGCGCTACACGATGGGTCCGGTGTACGTCCCCGGGTTAGAAGATGCGCACGGAGAAACTATCGAAGCAACGGAACTTCAGGAAAGTATCTGGGACTGGGTTCGTAAGGAAGATAGGCGTATCTATCTCCAGCATTCGGAGAAAGTAGCCGGAGAAATGGTTGAGATCCTTACTTGGCCGATGGAAATTGAAACATCGCTGATCGTACCGGGAGAAGGAGTAACAAAGTATAGCTTCCCTGAGAATACGCCATTCATGGGCGTTATATGGGAAGATTGGGCGTGGGATCTCGTCAAGTCCGGTCAGCTCCGAGGGTACTCTATCGGAGGACAAGCGCAGAGAGTAGAAGTAGACCTATCCGCAGGCGCTAATCTCTAAAACTAAAAAGAGCCCCTACCTAAGCAGGGGCTCCTTGTTTGGGGGTTTACTTAATAGCGCTCATAGGAGCTAGTGAAAGCCCAATCACCTACCCATTCTGGAAGGTTACCCGAATGTCCCTCTTTAGTTCCTAGCATTGTAAAGAACCAAGAGGTCTGCATTTCGTCATGACTAATGTTGTTTAATCCGTGACCGTCTTCGTATTCGCTTTGGCTTTCGTCGAGTGCTTTAGAAATAACTCGGAGGAGTTTCTGGCAAGCGATAACTTCAACTGTCATCTCCCGGAAGGTGGTTCCCGACAGCCTTTGCCTTGTTTCCCATTGTAGGTTTACCATGTCGCTTGCTTGAGCGTTTAGGAAAGAAATTCTGTTGTGTAGTGTGCTTGCGATTGCTTCCCACACGCTTACTGCGAGGATGTTTCTTCCTCTTTGCCCGGTGAACATGTTAGATGCATCTTGAGTAAGCCCAAGAGGGAGCCACCCACAGTGTTCTTTAATTAGCTCGGCTTGCGCCTTGCTGATGTAGATTGATTTTGGTTTCATTGGTTTGTTTCCTTTGGTTTGTTTATATTGCGTAAGCAAGTGGAGCAGTTTGTTTTGCGTATGAGGCAAATTGTTGTGGACCGTTGAGGGAAGCTTGTATCATGTTTGTAGTTATTTCTGGTCCTCCAGCTACCCACCTTTGGGCAGTAGCTTCAGCTATCTTGCCTGCAATATCTTCAGCGAAGCCATAATCAAGGACCAGTTGAAGTTCAACTAGTTCCTTGACCTGATGGGCAGGTAAAGATGGATTTAGGGTTTCGGTGATTGGTTCAATTTGAGCCATTTTGTTTTCTCCTTTTTTTTGCGTTGCTTCCATGTATTCAATATAACAGGTGTACACCCCGGTATCCACTGATTTCAGGAAATTATGGCAATTTCTGACAGCGCCCGGGAGAACTGTTATCATCTCCGATATGGCTAATATGTTCAAGCGTAAAGTTAAGAAGCTGACCAACCTACACTTAAAGGAGATCAGCGGCGTAGACCACCCGGCTAGTCTTCACGAAGGATGGGCCGTTATGAAGTCCTCGGACAGTGATCTTGATAGAGCGTTAATAGAAGCCGTAGAAGAATCAACCGAACCAATGGAGAAAACAGTGGAAACACAAACCACCGAACCAGAGGTTGAGGTTATCGAAGAAACAATGGAGAAAGCAGACGATACCGTTGCGAAAGAATTGGCTGACGTTCGTAAAGAACTAGCTGACGCTAGAGCGCAGGTAGACTCTCTCCGGGAATCCTCCGAGATCGAGAAAGCGCTTAACGATGCTCAACGCTGGGCAATCGTACCGCAACTTGACCCGGAAGAATTTGCCCCGGTCCTCCGCTCTCTCAGGAGCTTCGATGCCGAGACTTCAGGAAAAGTAGAATCAATACTTGATGCCGTTGCAATCGCTTTGGGCGAAGCTGGCATCTTGAAGGAAATAGGTAGCGAAGGTAATGCTGAACATGATGACGCTTACGGACAAATCGAAGCTATGGCAAAAGCTATGGTAACCGAGGGAACCGTCAAGAGTCTATCTGAAGGTATCTCCCGGGTTGCAACCGATAATCCAGAACTATACAGCGCTTATGTCGCTGAGATGGGAGCCTAATTATGGCATACGAATCACCGGGCATAGACATCGGAACTTTTACAGCTTCCGCTGATCTATCCGCAAAGCAATACTATTTTGTAAAAATGTCAGCCGAAAATACCGTGACAGTTTGCGCCGCAGTAACCGATAAACCAATCGGAGTACTTCAGAACAAACCAGCTTCCGGTGAGCAAGCAGTCGTTCGAGTCTTTGGTGTTTCCAAAGTTTCAGCCGATGCTACTCTCGCCGCAGGTGACGTTGTGGGAACATCCGCTGACGGTCAAGGACAACCAGTGGCCGCAGGCTCAGAGACAACGGTGTTTAACTGTGGTCAAGCTTTAACTGCTGGAGCCGCAGGAACCTTACAATCAGTATTGATAACAATATCAAACAGCAGAGCGGCGTAAGGAGTAAACGATGCCACAACCAACAACAGGAGATGTCCATATTGACGCAATTTTGACAAATATGTCGATTGCTTACATGCAGGACCAAGATCACTTTGTCGCCGGGAAAGTCTTTCCGACAGTTCCAGTGCAAAAACAAAGTGACAAATTTTTTACATACACCCAAGAAGACTTCTTTCGTGATGCCGTAGAACTACGAGCAGACGGAACAGAGTCAGCAGGAACCGGATACGGCCTATCAACGGACACATATTCAGCTCTCGTCTATGCTCTCCATAAAGATATCGGAGATCAGGTGCGAGCAAATAGTGACGCTCCTTTGAGCCCGGATCAGGACGCTACCCGATTCCTAACCCAACAAATGTTGCTAAGTCAAGAAATTGACTGGGCAAGCAAATACTTTGGAACTTCTATCTGGGGAACCGACAGCACACCTTCAACTCTTTGGAGTGCCGCTTCCGGATCTGACCCAATCGGAGATATCCAAACAGGTATAAATACCGTATTGACTAACACCGGCTACAAGCCAAACACACTAGTTATGTCATACGCAGTATTTAGTATCCTAAAAAACCACGCAGATATTGTCGACCGCTACAAGTACACGAGTTCAGCAAGTATTACTACTGATCTCATCGCTTCCGTAGTCGGAGTTGATCGCGTGCTAGTTATGGGTGGAATTAAGAATACCGCCGCTGAAGGAGCTTCAGCTTCCTACGCCCAAATTGGCGATAAGGATGCTCTCCTTTGCTACACAGCGGATTCCCCCGGGATCATGGCTCCATCAGCCGGGTACAATTTCTCATGGACAGGGCTCGCCCAATCCGGAGGAATCGGAACCAATACGGCGATAAGTCGATTCCGACTTGACCACCTTAGAGCAGACAGAATCGAAATCGAAAGCGCTTGGAGTTACAAAGTAATTTCATCCGCTCTCGGCTATTTCTTCTCAAATTGCGTTTCCTAATAGGGACGCAACCCTCTCTATAATTTGAGTGTTGTTGGGCGGTGGTGTTCTCTCCGCCGCCCAACAATTATTATTAACGATAAGGAGATTACATGGCTTGGAGTTATTCAGGTGACCCGGACTCAAGTGCTTTGGATGCGATTCGATTCCTTATTGGGGACACCGACACGAACGACCAGCTTCTTGCGAATGAGGAAATCTCTTGGACGAATAGTCAAGTAACCGGGAGCACGACTTCCACGGATTCCCTTTACACAGTCGCTTATCGTTGTTTGGTAACTATCGCATCGAAGTTCTCCCGGCTCGCAGATCAAGCCGTTGGTGATATGCGTGTAAGCATGTCGCAGAAAGCTATAGGAGCCCGAGAACAGGCAAAGGAATTGAAGCGATTAGCGGAATCGGAAGGAGGAACTCCGACACCGTACTCTGGTGGAATAACCGTATCCGATAAAGAAATCGACCTTGAAAATAGTGATCTCGTAAAGCCATCATTCGCTATGGGGCAATTTGCGAACACTTCGGATTACGGAGCCGGACCTGCTACAGCGCCCGGGAACATGCTCGATGATGGTTGGTCATCGTGACAGGGGCTAGTCCTTCCGCAGTATTCGCTACTGATCTGAAAGTTCAGATGACACCGACAACGGTCGATATCCGAACGACTCCCTCCCGGAATAATTATGGGGAGATATCTTACAGCGGTGACGCTACAACCTACCCTGCCTATGTCCGCCGCATAACCGCCGCTGACCGGGATATCGATAATGACCTTGCTCGATGCGAGTTCGTAGCTTATATTCCCGATCAAACTTTGACGCTCGAAGTTGATGATCAGATAACTCTCCCGGCTCCGATATCAGGAACTCGGCCCATCGTAAAGGTTGATATCCGCTCCGATGCTGTCGGACAAGTCGGAGTAGTAGCTTTCATTGGAAGCAGGCGAGGATGAGCATTGTTATTAAGAACATAGACCAACTAAATAGAGCTATGAAGGAAGGTAATCTTGCTGTTATCGAAGCGGCTCGTAAAGCAGTTACGGAAATAACGAACGATGTAGCTAGGGAATCACGCCAGCTCGTTCCCTTCGATACAGGTAATCTAGCCCGGTCAAGAGTCGTTAAATATCCGAAGATTAACAGTGATAAACCGAAGGGAGAGATTTCGTATGGCGGTCCCGGCGCTCCGTATGCGGTTGTTCAGCACGAGGATGAAACCTTATTTCACCCACCGAAACCGCCCGGGAAGTCTAAAGTTGGGGGACGACAAGGAAAAGGTCCGGTAGCTCCCGGGTCTGGGAGAGGACCAAAGTATCTTTCTTATCCGCTCCAGCGAAAAGTTGGTTCGTTTAATGCGCTACTTATTAGCACAATCAATAAACAGCTTCGAGGTCGAAGATGAGCCTACTCACCGACATAGGGAGCTTTCTCAATAGCGCTTCAATATCTACGCAAGACTTAACTCTCGGAACTAACTTATTTCTGGGACGACTTCCGGAGAGTCCGGACACCTGCGTTGCGCTCGTACAAACAGCCGGAGTAGCTCCGACAGATACATTCGGGACTTCTTTCCCTCCTTTAGAGAATCAGGGATTGCAAACGCTTATTAGAGCGACTACCTACGCAACCGCTGAATCTCTCGCTGTAGACGTATTCAAGGCATTAACAGCGGTAGAGAACGCAACGCTAACGTCTACGCTTTACTTAAAGATAGAAGCGCAACAGTCTCCGTTCGCTCTCCTCCGTGACGATCAGGAGCGACAGGTAATGTCGTGCAACTACATAATCGCCAAAGCCCTATAGATTACTACGCTGAGAAGCCCTCAGAGGGCTCTGTGACGCTCTCTAACGTCCGTTGTGAAACTTGTAATAAGTTATTAGCGGAGTTAGTTACTTCTCCCTTTAGATTGTTCTGTCGCTACTGTAAGAACTACACCGAAAAATAGAAGAAGCCCCACCGAAGTGGGGCTCTCCTACCTCTACTCCTATAGATTAGTGAACGAAGTATGGACTTCTTTCCTTCTCCGCTTGGGTAGCTTCTGCGAAACATGCGCTTGGGAATCCAATGATGTCACCGAAACCTCTTCCCTTGCCAGTATCTTCCGCTATCTTCGCCCAGATAACTGTCTTACCTTGTGGGCGCTTCTCTATTTCATCGATTAGCACAACTACTCCATTGAGGTATTTAGGGCTTATGTTACGGAGAACCATTAAGTCTCCTTCTTCAATAACGTTATTCTCTTCTGCTTTCTTCGTATAAAGCCTATCGGATTCTTTATTTACGGAGCCTGCGCAACGCTTTAGAAAGTTTGCGCAATTAGCGTACTCCCTGAGTGGTTCGTAATCTACACGGTCTACATCCGATTGGCTAGCTTCTAATAAATCATTTTGGCGAAAGCCATTCATTCTTTCTGCGAAGAGATACATCTCCTCCGCTGTTGGTAACCCGAGTTTATGAGCTTCTGCTCTGATTGCTTCTTTATCCATGAAATCTTCTCCTTTGTTTGTTGCTTCCATATGTTGACCTTAAGATGTACACCCGAGTATTACCACACTATTTACATATTTCTTTAGGATTCTTGATATCTTCCGCTCCCGGGTTTAACATAATAGGTATGGCTAACTTGCCGACAACATCGAAATGGGTACGCACGGATTTATTACATCCGACTTTCAAAGCACGACTCGATGCTTTACTCAATCAGGATTCCCGAATCTCCGGAAAGGTTAAGATTGTTTCAGGCGTTCGGAGCTACGCAGATCAGAAACGACTCTATGACGGATGGGTGGCTCGAAAGCCCGGTTTCAATCTAGCGGCGAACCCTGACCGGAAGTTTGCTCCCGGGTGGCAAGGCTCCTACCACATGCAACAGGGAGATGGCTTCGGACACGCAGTTGATCTACGCATTACCGGGAGAGGACTAACAACCGGCGATGTCGCTCGAATAGCGAAAGATTACGGAATCAAGCAAACGGTTCTAAACCCATTCGAGTGGTGGCACTTCCAGTGGAGAAACAGCAACGGCATCTTCCAAGCCCCGGCGATGGAAGGAAAGCCAACAGAAACGAAGAAAGCCCTCAAAGAGAAGGTAGATATGAAGGGAGTCGGAGCCGCTATTGCGCAACTAGCCGAAACCGTTAAACGGCAACCGCTCCGCCGGGGATCGAAGAACACCGCCGTGAAAGTATTACAACAAGGATTAGCGAACAAGGGATTCAACCCGGGATACCCGGATGGGATATTTGGGAGAAAAACAGCTCTCGCTGTTCGCAACTTCCAACGAGCTTCCGGTTTAGTTGTTGATTCGATAGTCGGCCCAGCAACGTGGAAAGCATTATTCGGATAAGGAGATTACATGTTTAATCTAAACAAAGAACAAGTTAAGGATATTCTCGAGAGAGCAATCTCTACTTATATTCAAACCTTTCTCGGGCTGTGGACAGCCTCTGGAGTAGGTGTGGATATGGGAGGGTTATCCACATTGAAACTCGCGGCGCTCGGTGGATTACCTGCCGCTTTCGCTGTTATTAAATCAGCTATCTGCGCCGGTGGGCCGATAGGAGATCCTACAGGCTCGGTTCTCAAGACCCGGGAAGATATCCCAGATGACGCAGAAGAACAACTTTACATATAAGGAAACAAAATGAGCGATATAGGAACACCCCCACTTTCGGTAACGAATAACTCGAACGCTAGAGCGGTAAGAGTTCTCCAAGAGTTACTCGTATCGAAGGGAGCTGGAATAAGAATAGATGGACGCTTTGCGATAGGAACTCAGAGAGCGCTCGGACAATTTCAGGCCGAGAACAAACTAGAACCAACCGGGATAGCGGATGAAGCTACTTGGGAAGCGCTCCGAGGTAAAGCCCCGGCGAAGAAGAAAGCTCCAGCGAAGAAAGCCCCTGCGAAGAAAGCGCCAGCAAAGAAGGCATCGGGAAAAGCGAAGAAGTAAATAATGATTGGTTCACCCGAGCGGAATGTTCCGGGCTACCGACAGAATGGTTCTTTCCGTTAAAGACTAACCGAAACCTTTTTGATGGGAGAGAAGTCTGCGCTATCTGCCCAGTAACGTCTGAGTGTTTAGATTATTCGATATCTATGAATATAGAGTTCGGGATTTGGGGCGGTTTGCGTGAATTTCAACGGAAGAAATTTATTGAAGAAATCCCCCAATAATGTGGTAATACCCGGGTATCCAACCTATATTGAATACATGGAAGCAACGAATAACCAAAGGAGAAATTCCATGAAAGCAATTAATGTAAAGCAAAACGCAGAGGCAGTAAGGAACCTTTGCCCAGAGTTTAACGAGTGGGATATCAAGTATCTAACCGTAAAGCAAGAGCAAGTTAATCGAAAGAATGAAATCCGAGAACTACAAGCACAAATTGATAAAATACGTGCAGAAGCCAGAGGAGCATCAAGGCAAATGGAGTACTACCGAGGAGAAGTTGATAGCATCCGAGATCTTGAAGAAGTCCTAACAGTTCTAAATGGCGAAGGGTGGAGCGAGTAATGAAAGCAATTAACAAAGAAGAACGTAGGAAACTATTAGCTCACTATTCACGACCATGGGACAAGAGCATCTTAGACTCAGCTCGCAGGCTCCGTCATTGGGAGCGCATAGCAGGAGTACGATAGAGGGTTTGAGGTAGAAATCCTCGTTAAAAGAAACCGGTTGTTTGGGATCGTTAAGCCTTGACAGGACACTGGGACCGCTTAGGCGGTCCAAATTCCTTTTTGGGGAATAATGGTAATAGTCGGGTATTCACGTTACGCTTGTAAGTGAAGCAACTAAAGAAGGAGAATTATGGAAGCTGATACACACCGGATCCTATCCGGTCACGCTAATGATTTATGGTTATCGAGGAACTTCGGACCACATCCGGAGAAGGACATAATCATTGATCAAGCCGTTCATACGGCCTATCTAAATCTGGAGATGCGTTATCGAACCTACGCAGAGAACTCTTGGACTGACGAGACTCTCTGGTGGATAGATAAAGCTGTCGCCCGGGAATGCCCTTGCGATGATTGCGACAAGTGGTTTATTCGGGAAACCCAGATAATTAAAGAAGTGCATTACCAGCTTGATTGCTTAATGCAGAAGATAATAGATAACTATAAGAAGGAGATAAGGAAGCTATGTGGTTACTAATTTTTGACACAATCGTCATGTTCATTGTCCTATCGAGTTTGTATTGGGCTTTTTATATGATTAAGAGAATACCGGAAGCATACAACCGGGCTATGGATTACTTGGGACTAAACCCACCGGAGGAGAGAGTATGATGCTGAAGGGATTAACGGAGAAGGAGCGGAAGAAGCTCCTCCTTAACTGGAAAGAGAGCCAAGCGCATGAAGGAGGACTCGACCACAAGCCGGTTGTTAAGTATTTCTATATGCAGGCAACGTGGTTGATAACGGAAATGTCCGAAAGCGGCGAAGGTTTCGGGCTTTGCGATTTAGGACATCAGTGTCCGGAACTCGGATATGTTCACGCCGGGGAGCTTAAATCATTAAAAAGATTTGGTGGTATCCAGAAAGATCGATACTTTACTCCGGATCAACCTATTTCCGTATATGCGCAAATGGCTCGGGAAGCAGGTTACATAAATGTCTGACACAATACAAGGAAGCAAGAACTGGATAATGGTTCCTACGGCTCCGCTCCGAGAGCTAATGGATTCACGTTATCCGAGAGAATCGGCCCATGAAAAAGGGCAACGTTTAGGGATTTCCCGGTCATCGTATCAACGAATAAACACGAACGATATCATGACCTATATTCGAGCGGACCGATATGCGGTCAGTTTAGGTTTACATCCGGTGAATATCTGGGCTGACTGGTACGAAATCACCACGAAGTAACTTCGGACAGTAGAGCTTTCACGCATTACAATCGGTGCGTGAAAGCTCTACGCAATACATTTCAGGTCATCTCCCGGGTATGTTTGATTGCTGTTTTAATCCTTGCGTGGGTAGCTCCTCCGACTTATGCGAATGGGACGACCTGCGAAACTACCGATGATGGCTGGGAGTGTTCTGTTGATATAACGACTTGGGGACAGGATCCCGGGTTTACTTTCACAATCACGGAGGACCAAACCGCAGTCGAGATGATAACTTATACTTCTCTGACTTGCGATGATCACGAAACCGGGAGCGGAACAGACACGTATGCGGCGGATCCCCTTTTGAGACTTTACTCCGTTGAACAAGTCGGTGAAACCTTTAGTGATACCTTAATATATGAAGATGACGATTCCGCCGCCCATAACGATGGCACTAATCTTTGCTGGGATTCATACTTGAGCGTAACGCTAGACGCAGGCGATTATGTTCTCTACGCTTCCGCTTATAGCGAAGATACGATTGGGGCATACACGTTAGAAGTCTCCGGAGGAGAGTGGGACATTACAGAGGAGGAGGAGACTCCGGAACCAACTCCATCTCCGACACCCATACCTGAACCTGATCCAACTCCCACGCCTCAGCCGGAACCCACTCCAGTTCCTGAGCCAACGCCTGAGCCACCGCCCATCGAAGGTCCACCACTAGAGGAAGAACCTGAACCGAGTCCTGAACCTTCACCTGAACCAACCCCAGTAATTTTGCCAACTCCTACTCCTATCCCGGCTCCTCCTACGGAAGAAGAACTTAATGATATCTTAGATGATTGGTTTGAAGAAAACGAGTTTGACTTTGAATTTGACTTTGATTCGGTAATTATCGAACTTGACCCGGAAGAAGACCCGGGAGATGACCCGGGAGAACTTGACGATTTCGCCGGGGAAGATGACATATTTATTGATGAATTGCCGGAAATCGAGGAGTTCCCGGTAGAAGATGAAGAAGATTTAGACCCGGGAGAGCCGGGAGAAGCCCGGGAAGATGAAGAAGAAGTTGGGCCGGGAGAAGAAGAATATGAGCCAGAAGAGGAGTTTCTTGAAGAATATGAGGAAGGACCACCGAACGAGGAAGATATCTACTTCGATCCAGAAACCGGGGAATGGGAAGATGATCCGGATCTAGACCTTGAAGAAGTTGATATTGAGGAGCTACTTGAAGAAGAAGGAGCGCTTGAAGAACTTATTGAGCAACTCGAGGAGGACGATGTTCTCGAGGAGATTATCGAAGATAACCCTGATTTCATTGAAGAAGCCGGGGAAGAAGCGCTTAAAGAATTATTTGAGGATAAACCTGAAATCTTCATACAAGCGGACGACAGCGTGAAGGAAGAGTTTCAGGAAGAAGTAAATGTTTTCAGCGGTGCTTTCGATGATTACGTTGCTTCCGGTCAAAACATTACTGTCGAGGAGCGGAGGACAGTCGTAGCGGCGACAGCGGTTGTTTCAACAGTAGCAACTCAGATAAGACCAGCACCGACAACAACAGGAATTACTCCCGGCGGAGCCGGAACAGCAAGCGGAACAGCAAGCGGACCGGGCTCTCGAGGGAGAGGAAGGAACAGATAAATATGTTTGAAAGATTATCGAAAGAGATACTTTTCTTGAGCTTAACTATAGGAGGAACTCTACTTGTATTAATTACATTAAGTGGAAGCACTCTACAAAAAGGAATATATATCTCAGCGATTGCTTTAATAGCGCACCTTATCGGAGTTGCTATCGAACATTGGCAAGACAATAAATGAATAAGACAGTAGCGACTGTAGGAAGCGTATTCGGAAGAATCGCCGCAACCTTTGTGTACCAAGCGATGGCGGTGATCGGAGGAGCAAGCATTATTGGTGGCATCCCGGTTTACAAGGCGGCGCTTCTCTCCGGGCTTACCGCTACCGCTACTGTTATTCAGAAACTCGCCGCGGCCTATGCGGACGATGGAAAGATTACAATGGAAGAACTGGATTCGGCGTTTAGAATGAACTCCGCTCCATCTTCGGAGGAGAAGAAATGAGTAAAAATAACCTATATCATTACAGAGCTAAAGTTGAGAGAGTAGTAGACGGAGACACAATAGACGTAACTCTCGACCTTGGGTTTGATTTACATTTACAAGTAAGGGTTAGATTCGCTGGTATTAACGCACCGGAATCACGAACCCGGGACTTGGTAGAGAAGCAGAAGGGACTCGAAGCAAAGCGATTTGTAGAGGACTGGATAGGTAACTGCGATGCGGTAATCATACAAACGCAGTTAGATAAGAAGGGAAAGTTTGGGAGGATCCTCGGGAATATCTTAAATACTGAAGGAGCGAGCCTGAACAATGAGATGATAGCGCTAGGACACGCAACCGTTTATGACGGAGGAAAGCGCTAAAAATACGAAAGCTCCTCCGGTCTGTTTGCGGACACTGACCGGAGGAGCTGACGAGCTTGCTATTGATTTACTCCTTCATAGATATCAATATATTCTTCCAACTTAAATTCGCTGAGATCTCTATATTTCTTATTTGCTTCTGGCGTATCTCCTATGAAATAGGTTGGACCACCGTCACCGTCATTAAGAATACTTCCGTTTGCGGTTTTTGCTTCGTAACCAACACCACGGTTGGTCTTGAAGTATCTGATACTAGTTACTTTCATGTTTCATCCTCCTATTTCTTGCAGTCTTGCTTGAGCAAACTCGAATAGTTCAAGGGTTGCACCTCTGAGTAGTTTGAGATATTCCGCTTCGGAGACTTCGGATGTGACATCCTCTATCTGTGAGCGAAATTCTTCTTTAAGGTCATCTACTATTACCTCAAGAGTGTTATCTGTCATGGAATCTTCTCCTTTATTTTGCGTTGCTTCCATGTATTCAATATAGGTTGGATACCCGGCTATTACCAACTCATTTAGGTATTTACTCGGAAAAAGAAAGAAGCCCCGAGAGAAAGCTCTCCCGGGGCTTCCCAAGGTAGGCAAGGAGATTGGAAGCAACTTCCTACCTTGGTGTTCAAAGTGGTTCTACCCTTATATCCCCACTTCAATAATGATAACAGTTACCGCTTCGCTTTATCCTTTAATGCCTTGGATTCTTATTCCGGGTTTCGTCCAAGTAGTCTCGCAGTATTCGTCCTTATCAACTCCATATTCAGTCAGCTTCCCGGCTCGCCAGTAGGAGACATATGAGCACTCTTTCAAGATTCGCATCGTAGCCGCTTCAACGGATTCTCGGACGGTAATCTCTCCGGTTTCGGGATCTACTTTTGTTATTCGTTTATCTCTTGCTCTTGCAGATAACGTGTACCATAAACCTTCGTGATCCCACTTCTTTGAGGAACCCATCGATTTTGTTACTCGACCTATTCCTCCGATATCCATCTCTTTCTTTGGAAGTAGCTCATAAACTTCAGCGCAGAGGTCTGTTTCTATTTCTCGCAACTCTTTGATTCGGAGACGTATATCTTCAAGTTCAGCTAGTTTCTTCAGAGCCGTTTCGTAATCCTCCGGGTTTCCCGACTTAAATTCTTCCGCTCGCTCACAGTTCGTGTGCCAGCTCCCGGTTTCATCTGTTTCTATAGGCATTAAAAAGGATCCTCTCCATTCTCAAAGTCATATCTATGACTTACTCTCTTACATACTTCCTGAACGACAAACATAATATCCGCCGGTGAAAGTCCGTCTGTATGTCTCGCCATTAACCCATTCGCTAAGATAGTTATCTTCTCGATTGTAGAATCAATTCCTTCCGCCGGAGCGGTACTTGGTAATCCACCGCTCATACTTTAACCTCTAGGAAATCGGTGTATCGTTTAATTTCTTTGTACACGACTCCTCGAGTGACTCCGCACGCTAGAGCTATCTCTTTCTGTGTGTAATGCCCATCCGTCCAGAGTTCGTGCCATATCATTCGCCGGTTCTCCCCGGCGATAGCAATATGATCCTGAAGCTCCTTCATTAGCTTTGTCTCATCGGTTGCTTCTTTCAGCAACCCGGATACGTGTTCATCATTAATTGTCATAGGAAGTTTCCTCCTTATATTAATTGCTTCCTGAAAGTCATAATATACGAAGGGTGTGACAAATTACGCAGGTATCTGCTAAATTAATTATTGGAAGCTACTACTAAAGAAAGGAGAGATAATGAAGTCACCACGACAGAGTTGTCCGCATTGCAAGCGTCCGTATCTGGAAACAGATAATGAACAGCGAACCCGGGAAGGTAATTATCCGGGTTTAGAGAAGGAAGCTATTAAAGACATCGAGGAGATGAACCGAAGCTGTACACGCATCTTCGAGTTCCTTCGCTCTCGGGAGCCATATGATTGGGTATCCGGCGATGATCTTCGTAACGTCCTCAACGGAGGAGATGGGCCGCGGCGAGTCCGACAGCTCAACGAGGAGTTCGCTATTCCTATCGACCGGAAAATGTATAAGCCGGAAGATGGACGTAGGCAAGCGTATTACCGAATTACACCAGAATGGTTTATTAAGGAAACCTTCAAGCAGGGACAGCTGGTTTAATTGTCCCACCGAAATATTAGAATCGCTTAAAAAAAAGGAGAAATTATGGGAGCGAGAAATAACATAATCGTCCATCAACCTACATGGGGAGATCAGGACGAAACACAACCACTTTACTTATATAGCCACTGGCACGGTCAGGAACTAGATAAGGTTGTCATGTCAGCTATCGAAGTTGGTCACGACAGATTAGATGATCCGGTTTACTTTACAAGGATCCTATTTAACGTTATGACAGCGGAAGATTACGTTGTGTTTCAGCCGGAAGTAGGAGAGAAGCCAACATTCCTAACCGGGACTAAAGGGTTCGGGATAGGCGTAAACGGAGGAAATGACCAAGATATGTACGAGCCGATACACGTTCGTTGGAAACCCGGGAAGAACAGCCGTGGTTGGGATACTTACGAAATCTACTTTGAGAGAATGGGTATCGAATACACCGCTTCCGAGTTCTCGGATGCCGCTATGAAAGATGAATTACCATTACCGGAATATCTACAAGATATGAATCGGGATATATAGAAGGAGAGAATAATGATTTGGAATGAAGCAAAGTATTGCGTCAGCAATGAATCTCGCAAGGGAGAGCTAGCAATAGAAGCAAGAATGATAGAAAACTCGTTATTAATTTCTATAAGAATGGAAGCCGGATTATTTCCGGATACGCATATAAACGAAATACAAATTGTTCAGAGAGATGTAGATATTTCGGACCGGACTATTCTAGATGAGTTGTTAGAGGGATTAGAGAAAGCTTGCAAAGAGTTGCATAAGCGAGAAGGATCTAAGAATGAGCAGTAAATGTAATCCTTTCGGACCCGGGAGCAAGAAAGAACTTGACAAACAATGGGCCGATTTAGAAACGGAGAAGCAGGAAGCGCTCGCTCGAATTAGAGCGATCAAGGCTGAACTAGAATTA
>WLWH01000695.1_pt1 | contig 26825 bp, 37 predicted proteins | sample 6712741 | NCBI WGS metagenome assembly WLWH01 (sample SAMN12718694, study PRJNA515312) | sponge metagenome | isolation source: marine sponge | host: Mycale hentscheli | place: New Zealand: South Island, Marlborough, Capsize Point | collected 2003-05-01
CTACCTCACTACTTTTAGTTTCACTCTTATATTGGCTAGTATAAAAAGCACTTTTTTCAGTAGCACCTAATATGTAATCTAAAAACTGTGGTGGAGTATGTTTGTCTTGATAGTTACCGTAAATAACTCTATTGCTAGACACTTCTTGTGACAATGCTTTTACAGGTACTTTATCAAATACTCTAGTGCTTTCGCTTTCTGGTAAAGTTTTAAACGGTGCTTTAGATCCGTATTCATATTGATAATACTCACTATCACCTGTTACGTTGTTGGTTAAAGGTATAGTGTCAACTACTTTTATGGCTAATTTATCAGATTCTTTATAAAGTATATCTATTTCTGTAACTTTTAAGTCATTGCCTAAGTTATTAGCTGTATATGGCAAAGGTATATTTAAAAGTATTTTATTTACTTTATTTTCCATAAATTCAACCTCTGTGCTTCTAAAAGCTTTTTCTTCGTCAGTGACAATATCTTCACCAACCTGTTGTTTTAAGAAATAACCATCTTGCTTAGGTATAAAGCATGGTTGAGTAAAAGGAGCTATTAAAGAGTATTCTCCATCATCAAATTTAAATCTATATGAAAATCTAACAAACTTATCTTCTAAATAATCTAAATTAGCTTTAGTAGCAAAGTCTTGATCATAATAAGGGTTTTCTATAGCAAATTTAACAACATCTAAAGGATTTAATGCTGTTGACGGTGTTCCACTAGCTTCTATAGTTAAAACATTAGTTCCAGTCGAAACGTTTATAACTGAAATACCTAAATCTTGAAAATTACCATTAGGTAGTTGTAAGTATATATCTTGTCCTATTAAAGGTAATGCTCCTAAAAAGCTAGCAGTTGCTATTTCAAAAGTTGTTGAACTGATTACACTTTTTACCGCGGCTGTAGCCGATGGCCCTAAATCTTCATTTATAGCATCTTGCATTGTAGTCTCAGAGTATACAAATCTTAGTGCGGCTCCAGAAGTTAATGTTTGCGGTATATTAACCTCAATACTAGTTGGAAGATTAGTTATATCTGTAACAAAAACGTTTTGACCAACTTCTGCGCCAATAACACCTTGACTAACTTTTATATCTGCAGATCCTGTAGTAAGCGGTATTGTTGTTGAGTTGTTTACAGCTGATGATGTTGAGTCACTTTCTACTACAGCACTAGATAACTCACTAGGTTGATAAAGCTCTATTGACTGGAAAGGATAATACTTAGCTACAGATAATTGATCTTCAGTAACATAATAAGATCCAGTCGAATCGCCACGTGTTACGTTTACTTTTCTAGGCTGATTTCTATTGTCTGTAAAAAACAATAGGTCTTCAAGTAAACTTATACCAGTTATAGGGTTTAATGTAGAAAAGTTTAACCAAGTTCCTTGAGCAATTATTTTAGTTGATTGTGTTTGAGTATTAAAAGAAACTATAGCGCCCCAAGAAGGTAATATAGAATCAACACTCATTGTAGCATCAGCATTACCTCCTAAAATAGTTACAGTGTCTCCGATGTTGTAACCAGATCCAAACCTCACTATATTAACAGTATTTATAACACCACCTGTTTCTTGTACAGACACAACTAAACCAGTGCCACTACCTGTTGTTGAAGTTTGTCCAGTTGCTGGAGTTACATCATACCCAGTGCCTCCGCTTGTTAAAGTTATAGCGTTAACAGCGCCTGTTGGTACATACTCTGAACGAGTGTTATTAGTTAAAAAAGAATATATAATACCACTTACGTCGTCAGAATAAACTCCTATAACTTCTAAGCCAGATTTACTTAATAATGTATCAAAGTCTATTAAGCTTTCATTACCAAGAACAGTCTGTAGAGTGCCAACGTTATCACTAACTGATTTATTTACAGAAACATTAAAAGCTTCTCTATATTCGCCGTTAGGTATTAATCTATCATCAAGGTCTTGATTCATTTTAGACTTGATGAAACTATTTTTAACTTCTGCCATTTAATTTTAGTGTTTTATCCATTTAGATTTACCTCGCATAACTTGAACTATTTCAGTAAGTTTAATGTTAGATAATCTAATTTTAGCATTTCTTAGTTTAGAGCTTTTATCTCTTCTTAATCTTTGTACCAAATACTCTGGTTGATTTGCTCTAGTAGATACGATGTAATGTAATATAGAAGCATATAGAGCTTCTTCTGCAAGCTTAGGAACTTTAGTGTCTAGATCGTGAGCTAAGCCGTCAGATATGTATTCTAACACAATAATTCTATCGGCTAAATTACTAGAAAAAGATATCTTACCTTCTCTTTCGTTCATCATAAAATAACCATTCATGTTAGAGTATTGAGGATCTGTACCGTAAAACTGTCCTAAGTTCCAGTTTCCATTGTAACCGTAAGCTTCACTGAAATATGCCCACTCATCTAAATTAAAATTATTACTTAGAAACTGTGTATTTAACTTTTTAAACCTCTCTTCTGTTATAGAGGTGCCTTCTATATTTTCACCAAAGTTGTCTTGAACCGGAACTCCTGCCGCATCTTGAACTGGGTTATTATACGGTGATATAGTTAAATTATTAGTAGGAAATAAAGGTCTTTTTACGCCAGCGCTATCTATCCAAGATATATTTACATAGTTCACATAATCTTCAGGTATAACAACGCTAAGACTAGCAGGTACAGTTAATTCTTGAGAGTGTATACTTTTTAAAGTATCATAACTAAATTCCTGCAAAGATCTTTTAGCAAAAAACAATACGTCAGATTTTTTAGCTTTTTGTATTATTTTACCGTCGCCAACATAACCAACCATAAAGTTGTCTATAGCATCATTTAAAGTTATATAACTATAACCGCCATAATTTTCTTCTACAGTATCACCGATAGCATCTTGATTTCCATAGTTACCACCACTAAGTGTTTTTAACTGAACAACTACAAAAGTGTTTTGAGGTAATAAAACTGGTGTTACTTGTGTACCTATGTATATTGTATTATTACTTACTTCATATTCGCTGGTGTACTCTGTAAAACTTCCTGGTAAACCATTAGAGCTAGTGTATAACTTAAAGTTATTTAAAGCATAATTTGTTTCTGTATTATCATATGATCCAAAAACTAAATCTGTATTAAAAGTAGTTACGAAAGAACTTTGGCCAGCTACGTCAGTGACTAAGAAAGGCTGAGCGCCTTGATAATATTGTTGGTTAGTTTCTGCACTCATTTATTTAAGATTTTTCGTTTATTTGAACCGCTTGACTCTCTTGCTCTGCTACTTGAATTATAGTAGGATCGTTTATAACAATACCAAAATACTTTAATATATTTACTATTAAGTTTGTTTGTTCAGATATATCTAGCTGAAAGTCAGCAGAAGTTGATGCTCCTACGCCTACTGGATTAAATATATATTGACCAACAGATCCAACTACATAATCCCATTTTGGAGATGTTGGATTCGTTATACAATTAACAGAAACGCTACCATTTGCTTCAGGTGATGGTGATATTTTTAAAATAACTCCATTTTGAGTAGTATCGTTTGTTGTGTAAAATAAAGGATATTGTTTTGTAGGCTTTGTTAGTTTTGATCTTGTTATTTTATCAAAATCTTTTTTACTAGTCAATTGAGTTATTGACTCGTACTTAGGTTGACCGTCGTATGTAGTGATGACATCACCTATTTTATATATAGTAGACGACGTATTATTGTAAAAGAAATCTCCTGTAGCATCATACGCTAGCGCTAGTTCTTTTTCAAAAGGATATAGTTTATAGGCTATATCTTTGTACATATTAAAAAACTCTGTGTCGTTTTCAGAGTTGTTTTGGTTTTTTCTATTCTGTTGGTTTCCGTTTGGAAAGTAAGAATTAAATATTTCTTTTTGTACTAAATCAGCAATACTGTTAAACTCAGAAGGTGTTACATAACCTCTTTGCTCTTTGTTTAATATGTACAAGATTGTTGTGTATACTGTGTTTACGTTTACTGCCATTTTATATTTTTATATAAATACTAAAAAGGCGGCCGAAACCGCCTATATTATAGTATCACTTGTTTTTATAGTTTTTTATCTATAGATTTATAGATTTCAACACCTTCGTCTGTTTTAAGAAAAGCAGCAAAGGCTGAATAAGGATTTTCATCAAAAGGTACGTTCATTAGTTTTCTACCATTTGAACCCCATGTAAATGTTCTTTGATCTTGAGACAGTACTATAACACCTGCTTCAGCAGCTCTAATAGCAATGTTTCTTAACTGAACATTATCGTCATTAGCTAGTTGAATAAATAATTGTGGATTATTTCTAGCGAATAGCATTAGATCTCTTTTTATTTCTTTAGAGCTCATTGAAGAAACTTTAGAACCTAACTCAACTCTCAATATAGCTTCGCCATGATCTATATCTATGTTTCTAGCCGCGTTCATTGCGTCAACTTGAAGATCTAATATATCTAATTGATCTGTAGCTTCTTCTACAGCGCTAAATTCTTCATATAGTCTACCTTTTAAAGGGTGATATAATGATAGTAACTTTTGTAAGTTTTGTTTTTCTTTTGGAACTTTTAAGTCTCCATCTTTAAATGTAATATGACCTAATGTAGCTTCTCCTTTTTGGTCTTCAACTAAAGGTGAGCTTTGATTAGTAGCATATCTAATTTCTTTTTGAACACCAGATTCTTTGTCAAAATATAATAAAGAATGTTTAGAAGTGTGTCTACTTGGTATTGTTAAAGTTAACGGTGATTTATTACCTTTTAAATAATAAATTCTATCTTTAATTTCCCAACTTGGTTTAGTTGGTTTTGGTTGTGTTTTTACTGGTGCTTCAATTACAACAGTTTCTTGAGGTGCAACCTCAACAGTTTCTACTGCTTTAGCTTTTTTAGCCATAATATAATAAAATTAAATAGTTATAAAAATAATACCCCGCCCGAAGACGGGGATATTATTAAGTTTGAATCATTATTAGATTCCTTTGAATAGTACAAAGTTGTTAGCAGCTTGAGTTACTAAACATCTTTCAGATAGGAAGTTAACTTCCATAGCATCAAGAGTTGAAGTAAACGCACCACCAGCAGAACCAGTCAACCATGACTTCATACGACGATCATCAGCTTGTGAAGCTCTGTATCGTACGTGTAAGAATGGACGACGAATATTAGTTCCTAAAATTTGATCGTAAACAGTTGAAGTTCCAGCAGGTATTAACACACCTTCGATAGAAGAAATTCCATCTATAGCGCCACGAGTTGAAGCATCATTTAAGTATTTCCAATCAGTTTTGTAGAAATCGTAAGATCCTCTACGGAAACCGCTGAACCCTAAGTTCAATGCCATTTCTTCAGAGTTTTCAAACAATCCATAAGCAGTACCGCCTTCAGCACCAGCAGAAAGAGAAGCTAGCATATCATCAAAGTCAAGAGCAGTTTGTCTTTTTAAGAATAACATGTTTTCTTCAATAGCACCTTGAGTATCTAAGTTTTTCAAGATATCATCAAAAGCGTCGAGACCAGCGGCAGCAGTAAACCCAATGTTTACGTTACCACGATTTTCAATAGCAGCAAATAAACCTTCAGTACCTTTTCCATCGGTAATAGTGGATGCACCTCCAACTTTTTCACCTTCTATCATTGACATTTCTAAGTAATCTTCAAAACGTAATCTTGTTTCAGATTCAGCTTTTAAGTACCATAAATATCCAGATGTTCCATCTTCAGTTGCAACTTCTACCCATCCAATTTGTGCCATATCAGATCCAGATACTACGTACTGGCTTTTAAGAATAATTGGTGAGTTAGAGTATTGTGTAAACTGAGGATCAACACTTACGTACTGAGTTCCAGTGTTTGCACCACCAGCAGTTGCAGCATCAATTTTACCACCTTTTTGGTACTCAGAACCATATACAAAAACTTTTAGTCCTGAAGTAGTAAAGCCTGTAAGATCAAGTGCGTTGTAAGGTTTTACAGTTATAACACCAGTCCCAGTATCAGAATCTGTAACTAAACACTTAGCTTCAAGTCCAGTAGCTGGATCTAAAACAACAATAGTAGCTCTTGGAGAGATAACATTTTGAATAGTTCCACCATTTACTTGAAGATTAATAGTAGTAACAGAAGGAAGAGTACATCCTTCGTAAGAAATATGTAGTCTATTTTGCTCAGACCAAATTACTTGATCAGATGTCATTGGCATTTCAGCGCCAACCATACGTAAGAATCCAGATAACGTACGGTTTCCATAACGCTCTACTTCTTGTTCGTAAATTTCAGGTAAATACTGCTGTGCAAAAGTATCAGTATCGCCAGCTGCAGCACCATCGTTAAATTTTAGGTAGTTTGAATTCAAAAGTTCTTGCTTTTGACTTGGAATCAAACTTCCAAATTGAGGAGTTAAACTCATAATAAATAATTTTTTTAGTTAAATTTTTTAGTTTTTATTTTTAGTTTTGTAGAATCAGCGCCGCTAATTGCTCTAACTTTAAAGCCATTTAAAAATACATCGCCACTATTAGATGGCCTAGCTTTTGCATCACTTAAATTTTTAGAACTATTAACAACATTTTTAACAGCATCAGCTTTGCCTTGCTCGTAAAAATGCGCTGCTATTTTATCTACGTTTTCAGCAGCATACATAGCTTTATGATAACCTTTATAATCACTAACAGATCCGTCTTTATCAAGGAACTTCCCGATTAGATTGTTAATGTTTGATTGTTTATCGGCAACAGATTCTGTGTTTTGAATTTTATACCTATATTTATTTTCACCAACGTTAATATCGAAACCTTCGAAATCTTCAGTAAAAAGTTTTTTAGTATTGTTTTTAAACTCTTCGTGCTGTTGCTTATTAGCTTCTTGCTGCTTATTATATCTATTGAAAAAGTCCATAGCTTTTTGAGTGTCAGGATTTACGTTTGATTTCAACTTGATATCAGCGTAATATTTCTCCTTAGTTTCTTCTAAAAAGTTTTTGGCTTTTGCAACTTCTTCTTTAAATGCAAGTTTTTTCTTGCGTATATCTCTATCTTCGTCTAAATCTTCATCATACTGAAAATCTTCTAATAACAAATCAATATCTGAATTATCAAGATATGGTTTTTCTTTTCTATAATACTCTTTTAACAATGTGTTATCATCTACGCTAGAGTAATCAGCGTTAAGTCTTACGTAATCTTCTACAGATCCACCAGTGTCTTCCATGAAGTTAACTAGTTTTTCTATGTTTTCAGGTAATTGTTTACCTATTACTTTTTCATCTCTTATAGCTTCCTTAAGCTCTTGCTTAATTTCTGAAGCTTCTTCAATTATTTCTATTGCTTCTTCGGCGGTCCGTACTTCTTCAACCACTGCTTCGCTGTTGCCACTGTCTTTGGGTTTTTCGACAATAACATTGCTATCATTTGTCTCTTGTGCTTGAACGGCATTTTCTTCTTGTTGTTTTGGAATTACTACTTTTTTAACCTCAGGTTCTAATTCTACTAGAGGTTCTTTTGGATTTACATTTACTTTAGTAACCTCCTGCTTAGTTTCTGTTAGTTTTCTTGGCGTTTTCTTTTTTAATTTAAAATCACCTTCCTGCTTAACAGGTTCATTTGTTTTTACTTCTGACATAATATAATATAATTTAAAAAAATGTTATAGCATTACATAAATGCTCCTAAACCTTGATCTGGTTCGTTTTCAAAGTCAATTGGTAAACCATCGTTTTTTCTTTGGCTTATCATTTCACTTTGCTGTGTTGCTTGTATTTTTGTTCTTTTATCTTTACGATCTTCTATAAATTGTTCTTTACCTTTTTGAACTTGCATATCCATCTGCTTAAGCTGCATGTCATATTGAAACTGTCTTTCCATTTCTTGCTGCTTAATAAATGAAGCTTGCTCCATTTTCTTAATATCCATAGCAGTTTTAGCTTGCTCTAATTGAACTTTAGAGCCAGATATAGCTTCTTGTTTTTGAACCTCTGCCATAGCTGTTCTTTCAGCTGTTTGAGCTTGAGCGTCAGCTTGAGCGGCAATGTTAGCCTGTTGATTAGCTTGATCTCTTTCCATTTTAACCTTACGCTTAATTTTAAGCATTTGATTAGCTAGTTTAAGATTTTTAATTTGACGTATGTCAATAGCATCTTCAAGATCAATACCACCTGATTGTAAAGCGACTTGTATGTTTTGCTCTAATTGAGCTTTTTCTTCTTCGTCTGGTTCTAACTCTAAGAAAATACCAAAATCATGTAAATTTAAATCTACAATCTCATCTAGTGATTTTATATTGTAATTAGATATAGAGTTCTGTAACGATGCTCTTGTTAATGGAAATCTTAAAGCGTCAGCTATTTTAAGAGAAACGTTTTCTGCTAGTTTAAGAGTTAAATACAAACTAGACTGAACAATATGTCTAGTGGCTACATTAGACGCGTTAGCGGCTAGTTTCTGTAATCCTACAAGAGTAGATTTATCAGGAGTACTACCATCTCTAGCTTCATTAAGTCCGGTTACGTCACGTATCATCTGTAAGTAGTATTGATACGTTTGTATTAAACTTTGTATCTTACCGTAACCATTAGAGCTACTAAGTTCTTGAATAGGTACTTTACCGTGATTCATTTCACCGTCTTGTGTTAATGATCTACCAACAATAGAACCAGTTTGAAAATACATATTTAATGCTTCAGCTGGATTATAGTTTGTGCCATTACCAAGATCAACTTCAGCCAAACCGTCCATATCAAGATAAACACCATCTGGCACCATTCTTGATAATACTTGCTGTAGTTTTAAATGAGTTATTTGTATCATATCAGCAAAACCAATACACTTACTAACAACAGACTCTATTCTACCTTTGTACATTCTAGGCGCACAAATAGCATAATTCATAGCAACTCTAGTTGTGTCAGCGTAAGGTCTTGACATATTCTCTGCTAACTCCCATTTTAAAAGTGTATCAGTACCTAACACTGAAGCTCCGTTGTATAAAACTTCTATAGTTCTTGAAACTCTTTCAAACATATCACTTTCTGGTGGATTAAAAGTATCTGGCTTTTCAATAGCCTTCATTAATCCTTGATCTGTCTGTTTTATTTTAAACACTTGATTGTGGTATGTCTTATAATCAAAGTATAAAACTTGAACTGTGTTTTCGTCATAATTACCCCAACCGTTTATATACTGTCTATTGCCAGGCATATTTTGAATACGCTCTAGCTCTTTTTCAGATATATTAGGAAATTCTTTTTTAAGCTCTGGTATTGTTATTGACTTTATTTCACCTACATAGTATACATCTTCAAAGTTTGGGTCTTCTGTATAAGAATAAACCATATAAGCTGGATCAACGTAATCAACTTTAACGCCTTCAGATATATTAAAACTAGTTTTAGCCGCAGCAATACCCAATACAGTTAAATCCATATTAAGCCTACGTCTAACTAGATCATATTTGTTTTGTGCAAAAACAGTAGATATACTTTCTTCTTCTGCAATCTCTATAGACTGCTTATAACTTAATTGCATTTTAAGCTCTAACTCCTCTTTGGATTCCGGGACGCTGCCAGGATCTGATGATTGGTGAAGATCTATACCTAGTACTTGGTTAACACTTTGTATGTATTCTTTAGCCACCATGTCTTCATATAACTTAGCAGCATAATCAGTTCTTTTCTTTACTGACTGAGGATCTTGAGCATAAGCTTTTATATCGTAACTTTTCTTAGATATACCATTAACTACAATATCTACAAATTTAGATAAAATTGGCACTGGCTTCCAGTCTAAATTAAGATAAGATAAATCACCATTAATAGATAATTCATCTTTATATTTCTGTATTGATTGCTCACCTCGAGCATAAAGTCTTAAATTATGAAAGTTATTCCAGTTGGTTAAATATCTATTACCGTTAGTTCTACCTTGTCTAAACCACTCATACTCTATAGCTTGAGCAACTTGCTTTCCATATTCAAACGTGTCTTTTTCTTCGTTACTTACAACTTGACTAGGAAAAGAGCTATTATTATTAGTATAAACGTTCATTTAACTTATTATTTTTGATGTATAACCTCTGTTATCGTATCTTTTGATACCTATATCAACCGGTTCTGTTTTTCTTCTATTTACTGGCGTGTATCTATGTTTATTACAAGCCATTAAAGCTAATCCTGAGCTAATAGAAGCATCGTGAGAAGTTCTATTATTTATATTAAATTTAGCCCAGTCTTCTAATGTTCTTTGAAAATACATATCACCATAACCTGTTTCTTTTAAACCTACAAATGTTTCTATGTAAGATTCAATAGCGGCAGCATGCGCTTGCTTTATATCTTCACTAGAGTTTGGTATACCACCTATTTCTCTTTCTGTAACTGATAATTTATTTCTAGCTCTATCAGGTCTGTTCATTGCAAAACCTCTATAACCTCTTTTTTTAAAATAATACAAAAGTCTTGGTTTGTTATTCTCAGCTAATATTGGCATACCGTAAAAAACACAAGCCATCAATACATCTTCAAAAAATATTTCAGCTGTCTGAGGTCTTGCTATGTATTCTAAGAAAAAATGATTAGGCGGCGCGTCTTCCATTGAAAACTTTGTTAAACCATGTAAAGATCCGTTAGAACCTCTTTTATCTACAGTTCCTGATATATCATATGGATCACATCCAAACGCTCCAATATGTTCGTTTCCAGGATAAAACCTACCGTTTTTAGAATATTTTTTATTTTGCAAATGTAATGGCGGAACCCAAGATATTAAAAACCTACCGTTTTTGTTTGGGTTAAATATAACCCTTGTGTCTTGCTGACTGTTTTCCCACTGAAAACTACCTTGCGTAACATTTATAGAATTACGCATATCTTCATTAAAATCTATTTGCTCGTATATTCTAGTTAGATTAAACAGTGATTGTTTTGTTTCATCTCTAAAAGCGTGCTTTTCAGTACGTGGAAACTGTCTGTAGAATTCATTTAAAGCGTCTTGATCTTCTTTTAATCCTTCTACTTCGTTCTCCCAGTATTCTATTACACCTATTTTTATATTTTCACCCTGTGGACCTTTTACTGGTTTTTTCGGAGTGTCGAATACAGGTAGTCCATAAGAATCAATGTATCCCTCGTAATTCCACTCCATAGGTATGAACAAAGAATATAATCCTGAGCGAGTCTGTCCATTGGCATTTCGCTTCGTAACATCTGAGTCGTCATAGAGTTTTTTAAAATTTTTGCCTCCTTTATCATGTGAATTTGAGGTTGAGCCCATCATGCACTTACCTATAATTTTACTACCCAATCGTAAACAAGTTTTAGTAACGCGCCAATTATTTAATATATTATTAGGTTTTTCCCACTTTCCACTTTCATCGTGTACTAGTAGTTTTAGTTTTTCACCATCGTACGAGTTGTCGCCCGTGTTCTTCCAGTCGATCGTAGTGTCGAGCCCGTCGAGTTCTTGAAGCTTCTCATTGGTTTCAAGTTTTCTTCTGGTGTATTTTGTAGCCGGTACTCTGTATGCAAGTTCGGTTTTCGGCCTGTCCATACCGTCTTGGATCGGTTTGAAAAAGAACGGGTAGTTGACCGAAATCGGTACGACTTTATCTGTGAACATCTTCTTAGCATCGGGACCAGACTTTGACAAGATACCGAACCGTGCATCACTAGAAATCGTTGCAGCATTGACCGTTTCAGCTGAGGACATAAACGAGAATCCTGAACGGCGGTTCTTAAGATAACACATTCCATAGCATCGTGAGTCTGCCCTGCAAGCTTCCCAGAATATAAAGAATAATCTGTTTGACTCCCTAAAGTTTGGCTGCCCAACGTCAATCTTGCTCCACTGCAAGTACATAAAGTGAGTACCAGTAATGTAAGTAGCCACACTCTTATTATAGAACCAAAAGCCTTGTTCTCTTTTATTAAATTCGTTATCAATGTAATCATACCATTTTTCTTTAAAGTCTATAGGATATTCCTCCCAATCAAACACAGACTTTATTTTTTTAAGTTCTTTAGGGTATTCAGTGTGCTCCCATTTATTACTACTGAATTTATGTACATTTTTAGCTTTAGGCAAAGCTATTTTAAGGTTTTGTATTTCGTATATTTCACCTATTTCGCCGGTTTTACTTATAACTACTAAATCATAATCTTCGTTGTAACCGTACTTCCATTTTTTAGCTTTATTCATTTTAGCTAATGTATGGGGCTTTACATAGTCTTCGACTACTTTATATAGTGATTGCTCGTACATTACTTAGATCTTCCTTCTGCAAAACCTTTAAAAGTTTTTTCTTTCTTAACTTCTTTTGGTTTATCATTTAACAGCTCCTCTTCGTTTTCTATTCTAGTAAGTATTTCAAAAGCATCAAATATAGCTAGCTTTTTTGTAGCCGCAGCGTTTTTAAGTCTGTCAGCTGAAATGTCATCATCTGAATCAACAATAGGTTCTTTAGCTACTTTTATTAACTCTTCAACCGCCTTGCGTCCAGCTTGGATTATATTTTTCTTCGTTTCCTTTACGCTCATATTTAATTACAATATCATTAGATTTCATACAATAAAGACGTTCATCGTCAACTAAAAATTCCCATTCACTGTTTGGCGTAAACCCTACAAGATCACCTGGATTGATTCCTAAGGCTTCTAATGAGCTATTACCATATTTTAGTATACCAACAAGGCTTCTTTCTTTGCGAAGCGTTAAATCGTCATTATCTTTTATTGGTTGAATAAAGCATCTTTTACCTACAGTATTCCAACCATTTTTATTTTTATATAAATATATTTGATCAAAAGAACAAAGATGATGATCATCTTTTAGAAATGATCTACTTTTTTTCTTATTACCTTTCATGTCGTAAAAAGTCCTAAATACATTTTGATGTATAACAACTTTATCACCAACATTTATATTACTTTTAAAAGCTGAAGGTACTTGAACAATTTTAGCTAGTCTATTAACAAATTTCCAGTTTTCTATTTTAGTGTTAACTATTAAATCTTTATCACCAACTTTAATAGTATTACTATATTTTTCACCTACTGGTTTTACAATAAAATCGTATAATGAGTTCATTAATATTGTAAATCATATTCAACAGATATTGCCATATTAGAATTAAATTTTTTCCAAGGCAATACTTCATCTTTTTTCTTTATATGTATATTGTATGAGCAGTCTATATCATTAAATAGTATATACGCTATCTCATGACCTCCGTAAACCTGTTGACCTACGGAGTAATGCATAGCGTCGTTCTTATAGTCAGAACCAATACTTATTTTTCTTATAACTGAGTCCATTATACTTCTTCAGTTATTTCAGTATATTCACCAGTTTTAAGGTCAATAGATATTTTACCGTATTCTTTTTCAAGCTCTACTTTTTGTTCTTCTAAAACTTTGTTTACTTCAGCAACCTTGTGTAGTAAACCATGTTTTTTGCTTTCTAAAATACCTACTTCTAATACAATATCTTCTAACTCTTTGTTTGTTTTTACAACGTTTTCTAGTTGTTCTTCTGTAATTTTTGCCATTTTATTTAATTTAATTCAATTTATATTAATATAGTCACACTATTAGTGTGTTACTTACTTTAAAGATACTCAGTATCAATACCATTATTATTCAATACTTCAAGCCATAAATCTTTTACTATATAATAGTCTATTTCGTCCCATTTAGCGCCTAAACACTGAATAGGAGTAACACTATCGTAAGCCATTATATTCTCTCTTTCATTATCCCAGCATATAAAATACGTTTCTTGTTCTGGATAACATAAATCTACTCTTTTTTCCATAATTATATATTAAGCAGGTCCACCGTCTACAATAGTCCAACCGTAAGTATTTATTAAAGTATTACGAGCCGCCTCAGCATCTTCACCAGGAGTATATGTTGCATTGCCAAAGTCAATAGATAAATTACTATTTAAACTTTGAGCAGCCCACCCTATAAGAGTAGCGTCATAATTAGCAGTAGACATAGTTGTAGACTTAAACATTCTTTTAACGCCCGTTGCACTGGTCATATCCCAACTTGCAAAGTTTTGGTCTAAATCAAAACATCTTTCAAAACAATATCCAAAATTTGTAACATTGCTTACGTCCCAACTACTTAAATCTTCATTAAAGTCATTAGCTTGGTAAAAAGCAAATATCAAATTTGTAACGCCACTAACATCAAAATTACCTACTCCACTAACAATACTTGAAGCATCTCTAAATATTTGTTGAAAATTAGCAGTTGTTATTTCTGGCTGGTCTGTAGCTGAACAAGTCATATTATTTGCTCCCATAAAAAAACTACCATTGTTACTAGCTAAGGTCAATCCGTCTCCGTCTCCCCAATTTTTTATCTCTTTAAGTTTTAATCTATCAACGTGGTTATTGACTAAATAAGTTTGTAGAGTTCCAGTTATTGTAATTGTATAAATTCCACCAGTCGAATAAGTATGTAGTTTTTCAGCTTGTGATGCACTTGTAATTGTATCTGTAGTTCCATCTCCCCAATCTACTTCTATATTTGTAGTTCCAGCACCACTTAATGGTAATTGATATTGCGTTGAAGTAGAGCCTCCAGCTTGTGTTGTATCTACATCAAAAATAAAACCTTGAAGTGCTGGTGATCCACTGTTTATTAATGTTCCACCCGGTATACCTATACCAATACCTATTCCTATGCCCATTTTAATGCGATGCTATAAGTTCAGTTACTGTGGTTCCAGTTGCTAGTACATAATCTACAGTCACCGGCAAGAAACCACCAGTTCCTAAACCTTTAAATGTAACTGCCTCCGCGGCGGTTGGAAATCCTCCGCCTGGAGCTACTATGCCTGCAGGTATTACCTTTAATTCATTTCCAACTGTAGAGTTATCTCCTATGTATATTACAGCGCCATTTAATTTAGTGGCACTGCTAATTGTGTCACTAGGTGTGATAGCTTTTATATCATTAGTCGCGAAGTCTGGTTGATTACCAAATTGTCCCATTTTTTTAGTTTATTTATTTTTATTAATTGCTTTTGCTTTTTCCCAAGTACGACCTACAAAGTAAGCTCCATATACCGTAACAAGAAGAGTTTGGAATATTGGGATATACTCTTCTGCTATTTTAAATTCTCCTATGTTTCCATCGAAAAACGCACACACAGTAAATATAAAAGTTAAGTATATAAGTACTAATGGACGTATATTTTTAGACAAGAAGGAATCAGACTGCATGTCTGACTCCCATCTTTTTGTAACTTGCTCTTGAGCTTCTTTATCGGCTTTTTCAAGAATTTCTGTAATAAGGCGCTGTGCTTCTAACTTCTCCTCTTTAGTAGTTGTAAGATTATCTAAAACCTCGCCAACTTCTTTTATGACGGAACCTGTAAGCCATTGCCAAATTTTTTTCATTACAACGAGCCTTTTCCGTATTTAGCTTCGTATGCTTTAGCACCCATTTTACCTAAGGCTTCAGAAGCTCTACCGCCACTTTTGAAACCTTGTGCCTGTCCATAGAAATAAGTTTTAGTTTTATCTGAAAAATCATCTCCATAATCAACAGCAGCTTGTCCAGCTGTTGGTAGTTGGTATTTAAATGTACCTGCAACTCTTTTTGGAGAAACGTCAACATTAGAAAGACCCTCTGCTCCCTCTGCCACTGTTTTAAAAGCGTCTTTTCCAATATCGCTAGCCATTATATCTTTTTTTCTTACAACGTCTCTACCAACTTTTTTCTTTTGATATCTTTCAAACCCTGACCTTGAGTTTATATTTGGTGTAACAAATCCTGATCTTGGATTTGTAGTTTGCATAATAGGATTAGTCATGTCTTTTGGTAATCCTCTTCCTGTTTTTGGTAGAGCTGATCTACCTGGTGTTGGTTTGTAAGCCATTTTTTTATTTTTTAGTTTTAATTGCCTGTTTTAATATCGTATTTATAATCAGATAGATTTTCAGTAGATACACCAGATCTTACATTAGGTTTATTAGAAACTGATAATTTATTTTTTTGTAACCAAGAAGCTATATATGGATCTTTTGTTCCACCATAAACATCGTAAGCTCTTTTTAGTATTTCTGCCCCAGTTAAACTATCGCCTTCTTGAGCTGCTGTTAATTTTCTGTTTTGATCTACCATATATCTTCTATACTTAAAATTTTTGTAGGGATTAGGGTACATAGTTTCGTCAGGACTAACTTCTGAGCTATAATCTCTTTCTCTAGTTACCTCAACTTCTTGAGGCGTGTAACCTAATTTAGATTCTTTTTGTTTTATATACTCAGGTAATGTACCAGTAAATCCTTCTTGTTGAGCTTTTTCAAATTCTGGTCTAAAGCTTCTTGTGTAATCTTCAGATGAAGCAGCAACTTGTTCTACTTCTCTAGTGGCTGGAATATTATACGTTGCTGTTCCAGCCGTAGGTACTACTTCTCCTGACAAAGTTTTTACAGTGTTAGTCGTTGTGTAGTCTAAATCCTGTGGATTTATTTGCTGTCTAAGTGGAGTTGGATTTAATGGCGACTTAGCACTAAATTTTTTTTGAAATGGTGAACTCATATTTTATTTTTTTATTGGTGTTTCGATTACATATTTAGCACCTGGAAAATGATAGTCATAACCTGGATACATTATTTTTGCATAACCTCTATCATCTACCCCAAGAACTTTAAAGTCAACTCCTTTCATTGTTATATGACCTCCTTCAATAATGTTTTGAGGTTTATTAACATCAGGGCTGTTTTTTAAATATCCTTTTTTAGATGTTTTCATTTATGATCTTCTATAAGCCTCAGCTTCCCAAGGCAGGTTTTTAGCACCTTCTTTCATTTGTGCTCTTGAATATTTTTTACCTTTCCAGTAAACGTAGTTATCGTCATAATCTAAATCACCACGATCCATTTGCTCAAGATGTATTTTTTCGTGAGCTATAACGTCTTCGACTTGATCTGGATGCAAGTCTTTGCTTATAAGTATAGATCCATTATTATTGGCTTTACCCATAACACCTTCTTCCATATCTACTTTGTAAATTGGAGTATTATCTGTTGAATATGGTGGAGTTATTTTAAATGCCATTTATTATCTTTGGTATTTTTGATAAATATTTTCACCAGCTTGATTTTTTTCAAAATCTGATATACTAGGTGCTTCGAATTCAAAATCTATTTTAGATGTTTCTTTAACATCTTTATCTTTATACTTTTTAGCGTATTGCTTAAGAACGTCAGCAGCTGAAACTTCACCTTTTTTATCCATAGCAGCTATATTTTCAGCATCTCTTTGAAGACGCTGCATAGCAGGTTCTATAGATACATATCTATTAAGTGGAGACGTTTGATCTGATGAAGAAGGAACTTCTTGTTTTTTAAACTTATCCTCAAAAATCTTATGATCAAGTTCTCTAGCAAGTTCTTCTTGCAACCTCATTTTTGTTTCGTAATCAGGTGCGCCAGTTTCTGCACTTTGCTCTTTTTCTTTCTTTGCGTATTTTTTAGCAATAGCTTCGTATTGTTCATCGGAAAAAGGTCTTTTACCCATAAACTTCTGTGCAAATGGAGAACTCATATTATTTAAATGCTTTAGCTCGTGAAGTAATTGGTGTTCCGTGCCCGCACTCAAATGGCGCTTTAGATACTTCTAGTCCGTTTTTACCTGAGCTAGAACCTTTACCCATTGGAAAACCTTCTTTGCTTAATGGTCCGTCCCAAACAGCGTTTTCACCAACTTGACCAGCTAATTCTACTTTTAAGTTTTTAATTTTTTTCATATCTTTATTATTTTACTTGAAATGTTTTACCTCCTACTTCAAAAGTGTCTTTGCCTGCTTTTTCAGCTGCCATTTTAGCACCTATAAAAGCATTACCTTCTAATGGACTACCATCTTTGTACATAAATGGAGCGCCAGCTGCGTTTTGAAGCATAGGCTGTGCTCCATAAACACCTTGAGCTACAGATTGAGCCTGTTGACTAAATACAGGTTTAGCAACACCCATTGTGTTTGAAGGTGCTGGCGGTATATTAGTCATTGGTTGAATCATCTGCTGTTGCATTGTTGGATCTACCACTTGTTTAGCTGGTGATCCAGTACAATTACCTTGTAGAGGCGTGTCTTGATCGTGTCTAGCGTTTTCTAAATAATGTAATCTAGCTTTTGTAGTTAGATTTTTATTATACGCTTCTTTGTAATCGTATTGTTTTCCTTTCATTTTAAATGGTATTCCGCAGCCGCAATGATTTATTGGTGAGCCACAATTAGAGCATTTTGCCATAATTATCTGTATTTGTCTTTATTGACGTTATATATTGCTTTTGTTAAAACTTTGTCGGTGTATGTATTACCACGTATAATACTATTAGCATCTGAAGTTGGTATATCTTCAGTTCCAAGCATCATGCGATAAATTCTTTTTATCAATTGCTTGCATTTAATAGATGTTTTATATATATGGTATTTTTGTGTTGTTCTGTTTCTATGTCTCCAAACAACTATCCAATCTTGTTTTAGTAATCTATTCCAGCGACGATTGTCCCAACTATATGAATAAGATCCGTCTTGAAAATCTTTTTTTCTAAACATATCCATACAGTCTAAATAAATTAATAATTCAAGATCTGCATCATTTAGATCGTTATTCCTGCAAGCCCATTTTCTTATGATCCTGTAGTGTTTCATAAGGTTGAGGTCTTTTATATCGTCTGCCTCTAACCTTCTCATAAAACAACTACAACATCACCGACTTTAATAACGTGATATGTTTCTTTTTCAACATTTATTTTGTGACCAGCGTGTCTATCGTAAAGTATTGTACTACCTTCTTTTAAACCACTTACTTCGTCTCCGTATGAAACAACATTAGCCTCAATATATCTTATATCGTCTCTATGTGTTTCTGCTAAAAGAAGACCACCTTTTGTTTTAGTAGTCCCTTCTTTTTTCTTTTTTATAATTATATTTCTACCTATTGCTTTCATCAATTCTTAAATTATTAATTACACAATCTGTAGATAATATTGTTGTTGCTACTGAAGCCGCGTTTTGAAGAGCGCTTTTGGTGACAAGCAGTGGATCTATAATACCTGACTTAATCATATTTACCATTTTTCCTGTAACCACATTATAGCCATGTCCTTTTTTAGTTGGAACTTCTAAGTTTTCAACACCTGCATTTTCAAGTATTGTTCTGTATGGTGCTACAATAGCACTTAACAATAACTTTTCACCCAAGGAACTAGCTTTTACGTTTAGAGAAGCATTAAGCAGTGCAATACCGCCACCTGGAACTATCCCTTCTTTAATAGCAGCTTTAGTAGCACAGATAGCATCTTCAACCCTATCTGTTTTTTCTTTTAGTTCTATTTCTGAATTAGCACCAACTTTTACAATAGCTATTTTAGCTGATAACAATGCTAATCTTTTTTCTAGCTTTACAACTTTATTAGGATTTTTTTCTTCTAATAGTTGTTGTTTTATTTCTTTAATAACGTTTAGTACTTCTTCACTTGCTTGGTCAACTTGAAGAACAGTATCATCGTGAGATGTTACACTTTTAACGCATATACCTAAGTGCTCTGGTTGTATCATATCCATATCATCTCCAAGATCTTCGTTTATGATAGTAGCTCCAGTTAACAGAGAAAGGTCTTGAAGCATTTGCTGCTTGTTAATACCGTATGTTGGAGCATCAACTACATTTACTTTTATAGCGCCTTTCATTTTATTCATTGCCAGAGCTGATAAAACACCTTGTTCTAAATCGCCTATAATAAGCAAAGGTTTGTTGTTTTTTATTACGTACTCTAGCACTGACTGTATTTGTCTTATAGTATCAACTGGTGATTCTAGTAAAAGTATTAACGGCTTTTCTAGCTCAGCTGTTTTTGTGGCGTTGTTTGTTATAAAGTGTGAGTTTTTAAGTCCTTTTTCATACTGTACACCATCTACAACTTCAACATGTGTTTTACCATCTGAAGCTGTTTCCATCATAACCACGCCTGTATTATCAACAGATCTAAACGCGTCTGCTATAATTTTACCTAATTCAGGATCGTTGTTAGTTGATATAGTCGCTATCTGATCAATCATCTGACCTTTAACGTCAACTGATATTTTCTTAAGGTATTTAACAACAGCTGTGGTTGCTTTGTTAATTCCATTTTTCAACTCTCTTGAGTTTGTTTTATCAGCAACTTTGTATGCTTCATTTAGTATAGCATGTGCTAATACTGTAGCTGTAGTTGTACCGTCACCAGCTTCTTTAACTGTTTTACGTGCTGCTTCTTTTAATAGCGTTGCGCCCATGTTTTCTACTGGGTCTCGCAGTATTATTGAATCAGCTACTGTTACACCATCTTTTGTTATGATTGGTCTGCCAGTGTGATCTTCTAGCATCACACATTTACCGCTAGCACCTAGTGTGGAGCTAACGGCTTTTGTGAGTTTTTCTATTCCTTTAAATACTTGATCTCTGGCCTCTGTACCAAAGTTCAAGTTCTTGACAATTGCGTCTGACATATTTAATTTAATTTGATTTTAATATTGGTTTATTTAAAGGTCTTTACTACTTTTGGCCCGTTTACAAATTCAAGCTTTTTTTTGTAGTGTTCAATTGTTTTATCAATCGAAGTTTCAGCGGCTTCCATCGTTTCTCGCCGCGTAACATCCTTCCAGGTTTCTTCATTTCGAAGATCTTGGTATTCTGTTTGGTAGTAACCGTTTGGTAGTTGAACTATTCTCCAGTTTGCTTTATCAGCAATATGGTTCCAAAGTTTTAAACGGTTTTCATCTGGTTGTGATTGACTAGACCACGAATTAGTCGAATAATAAAATGTCATTTGGTTTTGGTTTATATGTTAATTATTGGTTTGCACTTACCCGTGCGAGGTATATTTTAAAAACCTTGCAAGTTTTTAAGCCTGCAAGGTTATTTTATTTTAATTACTATACAGCACCATAAGTTACTCTAAACTTAACTCTATTTCCATCTATTCCAATTGGTGGAGTTACTGTAGATACAACGCCTCCTGGGTTAGCTGTTAAAGCTGATTGAATAGCTTCAACCGTAGCTGTAGCAGGTGATGCAGCTTGATCTGTAGTTACGATGTACTTGAAAGTCCCGTTTGGTAAATTAATATCAGTAGTTGCAGCTCCGCTTGATAATACAAAAGCTACTTGATCTACTGGAATTAGTTTTGTTTTTGCTTCTCCAGATCCTGCGCCTAGAGCATTGTTGAATTTAATGAATTTTCCCATTTTGTTTTGTTTTGTGTTTGTGTTTGTGTTTTGTGTTATACTTTATATACTCACTTGGTTTTAGTGATTTTTACTTAACTCCAGGGAAGTCCTGTGTTTGTAGGTACATTTTCTATTGATTCTTTTTTAAGAGTAGCCTGCGCGTCTACATAGTTTTCCGCTTCTATAACGCCAATTGGCCCTATGTCTGCTTGAACCAGGGCTACAACTTGAGCCTCTGTTAACTGATCATAAGGTGTTAAAGGAGCTGGTCCAACTACGCCTGATAAAGTATTAGTAAATACTTTTCTAGCAAAGCCAACACCGTCTACGCCTTCTGCTGCTGATATTGCCACTAACTCATCTTCGCCAGCGTTGTTATCGTATTCTAGTGATAAAATTTTCCAAGTTGCCATATTTGTTTTTAATTATAAGTTCTTATTTCTAATGAGGCTTTAGTAAGCTTGCCATCGCTGTTATGTGTACGTATTCTTAAATTGTCAGTATCTATTACTTCCCATGCGACGTCATGATTATTTTCAGCCGATCCACCATTTAAAAATACAATTGTTTTTAATAGCTTAAATTTACCCGGAGCGTTTAAGTTATATTCTCCGCTTGATACTCTTGTAAAAGCTGTAAATGGTGTTGGTATACCTAAAGAGTTTTCTAAAACTAAATCTGGCTGGGGATTTGCAGTTCCTGATTGGGTAAGCAAACATACAAAGCTTAAATAGTCTGGTAAAAATGGATTAGCTGTTTCTATTATTTCACCATCGGCATTAACAGATAAGTTGTAGGCTGCAGTTCCAGTTACAGCACCAGATCCGTACGTAGGCACTTTAACATTACCAGCTGCATTTATACTTACAGCGTTTGATCTACTAAGGTTGGCAGTTCCATTACCTATTTGAAATTTATTAAAAGAATCTGTATTGTCGTTATATGTTCCTAAATAAACCCCAAACTGCGAAGCACCCTCTAAACCTGTTCCTATTAATTTTTGTTGTCCCTGTGTTCCAGCGTTATTTCCATCTCCAGCTACAAAAGATTGAAAACCACCTAATGGTATAGTATTTCGGGCTCCAAAAATAGTACAATAGTTTGCTGATATTGTATTTGTAAGTCCATAGCTAATAGACTCAGATCCTGTTACTGTACTGTTTTTACCACCTATAAAAGAATTGTTACCTGAAACAATGTTGTTATCGCCAGTAGATATAGATTGAGAACCACTTGCTGTAGTTCCGTCGCCTGTTGCAAAAGAGTTTGGTCCTGAAGCTACAGATTCAAAACCAAATTTAGCTGAGTTGGTACCGCTGGCTGATCCTTCGTAACCAAATTTAACAGCATTGTTTGCTGTGGCTGTACCACCAAACCCAGAAACAAAAGTGTTTTTACCCTGTGCATCACCTTTTTCACCAATAGCTACGGCTGATTGGCCTGAAGCTATCGAGTCTTGCCCTGAGGCAATACTATAAGCTCCGTTTGCTTTAGTTTTATTACCAAATGATGCTGAAGCTAATCCAGCTGCTTCACTTAGCAAACCAAATGCTGATGCACCACCACCAGATGCTAGTGTTAAGAAATTAGCCGCTAATGATCCATTGCCAAAAGCTGTTGTTGTAGTACCCATTGCAACGCCACTTTTTCCATTTGAAAACGCGCCGCTACCCATATTAAATGAAGGACCTGGATTAGTGACTCCGCCGCCACCTGGAAGAACAACTCCTCCGCCTCCGTCTTGGGTTATAGAAAACTTTTGACTGCCACCAGAGTTTAAATCTAATAGCTTTGTATTAATAGCTGGTGTATAAGCTGTAGTCGTTACGGCGTTTAAATTAAATACAGTACCACCATCTATTTTCGTCTGTGTTACTTGAGAATCACCTAGCTCACTATTAGGTCCGTCAGTCCATATAGGTAGAACGTTTGTTGTACCAGTTCCTGTTACGGTTCCTGTGAATTGATCAGTAGAATCAATAGTTATATTGTTTGATCCATCATCTGTTAATGTAACGTTTGTGCCTGCTACAAATGTTACTGTGTCTAGAGTAGCATCTGACCCAACCAAAGTTACAGCGACATCAGAACCGACTTGTAACGAGTCTAAGTCATAAGTAGTATCAGTATCATTTACCCAAGCAACACCAGTTCCGGTAGAGCTTAATACTTGACCAGCCGCTCCTGTTCCACCTCCTGCTGTTATAGTGCTTAAAAAAGTAGCGTTTCCAGTAACACTTAAGTCAGAGGAGGTTTCTATAGAGCCTAAAACGCTTAAATCTTCTACAACGTCTAATCCTCCATTAATTGTGACGCTTTGCCCTAAAGCATCTTGGTTAATTATTGAGTCTCCTATTTTGACACCAGTTGGTGTAAACATAGCTATAGTATTCAATGAACCAGAACCAGTGATACCACTAGTTGAGGTAATTACGTAATCTGCTAAGTTATCTACTGTTAAACTTTTTGTCCGATTTTTATTAGGTGCCGGTTGCTCTGAATCGGTGATAACTAAGAAGTCTCCACCTGCAGGGGTTGTTTTTTCTGGGTAACTGTATATTATTGCCATATTATTGAACTATCATTACTATACCTGCAGCGTTTAAAGGTGCGGCACCTGTTCCATCTGTTTGATATGTTTGCCCGGTTGTAAGTCCACCAGCTACAGCAGCTGCATTGTCTGCATAAGCTGTTAAACTAGGGAATAATCCAGATTGCAAGCTAGAAACCGTAGCGGTTTTAGTTGGATTACCTTCTATCGATGTATCTACTATAAGGACTAAGTCGCCACTTGTAGGTGTTACCGTTGGGTATGAGTTAATTATTGCCATGTTATTTTAATGTTGCTCTATTAGTTGATGCATTGTATGTATAGTCACTAGCTGGTTTACCAGATTCTTTCGATGCTCTGTCAATTGCACGTTCTTCCGCGGTCATTGCGTCACGCTTTCGCCCTTTTGCTGTTAAATCACCAGAAGCTGTTAAATCACCACGTTTTTTAAGCAGTGATATCGCGAAACTCTTACTGCGAACTTGCGCTGCAAGGCGATCAACTAGGCTATTACGCCCCATATGCTTCTGTGTCTCCATATATCTAGTGTTCTATAGTACTATATACTTACAGATAACGGCGAAAACTTACAAAATGTGACAATAGCCCCTTACTTATATACCTTATAAGGCTTATGTCACACTTTATTTTAAAAATTATTACTAATAGAGGGATTTGGGGTTGCCACTACCTATACATATCGCAAAATTTTAACAAAATCAACATAAAAAAACAGCCCCCGGCATCATTTTATTGAATTTTACATAAACATTTAGCTTTTTTACTGAGATATTCACAATGCATTTACGTTTTACAAACAAAATAGTTTTATATTTGGATAATAATATAAAATAAGCTATGCAAATAATAATAAACAAATATCAAATTAAATTAACAACAAATTTATTAACTAACAATTATATTAATATTAAATTTATTTCTAATAAATTATTTATAATTTCAAATCCATCAAATATTAATATAACTAAATTACTAACTAAAAATAATATAACTTATAAAATAAAATAATTACAAACAAAATAATATTGTAATTGGATAATAATAATGTAACTAAATAATAATAAATATAAATATAATAACTATGCAAAATTTAAAATCAAAAAGATTTGTTGTACGCAAATCACTAATCGGAAAAAATCAAATCATTGAAGTAACTTTCAAAAATGGTAAGTCATTCACTTACAATCATGATAAAGTCTATGAAATTATGAAAGATAAATTAAATTCTATGAATTGTTTTGAAAAGTACAAGTCTTACACTTCTTCAACAAGTGTGCCAGTAATACTACGTGACAAAGAAGTCATATAGTATTACTTCACGGCTGGAATAGATTCGTAAGTGGGTTCGAAACCCGCTCAGCCGACTAGTACACTTACCTCAACAGGTGACTGTCCGAACCTGGCAGGCAACAGGCCGAACTGGGCAGAATAAATACAGGAGGTGGTGGCACTTGTCATCAATAAAAACTGTGACAATAGCCTGTTACTTGGCTATCTTAATAGGCTAATGTCATACTTTTAAATAAATGAGAGAAAGAGTTGTGTAGAAAGAGAGTTCGCACTACACTATTACTATAAAATAAACTAATAAATAATTTCACACCTATAAACAAAACTTATTATGAGAAAATTTACTCACAAACTAATACTAAAAATTATCAACTTTAAAATATCTGACTTCATTGAAGTAGGCTCTGCTCCATCAGAAACTAGATGGTAATTACAAATAAAATTAATAACACTTTGGATAATAATAATATGAAACGAATAAAATACATATCGCTTTTACATCAATGGCTTCAATCAAATCCAGAAGTCTATGTTCAGCAATTATTGCCGAAGTGTATACTTACTGAACTATACTATTACGAGCGAGTACAACAAAATATAATATAACTATGTACAATACAACTAGAACTAACTTGTTAAATTATCTAAATAATAATAAAATAGAATACACTTTTGACAAAGCAAGTCAAACAATAACAGTAGATTTAACAGTAACAAAAGAATAATACTATGCAACACAGAAATATACCTTATGAATATTGTGAGTGGACTGCTTACAACGGACAGAAATGTTCTTCGTATACATGCAAGTACTTTAACTTCTATCCTTATCATCTTATATCATTTCCTGCAAATACAGAACAAGAAATGCAAGATAAAATCGATGAGTTAATAGATAATCGAGTACAATACGAATACAAGCGTAAACTGTCTAATGCAGGCGCAGCAGCGTATTACGCAAGTAAGTCTACTCATGATAATTATACAGGCGATTAAAATAAATTATTAACTATTAAAATTAAATACTATGCAATTTATACTAAACTTAGAAAATGGTAAGCAGATAGATATGTCTAGCTATATCATGAAGCAAATGATGGGTGAGATGACTCGCGAACAAGTACAAGAAAAAATTAACCAATTTAAAAATAAGAATTAATTATGGTAACAAAATCTTATACACTATTAAAAATAAGTTGGCGAATGTTTGACAAGCATTACAATGAGCTAACTCAAGAACAGAAAGATAAAGTAATAGAAAGATATTATGACTACTACTAAAACTCTTTATATAGATATGGACGGCGTACTCGTCGACTTGCAATCTAACTTAGACAAGCAAGGTTGGCATCAGAATGTCTTCAAAGATCCACCTCCAATGAAAGGTGCTGTTGAAGCGTTCAATGAATTATGCTTCGATGAAGACTACGACGTCTATATTCTATCGACTGCTCCATGGAATATTCCAAATTCTTGGACACATAAACGCTTATGGGTTGTCAAATACTTAGGTGGTAAAGCTCATAAACGCTTGATTCTTTGCAATCACAAGAATTTATTACGCGGTGATATACTCATCGATGACAGAACTGCAAACGGTGCAGGCGAGTTTCAAGGCGAATTAATACAATTCGGTACAGAGAAATATCCTGATTGGGAACAAACACTTAAATACTTATTAAAATGAAAAGAATAATACGAAATACACTATTTACTATAATGGTTGGAGCATGCTTTTATCAACTCGGTAAAATCGCTCAATACAA
>WLWH01000698.1_pt1 | contig 26765 bp, 39 predicted proteins | sample 6712741 | NCBI WGS metagenome assembly WLWH01 (sample SAMN12718694, study PRJNA515312) | sponge metagenome | isolation source: marine sponge | host: Mycale hentscheli | place: New Zealand: South Island, Marlborough, Capsize Point | collected 2003-05-01
ACATTTAGAGTAAGGTCTAATTCAACTGGTGCACAAAATGATTATGCTTCTCACTATGGAGGTATTAATGACAATGGTTTTCAAGTAAAAAATGGATTAGCTTTAAATGATGCTGGTGGTACTTATGTTGCTTGGACTTTTAAAGCTGATGATAACGAACCGACAATCTTTGGAGGACCTGCAGTAGCAGTATATAAATTTGAGGACAATGCAAATGATGTAACAGGTAATTACAATGGCACGGAAACAGATATAACTTATGCAACTGGTAAATTTAATAAAGCAGCTAGTTTTAACGGCACCTCAAGTAAAATATTAAATACAAGTTTTAATGCTATTACTGGTAATGCTGCACGCTCTTACAATGTTTGGGCATATACAAGTGGCTCAACAAGTGGAGCTTTAGTATGTACTGGACAATGGGGAGTTGGTGGTAGAAGTATAGCTTTGTATATTGACCAAAGTATAAATAGATTTAAAGCATATGGATATAGTGCTTCTTATGATGCTGACCTTGGAACACTCCCAACTCTTTCAAACGGGTGGCATATGTTCACTTTAAGCTGGGATGGAAGCAGTGTGTTTAAAGCATATATAGACGGGGAATTAGTTTCGACAACAATTAAAAATGCAACATATAACACAACATCATATCTTTGTATAGGGGAATGGTATGACGCAACTGTAGGTGTTTATCATTATGATAATTTAATAGATCAAGTAAGAATATATAATGGCGCTTTAGCACAAGAACAAGTAACTGAACTATATAATGAAACTGCATCTGACAATGATGATTTAACTTTAGGTGCTCCACCAAAATCAATAGTTAGTGCAAATGCTAATGCAGGATTTAGTATTGTTAAACATACAGGAAATGGTTCTACTGATAAAATTCCGCACGGATTAAGTGCTGTCCCTGAATTAATTATTAGAAAAAACTTAACAACTGGTGGTAGTGGTTCTGATTGGTGGGTTTATAGCCAACACGCTTCAGGTAGTGGTGTAAATTATGGATATTTAAATCATACAGACGCTTTTAGTTCAACAAATAATGCTGCGTATGCTTTTAATCAAACTGCTCCAACAAGCACATTATTTAGTGTAGGTAATCAATATAGTGGTAATTTAAATAACGAAGAAATTATTAATTACTGTTTCCATTCAGTATCTGGATACAGCAAGATTGGAAGTTACTCTGGAGGTTCAACAGGAAGTGGTAATGTTATAACAACAGGATTTCAACCTGATTGGATTATGCTTAAAAGAACAGATACTGCAGATGATTGGACAATTATGGATAGTGTAAGAGGTGATGGTGCTTCAAGTAAAAGATTAATTGCTAATACAAATGAAGCAGAAAAAGCTGCAACAAGTATTTGGTATCCTACTTCTACTGGTTTTTACTTTGAAAGTACAGGTGCTTCAATAAACGCATCAGGAGGAACTTATATATATATGGCAATTAAAATGAATTAAAATGGAAGGATTTAAACCAACAATAATAGGAGTAGGAGTTTATATAATAAGTATGTCACAAATAAATGAAGCACTACAAGCACTCTTAATAATAGCTACGTTGGTTTATACAGTAATTAAAATCATACAACTTTTAGATAAATTTGATAAACAATAAATTATGGTAAGAATATTTGAATGGTTAGCACAGCAATTTAGAACATTTAACAATTGGTTTAAGACCAGTTGGAATAACATCATTAAGAAACTATTATTTAAGACAGGACTATAATGTTAAAGGCATTATTAAACATACTAGGTATATCTAAAAAAGATAATGTTAGTGGTTTAGGGTTAGAAATCAGAGAGCTATTAAAAGGAAAAGAAATAGATCCGCAAAAGCTTATTGAATTACAAGGAGAAATTAATAAAATAGAAGCTCAACATAGAACGATATTTGTTGCTGGTTGGAGACCTTTTATTGGTTGGGTATGTGGAGTAGCTTTAGCCTATAACTTTGTATTAAGAGATTTATTAATATGGTTTATAGGACCAGAACAAGTACCTCCAGCTTTACAGATGGAACATTTAATGACAGTATTAATTGGTATGTTAGGACTGGGTGGTATGCGTACCTTTGAAAAATTTAATAATAAAAGTAATTAATATGTGTAACTGCGAAGTTTGTATTTGTAAGTAATGCCAAAGAAAGCTAAAGTAGCAATATATATTCCTCCTAAAAAGAAGAAGAGACCAGGAGTACATTCTAAAAATGCTTCTAAAGGTCAAACAGGCTATAAAAAGAAATATAGAGGACAAGGTAAGAATAGATGATAAATACTAATCAAAGAGGATGTTTAGCTGAGTATAGTTTTGCAGCTGAATGTATGAAAAGAGGTATTGAAGTATCTTTTCCTTTGTTAGACGCATCTGTTTATGACTGTATAATAGATTATAAAGGTAAGCTATTAAAGATACAAGTTAAATCAACTGGTAAAGTACCGCAAAAAAATAGAAGTACTGTTCATGTAACTTTTCACGGACATTATCCTGTAGATAAAGTAGATTATTTTGCTATCTATGTTGACTTATATGAAGGTTTCTTTATATTTCCTAATAACGGAAAACAATCAGCTGTTAGACTCAGTAGGGATAATATAAATTCTAAGTACTACAACAACTTCTCTTTTACAGATAATTAAAAGAAAAGAAAGAAAAAGGACAAAAAGAAAGAAAAGAAAAAGTCCCCTATAGAAAAAGTAAATTCAATAAGTATCTGTTCCAACAATATTCCTATTGAAGTTTAGTAATTTTTAGCGTAGATTTACAGCTACGTTTTGCGAATATAAAAAAAAATAATTACATTTAAGATATGAAACTTAGACATTTTACATTTGAGGAATTTGATTCACCTGATTCTCCAGGAAGTGGAGAGAAATTTATGGATAGAGAATTTTTAGATTGTTTAGACGAAGCAAGAGATATTGCAGGAGTACAATTTAAAATTAATTCAGGTTATAGAACACCAGCTCATAATAAGAAAGTTGGTGGACTGACTACCAGTTCACATTTAATTGGTAGAGCAGCAGACATACATTGCACGCATACAGGCAAAAGATTAAAGATTATAGAAGCATTATCTATGGTAGGATTTCAAAGGTTTGGTATAGCTAAAACTTTTATTCATGTAGATAATGACGACCAAAAAAAACAAGCTATTTGGTTATATTAAATATTTTTATATATATTTGTTTAAACTTTAATTATGAATATTACAGATAAATTACTTAAAATCACAACCGAACTTAAAGCTCCAAAGAATCAAATGAATAAATTTGGTGGCTATAAGTATAGAAGTGCTGAAGACATTTTAGAAGCACTTAAACCACATCTAAAGAAATACAAATGTATTTTAAAGATGCACGATGAATTAAAAATCGTAGGAGACTTTCCTTATATTGAAGCAACTGCAAAGTTGATAGACTGTGAGGAAGTTAATATGCAGATAGAATCATCTGCACAAGCAATAATTGACTTTAATGCAAAAGGTATGCAACATCCTCAAAGAACAGGAGCTGCATCTTCTTATGCTAAAAAGTATGCTATTGGCAATTTGTTTTTATTAGATGATACAAAAGATTCTGATGCAACAAATACACACAATAAAAGTGTTAGTAGCGAGAAACCTGTCTTACAAAAAGAAAGTGTTGCCTTTATTAAAGCAGCTAAGTTTGTAAAAGACGGTGGTAAAATAGAAGATATTTTAACAAAGTATAGAATATCTAAAGAAGTTGAACAGGCATTAACTGCCACAAAATAAATATATATGAGTGCATTAGGTACAGTAAGTATAAAAACAAAAGAAGGTGTATATAAAAACTACACACTATCTATTAATGATGATACGAATGAGTATGGTCAGAACATTACTATGTATGAAGAGCAAACTAAAGAACAAAGAGAAGCTAAAGTCAAAAGAGTTTATATTGGCAATGGCAAAATCTTTTGGACAGACGGTAAAATAAACGCAGCTGAAAGAGTTGAAAGAGAAACAGTTTCTTCCAACAATTCAGATGGCGACTTACCATTCTAATTCTTTTTATTGTTTTTACAGGGAGCTTCGGCTCCCTTTTTTGATATGAATAGAGAAACAATTTTACTAGAAAGAATATGTGCTTGGTTTGTTCACCACGCATTTGAAACAAATGAAGACAAATTGGATAATTTAAGTTCTTTATTTGTAGAGTGGCAGATGTTAAACAAGATAGATAATATCCTAGATACAGATGCTAATTTTTATTATGATAGGCTTGATGTGAATGTATTTGCTCATGATGTAGCAAACAAGAACAATATGCGAAAGCCAGGAGATGTTGCAAAGAGTATAAAATCCTTAGTCAGAGAACTAATAAAACATAAACTTAAAGATGAAACAAACACAAATTGACTATGACACTAAATTCAAAAAAATATTACAACAAAGCTATGTTGACCCACAAGAAAAAATTGAATATCCTCCAATCGCTATCTCGAAAGGTAACACAGGTGGAAACAATCCTATCCCGCTACCGATAGCAACCTATGGAAATTTCAGCTTTATTTCAGCAGCACCTAAAAGTAAGAAGACATTCTTGGTTTCTTTACTTGCTGCTTCTTATTTGTCTTGTGATAAAAAATATACTGCTGATATGAAGAGTATGCGTAAAAAGAAAAAGCTAATACATTACGATACAGAGCAAGGAAGATTTCATGCTCAAAGAACATTCAACAGAGTAATTAGAATGAGTGAGGATGCTGATGATTATTTGACGTATGCATTAAGAGAATACTCTGCATTTGAAAGATTAGAGTTTATTAACTGGCATTTATATAATGTAGAGAATCCTGGTCTTGTAATCATAGATGGTATTGCAGACTTAATATTAGACAGTAATGATTTAGTTCAATCTAATAAACTTATACAATATTTAATGAAGTGGACACAAGATTTAAATATACATATCATTACAGTTATTCATAGTAATTTTAATAGCGACAAAGCAACTGGTCACTTAGGTTCATTTATGGAGAAGAAGACAGAGACACAAATCAGTCTTCAACTGTCTCCTGATGATAAAGATTTAGCAATCGTTAAATGTAGAAGGTCTCGTGGTTATCCGTTTGACGACTTTGCATTTAAGATTATGTCAGATGGATTGCCTTATGTACAAGACTTTATACCAACAAGTATTAATAGAGAACCATTTGTAAATATATGAAACTAACATTTGAATTAAACATTAGACCTCTTGCTCATCAATCTTTTAGAATAGGTAGAAACGGAATTAAATATAAACCTAAGAAGGTTACAGATTATCAAAAGTATGTAAAAGATTTAATCACTAAACAACTCTCTAATGACTTTAATATAATACCTGCTGGAACTCCTATCGTTGTCAACTATATAGAATATATATATGCCTACCCAAAGAGCTTAGCCAAGAAGAGACGCATTTTAAAGCTTCCTAAGACAACTAAACCTGATTTACAGGATAACCTAAACAAAGCATTTTTTGATGCGTTAGAAGGGCTTATTTACGTTCAAGACCAAAACATAGTACAAATTAACAATATGGCTAAGTATTATGGACCAGAAGATAAAATTAAAGTAGAATTTGAATATTAATATGAGTGTACAAATAGAATTTATTAAGGGTTTTGTTATAGGAATTGATTATGTTAATGACATAGAGATTCCAGAGATTGAGCAGACAGCAGAACTTATTAGAATTAGCTTAGGTATAATCTGGATTAATTTTTTTATATTTAACGATGCTTAAGTTATTATCAGCAAATCATACTCAATGGATAGCAATGGGATTGTCTATTGGTATTCCTAAACATTTAGTTGAAGATTTCGTTCATGAGATGTATCTTAGATTAAATAAGTATGTAGGTGACCCGCAGAAAATAATGTATAATGAGACAGAGGTAAATAAGTTTTACATCTATGTTACATTAAAAAATCTATGGGGTGATTATGCTAAAGCTAAAGGAAGATATAAAATAATAAGAATTGATGACTATGATGTAAACTATGAAGTTGTTGATGGAAAAGAAGATTATTATGATTTACCTAAACATAGTGCAGAGGAAAGGATGATGAGTAAAATACAAACTGAAGTAGAATCTTGGGAGCATTGGTACGATAGAAAATTATTTAAAATATATTATGAAACTGATATTAGTATGCGTAAGTTAGCTAAAGAAACTAACATTAGTGTTACATCTATATTTAATAGCTGTAAGAATTATAAAGAGTTAATCAAATCAAAGTTTGGTGAAGACTTTGAAGATTATTTAAACGGAGATTTTGACTTAATTAAAACAAACAAAGATGAATAAAATACCACCCAAACCAAACGACAAAAGAACTAAACGCTATAAAGAGTGGGTTGCTAAATATGAAAATCAATCTGATGGCGTTGGTGATACTGTAGAGAAAATAACAAAAGCTACAGGAATTAAAGCTGCAGTTGATGGAGTGTTTGATGCACTTGGAAAAGACTGTGGATGTGATAAAAGAAAAGAGACATTAAATAAAATGTTTCCTTATAATAAACCTAATTGTTTAACAGAGCCTGAATATAATTATCTTTCTGAATTTTATGCAGAACCAAGAAACAGAATAACAGGAGTTCAGCAAAGTCAATTACTTGCTATTTATAATAGAGTATTTAATTACAACGATAAGATGACCAGTTGTAGTTCTTGTTTTGCTGGTAAACTCAATAAGCTTAAATCTTTATTCGATAAATATGAGTAGTTTAATAAGAAATAGTGATAGAGTGAAACAGGCTATAGATTTTACTGGGGTACAAAACGGAAAGATACATCCATCTGATGTTGATGCTGTTTTTGAGTTTGATAATAAATTTCTTATATTGATGGAGGTTAAATATAAAGATGCTCTTATACCAACAGGACAAAGATTACTATTAGAAAGAATGGCTGATGCTTGGTGTGCTAATCTAGGAAAGAAAGCAGCTATACTAAAAGTATCTCACGATTTTGATGATGATAAAAAAGATGTACCTTTAGATAAATGTGAAGTAACTTACGTTTGGGATATGGTTGGCAAGTGGAAACAGTTAGACAATCCTATACCTTTAGTTGACACACTAAATAAGTTAGGAGAATTTTGGAAATGTAATAAATGTAAATTTTGAAAGATAAACACACACAAAGAAAACAGATGCCAGTTTACACAGGTGTATTAAAGTATTTTCCTAATGCACTTAAGTATGTAAGTAAAGTAAGTTTAGCAGGTAATAACCAACATCATCCTGATAAAGAATTACACTGGGACAAGAGTAAGAGTAAAGACCATTTAGATGCACTAACAAGACATCTAATAGATGCCGACAAGGTGGATGATGATGGTTTATTTCATCTAGGTAAAGTAGCTTGGAGAGCTTTAGCTGCATTAGAAGATTACTTAGAAAACAAATAGTAATTGGACGCAATAATATTAGACTTAATTATGAATCAACAAATAACATTACTAGACGGAACTACCTGGAAGAAAGAAGAATTGCTTTCCAGAATGTATGATGATAAATTTTACTATGGGTATTTAGGAGGTGCAGCTCTATCCTCATCATCAGCAAAGAAATTACTTGACTCTCCTAAAAAATATACACAGTCATTAACAGAAGACAACAGTAATGTCGCTGCTTTAAGAGACGGTAGGCTGTTTCACGTTATGGCATTAGAACCACAGAAGCTACAGGATAGCTATTTGTTTATTGATTCATCTACTAGAACAACAAATAAATTTAAAGATTTAGCAGCAGAGAATCCACATAAAGAAGTTATACTAACAAAAGAATATAATGCGTTAAGTCAATTAATGACACATCTAAATAAGAATTTAGAAGCAAGTGAATTACTACGAGGAGGTAACCCAGAGGTTCCCATGATTGGTGAAATTTTCGGCTACCCCTTTCGTGGTAAAGCAGACTACTTAAAAAACAATCACGTTATAGATTTAAAGACAACATCTAAGTTAGATAATTGGCTTTGGACTGCTAAGAATGTTTGGCATTACGATATGCAATGTTATATTTATAGCAAACTATTTAATGTACAGAACTTTACTTTTTTAGTTATAGAGAAAGGAAGCGGTGAGATAGGTATTTATAATTGCAGCGAAGAGACAATGGAGAAAGCAGGGCGTAAACTAAAGAAGGTTTGTAATATATATGAAGAGTATTTCATCAGAAAAACAAAAGACCCTAATGAATTTGTCAGAAGAGGTACTTTATGATGTTTATAAATACAGAATAGAATATGCTTATTATCTAACACTGATAGATATTTTAATGGGCATATCATTAGAAGAAATTTTATCTGAAGTAGGTGATTATGAAATCACAGAAAACTATGAGTATTGTGCAGGAATATATAAAGCAATAGAATTTAGTGAGGATAAAAATTACAGTGACATACAAAAAGAAATAATTAACTTAAAAGACAAATATGAATAAAATTACATTACAAGGAATTAAAGGAATGGTTTCAAGGAAACTTCAGATAGGTATAGGTTCTCCAATAAGACAGAGAAATTATGTTTATGGTAGAGCTATCTATTATAAACTAGCAAAAGAATACACCCATCACACCTTTAAAGATATAGGTCAGGTTGTCAAGAAGGACCACGCATCTGTTATACACGGGATGAAAGTCTTTGAGGTTATAGAGATGTATAGTGATAATATGATAAATGTATATTTTGAATGTAAAAAACTTCTTGATAACATAAAGAACAGCGATGAATTTCCTAATGAGTCTGACTTTTGGAGAGACAAGTATGAAAACATAAAAGAATTATATCTTATTACAAAAGACAAATTGGCGGAGTATGAGAAGCAAGAGGTCACCACAACAAATTGATGAGTACAATAAAAAATGGAAACTTGGGAAGTATAATGTGGGATATAATCAAAAACATTCTAAATGGTGTATTGATAATGGTTATCGGATTTATAGGGACTCTGTTGGGGACTGTTCTCCTGTTTGTACTCGATTTAAAATTATTGTGGAAAAAGATGGTATCAAAAAATCAGGAACAAAAATATACAACAAGAAAGAGATAAGTGATGCAGTTTGGTCTGCAATCAGTTATATATATAATAAGTATGGGAAGGAAACCAAAACAATATAAATATGTCAAAGAAAATGATGGACGAAGAAACAATGGACGAAAACCAGGCGTTAGAAACGTGCCTGTTGTACGACCCACATCTTCTGCTGCTATTAACGATGCCAAACGAAAACGGGTCGGAATCTACGCACTTAACGCAATGGCTAAAGTATTCGGCAGCGAAGAAGAAGCTTGGGAATCATTAGCCGAACAAGCTAAACAATCGTTTCCTCATCTTAAGTTGTTGTTTGAATACAAGTATGGTAAGCCACTTGATAAACCTGAAGAGAAACAACAGAAGGTTAATATCAATATTAAGAATCTATTTACTGGAACACAAGAAGAAGATAATACTATAGAGCTTGACAATGAAGAAGCCAGTACTGAATAACAAATACAATTCACTTGGTAACGATACAAGATACTTTGTTATAACAGGAGGTAGAGGAAGTGGTAAATCATTCGCTATAACCACCTTTTTAGCCTTTCTAACGTTTGAACAGGGTCATAAGATACTATTCACTAGGTACACTATGATAAGTGCCGCTAACTCAATTATCCCAGAGTTCTTAGAAAAGTTAGAACTGTATGGTATTATGGAACATTTTCGTATTACTAAAGATGAAATCTTAAACATAAGTACTGGAAGCTCAATATTATTTAAAGGTATTAGAACTTCAGCAGGGAATCAAACCGCTGCACTAAAGTCGATTAGTGGGATTACTACTTGGGTACTTGATGAAGCAGAAGAATTAATTAAGGAAGAAGACTTTGATAAGATAGACCAGTCAGTTCGTTCTAAAGCTAAACCTAATAGAGTTATAATGGTATTGAACCCAGCTACTAAAGAGCATTGGTTATATCAAAGATTCTTTGCAGGTAAAGCAGTAAACGCAGGTTTTAATGGAATGAAAGATATTACTACATATATTCATACAACCTTTAAAGATAACATAGAAAACTTATCAGATTCATTTCTACTTCAGTTAGAAGATATAAGACGCAGAAGACCAGACAGATACAATCACCAGATACTTGGTGGATGGTTAGATAAAGCAGAAGGAGTTGTATTTAGTAATTGGAAAGTAGGACCATTTAATACAGGTGCTGATTATATATTTGGTCAGGATTTTGGTTTCTCTGTTGACCCAACTACATTAATTAAAGTAGCTGTAGATAGAGATAGAAGAACCATGTGGATTAAAACTATGTACACTAAGCCTGGACTATCTACAAAAGAAATAGGAGAACTTAACAGAAGATATGCAGGAGAAGAATTAATTATATGTGACTCGGCAGAACCTAGACTTATATCAGAACTACAAGAGTATTGTAATCTAAAGCCGACCATTAAACGCAAAGGGTCTATTCTATCAGGGATAGCTCTTGTTCAGGACTATGATTTGATAATTGACCCAGATAGTCTTGAGCTAATAAAAGAGCTAAATAATTATGTTTGGCACGAGAGGAACGAAAAACCTGTTGATAAATGGAACCATCAGCTAGACGCACTTCGATACTCTGCACAGTATTTCCTCGCCAACGCAAGTAAAGGCGTTTATGTGATAAGGTAGTCATTAAACGCAGTAGGGTAATCATTAAACGCAGTAGGTATAGGTAGGAAAACTTCAATGTATATGAAAGTGAAAAGATATATCAAGCTGAATATCATTGAAACAAATACAAAAGCTAAACAAAATATAAAGTAAATATCTATAAATGTTTTAGTATTCATTAAACGTAGTACGTTAGTTCTTAAACGCAGTAAGGTCTCCTTGCTCATCTATTAACAAAGATACATAAATTTTAACAAAATTTTAACATATTTAATAAAGGATATTAATATTTTTTGAATTAGGTTTGTTGCTTAATAAAAATAATATGAAAAACAATAAAATAAAATGTAGCTTTTGCGGTCACTTGAATGACCCTGATGACTTTAATTGTGTCGGTATGGTTTCAGATGTTGACATTTGCGGTGCACCTTTGGACTTAGACATAGAATACGAAACATTTAACGGATTACCTAACATAATACAAAAAAAATAATATGACAAGAAAAGAAATAGTAAACAAATACGCTAATGAATTATATGACTCTATTGATTTTATGGAGTATATTCAATTTAAGGTAGATTATAATAAAAAGGATAGGGAATTTCTTTTAGGTGAAGACAGACATCTTTCTAATAATGAATATCTTGATTTAGCTGATGAAGTTAATTGGGAATTTATTAATGTAGTTAATAATTATAAATAAATATAAAAAAATGTATTACAGAAAAAATGAAAAAGCTGATAGCCCATATGATTATCACGTAAATTATAAACCAATTAAAAGAGAAATTATATCATATAATATAAGTCTATTTAGACATAATGTTGTTAAAGAATTTCTTAATATAGATAGATATATCTATGAATCTTTTGTTTTGTTTAATCAAGAAATAATGTTTGAATATATTATAACGAAAGAAGATTTTGATTTAAACCTTCATCACCTATATGATTGGATTGCTGAATCATATTATTTTGATGGGTGGAAAGATAGTGATAATGTTTGGACTTACAGACAAAAACTTTTAGATATGATGTCGTCTGCTGACTTTAAAACAAAAAGAGAAATTACTAAAACATATTTAAAGACAAGAAAATTTAATACTTTAAGAATGGATGGAGTTCTTGACAATATGCTTCATTGTTATTTTGATTTTAAGCATTTATTGCCCACACAGAAAGAGCTTGATTATAGTTTTAAAGATTATAATGATTTAAAAAGTCAAAGAGATTTTTTAACTATGGATAAAATATATGATAGATTAAAAGAAGTTTAAACATAGTACAGGTTGACCAGCTAATATCGATGACGGGTTATTATCCTAGTGAAGTTGGTCTTCCTTTTATAATTCTTAAACGCAGTAGGTTTGGTTACTCTTAAACGCAGTAGGTTCTTAAACGCAGTAGGTTTACGCCAAAATCCCCAAATGTTAAAGTTTTGTTAAAATTGTCTAAATATTTGGTAGATATAAAATAATATTGCATAGCTTTTTTAATATGTTAAAGTTTTGTTAAAGTACATAAAATATTTGGTAGTTACATAAAAAATATTATGGTGTTTTTAGTGTGTAAAAGTTGCGAAATTTTAATATATAAATGACAAATACAAATAAATAATGTTAAAGTTTTGTTAATGCTTTTTAAAGCTATTTTAAGCCGTTTTAACGGTGTTTTGTTTGTTTTTGGTATCCTACTATTAAAAAGTTGAGAAGTGAGAAAATCGTTGTTAGCCCTTTATATATAGTACTTCCCACACTTTAACATTTCTTTAACTTTTCTTTAACACTTTTATATTATCTAAATATCTACTTTAGCACTATCAAATTATAATAATATAAATTAAATAAAAAAATATGATACTAAATATAAAAATTACAGATAAAGAATATAACATGTTAAGCAAAGGTTTAACAGAGCAAATGTTAAAAACAAACACAACGTTTGATGAAGTAAATAAGTTAAGAGATTTAAGACAAAAATTGTTAAATTGTTTAGTTTCTAATTTAGAAAATAAAACCCTTCTAAAATAAAACAATATGAAAAAAATATCAATTAAACAGTTAACTTTATCACGTTTCAAAGTTACCCAATTATATCAAGAGGCAAACGAAACAGAAAGAAAAGAGCTAATAAAAGCGGTTAATTACTCGACTAATTTTCCAAATGCAACCACGCCAAAAGCTTTCAAATATTACTTAAGAAAGGATAATAATATTAATAAATTCTTTTATATCCTGGAAGAGTATCTAACACCAATAATAATAATTTTTGCGGTGTGTTACTTTACATTACATTTAATAATACTATAATAATAAACTAAAATAAAAACAATATGAAAAAAGTAAAATTACCCAACGTTGAAAAGATAGAGCTCAAAAAGCTCGATAAGTCATTGAAAGATATGATTAAACAATTAGAAACACTTAAAACCCTTAACAATGCAAAATAAAACCCTTTACGAAAGATTAAAACCTGAATACATGGATTTACTTATAGCTAATCCGAAAGGCTTAAATTTTAGCTTAAAACAGGTCAAAGAGACATTAAAGAAAAATAAATTCTTTATCAATTTAACCGTGTCAGATTTAGACAGATTAACATCTTTATTAAACGAAGATATTACCAATAATAACATTTATAAACTTTTTCAATAATGTATAGACAATACCCAATTTTTAACAGGATTACATCTTGTGCGTATAAACAAGAGAATAAAAGCTATGGCATTGATAAACACGGTGAACTAAGCTGTTATATCGGGACTAGTAAAAAAAGGTCCTATAAGTTCTTTGAGACAAAAACCACACATAGAGAATATGTAAACGGTTTACATGAGTACAGGTTTTTCCTGGACGGCAAACTAATTAAAAGAGCTGTTTATGATTATAAACTAGACGCAATTGAAATAGAAACATTAACTAACTAAATAAAAACAATATGAATATAATTACAAGAAGACAATTAAACGAAATAATAAGCCTTATTATAAATTTTTATAGTTGGGTTTTATTAATAAGCTCTAACGCTTTTCTATATCTATTTTTTAAGGATATTTTAAACGGTGGTAATAGTTACCATTTGCACATCTTAACATTTGCTGCGATGATTATTGCCAGCCACTTAATCAGATACATAGATTTAAATAGATACTAACATGATAGAGCAACAAAATAAAAACATCCTTAACGATGTACAGAAATTAAACCAGCAAAGGTTTATTAATATATGCAATGAATATTGCGTTGAACCTTATCTCGTTTTAGACGATTTAAGAGATTCTAATACCAATTGGTATAATATAACATATAAAGAGTTAAAAACGTTCTTAAATGAACGCTATTAAATTATTAATTTAGTTTATGTTTAGTACGTCAATTATAAAATTAATTTATATTATATATAATTGATAATCAAAGTAAGTAAGTTTTAAGAGGTAAAAAACAGTTTTAAATTCTACCCATTGATAAAACTCTTTTGAGTCTCTTAGAGCTTCTTATTTTACATATGGAGACAGATTTAGAAAAAAGAACGTAAAATGAAACATAGTGGGTAGTAGTTCTCCACTTAAGTAAAATCTAGCACTTTACAAAAAAAAGACCCTAAGATAAACTCAAAGGGTCTCTAACATAAACTTTTAATATGAAAAAAAATTCAGTTGACTAATACTGAATAATGATTAAAATTACAAAAAAAAACATAATTATCCTAAGCCTAACTATATATTTTTGTAGAAGATTAAGAAGCTTTATGTAGCTAAGAAACTTTATGTAAGCGATAATCTTCGATAATATAACTAATATTATAAGAATTGTTTTATTTTCATATCTTTACTACATAATGAATATATAAGGTTATAATAATATGAGTCAAAGCATTACACTAAACATCCCATCGTCTCTAAGTGATATTACGCTGGGTCAGTATCAAAGATATATAAAAGATGTAGAACACTTAACAGACAAAGAACAACCAACAGAAGAGGAAGTTCAATTCTCTAATCTTAAAATGTTAGAATGCTTTTGTGGAATAACAATGAAACAAGCATACCAATTACCTATGACTGAATTTACTTCAGTAATAAGACACATTAACGAACTGTTTGCTGTTGAACATAAATTACATAATAAATTTGATATGATAGACCCAGAAGGTAATAATGTTACATTTGGATTTATTCCTAAGTTAGACGATATCTCAATGGGTGAGTTTATAGATTTGGAGAAGTATCTTGGAGATTGGCAGCAGATGCATAAAGCTATGGCAGTCTTATATAGACCCACTAAACATCAAAAAAACAATTTCTACTTAATAGAAGATTATGAAGGAAGTGATAAATATGCAGAAGTAATGAAAGACTCTCCTATACAGGCTGCACTTGGTTCAACTGTTTTTTTTTATCATTTAGGAAACGAATTGTCGAAACATTTGATAGTCTCTTTGGAGAAACAACTGAAGGAGGATTCGGAATTTCAGCAAACTTTGGAGCAAAATGGGGTTGGTATCAATCAATTTACGCAATCGCTAAAGGCGATGTCACAAAGTTTAACGAAATTACAAAACTACCCATTGCACAATGCTTAACTTGGTTAGAATTTGAGAAAGAGAAAAACGAATTAGAAAATAAAATGATTAAACAAAATATAAAATGAGACAAGTTTACACAGTACTAGACAAATTAAAAGAAATATTAAGAGCTAACGGAATCACAAAAACTGTCACCTTCGGTGACTTAACAGAAGTTGATTTAAATAAGACTTCTATATTTCCATTATCTCATATTGCTTTTGGTAATGTAACTTTTAGTGAACATATACTTTCAGCATCTATTAGAATATTATGTTTAGACATAGTAGACGTAACAAAAGAAAAGCAAACTGAAGATATGATGTTTGGAAATGATAACTTGCAAGATATATTAAATACTCAATTGCAAGTAGTAAATGATTTGCAACAAGAAATGAGAAGAGGAGATGCTTTTTCAGATAACTTTCAAATTACTACAAGTGTAACTGCAGAACCATTCCAAGATAACTTCGAGAATCAATTAGCTGGATGGGGAGTTACAATAAACATAGAAGTACCTACTAATGAATTATCTCTCTGTTAATGTCAGAAAGATTAGCTAAAATATTAGAACAGTATAAAGATACTATTGTAACTAAATTAAAAAGCAGAATTATTTCTGATGGTAAAGTTGCTACTGGTGATTTAGAAAAAAGTATTACTGGTATAGTAGAAGGAACTTCAATTAGTATATTTGCAAGTGAATATTGGTATGTAGTAAACTACGGTAGAAAGCCAGGAAGCAAACGACCTCCAATAAGACCGATAATAGAGTGGATGAAAATAAAAGGGATTCAAGAGTCAACACCAAAGAAAACAAAATCATTAGCTTGGGTGATAGCAAAGAAAATAGGTGATGAAGGTATTCAAGGTACAAACTTCTTTTGGGAGACAATAAATTCTATTGTACCATCAATAACAAAAGATATAGAAGAGAGTTACTTAAAAGATATAAATGACCAAATAAATGGCAACACGTAAATTAAATGCAAGAAGTCCGTATTTCATAACATCATCAGGTACGGTTACAAGTTCAGAAACAGTATCTGAAACAGAAGAAGTGGTTATTGAAGATGAAAATATATTGCTATCATTAAAGATAGTACAAGTAAATGATGATGGAACTACTAATGACGTTTTAGGTTCAGGTGTTTCAGAACAAGACATAACATTAAGAGCAAGTGGTAACTTTACTCCAGCTAACAATGTATATACGTGGACTGCCAGTAGCGGAACATCTTTAGGTACAAGTGTAGATGCTACATTCACAGAAGACATAAGCACTATAACACCAAGTGTAACACAAAAACAATTTTCTTATACAGTAAGTGCAACAACATCTGATGGCACTGTAGTAACATCTCCTCCTTTTTATGTAAACTGGAGAGATGCGTCAATAACACCACATATTGCAAGGTTAACAATAACTAATAATATATTACCTTCATACTCCTCTCCTGGATATGACTTGTCTATAACTTTTAATGCAACAAATCAAGATGCAATTACACGGTCAACAAGTGCTGGAACTTTAGGTAAAGCTAAACAAATAATAAAAGAAGTCACTGGACAGACTGGTGATAGCTATAGTTTTTCTATTACCTTAACAAAAAAAGACGGATTTACAGATACCGCTTCTCCTCTTACAGTTTCTACATCAAGTTTTAGTGGAACTTTCGCTTCTGCAAACGTTGACTTGTCATCAACATTGTCTGGAACAGTTGTAAGAGATGCTACTTATATTTTAAGTTCTAATACAGATGTAACTACAGAAGGATGTCCTTTTACTATAACATTATCTACAACAAACATTCCTGATAATTCATCTGTACCTTTTACTATTAGTGGAATTGCTGAAGATGATTTAGAAAGAGGTAATTTGTCAGGAGCATTTCAAATAAAGGATAATGTTGGTGAAATAGAATTTGAAGCTGTCAGTGATGCTATTAGTGAGCAGCCGAAAGAAACATTTACACTTTCTTTAACAGGAATAAGCAATACAAGTCCAAATGTATCACAGGTTTCTGTGGATATATATGATAACATTACATCAGGTTCTGCAAATGAAATAGATGTATCTACAATAGGAAGAGAAACAGCCAACCAGGCTTGTGAAGATACAGCAAGTGAAAAGGCATATTACAGATTATTACCAGGACAAGATTCTTTTGGTAATGGAGTATTTTTATTTAGTAATATAGGACTAACAGTACCATATAAAAGTGATGGTAAATATTATAAAATAGGAAGTAATTATAATGCAAGGATAGGTGTTGTTTGTGGTGGAAAAATTACAAATTATGCACAATGTGCAAGTCAAACAGGTCCTGGAGGTGGAACAATATTTGACCCAGAAGATACTATAAAGGCTATACTTATATCAGGAGGTACTAATGAGGATATAGGTTATAGAGAAAATCCAGGTCCTGGAGGTGATAATGTATGTAACTTACCTGCTGATAAAACTGTTTATTATGAAGGTCAATTAACTTCAGGAACTATATTGTATGAAAACAGAAGTAGTAATGATAGTTTATCAAGTCCATTTGGAGGAACTGGCAATTGGTACAAACTTGTTATACCTAATGTAGATGGAGATTTAATTAGTCACTATGCTACTATTGATAATGAACCTCCTGGATATGTTTCAAATATTACTGAATGTGGATTAAATCCAGGAGATGCAGATTTAAATACTGGAGCGGGGACTGGAACTCCAAGTGTTATAATAGAAATGGCAACTGAAGATGGTAATGACCAAGGAAGAGCTTACGCATCGCAAAGAGTATCATTACTTGCAATACCTACAAACATAAGCAATCCAACTTATCAATGGCAAAAAGGAACTACACAAGGAAGTCTTTCTGATATATCTGGTCAGACAGAACAAAGACTTCTTATTAATGGAGGTACTGGTGAAACACAAACCACAACAACAGACCCTAATGCTATTTATTATAATTGTAAGGTTAGTGGAACTGGAGTGACAGACTTAAAAGCTACAACAGATAAATCAATAATATGGGAAACAAGACCTTCATATTCAAATATAAGGTATGTATCAGGTGGTAGTTCTGCAAATATTAATGCCTGTACGAGTGGAACATCAACTACTATATATACAAATAGAGCTGGTGCAACAGCATTTTGTAATGACAATCAGATTGTTATTTTTTATACTGATGCTGCTGCAACTACACCTGCTGGTCAAGGAACTTATAGTGATTCTACAACAGGAACAAATAACAACTTTAGATATATAGCAGGTGCTAATGGTATTGCTCAAGGGTGTATAAATGGAGGGTGTTCAGGACCACCAGCACAAAGTATTACAAATGTATCAAAAATTGTTGCAAAAAGATGTACTGGTCAAAATTCTGAAAACACAACATCATATTTTCAATTAAATAATTTTGAATACTCTCAAAATTCTGTTATAAGAATTAAAGATGTAGGTCAGCAAGGAGGAGAGGGATGTTACACAATAGAATCAATATATGATGATAATTTTACTCTACCAACTCCATATTTTGTGTTAGAATCTACAGATATATTAAACAGCGGTCAAACATATGGAAGCTGTGCTGATTGTGTCGGTAATGTTGTTGTTGAAGAAGAAATTATAATAGACACAGAAAAATATTATGGAGCCTATAGATTATGTGGTAGTACAGGAGATGCACTGTTATATGTCGTATCAGACTCATCCTTACCTAATGTTTTAAGACCAGGAACAGATACTACAAAGTGTAGGCATATTGTTTATGAGTTGCACGGTTCAGAGGGTCAAATAGCAGCTTATAACCCAGATGCCCTTTTATTATCTGGTTTAAACTGGGAAGAGTTTAATAATTGTGAAACTTGTATTGACGATGGAAATGAGCCAGTATCCACTGGACTTCAATCATTTCACACATACGAAAAATGTACTGATGATTCAATTACAGTTGTTTTTGGTCATCCTGATTCTATATCAGCTTCAGATTTTGTTAGTACATTTCCTACTGTAGCTTATAATGGCGAATGTTGGACACAATCAGCAACTACAACTACAACTACAACTGTAAACATACAAGATTTAGCTGTATATAGAGATTGTAATACTTGTGATGTAGCATTAAATCCACCAGCTCCTGAAGAAGAACCAACTCCTGTAGATGTTAAAACAATTAGAATTTCATCAAATACAAGAACAACTGAAACAGATGCTTGTATAGAATTAAATACTTTTAATCGATTGGTTTTTTATACAGGTAACTTTGAAGACGGAACATATATATATGAAGACGATACTCTTTCAACTTTATATACAACAACAAGCTCAAACAATTTTCACAAAACAGAGACAGGTATTGTTTTTAGTATTGGAAGAGCTGGTAGTTATGGTGACCCATCACCAGAAGGTCAAATATATAATGTAATTCTTTGTTCAAGTGAAGAGACACCTATATATAGAGATTTTCTGTAATACTAATATTTTTTATTTAGTTATATAATAAATAAGAAAAAATGCCAATACTAACAAGCTCTACTTTGAACCTATATTGTTGGACTGGTAGATTTAACCAGAAACCTACTCAACCACAATATACTATAACTAAAAGAAACCCTGATTCTAACAATGTAATAAGGTTTGAAATAGGTGAACTTGTGGAAGATTACATTGATGTTGTTTTTAATAATAATTATTCAGAAGGCAATATAAAATCAACTTGTTGGTGGTCATACACAAAAACAAACGAATATAGTGATATAGAAGCAAGTGTTCCAGGAACAGGTTATGGTATAGCTACAAAAGGATATACATATTTTGAAGACGGTATAAACTCAACATTAACAACATCTAAATTATTTTCAAATAATAAGTTGTATATACCTGAAAATACTGAATACGCAATACCTGTTTATATTGGTCCTGGAGGTGTTAGTAATGTTATATTTTATACTAAAGATAGTTCAGGAAATGAAACGGAAGCAGATAGTGAATCAACAGGAGGTCCAATAACACAAGCACCATCATCACAAGACTCTAATAAATATATTAAATACATTGCATCAAGCATACAGGCAAGTAAAATAGAGATTATATCACAAAACACTTCTTCGCCTACATATAACAACCTAACACAAAACGCAACAGAAACTATATATCCCATATTTACTTGTGAACCTAAATACACACAATACAAAGTATCGTTTATAAACAAGTTTGGTGCTATACAAGATTTGTATTTTAACAAGAAAAGAACTGACCAATTAAACGTAAAGAGAGATAGTTTTGTTACAAGTACAATAACTTCATCATCAACAGGAGTTTCTTTTAATCAATACAACCCTTCCAATATTGTGCAAGATTTAAGCACAAAGAAATCACTTACATTAAACACAGGATTTATTAATGAAGAATTTAATGAAGTAATGAGACAATTATTTCAATCTGAAGATATATGGATTAGAGACGAAAATAAAACACTTCCTGTAAACATTAAAGATAGTGACTTTACATACAAAACACACCTAAACGATAAACTGGTAAATTATACTGTTAAATTTGAATTTGCATTTGATGGAATCAACAATATTAGATAATGAATCAAAAGATACAGCTTTATATAGAAAATGAACAGGTTGATGTTTTTCAAGATGGCTCAATAAACATAGTAAGTTCTATAAAGGATTTTCGTAGTCCTGATAAAATATTTACTGAATTTAGCAGAAATTTTTCTCTTCCTGCATCTTCAAGAAACAATAAAGTATTTAAACATTTTTACGATTACGATATAGTTGAAGGAGGGTTTGATGCAAGGTCTGCAAAAGAAGCAAAAATAGAAATTAATGATAGACCTTTCAGAGAAGGTTACATAACACTTGATAGTGTAGATATTAAATTCAATAAACCAAGTGCATATAAAGTTACTTTTTATGGAAATTTAAGAACATTAAAAGAGTTGTTTAATAACTTAAAACTAACTAAACTATCTTCATTAGATAACTTTGAGATTATAAATAAAGCACACGATGCTTCAAGCACTAAAACTTTTTATGATTACCTAACAAGTAGCAAAGACTTTTTAGACCCTGTTGCAATAGAAATAGGAACTGCTGATGGAGTAAAAAAAACATTTCAATTATTAGACTACAATCCATATCCAAGAAGCACATCAGAATTTAAGGTATATCTTTCAAATGTTTTACAAAATTCAAGTGATTATACATATAATAGTGTTTCAGGTACAATTACATTTACATCAGCTCCTTCTTCTGGTACATTAACAACAAAAATATTTTATAAACAGCCTGTTGTTGTTCCTTTAATATCGACAACAGAAAGACTTTATTATAGCAGTAATACTAGTTTTTATGGTGAAATTGCAGATGGTAATTTATATTATGATGGAAATTCATATCCAAAACCAAACGGACTTAAATATGAATATTTAAAACCAGCTATAAGAGTACACGAAATTATAAGAGCTATTGAAAAAGAAATTAACAATGATTCTTCTGGAGCTGTCAATATAGAGTTTTCTAATGACTTTTTTAATACTGCAAATTTAGATTATTACAATCTATATATGTGGTTAAATACCGATGTGGAAGAAAGTAGTTTATTTAGTTCAGTACCAAAAAGAACAAAAGTAAATACTTTTGCTGTGGGAAGCTATTATCCGTATAGAAACACTTACAATACATCTACATCTGTATATGATATTACGGTGACTAATTCTTCTGGTTCAACCTCTGGTTCAGTTGGTGATAAAATAATAGTACAAGGTATCAATAGTGATTTTGTAGATGATGTTGAATGTACTTTTAATACTTCAACAACAAATACTTCATCTTCATATTCAGTTGACGTACTAAAAGACGGAGTTCTATTTACTAAATTTGGTAGTGGAAATGGAAATAGAAATTTAGATTTTAGTGTAGAACAAGACGGTGAATACGAATTTGTTATTATTACAGATGATAGTGTTGCTATAGATTTTGATGGAGGTTTTTCAGTTGAATTTATGACAAGACCAGATTCAGACAGCTATGAAATAACAGATGTTATTATTGGTGGTGGAGAAATGAATGGAATAATAGTAGCTGGTACTGGTAAATTTTCTATTACAAAAAATATGCCTGATATGACTATTATAGAATTTTTATCAGGTTTATTTAAGATGTTTAATCTTGTTTGTTATGTAGAAGGAGATTTAAACACAGGTTATACAAACAGTCAATTTAATACAAAAAAAATTAGAGTAATGACTTTTGATGCTTATTATTCTTCTTCAAATGCAGAACTTGATATAACTGACAAAATAGACACTTCTGCTTCATCAGTTAAAAGAGTTTTACCATACAGTCAAATAGAGTTTAAATATGAAGATACTGAATCTATTCTTGCAAATCAACATAAAACTGAAGATGGTTTAGAGTGGGGAGGAGAAAGATGGAACGCACCAGAATCAAGAGCAGAAAAGAAATATGAAATAAAGGTTCCTTTTGGTCATATGAAGTTTGAAAGATTAAAAGAAACAGGACAAACTGAAACAGATATTCAGGTTGGATATAGTATAAAAAAGGGAAGTAGTGATAAAAATGTTGGTTCTACAACATCTTCTTTTCACGAACAAAAATACAATCCACATATTGGTAAACCTGTTTTATTTTATCCACATTTAATTACAAGTGGAACATCAATACCATATACAGCAAGAGATACATCAGGAGCTACTGTAAGTCAATCTGTAACTCCTCTAACAAGTTATTTTATACCATTAAATTCAGTAGATATATTCACTTCTCAATCTAATCATTTTGGTCTTGAAACAGATGAGTATAGAGTTTATGAATCAGGAGAAACAAGTAACATAAACAATTTATTTAATTTATATTACAAAAACTACATAACTCACCTATTTGACATAAAATCAAGAACAGTAAACTTAAAAGCTAATTTAACAAATGCTTTTTTATCTAAATTTTCTTTAGCTGACAAAATCAGAGTGTCAGGAAAGACGTATAGCATTAATAAAATTGATGTTAATTTATTGAATGGTAAATCTAATTTAGAATTACAAAGATATTATTCCATTAAATCTTTCTCTTGTTTATCAGGAGAATTTAATGTTACTGTTGAAACAACATCAGCAGGTAACATATATTATTTTGACAACAAATATGGTACTTATCAAATGGGACAAGGAACATATGTACTTCAGAATATTCCTATACAACATCCTATAGCTTTCCATAATTTTGGTAAAGAGGATAGAATAAATTACACAGGTACTAATTCTGGTGGAACAAAAGCAGGACTTGATGGAAATACATATACATATTATTACGGAACTGTAACTGTAACTGTTAGCAGTGACTTTGGAACTGTTAGTTATGAATGTTACAATCACGGATATATGGGAGGTGAAGATAATTTAATTTATAATGCAGATTGTGTCGCTGAATCATCTCCAATAGCACCTCCTGTAACAGGAACATTAACAGTAGACGCAACAGATGTATATGTAGATAGTGGATTAATAACAGCAGACCAAACAGACGAATAATGATAAAAGTATTAATAGAAGCATTAAAGACAGATAACTTTTACGGAGTTAGTTATAATATAGATGTAGCAAAGGGAAGATATAAGTCTCCTACTACATTAAAGGAAATGAAAGAAAGCATTAAACGCAATAGATATGGCTACAACGCAGGAAAATAGAATAATATTCTCTATAGAGTTTACAGAGAAAGGTGCTATTCGTAAAATAGATGGTGTTACAACTTCTGTTAAAAAGTTTGATTCAGAGCTTAAAAAAGCAACTTTAGCCAACAAACAATTTAATCAAACATTAAGTGGTAGAGAAAGTATGACTACCAATGCTGGTTTAGCTGGAGCTACACTTACAGAACTTGGTCGTACTATATCAGATTTACCCTATGGTATTAGAGGTGTAGCAAACAACTTGTCTCAATTATCTACATTATTTACTACTATGGTTGCAAAAGTAGATGATAATGTAAAAGGATTTGCTAGAGTCGGTAGAGCTTTTAAAATGCTAAAAGCTCAAATGATGGGACCCTTAGGAATAGTTTTATTATTTCAAGCAGCTATTTCTGCACTAGATTTTTTTGCTGGTAGTACAAGAAGTGCTACAAAAGAAGTTGATGCGTTAACAAAAGCACTAGCTAAACAAAAAGGTTTAAATCAAGCTATAAGTATTTATATTGGTATTTTAGAGAATGCTTCTTCTACAGAAGAACAAAGAATAATAGCATTAGCAAAATTACAAAAAGAAGGATATGACCCAGCTATAGGAAGTTTAGAAGAGTTTACAAAAGCTTTAGAGCAAAAACAGAAAATGGATTTGCTTGATGTAAAAAACGCTGAGAAAGTTGTTGATGCAGAAACATTAATTGCAGAGTCAAAAGAAAAAATTGCTAATGCACAAGAAAAAATAAACACTTCTTTTGATATTAGTCAATCTTATTTAAGTGGAACTTTAGCAGAAGAACAGAGACAAAGTCAACTAGCACTAATTGATTTAGAACAAAAAAAGATTGAAGCTGTAAAAAATGATTTAAAATCATTTATAAAAGAAGTAGGAGCTGACCCAGATATTGTTGGAAATCCCTTTTTAGCTAGTATTTTTGGATTAAAAGAAACCAAAGGTGATGCAGACAAGGAAAGTCCAGTTAGTAAAATTATAAAAAAATTAAATCAAGAGGTGCAAAAGATGGCTGCTGAAAATGCAGATGAACTTCTTGAGATTGAAAGAAAACTAGCTTTAGATGAGATTGCTTTAGCTGAAGGGTCAACAACTGAAAAAAATGAAGCAATAAGATTGATTGATGAAAAGTTCAGGTTATCTGTAAAAGAACTTAGAGAAGAAGATTTAGAAGAGTTTAAAGATTATGTATCAAAATCAGTTGAAGAATCAATAGATATTATAGACGACCTTTATAAAGAGTTTTTGTCAAAGAATAAAGAAGCTGCAAAAGATGCAAGAAAATTTATATCTGATTATATAAAAGGATTACAAAACGATTTAAGACAATTAAGAGAACAAGAATCTATATTCAATCAAGCTTTCTCTTCAACAGCAAATATATTAAATTCTTTAAATGATTTAAGACAAGAACATCACCAGGCACAGCTTGATAGATTAGCAAGAGAAAGGGATGTTGTTTTAGCTAATGATACATTAACACAAACAGAAAAAGAAAAAAGGCTTCAAAATATATCTCATCAAGAGATGATTGCACAAAAGAAAAAAATAAAACTGGAGAGGGATATGTTTACTATTGAGCAAACTTTAATGATTGCTAAAACATTAATGAATGCACAGTTTTTTGCACAACAACAATTAATGATGGCTCAAATTGCATATCAAAATGGTGTTGCATCAGCTCAACAGATAGCTTTAGCTGGAACAGTAGAGGCTGGTAAAGCAAGTATGTCTTTGGGTAGTTTTATGACTGCACTTGGTCCAGCAGGTATTATTGCTTTTGGTGCTTCAATAGGTGTTGCTTTAGCAAGTATTAAAAAAGCTAGAGATGCAGCAAAAAACCAAATAGCTAATTTAGTTCCTGGTGCATCAAGTGTTGGTGGAGGTTCTACTGCTAGTGTTCAAGCTCCAGCATTTAACGTAGTAGGTGCAACACAAGCAAGTCAATTAGCTCAAACTATTGCTGGTGCAGAAGATAAACCATTAAGAGCTTATGTTGTAGCATCTGATGTATCAACAGCTCAAGAACTTGAACGTAGTACGATAGAAGGTGCATCAATAGGATAATAAAACAAAATAGACCGAGTAGGGTTATTTAGATATGGAGAAAATAATAGAACTTATTATAGACGAAGAAAACGAGATTAGTGGTATTGAAGCTATCTCTGTCGTTGAAAACCCAGCAATAGAAGAAGACTTTATTGCATTAAAAGAACATAAAGATATTAAACTTGCAGAAGTAGATGCAGAACAAAGGATTCTTATGGGTCCTGCACTTATTCCTAACAAGAAGATATTTAGAAAAGGAGAAGAAGATGACTACTATATATACTTCTCTGAAGATACAGTTAGAAAAGCATCTGAATTATTCTTTATTAAAAGTAAACACCAAAACTCTACATTTGAACATTCATTTGAATTAAGTGATATGTCTGTAGTAGAATCTTGGTTAATAGAAGACCCTAAAAATGATAAAGCATCTGCTTATGGATTTGACCTACCAAAAGGAACTTGGATGGTTTCTATGAAAGTATTAAATGATGATGTGTGGAGAGCAGTAAAAGAAGGAGAAGTAAAAGGATTTTCTATAGAAGGATATTTTGCTGATGGACTTGAAAGACCAAAAGAAGCTATAGAAGAAAATGCTTGTTCAGATTGTTTAAGTGAATTAAATGCAGAGTTTGAATTAGCAGAAGTATTAGCAAGTTTAACAGAAGATGTAGAACTTGAATCTTATGGAGGATATCCACAATCTGCAAAAAACAATGCTAAAAGAGGTA
>WLWH01000699.1_pt1 | contig 26690 bp, 50 predicted proteins | sample 6712741 | NCBI WGS metagenome assembly WLWH01 (sample SAMN12718694, study PRJNA515312) | sponge metagenome | isolation source: marine sponge | host: Mycale hentscheli | place: New Zealand: South Island, Marlborough, Capsize Point | collected 2003-05-01
CTGCATCTTGTTCAGCATATTCTCCTACATATTGAGAAGGTATTTTAAACATTTCGCTTTTAGGATTAACACCCCATTGTGCTGCTGTTTCATTTAAAAGAAATTCGTTTTTACTTTCAGCTAAATACTCTTTTGATACTGCATTTAAAGAATAACTAAATTTGTTTTCATTAATTAATGGAGCAGCAATCATTGTATCAATGATACGACCATTCCATTTGACTCCTTCAGCTTCTAACCAACCAAAGTCATAGGTAGCGTTATGAGCTATCTTTTCTCCTTCGCCTGAAAGCATTTCATTTAGCCAGTCAAACACGACTCGTGGATCGTGATTAAATCCTGTCTCATGTCGAATAGGATAGTACCCCTTCCAACCGTCTACAGCTATAGCAACACCAATTATTTCTCCGTCATTAGTAGCCCAACCTGGGCCCTTCTCTATAATGTTTGGATCCTTAGTCTCTAAATCTATTGCAATTTTATCTGCGTCTTTGATATTTGGAAAATCCATAGGTGGAACCCACTCGGATTTCGGTTTAAACATCCCTATTTGTTTACTCATATTCTATATGCCTCCCGCGATTGTGGCGTTATTATAAATAAGTTTTCTTTAGCTCTAGAAAAAGCAACATAAAATAATCTATGTTCGCTAATCGGATTAATACGATATTCTTCGTATGCCATTTTTCCTATATCTAATGAAACAATAACATTGTCTGCTTCACCACCTTTTTGTTGATGAATAGTAGATAATGTTACTCTTGGTTCTAAGGCTAAGTCTTCACCTCTTGTTTCTAAGTTTTCTAAATACGCTTTTGTTTCTGTATTAATTGTTGTCATTACTTCTGTCCAAGGCGTTTCAAAGTCAACTGTTAATCCAAAATCATCTTTCAGATCTTTAAAAGATAATTTCTTATCAGGAAAAGCTTTTCTTTGTTCTGCGATAAGTTTTTTATTACCACGAACTACATATTCTTTTCCTAAACACTTGTATAAATTTTCGATCAGCCTTATAGGAACTTTATTGTTTTCATTTCTCATCAAATCTTTCCAAGTAAGAATAGCATTTCTTTCCTTACTTCCAATAGAATATCTGTATTTACTGTCTTTTAATTTAACTCTAAAAAATATATTTTTCTTCCTCATGACTTCCTCCATGTCATCACGAATAGTTCTTGTTCTACCCATTATCAACCATGTACCTTGATTCATATCTAAATGATACATGCCTCTAATAAACTCAACAGATCCATCTCTGTTAGCAGGAGACCATTTAATATCATCATAACCTATGATCTGTTCCTCAACACGATTAACAATTTCCCAAACTTTTCTTGGAACTCTTTTTGATTTATCCAAAACAATTATATTTTTAGCTTCATCTTTAACCTGTATTGCTTTTGATACGTCTGCATCTGCCCAAGTATAAATAGCCTGATTAGGGTCCATGGCGAGGTAACTTTTTTCTGAGTTTCTCCATATTTTTTCTGCCATTTTCCACTGTATCGTAGACATATCTTGAGACTCATCAAAGAAAACAACTTTAAAAGCCTTATAAAAGCTTCCATTAACATAGTTAGTAATTAAGTCAGTAAAATCTACTTTTGGTCCTTGGTCCTTAACTAAATACCCATTAGTTCCATTTGTAAATTTTTCATAACCAAAGTTTTTGTAGTCTCTTAATCCCTTATCTATGTACTCTAGTTTGTGCCAAATAATATCTTTTGCAAACATAGCCCAACAATCACGTAAAGGTATGTCTCTTCTTTTTGCTTTTTCTATAAGATCAACATATTTGTCGTCATAGTTGTTGAAAAATATGTCATCATCATTATTAACGTTAATATTAATCCTAAGTTCATTTGATATATTCCTCCAATCATTATTACTTAGTATGTGCTCTCTCGTAAGACCCATTTGCCTTAATGCGAAAGAGTGTAAGGTACTAAAATTTTCTAACTGATTTAATGGTACTTTAAATTTTTGAGAGGCTCTTTGTTTAGCCTCATCAACTGCTTTATTAGAAAAAGAAAAAAAAGCTATCTCATCTATGTTTATTTCATTAGATAAATATTCTTCTATTTTATCTAAAATAAAAGTTGTCTTACCTGTCCCTGGAGGACCAATAACAACAGTAGGAGTTTTCTTATCCAATAAACTCATGTGCGTAGCAAACCCTTTCTTTATGTTTTTCTCTTAATTCTTGACTATAACCACCAAAATTAGAAGTCTTTTTTCCTGTAGCTATTCTATTTAATTCCTTTTCATAATCGTCTTTTCTATTTTGTTTATTATGAGTTGTTGGTCTCCATTTTTCAGGATGAGCTTCTCGATATTCACCGAAACGAGGATGAGCTGTTTTAGAAAAGAAGCGATGACCGAGGACCGTGAATTGTTTTGCCACTGCCTCAGACAAACGAACGCCTAAGCCTAATCCTTGAAAATCAGGAAGTATCACTGTCCTGTGTTCCCTCCACGCTTTTTCTTTGATTGTTCCTGAGGGAAAAAAGATAACTGATGAAAATCCGACTGGGGTTCCGTTCCATGTGGCAACCCAACATCGTGTAGCTGTACTGATGTTTCCTGTGAGATAGTGATGCTCAGCGAAGTATGACCAAATTTTGTGGGAACAAGGAACGACTTCCAAAACAATCTTGGGTCGCCTAAGAGACCCCCGTGATACCACCTTACTAGAGTTTGTATCAAACACCCAGTCAGGTTGTAACCAGTCAATGATATCATAGTGACATGACGCAAAGACAACATTTTTAATATCTTTATTTCGAATAAATTTTTGCAAAGCATTAGAACAAGACTTAGCTACATTACGATCCACCACACTAGTGAATTCATCAATAACTGCATTATCTTTTACTCTCCTAGCTAAATCAGATCGAAATCTTTCTCCTGTACTTAAAACGTGATAAGGTCTCATCCAAGAAGGAATAGAATTAAATCCAACAGAAGATAATCTTTCTTGCGCTTCTTCTGGTGTATCAAAGTGAGAACAAACAGCTTTGTTTGAGTCCCACTGAATATTTTCTTCTTCTCCATATTCTTTTAATAAACTTGATTTACCACTTCCTGAAGCTCCAACAATTAAACCAATATTAAATCCTTCTTTTGGTTTTTGAAACTCTGGTAGAGTAAACTCTGTTTGACCATCAAATTGATAGTCAAACATTCTACTGATCTCATTAGTAATGTTATCAGTTTGTACTTGTGATCTTAGTTTTTTCAAAACGGTATTTCCTCCTCTATATTTTCTTTTTTCATATCAGGAACATCTAACTCTACATCTTCTATGTTTAATTGCTTTATTTTCCATAGTCTCATTCTTGTGTTCTTAACACTCCTGATAGTGTCGTCAGCATTATATTCTTCTTTTAGTCTCATTGTTACCCAAGGTCTTGACTCTTTAAAATCATTTCTTTTTAAATGATCCATTAAGTCTTTGAGAGCAAAATAAGTAAATCCTTCTTCAGTATAAGATTTACCTAAAAATATATCTGCTATTGTTAGAGCCTCGCCTTGATGTAAACAAAACTCTTCTAACAATTCTTTAAATTCACCCTTCTTTGTAACTTCCTCAGGTGGATGATCAATGGAAATAGATTCAAACAAATCACTATATGTTTGATTCCATTCTGCTGAACTCATGTTCATAATACCTTTATTAAGTTGCTCTAAACAGGCTTGAATAATTTTTTTATGAGTCATCAAATCCTCTGTGTTAGCTATCTCTATTCTTCTGTCGTCTACATTTAAAAAATATCTAGGTGGATCCGACTTATATACTTTTAAATCAGAATAAACTGGATGATCTCTATCACCCTCACTGCCAATACCGAACTTTCTTTTTTTACAAAGTCTCTTATTACATAAAGACTCAATAGGAGGTTGAGAACAACGATACATATATTTCGGTGCGCCATTGTTATCGCTTTGACTTACTTGTTTTATCACTATCAAAACTTCATCAGACTTTAATGGAGGCTCAATATAGTTTCTGTTGTATTCTTCGACTAATTCCTTGTAATTATCAGGATCAGCTTTACGATAATAAACGCCTACATTGAACAGAGCGTTATTACGTGATCCGTCAGAAACACCCTGTTCAGTTAGTATTTGTAGGCATGGAGGTCCGTCTTTAATAACCTCGTTCTTGAAATCGGTTTTAATCGACTTGAGAGCACCAACAACGAGACTATCGTAGTGAGAAAGAAATTCTTCTAAACTTAACGCGTTACCATTTTGATCTAATCCATATCGACTTCTTCCATGGTAAGGCAAATTAATCCAACTGCCTGTATCTCTTTTTTCTTCTCCCTCTCTTTGATACAGTTCAATTTGTTTTGGAAAGACTTCAGCTTTTGGATAGCCCAAAGCTGTTGCCATTTCACTTAGTTTAGTTTGTATATCTTTTGCTGTGACATACGTTTTTGTGAATAAATATAAATGTGCTCCACCACTTTTTGATAGACACATGATTAAAGGAAACTTTTTTTGTTTTACTATTTTTAGTAAAGCTTTGTGATCAAGAGGATAAACATCGATATCAATAACACCAAACTTACATTTGTCTTCGTCATTAATAGGAACAATACCCATGGCAGGATATTCTCCTTTTAGGTGTTGTTCAAATTTTTCCAAGGTCGGTGGCTCGTGGACCGTGGTCATTTTAGCCTCTACCTTTAGTCCTTCTTGTGGCTCGTTCTTTTTATAAAAGACACCATGAGCCCTCTCAAGACCTGTAAAGACCTCTTTAAACTTCTTAATTAATTCTAATTCCATATTAACCTCTCAAATTAATAGCCTCTCCTTTAATTAAGTTGGGGCATGGTTCGAAAGGAGGCTCGAAAAAACCACACCCCAACCGATTAAGAGTGGGAATAGGAGGATAAGACCACTCTTAACTTTACGCGGGCTATTAATCAGAACGGTATGTCGTCACCATTCTGCGAGGAATCCCCTTGAGGGGAACTTTTAGCATCATCCTGTGTCGGAGTGATTTCAATATCACCACTATGAATTGATTTTTCGAATTGTGTCGCATCTTCAATTATTGTCTGAACACTCTTCAGCCCTAATTCATCAATCCATTTATTTTCAATGATGACCCAACCATGCCAAGAACCCTTTGAGTTCTTTTCTTTGACCGTGGATAATGTGTATGCACGAGCAAAGTCTTTTGGTTGATAAATTTCATCACCTTCAACACGTCTCTGATTGGACATTAATGAATTCCATGTCCTTGATTTTTTTAATTGTGTTGATTTCATTTTAATGATCGCTTTACTCCAAGAACCACCTTCTTCAAGTACGATCACATAATGTTCAGCAGTATTTTCTATGTAGGTATCTGATTTTCCTACGAAGCGTTCTTTGTTATCATCACCTCGAACAACTTTACCTTCCATTTGGAATTTTTGAAATTGCTCTGGAGTATATATGTTAACTGGAGCTCCTGATCCTTCTCCACGCTCTGCCCATTCTACAAATCTTCTGCGATAGTAGACTGGTAAAACGGTTATGGAGTCATAAACTCTGTTAGTAACAGTATTGAAAATCTGTCCTAACTTTGCGCCTTCGATATACTTACCGTCATCTTCTTCTAGCTGAGGAGCACCCTTACTTAAAATATTAAAATAAGGAATTTGATAGTCTTCAGCATCTCTCTTTGAGAGTGAGGGACCCGCCTTTAATAGACCACTTAGTGTCGCTACGTCTGTTCCCTTTTCTTGTTTCGCTACTTGCTTTTTTACTGTCTCTGTCATTTATTTACCTTTCTTGATATTGACTTTGTGTCCTACAAATACTCCAAAAGTATCCATAGGAAGTTCTTTTCCACCCTCAACCATTTCACGAATGAAACCTCTGAGAGTAGACGGTTCGACTTTAACATTTCTGTCAGTGTCTAACCCTTGGTTAGCTAAATCAGAAAAAAGATTTTTTGCTTTATCATCTTCAGCTCTACCAAATTTTACTATGACTTGATTTTTTATCAAGTCTTCATATCCATTGTCACGTAACCATTCAAAAGCTTCTTCTTGTTTTTCCTTTGAAATAGTTCCTGTATAAAACGGTTTTATTTCTACATTAGAACCGTCTTTCATTTTTATAGAAGTGACTCCACGCTCTTCAAACAACTGAACTAAACTTTCATTTGCTTTTCGAAGAACTTCTTTTTTTACTTTTATAAGAGCCTCTAAATCTTCTACTTCTTTTTCAGCTTTCAAATAATCTTGAGAGCTTTTAGATATAGGATCAACTTCCGTTACTTGAAAATCTTTTTCCTCACGTCTTAAATTAATAGCCATGTATTACTCCTTTTTATTCTAATTATAAATGTCAACTCGAATAGGAAAATAATCTTTTTCTATTCTATCGTATTTTAACATATTATATCTACCATTAGATATATTACTTACTACCGAGCAAGTCAACCCTATCAATGCTGGATCTCCAACTAAAAGTAAATAATCGTTGTCTTCAAAGTCTTTTAGAAGAGTTCTGAGTTTTCGAATAGTAGGTTGTGGAGACATTACGACCTGTTTATTTCCGTCAAACAAAATAATAACTTCTCCAAATCTTTCAGCTTGAGTGTAGTCTAACGATCTTAAAGTTCCGTCAGGATATTTTCTCATTACGTTTTGAACAATATATACTTTACTTTTTTGTGTCATTTTATTATATTCTCTTATATAGAATAAAATATTATATATGTTAGTAGAAAAATACAAGTTTAAAACAAAACCTATGGAACATCAATTGGTTGGTCTTGCTGGGATGATGAATTCTTTTGACAAAGACACGCCTGAGTATGCTTTGTTTATGGAAATGGGTTGTGGAAAAACAAAAGTTTTAATAGACGGTGTTTCTATATTATTTGATAACGGAAAAATAAATAATCTTTTAGTCATTTGTCCTAATGGAATTAAATATAATTGGAAAGAAGAATTAGCAAAACATTTAGCTGATCATATTGAATACGATGTTCATGTTTGGGAAGGCGCGAAAACAAAAAAAGAACAAACTGAAATTAAATCAAAATTATTTGCTACCGATAATAAATTAAAAGTCTTAATTATGAATATAGATTCTATCATTACAAAGAATGGAAGTTCTATCGCTGAAAAATTTACTTACACTGACAAAACTTTAATGTGTGTTGATGAGTCTACTATCATTAAAAACGGTTCAGCTAAAAGAACAAAGAGATGTATTAAAATTGGAACATATGCGAAGTATAGAGTTATCTTAACAGGATCTCCGATTACTAAATCTCCTGAAGATTTATATTCTCAGTGTGCTTTTTTAAACGAGGATCTTTTAGGTTTTAGTTCTATTTATACTTTTAAAGCTAGGTATTGCGATCAAATGAAAATGAGTTTTGGTGGAAGAAGTTTTAATAAAGTAACTGGATATAAACGCTTAGATGAACTGACAGAGAAAATTAGAAATTTTTCTTATCGAGTCACGAAAGACGAAGCGTTAGATTTGCCTGATAAAATTTATTTAAAGAGACGTGTACCGATGACCGATAATCAATTGAAAGCTTATGTGATGATGAAAAAATTAGCCTTAGCTGAAATAGAGGGAGAGCAATTAACAACAGCTACGTTGATCGCTCAATTGAAAAGACTTCATCAAATAGCCTGTGGTTATATGACAACAGACGAAGGAAACTTAATTGACTTTTCAGAAAATAGAGTCAAAGAGTTGATTGATACAGTTGAAGAGAGTGGTGGAAAAATAATTATTTGGTGTTCTTATAGACATAACATTAAAACTGTTATTAACGCTCTTGATAAAAAATATGGAAAAGGATCAGCAGAAGGTTTTTATGGTGAAACGCCTTCAACAGAAAGACCTAAAATTTTGAACAAGTTTAAGGACCCTGATCATCACATGAGATTTTTGGTTGGACACCCACGAACAGGTGGTTATGGACTAACTTTAAATATAGCCAATACTATGATATTTTATTCTAACGACTATGATCTTGAAATACGAGAACAGGCTGAAGCTAGAAACCATAGGATTGGTACAGAGAAGAAAGTAACATATGTTGATCTTATCTGTGAGGGAACGGTAGACGAAAATATTATTAAAAGTCTTCGTTCTAAAATTAATATTGCCTCTGAAATAATGGGTGAAGAATTTAAGGAGTGGTTAATATGATAAGAGACATAATTTTACCTGACGGTAAAACGATAAGTCATAAAAAACTAAAAGAAGCATGTGAATGCTTTAATGAATTAATTAAGATGCAAGAAAATTTAGATAAATATGAAAAATGGTCAATGGCGAATGCTGTTCACGAAACTGCACTTGTTTTAGCTGAAGAAATAATAAACGAAATAAAATGAAGTATAAGCCTGTCTATGAGTACACAGATAAAAGAGTATCTGTTCGATATGAATTGGAACAAAAACAAAGAAAAATAAATAGATTAAAGGCTGATAAAATTTTGACTAAAAATTATTTTACAAATTCAAAGGAGAATAAAAATGAAATATCATGAAATTCCTGGGTGGTTTAATGGCCATGAAGAATATGACAAAGCTGTTGATTATTGCCCTACTAATGGAAAAATTTTAGAGATTGGTTGTTTTTACGGAAGATCAACTAATTATATGTGCACAAATATTGTAAACACATGGAGAACTGACCTCAAAGTATACGCTTTAGACACGTTTAGAGGCTCCTCAGAGCATAGTTTTATTCGTTCTGCTATAGGTAAGGACGGAACATTTAAAGAATACACAGAGGCTAATTTAAAACAGTTTATTGACTCAGGTATATTGGAGCTCATCGAAAGTCGTTCTGATAATCCAGAAGTTATTAATGGATTTGAAGACAAATATTTTGATGTAATCATTATAGACGGAGCACATGAATATGACGCTGTTTTAGAGGATATTGAGAATTGGTGGCCTAAACTTAAAAAAGACGGAATTATGCTTTTTGATGATATGTATATGAAATCAGTTTCTGAAGCAGTGAGTAAAGGTCTAAAAGATAGAGTTCCGACTTATTCTGTCATGCAAGGACGAGAAGCCTATGGCATCGCCTATAATAGTGAAGATCAATCAAAAGCTAAAAAATACCATAAAGTAGTCCCTGAAGATCATTTTAAATAATTGAAGTATTTCTCGTTTAGAAATAATATTCTAAATATGAAAAAATCTTTAGAGGATAAAGTTGAAATAGAGTGGATAGACGCGTATGAAATGGAAAGTGGTTGGCATGATTTAGAAGACGCTGAAAAAATCACACCTCCCACGGTCTTTAGCATGGGTTACATGGTTAAGGACACAAAAGAATATATAATCATCTGTGCTGACAAGGGTCGCAAAGGCGACTCTGATTGTGGTCGTATTCAAGTTATTCCGAAGCCTTGGATTAAAAAAATAGATTTACTGTGAAAGAGTTTTTAAATAAAAAACATATATCAGGAACAGTCTCCGAATACTCAGCAATTAATAAACTTTTACAGTTAGGATTTTTAGTTTTTAAAAACGTAGCTCAACATGGTTTAATTGACATTATAGCTATTTCTCCTGAGAATGAAACTTTTCGCATTGATGTAAAAACAATTTCTAGAAGAACTAAAAAAACAAACTATAGAGAAGAGGGGGACCGAATTTATAGAACTCCCTCAAGTGATCAAAAAAAATATGATGTTGTGTTGATGATCGTGGACCGTGATGAATTTAAAATTCACCCAACTCGTTCTAAATTATCAAAGTGGTTAAAACTTTAAAAGATAGTCTTCTAAAACACCTGAACTAACACAAGTTAATTTCATTTCTACGTCTTCGACTTTTGATAGCTCTTCCAAAACAAGATTATAATGTTGTTGACAACTTTCTAAAGAAAGATGAATAACCTCAGAGCCCATTCTAACACAACTTGTTTCAGTGCTAGAGTAGACACAGGCCCAACCAATCAAGAAAAATTTAAGCATGGAACAATGCTATCATAAAAGTCAAATCATTTATTTGATAAAATTAAAAATAAATGTGTGGCTTTTTATACACCAAGTTTGATATGATGATCTTTCACGTTAAAAAAAAGGAGATTTAATGACTGAAGAACAAGAAAACAAGCTAGTTATAGCCTACTTACAGGACGTAATAGCTCAAATGACTGCATATAAGGAATATAAACCAGAAGACAGTCAAACAGAAGAGAGAGCAAGAACTATTTAAGTTCTTCTTCTCTCTAAAATTTCTTTTCCTCTTTCAACTACTTTTTTCCAAAAAGTAAAATCATAAAGCTTCTCTGAACCGTCCGTAAATTCAACTAATACCTTTTGAACAATATTTTCTTCTTCGTCAGGTACGTCAACGTATTCGACTTTATAGACAGTCTTCTGAAAGAAGTGTGGATTATCTTTTAATATCTCCAACATTCTTAAAAAATATCATAATTTATCCATAAATTATACTAAACTTTTTCTAATTTTTCGTAATATTCTTTGACAATTAAATGTAATTGAGTGGGTTTTGTTCGCATTGTATCTTTACAAATTCTTTCTAATAGCTTTTGTGTATCTTTAGAAATTATTTGAGACACCCATTTTTGATCTTCTTTTTTTATTGTTTTAGTCATGTTAATTCTTCCTTTCATAAAATGAATTATTTATTTATATAATATTTAAGCTTAATTTAAAATGATTTAATGAGGGGGTGTTTCCCCCTCATTATGAATTAGATGACATCAAGTAACTTATTGATGTTAGTTAATTCGTTTCGAAGTTTCTCTATTTCATATTCAAACTTCTTGTTTATTATATCAATTTTAGATTGATTTCGTACTTTGATATATTTTTCTAACAATGATAAAATCTCACGCTTTCTTTTTGAGTGACGACTTATCGCTGATTTTTCTGTACTCTCACAGGGCATATTCTAACTCCAATCTTCTTGTATATTTAGCCACTTTAAAAAGAAATTTAGAATTGTTGTCGGATCTAGCCCTATTAACTGCCCAACAAACACATTTTAAATTTTCTTTTGTATGTGGTTTTGTGTTATCAATACGATCAAAAGAAATTACATTCGGTCCTGAAATAGTAGTAAGTGATATTGTTTTTATGGCTTCACAAATGTGTTGTTTTTTTCTTTTATTGTATGTTCGATTATAGATTTCTAATAAATCCTCTCTTGTTAGTTTTAGTTTGTGTTTAAATTTATTTAAATCTTTTTTTCTCATACTCCTTAATCTAGTCCCTAACAAGTTCCAAAGAGTTTCTTTCCATTCTTTTGATTTCTTTCGAAAACTATCTGCGTCTTGTTTACATCGAATACATTGACGATTGCTCGTGGCTCGTTGAGCAATATGTCCCCACTTACAAGGTGATCCATTGTAATATCTTGTAAGCTTTTGTTTTTTAGCTTCAGTCCAACTTATTATTCTTACAGTCATATGCTTTCCTTTCTTTTATTTCTTGTTCCATTATTAATTTTAATTTTACATCTAAATCACAATGTGCTGAATTTTTAATAATGTTCTTTATTTTATTGAGTCGAGCCAATAGTTCTTCATTAGAATATTGGCTCAACGGATAATCAACAAAGCCTCTAATATAAATAGACATCGCTAACTTTGTTTTTTGCTATGCGAACGATCTCTTTTATTCTTGCGTTTTTGAGTTCTTTCACATCATTGACGTATTTAGGGTCGACACGAGGAATTTTTGTTTTAAACAAATAATTTCCGTGATCGTAAACGTAAACCTCTTGTTTGTTTACTTGTACTAGATGAAAATCAAACGGTCCTTCGATATGACCGTGATTGATTGTATTGTTGAACGCGTATTCGTGTTTCATAGTTATTATTCCTTTCTTGTTTTCTTTCTTGATCTTGTGGTACCCACCACGGTACTCTTAGCCAACCGTCTCTATGAAGAAGTATATCGATTATATGGTCAAACTTATATTTCATTCTTTCTCCTTTTCTAGCGCTAACTTTTGCACCTCGTCTAACCTACGTTCTTTTTCTTCTAAAGGTAAACTATCCCAATCGTCAGGAAAACTTATTCCATTGACTGTTTCAAAAAATCTTTTTTGATGTTTTACCTTACCTTCTTTATCGTCTCCAGACATAATACCAAACAAAGCTGATACCATGCCCACTGTTTTTAATTGATCGTTCATTTAGTCTCCTTCCATTTATCTATTATTTGTTCTCCTGTTGAGTCATCAATATAATAAACAACTCCCTTTATTGTGATATAAACACAATCTTTTGATCTTACGTCTATTTTCATTCTTTCTCCTTTTCTAATTGTGACTCCAGAAACTTTTTGATTTCTAAAGTTCTCGTGCTTTTATTGAAAATTCTGTCCATAAAATTATCGTCAGGACTTAGAAAATTTTCAACTTGTTGTTTACTCCAAGATTTTGGACTCGATAAATAATCGAAAAGCTTGTCCTTATCTTTCTTATAAACGTTACGATGTTCTCCACTATATAAAGCGATTGCCTCGTAACTTCTTTCTTTGTGCTTTACAAAGATTAACGTGTCAGCTATGGGAAGACCTTTAGGGTCTCCCAAATAGCCTTGATGTATGGTCCACGTCATTGTTGCTCCCTTCTTGGATTTACTCTTGGTAAATTATCCAATTGCTCATTAACAGATTTTCTTTTCTCTGCTCTGATCTCAACCCCTTCAATAATCCATTTTTGAATTTCTTCAATTATATTTTCAGAATTATTTTTTTGTAGATATTCGATCTTTTTTTGTAGCCATTTGACTGTATCGTCTTGAGCTTTCAACTTAACTAAAATATTTTTTAAATTGTGACGCTCAATAGCTAAGTCTGTTTTACTTTTCTTAAACCACACTATCGTCATTTATTCTCCTTTCTGATTTAGTTTTCTTTCTGATAAGTACCGTTCATAAAAACGTCTATCCATTCCGTCTATCTTCACTCTTAGCGTTTCTTTACCCAAATACTTTGAGTGAGTGAAATCTAAAAGTAAATAGCCTTGTTGCTCTCGTAGTCTTTGGAGCGTGACTCGTGGATCGTTGGTCTTGTATTTAAGATTGCGACCTACAATCATTCTTCTTTTTTCTTGTACGCCTGATGTCATTTTACCTCCTTATCTAGTATTATAATATTATAACCTAAAAGTCCAATCCAATTTAATTCATCTTCATTTAGGGTTAGTTTTCTTGTTAATAAAGCAAAAGTTTCAGCCCTAGCACAGTAAGGGTGAAATCTTTTTGAGTCGACTGAATTGCGTTTAACAAGTAGGTCTTGTTTTTCTTTAGTCATTTGCTCTCCTTTTCTATAGCAGTTCTTAGTTTTTCAAACTCTTCTAATATTTCATTTTCTATTAAAATTAGTTCATCTAATTCATTAAGTGTTACTACTTTATCTATTTGAAAGTTTTGATTTCTTATAGCTGATCTTACTTTTATCCTTTGATCCCATAATCTTGCTTTTAATATCTGTAATTTTTCTTTAGTCATTTGCTCTCCTTTTCTTCTAGTTTATTTTTAAAAACAAATAATTGTTTTTTGAGTGTCGGTGTAATTTTGATACCGTCAACATCATAAGTTTTATTATCAAGCGTAATGTGATTGATCAAAAAAGGAATAAACTCGTCTCCGAATTCATATCTTTTTTTATTATCATTCCAATATTCCCAAATTTCTTGAGAAGTATAACCACACCATTGATCAAAAGATTTGAGAAGATACTCAATCTCTTCAAATAGCTTGTCTTCATCGTATGCTTTATCAAAAAGATAATTCCATACGAGTTCATGTATGTCTTGTTTAGTCATTTGCTCTCCTTTTATTTTAATGAAAAGTAGCCCCTAAGGGCTACCATGGGTCTAGAACTATAATTAGCATTATAGCCTCCTTTGTTTGAAACGTAGAAGAAACTGAAGGCAATCGTGGGATTAGTTTTCTCACCCACAACTTTCGGTTGGTCAGATGAACTGTTTCTCCATCTACTCGAACCACCCTTGAGTACCTCAGCCATTTGGCCATACTTCATCTCAAGTGTACCTTATGCCTCTGACTTAAAGACATTGTTCAGTCAGATCGCCTCTAAATAGATTGCAATCTATTTAGTCTCAGTTTCTTCTATATTTCTTACTTACTATATCGAGACATCGTAAAAAAATTCAAGTTTTTTTTTCAATCTCTTATAATATTTATTGTTAGTTTTATTTTTTTTTCAACCAACTATTTTAAAAAGTTTTGGTCAGTGGGACTTGTGAAGATTGATAACGAAAGCCAAGGTGATGATCCTTGTAACTTAGGAAATCCTTTTGGTTCACTTTAGACAGTCCCACGTGCCTTGCTAGTTAAGTTTGCTTTTTTTTAAGTGATTGCGATAAACTTAGAGGCTACCTCTGAAACCAATCCACTACAATGAAAGGGACCATAGACACGTCTATTGATTGAGGGATCAAATTCAATCTCAATCGTGCTTAGTTTATACATTGTCCAAGACCCCAAATCGGAGTCTTAGAAAATGTATATTAGAACGAAGGGTCCCAATACTCGGACCGATGTCCTAGGGTGATACGATTACCGTCTTTTGAAAAACGGTTCGTCTTAGAGTTAAATTCTCTAGGTTCGAGAATAAACCCTCTTTCACCCTCTGAGGTTTCGATGTCGATAACCTCAGCGTAATGTTTACGCCCCTCAGGGTTAGGCGTAAATTCATAGGTCTGACTTTCTGAAAAGCCATTACTATCGGTACGCTTAGCGTGGTCCACTTGAACCACAATAAAGCGTCTACCGTTTTTTTTAGTGATAACGTCAACTAACGTACCACCATGGCGATCGGACCAATAATAGATCGTTGCACCATTGCCAATAGTTAAAGCGTCAAGCTTAAACCATGAGCGAGAACGCGACCAATTAGTCACGCTTCCAAAATGTGTACCTAATTTATTAGGTAACAACTTTTGGTTTTTGTCGATAATTCTAATTTCCATTAGAAACTCCTTTCTTCCTTATATGCTCTGTTTAGTTTTAATTCGTATTCGTGATCTTGTGCAGTTTCCCACAAATCACAAAAACGCTCTAAAAAGTTTTTTTGATCTGTCGTCAAGGACTCATCAAATAATAAAACATCATCTGCTGAACCCTTATCAACGTTTTTATTTTCGTCTTGATCTAACCAACGGTTATAAATGTCGGTTAGCTTGGTTATATGATCTGCCATTGTTACCCCCTATGTTTGAGTTACTCGTCAGTAGGCTCTTTCAACTCGTGAGCCTAGACACGGACCATTTATCGTGGACCGTGTTTCGTGGTTAGTTCTCCATAATTTTATTAAGATACTTTTCTAGCTTTTTAATTTTTTTATCGTTGGTTTTCCAAATATCTAAGTTTTCTTTTTTAGATAAATAATATTGACAAAATTGAAACGCACTATATTGACGTTTTTTTAAATCAATAATTTTATCAAGAACGTGTTTTCTGTTCATCTTATTATCCTCCGATTAATATTAAGTAAGCGATATAAAACGCTTTAAAAACAAATAGACCGATAATAAATCGGTCTACTATAATTTCTGATTTTGGTTTTCTATACATTAAAGCACCTGTCTCGCTTCGTTGTATATTTTTACAAACTCATCGTGTGGAATTCTTGATTTTTTGTCTCCACCGTCAATTTGTGTTAAGTGTTTGCCTGTCGTTCTGGACCAAACGTTTTCGCTCACGAAAAGCTTTCCGTATCTCTCAAATGCAACTGGAGTCGCATAGGAATAGTAAGTATTAAATCCGAATGAGGACTCTTTTCTTAAGCTTTTAGTCGTATTTAAATAAAATGTAGTCATTTTTTGCTCTCTTTCTGTTTGTTGTTACTGAATAAATAAATATTCATGATTACCCAATAACGAGTAATCAAAAGTATTTATATTTTTTGTGCTTCTTTGATTAAGACTCTTGGTCCCTCTTTAAAGTATTTATAAGTAAAACCTTTTTCATGAGTTTCTAAATAGTCTTTATCAATATCAAGTTCTTTTAAAACATCGTGTAAATTATAAGTATCTTTAAGATCAAAAAAATCATTGTTATTTATTTGATCGTTCAACCATTCGGTAAAACTACCGTCTTGATGTAGGTCTTGACTCTTGAACAAATTAAAAACAGTTCTAAGAGTTATTTTAATATTTGGTAAGTTCATTTTTATCTCTCTTTCTGAATATTGATAAATATTCATGATTACCCAATAACGAGTAATCAAAAGTATTTATTTACTGAATACAAGTTCTAGTCTTTCGTTGTACTCTTCTTTCTCTTTTTTATATTCCTCACTATTTTCTAAGATATGAAGAACGTTTTTAATATTTTGTAGAAGTGAATTTTGTTTTTCTCTACCGATATAAAGGAAATCTTCCCTGTGTTTTTCAACTAAGTGTCGAAGAAAGTGAAGTTCATCACCGTTTAAATATAGTTCTGTTTCTGTTTTTGTCATTGTTTGCTCTCTTTCTGAATATTCGTAAATATTCATGATTACCCAATAACGAGTAATCAAAAATATTTATGCTGATTGTTCAGCTTGTTTTTTAGAAATAAGATAAAGTCTGTTGATAAGAATGTCTTTCCACTTACTGTGTAATTTATGTTGTAAGTCAAAAGCTTCTATTTCCCAAGGTCGTTGTCTGTAAGGAATACGTCTCTTTGGGCCTAGTTCCTTACCTTCCCAACGTGTGTGAAGTTCGTTATCAGATTTCCACCAACGTTGTTGATATTGCTTTGTAGCAATTTGTTTAACGTGCACTAATTCGTGCGCCAAAGTTTTGAAAATATCAGCAGTATGATCAATTATGATCTTGTGATTTTTTTCAGGGTTAGAACCTTTTGCGTTAGCTAAGTGAACACCTTGGCAATTATCTCCCCACTTTTTTTTGACTGTGGTCTTTCTTACGTGAATTTTGATCTTCAAAGTGTTTTGAAGTCTTTTAGATACTAACTCACTAAGAAACAAGTTTGTTGCTTCTGTAAGGTCGTCAACTAATTCTTGATCTCTCTCATTTCTTGGTAGAGATATTTCTAGTTTTTTCATTATTTGCTCTCTTTCTGAATAAATAAATATTCATGAATACTCAAAGCGAGTATTCAAAAGTATTTATCTTAATGCTCTTAAAGTTGCTTTTGTGTGGCTTTGATCTCTTTTTTGATCAAAAGGTGAATGATCAAAATTGTTATCATTAAAGCGTCTTACCCACCATGTAGCGATCTCTACTTCACCACCTACAAAGCGATAAGCTTCATAAGGATCGTCAGCAGTATATGAACCCCAACCTTTTTCATCGCTTATTTGTAAGTAACGATCAAAATCGTTGTCTTTGATCACGGTAAAAGGACCGTGAAAATTGGTTGGGTATGTTTCTAAAGTATATCTTTTGTCTTCCATTGTTTGCTCTCTTTCTGAATATATAAATATTCAAGATAACCCAAAACGAGTTATCTAAAATATTTAGTCTCTACCAAATCCTTTAGGTAGTTCTAAGCCCTCAATTTCTGAGACTGTGTTTTCTAGATCGTCAATTTCTTGACCGTCTACAATTGCTTCCAACTTTTCATATAAAGCTGAACTTTCTAAGTTTTCAGGAATATTATCTTTCCAATCTGAATACTCTTCTCTTAAAGATTGTAGTTCTGATAAACCGTCTAAAATTTGGTTTATTGATTGTTGCCACCGTTGTGGTCTTGATTTAATAGCCATTGTTTGCTCTCTTTCTGAATGCTTTATGCATTCATGATAAGGCCAACTTAGTGGCCCTATCAAAAATACATAATTTGAATTCTGTTTGACTGTTTCCTTATCGGTGTCACCGATTGAGCCCTATGCTCCGAAGACTTGCTCTCAGCGTCTCAAGATAAGGTTTGGAAGCTTAGCCTGATTGGTTCGAGTTATCTACGCACTGAGGGGCAAGTATGTAGCGCCCAACCTCAGCAACCCACCGAGTCCGAAGACCCAAGAAACTTAATTCTTTGAGTGTTTTAGCACCTTAGACCCGATGGCTAAAATATCGTCAGCATTCCCCAAAGTGGTAACTGGCTTATTGTCTTCTAGCGCGGTTTCTAAAGTATGGTTTGTTGTCATCTAAGTAAGACCTTACACTAATTTATGATAATACCTAATAAAAAAAGATAAATAATTGAGAAAAAATGAAAAAAAAGTCGAAGTTATCCACAGGCATTTTTTTGCGTTTTAAGAGCATTTTAAAAAGGTCCGTGTATGTTTTTATTAGATAATTTATCATATGCTCTAGGGCTCTTAAAATAGCTTTAAAGGGTAAATTCGTTATAGTGAATATTGTTCGATATATCGAATGTAGTGCTAAAGTGAACAAAGTATGAACGTTTCAGGGTTTGAGGGTCGTGAGGCGTGGATCGTGGGACGCGGACAGTACTAGAGGTTTTTTGAAAAAATAAAAAAAAAATAAAAAAATATTTTAAAACAAGTGTGATAGTGTCCGCTTATGTGTTTTAGCTTTAATTAGGTGGGTTTTACCTATCACACTACTCATTTTTAGAAGTGTGCATAGTGTCCGCTTGTTTATTGAAAAATAAGGCTTTTTTATACCCTCTAGGTAATTAGATACTTTTTCCAAATTGATTATTTAAAAAGAAGTTGTCAGAAAATCTCTAGTACCATAATTGTAAATCGTTAAATTTTCTCTATTGTGTAACGGTGTATTTTTAAATGAGTGCAGAAAAAAACTTATATAAAATGGTGAAAGATAAACTACCTGAATTTAATCCAATTAGGATTGAAACAACTACAATAAACGGTTTTCCTGATTTGATATTGTTCAATAAAAAGAAACGTGTTTTGTTTATCGAATGTAAGGTCTGTGAGCGTTCTAGATTGTTACAGAGCCTGAGGCCACATCAAAAAGCTTTTCACCATAAATACAAACAGATTATGAACGGACTATTTATCTTGCAACGCTCCCTCAAAGAGAGAGCGTTTTTTCTGTATAGGTCCACGGATATCGACTTTCTTGCAGAAAATGGCGACTTTCCACCACTTTGCACGGTTCAAGTGGGGCAACCATGGTCCACGATCAGCGAAATACTGCATGAATACCACTAGATATAGACACATCGATCCACGAGACGCGAAAAACGTTGATAAATATAGCGTTTTGGTGGCTGATAATATAGATTATGCAACAATAGGGCCTAGGTACTTAGGGCCAACGGTCCGAGGTTCGCGGAGATCGAGCACCGACCCCCAAAAATTTGGCCCCGGTCCACACGCGCGAGACCTAGTCCTGGCAACATACACACACTATGGGAGTGAAATATGCACATAGACTATAAAAACTTAGATGCGAACCAATTAAAGGCGATGGTATTGCTTAGAAAGCGTATTGAACAAGAACATGCACGTGGAAACTTCATGAGATTTGTCAAAGCAGTGTGGCCTGAGTTCGTTGAAGGCAATCATCACATCAAAATCGCGCAACAATTTCAAAAATTTCTGACAGGGAAGAACCAAAGGCTAATTGTCAACATGCCCCCACGTCATACAAAAAGTGAATTCGCCTCATTTTTATTCCCGGCATGGATGATGGGGCAAAATCCGAGACTCAAGATCATTCAAGCGACTCACACTGGTGAATTAGCGATAAGATTTGGTCGTAAAGTAAGAAACTTGATGAATACCAAAGAATACAAAGGAATATTTCCCAATGTTAACCTTAGAACTGATAACCAAGCGGCGGGAAGATGGGAAACTAACTTAGGAGGCGAGTATTACGCGGCAGGTGTGGGTGGTGCTATCACAGGTCGTGGTGCTGACCTACTAATTATTGATGATCCACATAGTGAACAAGATGCTTTGTCTGAAAATGCGATGGATAACGCCTATGAGTGGTACACATCTGGTCCTCGACAGCGTATGCAACCAGGGGGAAGCATTGTTATCGTGATGACTCGATGGTCTGACAAAGATCTGACTGGTCAATTGATCAAAAAGATGGGTGATATCAAAGCTGACAAATGGGACATCATAGAATTCCCGGCAATTTTAGATGACGATGACGAAGAAAAGCGTACACCTATTTGGCCTCAGTATTGGAAGCTTAATGAACTAGATAAAGTGAAAGCTTCTCTTGTTCCTACCAAGTGGAGCGCTCAGTGGCAACAAAATCCAACACACGATGGCACGAGTATCGTGAAACGCGAATGGTGGAACATTTGGGAGAAGGAAGACCCACCCCTTTGTTCTTATAAAATTCAAAGTTATGATACTGCATTTTCCAAAAAGGAGTCTGCTGACTATTCAGCTATTACAACTTGGGGTGTCTTTCATCCTGATGAAGGACCTGAAACACATTTGATCTTATTGAACGCAAGAAAAGGGCGTTGGGACTTTCCTGAGCTCAAACAAGTAGCAAAAGAAGAACTTCAACTCTATCAACCTGATAGTGTCATCATCGAAGCCAAGGCATCAGGGACACCCTTGATACAGGAGCTTCGGCGATTCGGAGTATACGCGACAGCTTTCTCTCCCAACAGAGGTCAAGATAAACACGTGCGATTAAATTCTGTTTCTCCTATTTTTGAAGCTGGTCACGTTTGGCGACCTGACACAGAATGGGCTGAAGATGTCCAAGAGGAGATAGCATCATTTCCTTATGGAGATCATGATGATTTAGTTGACGCAACAACACTAGCCTTGTTAAGATACAGACAAGGTAGCTTTGTCTCTTTGCATGATGATGAAGATGACATGGAACCAAGGAGTAAACGTAAATATGAGTACTACTAAAAAATTAATTAATCCTGAAGACAGGAGATTGAAACAGAAACTAACACCGAAACAGATGATTTTTGTTTATGAATACGTACACAAAGTTTTACTCGGAGAATGTTCCGCTGCCGAAGCGGCGCGCAGAGCTGGCTATTCTCAGAATAGAGCTAGACAAACAGCCACTGATCTATTAAACCCTAATCATAATCCTTTCGTAGTGGAGGCCATTCATGAGATGAAACAAGATCTTCATCAAATGTATGGAGTATCGACAGCGTCTCATTTGGCCTCTTTAAAACAGATCAGAGAAGAAGCGCGAGAACATAAACACTATTCGGCGGCCGTGGCTGCTGAAGTCAACAGAGGTAAGGTCGCTGGTTTTTACGATAACAAAGTTCAAACGGACACGCCTTTAGAAAATATGAATAAGGATGAACTTATTAAAGTCTTAGAGAATTACGACAAGAATGGTATAACTCATGATACCAAATTAATTATTGATGATGATAAAGAAGCCATGACTCGCGGTCCGTTGATCGTGGAAGGAGATTAATGATACAACAGTTACTAATGAGAGCAAGTCCCACGGTCCTCGGATCGTTGCTCGTGGGTGCTGTGGGATCGCAACAAGCCAGTCAGATTCAAAAAGAATTAGCTCTCGGTAATATATCTTTAGATGATGTATACAATCTTATCACAAATTTAGCGGCGTCACCTTCGGTGACAGCATTAAAAGATTTAGAGAAGTCTAATCAAGTTCCACCGAAAAAGGATGATGACAAAACTCCCACTCCTCCTGAACCTGATCCATTAGACTTGCTGAACCTTATAAATACTGATAGAAAGGAAGAATATGAAACAAAGCCTATTACAACTAGCCAAAGCGAAGAGACAAAAGAAACAGTCTCGTCCAACCTCGAATCGCAAACCACGGACCGTGGATCAGACATACAACAGCCTGACCAAGGAAGAGAAACAACGGTTGGTGGCAACCTACCTTTAGTAAAAGCTTCTCAAGAACAAGGTGTTACTTTTTTTTCAGATATTTTAGGTGGGGAATTATATGTTCCTAAAGAAAATTATAAACAGTTGTTGGATACTTCTGATGCTTTAGAGGCAACAGAAATATTTGATGAAAAGAGAATAGGTAATTTTGAAAATCACATTTACACGAGCATACCAGTTTTTAAGGAGGCTCAAATAGCAACTGCTGAGGCAGTATCTAAGACTCTTCCTAAAGGAGGAACTATTATTGATATTGGAGGAACCGAAGGTGGTTTTGTTAATACAATAGCAGAGCTTAATCCTAGTATTGAAGGTATCGTTTTAGATCCTAATCCCAAGGCTGAAGAATCTTTTTTACAACAAAAATTACCCAACACAGAATTTATTCTTGAAGCGTTTACAACTAATCCTAAAGAGTTCGGTAAATACGCTTTTACAGAAAAAGGAGTTGATGTAGATTATTTTGATCCTAAGGATATTCCAGATAATTCTGTCGATGCTTTTTCGGAGAAAATGGTATTTCAATTTATTGATAACGAGAGAGCTTCTAAAATTAAATTGATTGCTGACAAACTAACAGATACTGGATTTGCTGTCTTTGAAGAAAAATTTTTTACATCGAAACAAGATCCTGTGTGGAATGCTAATGAGGCAAAGAAGAATGAATTTAAGTCTCAGTATTATGATCCTGAACAAATGACTGAAAAAGAAGAGATTGTTTTAACAGGTATGAATGAGAGACAGGTGACTTCTGAATCTTTTGAAAAGATACTAATGAATAACTTTAATAATGTAGTTCAGTATTGGGATTCAGGAAACTTTGGAGGATATGTTGTATCTGACAGCGCAGATACAATTACAAAATTTTTAGATAATATGGTGGATCTTAACAGTGACTTTTCTAATGTGGAAACTCCTAGATTTGTGACACCTAAAATAAGCAAAAAGAAAAAAGGAGGACCTATATCGATACCAAAAATAGACATGTTGTAAATGGTCGATTAGGTGATATAAATTAAATTATGGCAGATAATATTGATAAAGGACTCTATCAAACAGGAGCTCCTGAACTAGAGATTATTAAATCAGATACAGAAGTACAGATTGATGGACAATCAATACCCACTCCTGAGGGAATGGAAATTGAAATAGACGAAGATGGAGGAGCAACTCTTGACTTCGATCCAATGTCCGAGATTCCTGAAGAAGTAGAATTTTATTCGAACTTAGCTGAAGTGATGGACGACAGAGATTTAGATCAGTTGTCCGATGAATTGTTGAGTGAATTAGAAAACGATCGCTCATCTAGAAAAGATTGGGAAGAATCTTACATTAAAGGATTAGATCTATTAGGATTAAAATACGAAGAGAGAACCAAACCCTTTGCAGGAGCAAGTGGTGTGACTCATCCTTTATTGGCTGAAAGTGCTACTCAGTTTCAAGCATCAGCATTCAAAGAGTTACTACCAGCGAATGGTCCTGTTCGAACAGCAGTTATGGGAGAAGAGACTCCTGAAAAATATTCTCAGTCACAACGTGTTCAAGAATTTATGAACTATCAGTTGATGAACAAGATGGAAGATTACACACCTGAGTTTGATCAAATGTTATTTTATTTACCTCTTGCAGGTTCGACATTTAAAAAAGTTTATTACGATGAGTTAATGGATAGAGCTGTTTCAAAGTTTGTTCCAGCAGAAGATTTGGTTGTAAATTATATGGCTAGTGATTTAGATTCTTGTGAAAGAATTACTCAAATCATTAACATGAGTTACAATGATTTTAGAAAAAAACAAGTTTCAGGGTTTTATAAAGATATTGAAATAATGCCTTCAGACGCAGATCCTTCCGAAGTGCAAAAAAAATATGATGAGATGGAAGGTCTTCGTCCTTCTTATATCGATAAATCTATTCGACTATATGAGTTTCACGTGTCTTTAGATTTAGAAGGTTTTGAAGACAAAGGTATGGACGATGAGCCTACAGGAATTAAAATACCATACATTGTAACTATTGAAGACAACTCAGGTAAAGTAGTAGGTATTAGAAGAAACTATGAAAAGGGTGATGATAAAAAATTAAAGAAAAGATATTTTGTGCATTACAAGTTTTTACCAGGGCTTGGTTTCTATGGCTTTGGTTTAATTCATTTAATTGGTTCTTTATCAAGAACAGCTACAAAAATTTTAAGACAATTAATAGACGCAGGTACTTTGGCAAATTTACCAGCAGGATTCAAGTCACGTGGACTTCGAATGAGAGACGATGATCAACCTATACAGCCAGGAGAATTTAGAGACATTGATGCACCTAATGGTGATTTAAGAAATGCTCTCTTACCCCTACCTTACAAAGAACCCTCTCAAACTCTATATAGTCTTTTAGGATTTGTTGTTCAATCTGGGCAAAGATTTGCTGCTATTACTGACATGCAAGTTGGTGATGCAAATCAAAACGCTCCAGTTGGTACAACAATGGCATTATTAGAGAGGGGCTCAAAAGTAATGTCAGGTATTCACAAAAGATGTCATTACTCTCAAAAAAGAGAATTCAAATTATTGTTTGATGTCTTTGCAGATTATTTACCTGAAACATATCCTTATTCTGTAGAAGGTGCAGATCGAACTGTAAAAGCTGAAGACTTCAGCGATCGTGTTGATGTATTGCCAGTCTCTGATCCAAATATATTTTCTACAACTCAAAGAGTAACTCTAGCTCAAACAGAATTACAATTAGCACAAAGTGCACCTGATATTCATAATATCAAAGAAGCTTATAGAAGAATGTACGAAGCTTTAGGTGTCAAAGATATTGATCAAATTTTAAGAAAAGATAGTCCTAATGAGCCTAAAGATCCAGCCACGGAGCACGCTGACTTACTCGATGGTAATTTACTGAAAGCCTATGAGGGACAAGATCATGATGCTCATATTCAAAATCATTTAATTTTTGGAACAAACCAAATGGTTCTTGGTAATCCTCCAATGGCAATGAAATTACAGAAACACGTCTTAGAACATATTTCTTTAAAAGCAAAAGAACAGACAGCATTCCTAGTACAACAACAACAAGTTCCTGAAGATCAAACAGACAATGTTATTGCTAAATTAGAGGCACAATTTATGGCAGAAATAAAACAAATGTCAGCTCAGTTAAGTGGTCAAGGTAAGCCTGATCCTGTCATACAACTAAAGCAACAAGAACTACAACAAGACGCACAAAAAGATCAAATAGATGCGCAAGTGGATCAAGCAAAGCTACAATTAGATGCAGAAAAACTTAAACAGAAGACAGCGATTGATCAAGCAAGAATACAAAAAGATTATGATATTGCAGATAAACGTGCTGAAGTTCAGTACGACAAGATGACAACGCAAACATTAAATCAGGAAAGAAGAGATGCCACTAACAAACAAAGGTAAAAAAATTATGAAATCTATGAAGAAAGAGTATGGAAAGAAAAAAGGAGAGCAAGTATTTTACGCTTCTAAAAACAAAGGTACAATAAAGAAAGTAGAAAAGAAAAGTGGAAAGTAAATTAAAAGCAAAGTATGTTATGGATGTTATGGATGAAACAACAAAACTAAGAGTTCAAAAAATTATTGATAGCACAAGAGATTTTGTTCAAGAACAAGCTGAACAAGGTATTGATCTAATAGAGTTAGCGCAAGTTATGCTTTCAATGAGTCGAGAGGCTATGGTTGATGTTTATGGAGAAGTTGTTGCAGATAGTTATATTTCACAGCAAATTAGTTATTTGAAAAATCCTGAAAATAGTCTAACATTACATTAATGACTAAACGATTAACAAAAACAACTCCTCCTAAAAAAGGACCTAAGTCACAAGGTATGGACATTCCTTATGGAAAAATAGTACCAGTTGGCTCTGTCCCTGAGGATAAGAAAAGTAAACGTGGCTATGGAATAGCATCAAAAGGACTTAAATTCGAAGGAGTATTCTAATGCAAAAATGGATTAAGGACCTTTGGGAACAACACCCAAAGAAAAAATGGCTCATAATCGGTGTAGTAATCGGTTGGGTAATCGCTCAATATATCTAATCAATGTTATCTAAATTATTAGGCGGATCTTTAGTAGACACTGTCGGTAAAGTTATTGACAGTGTCCACACTTCAGAAGAAGAAAAAGGTCAAATCAAAATAAAACTTCAACAATTAGAAAACGAAATTAATTCTAAACAAATGGATATTAACTTAGCTGATGCTAAGTCCACTGCCACAGGTATCGGTGGTATCATGCAGCGATCGTGGCGGCCCCTCATTGGGATGTCCTGTGCGTTAGCTATATTTTGGGAATATGTTTTAAAACAATTCTTAGTATTTATATTGGCAGCATTTAGTGTTGAACACGCACCTCTTCCAGAGCTTGACATGTCGACTTTATTTCCACTCGTCACAGCTTTACTCGGAATGGCGGGGCTTCGCAGCTTTGAAAAATCTAAGAAAATTACGAAATAGTGGAACAGTTTGATTACAAGGTAAAAAAACTTATTCAACAAAAAATTGAAGATCAAAAAGAAAATTTGTTGAGTAGAAGTCTGAGTTCTTATGAGCAGTATCAATATGAACTTGGAAAATTACATGCTTTAGAGCATTTATTAATAGACTATCAAGAACTAAAAAAAAAGGTGATAGAAGAATGAGTAAACTAATAGTACCAAGTTATTTAAAAAATAACGACAGTAAAAAGGAAGAAAAAAAGAAAGAAAAAGAACCTGCTATGGAAAGAGTTCCTCAAGCAACAGGTTGGAGAATGGTAATTTTACCTTATAAAGGGGTAGAAAAAACAAAGGGTGGTTTATTACTTACTGATAAAGCCATCGAGGAACAACAACTCACTACTAATGTGGGTTTAATTTTAAGTATGGGTTCTGATGCTTATGCTGATAAGAATAAATTTCCTA
>WLWH01000703.1_pt1 | contig 26619 bp, 44 predicted proteins | sample 6712741 | NCBI WGS metagenome assembly WLWH01 (sample SAMN12718694, study PRJNA515312) | sponge metagenome | isolation source: marine sponge | host: Mycale hentscheli | place: New Zealand: South Island, Marlborough, Capsize Point | collected 2003-05-01
AAAACATTGATACTCTACTTGTTGAAAAATCATCTACAAATATTGGCTCGCTTCCGTCATTAGTGATAGCGCTTAGTCCGAACGGCAATTGATTTTTATAGTTTCTTAACATATTGGCGCTAGTGACTACCCTTGCATTGTTAATAATTACTAAATCATCATAATTCAAAGAATAAAACCAGCCTTGATTGACATCGCTATACTGTAATTTTAACTCAAAAGTCTCATTAGCTTCTGTAACTACTGTGAATTTTTGATTTGGATAATCTGTAATTTCTGTGATTTGTTTCATATTATTTTATAACTTTATTAAAAAAAATCAGAAATAGAGGCTATTCCTTTATTAATTTTATCTTTAATTGTAGATATTAGCTTCTTTTCCCCATTCGCCTGTCCTTGATCTCTTTCTTCTGCTTTTTGATTTTCTGCCCTGCCTTGTGATTTTTGCTTTTTAGGATCAAAAGAAGCAAATTCAGTTGATACTTTCCTAAACTCTTTTAAGGTAACTGTAAAATCCATTATATATTTATTATTATCTTGAACCGCTATAATATTTTCTATTGCTAAATCTGGCACAAAGCCGAAGGGCGTATCAACAGATACTAGTTGCTTTCCATCTCTTAAGGCTACAAAAAAGTTATAGGCCTTTGCTTGCGCTGTATCTGGTGGATTTAATTGTTTATATGCTTGAAATAAATTAATACCAGCTTCTACTGACTCGTCCACCGTTTGCGCTGTTGACTCTTTCTCTCCTGTCAATAAATTGTTTACTTGTTTTGCGCTATTTGTTACAATAGGCAAGTAGCTATTCAGGGTCGTTAGTTTCTGGCCTATCTCTTGAAATTTGTTTTTTTCTGCTTCTGGCTCTGTTTTTAACTCTCCAACAAATCCTCTTAAGGTATACATTTTAGCAGGCAATGCAATATGGTCTTGCCTTGTTGAGTTATCCTCTACAAAATGATCTGTAATGTCTGATCTAATTTCTGCTTTTTGCTGTGTAAAAATATCAAATTCAAAACCTGCAATTCCCAATCTTGCAACTGGTGATACTACATACTTACTTACTAAATTGTTTAAATTTTCAGTATTCTGAATTAATTTTTCTTGTGCTGATACATTTTCCTTTGTCATAATTTGTAACTTTTTTTTACTTTTTTTAATTATTTTGCTTGCTTTTTAAATTCTTTTAATTTTTAATTAAATTTTATTAACTTAAAATCTTAACAAAATGAAAAACATTATTTATATTATAACTATCTTTTTTATCTCTTCTAACTCTTCTTTTGCTAGTCCTCCTGAATCAATAGAATTAGGAATTAAACTAACAGAAATTATGGCCCCTAAAACTATTATAACTAATAAGCGTTATGCTGCACTACTTAATGCTAAAACTAGTTGTAAAGATGCAACCAGTCATTTTAAAGCTCCAAAACCTTATATAATAAGATTTTGCAACGCTGCTAATAAAAATATTATTATCATTACAATTCAAAATACTAAAACTAATAAATCTGAAACCTATTCATTTACCTCGTTAGATTTAGTAAATTTTGATTATTGATTAAGGCCTAATATTAGATTCAATATTACCATTAATAAAATTAATACTAGATCGATCTCTTAAAGATTGTCCGCCTTCAATCGCTGTTCCTATATCTTCTGCCCCAACACCTTGTATATTATAATTATTAGTATTATTAATATTTACTGGCGTTTGATTTTGTATAAAAGCTCCTAAAGCTTCTATTGGCCCACCTCTTATAAAACCTTGTGCAACATCTCCAAACAATTTTCCATATTCTGTTTCAGAAGCTTGTTTACCTAACTTCTCACCAATTTCTGGCGCTTTTGCTAAGAAAGTTATAGCACTAACTATCAGTCCAAGTTGAGTAGCAAGGGCAAGAGCAGGAGCAAGCATAAGTTCCATTGCACCTGTAATTTTTGCAAAGTTTGAAACAATAGTCCCAACAGCTAAACCACCGCCAAGTAATTTCACAATATCTGGCATCTCTTTAAAAGCATTTACTAAATCCCCTATTAGACTTTCACCACCTGCGCTAAATACTGCAAAATCTTCTAATAATAAAACAATTGCTCCAAGCCCTAACAAGAAAGGCCTAAAAGTTAAAAGCAAGCCAGCCATTGCGGCAGTCAAGATTGTTATTCCATTTTCTAGTCCTGATATCTTATTAATAAAGCCACTAACTAAGCTAAATGCTCCGCTAACTGCCTTTGTAAATACTGCAAAAGATTTTCCTATGCCTGCTATTAATTGTATTATGTTATCACCATTATCATCGACCCATTTAAAAAATTGGTTTACTAGCTTGTCTAATTCTGGAGCTAGTTTTGCGACGGCTTGATCTTTTAAAGCAATAAATCTTAATTGCAGGCTTTTCATTGAAGTTCCTAGCTTGTCAATGTCTTTTCTTTGCTGACCACTTAAAAACATATTGTTAGAAAGTTTGTCAAATTCTTCTCTTGATAATCTTAGTATATTTATAAATTCCGGACTTAATCCTATTTGACTAATTAAATTAGTTGCAGTGGCCGCATTGAGGCCTTTTATATTTTCCCTGACTCTTTCCAATACTTCAAAAGCAGTTTTTGATTGCATTGGATCTACTCCTAATTGTGAAAATGGAGTAATGTTGCCAGAACCAAAAACAGTAATATCATTTATATTTTTTTGTAAATTGCCTATTGACTGCGCTATCTGATCCGCTGATAATGCTAAATTAGATAACTGCCCTGCTTGTTGTAATTTTTGTAAATTCTCAACGGCTAGCCCTGTTTGATTACTTAAATTTTGTAAACTAACGACACCTTTTAAAGAGCTATTGACCAAAGTATTAAGGCCAACAACAGCACCAGCGAAAGCAGCACCAACAGCAATTAAATTGCTTCTTAGTTTTGTAACACTGCCTTTAAATTCGTCTAGCTTCTTTGTGTCGCCTTTTACTCCTAAATTGATAAATAGTTCCCCTATACTAGCCATTTTGTTTATTATTTAAGTTTATATATTCGCTTTCATAATCATTACAAAAGTTTTCATAATGAAACATTTTTAAAACCCAGTCAACCGACATATTTTCTATTACTTCTGGATTACCCCCGCCATAACCCGCTTTTGCCAATCTTAAAACAATTAAATCAGTATCCTGACAATCTATTTTAGTTTTTGGCTTTATAGTATTACTTCCTGCTGTTACTTTTGTAACGATGAAAGAAGGGGCTTGATAAAAGGCAATACATTGACCTTTAAACACATTGCAGCTATAAAATAATAGTCGCCTTGCGCTTCTTTGTTATCGTCAAAAAAATCTGTATTAATAGCCTTGCCTTCCCAAGTACACCTTTTAAAGGCAATATCTAAAGCCTTGTTCAATTCTTCGCTTAAATCTAATTGCATTAAGACATATATTAATTTATCTAAAGCGCCTGATTTAACCGCTGAACCCATTTGATCTTTATTGCCTGAAAGTAAATTAGGAAAATCAATATCAGATATTTTAACATTACTTTCTTTAATAGCACTCAAGACCGCTCTACGCAGTCTTGAGCTTTCTATATATCTTAATTCATTTACTACTAATTCTTTTCCTGTTGGAGTTGTAAAAGTATTTGTCATTATAAGTTTCTAGATGAATTAGTAAATCTGATATTATAAACTGATACGCCTTGTTCAATATCGCCTTCTACATTAGAAGTTGTTTCAACTCTTTTTGAGAAAGTACCACCTGATAGAGCGTAAGTATCTTCTACAACATTTGAGATACCATCGCCAATTCTTTTAACTATTGAACCAGTCAATAAAGTAAAAGAAGGTAAATCAGCTTCCATAGTTTTAAACTTTGAATTTAAAGTTTTATCATCGCTTGAACCTCTTAAAACTCTTATGCTTAATTCTGCAATCTTGCCAGTTTCATTAAGGGCAATTATAGAATTACCATTTTTACCAGTTGTTGCCGAAGTTATATCATTTGGAAAGGTTAGAGTTCCAACATCGCCATTAGCTAAGTCAACCAAAGGCAAGCCGTCAATTATAATTGAGTCATTTCCTGTTAATGCTATTGTCATTTTATATTTTATTTAAAGTTAATAATTAAGCCTCTATATTAATAATAATACTTGAAGAATGAATTGCGCCAGCTTCCTTGATTGCAATTTGCACTATTGGAGCTTCTCTAGCTTCTCTTTCTGCTTGTGCTTGTTGCGCAATAGGCAAGCTATAAAGATAATAGCCGTTATCTTCTATATTTCTTATAAAGTCTTGCTGATTGCCAAAAGTATCGCCGTTCCAAGTTCCAGGAGCAATAACCCCAGCATTTACGCTTTGTATTAATGGCTGAGAAAGAGCTGCTTTATAAGCTGTCATTGTTTGCTCTGTTTGTGGCCTTTTTGTATTAGTTTGCTTTAAGAAATTAAATCCTGCAACTTCAACCGCTAATTTAATAAATATAGAATTATAAACAGAATCAAAGAATTTGTTAGCGCCATTTGAGATAACAACTGGCAAGCCTTCAATAGAACCATAATAATCAACACCTGCAGTTTCTGCTTTATCAAATATAGTTTGATTAATTAAAGTATCTGGCAACACATTTACAAGAGCTTTTAATTGCATAGTTTGAGAAGTATTCGAACCGCTGAAATTTACACTAAATGCTCTGCCTAAATAAGCAGCTTTCATTAAGTTTGCTAATTCTTGACTAGCTGAATAAAATAAAATTCTTGTTTTAGTTTGTGTAACATCTTTAATAATTGAAGCAATACCAGTGGTAGGCTCTAAATCTTCTGTGCTGCATACATGAGCTAAGAAAATCATATCTCTAGTTTGAACGGTAGCAGCAATCGAAAAAATAGCTGCATCCTCTAAATCTAGATTTGTTATAAGTCCTGTATAGTTTACTTGCTCTTCCGTTCTTAAGATAGCATCTGATATAGTTTCGCCTTGTGAGTCCGCGCCACCTGTTGCAGTTCCAGCCGCTACATTGAATAACGATGCAACACTTAAATCAGTTCCAGAACCAGCAGGCAATTGCACTAAGTCAATAGAAGAAGAAGCACCAACCTTTTTAGAAGCTAGATCAAAGCCAGTAGCTTTTGCAGTTACTATAACATCAGTCAATTTTCTTTGTAAGATTGTTGCAATATCAGCTAAAGAGCTTGCATTAGTAAAGTTTAGGCCTGTTAAATCAACATTACTACCATTTAAAACAACCCTAATATCACCGTCAGCAATAGCTTGTAAGTTTGTTAAGTTAGCTGTAATATCTGTGCTTTCATAAATACCTTCTATTGCACTAATTGCATTTATCAAAGGTATAATAACAAGGCGGCCATCACCTGTTAAAATGTTTGGTGATTGTGCAAAAATGTTACTTGCCATTTGAGCAGTAACGCTATTAGTTCCATAATCAGCTTGAACCGCTGAAGCTGTAACATAAGTATTAAAGTCATCAATGTTACTAGGAGTTTCAGTAGTAAATATTGCAACACTATTTACATTGGCAGCAGGTAGACCCGCTGGAGTTCCTGTGATTGAAACATTAATGATATTTTGAATAGGTATAGACATAATTATTCGTTTTCAATTGAGTTATTAAAAGTATCATAGAAAGGCGTATCGCTCGCCTTGCTATAATGTGCTAAAATATTAATATTTAGAGCAAATCTATTATACATTCCTTCGCCCTCTAAATCTGACACATTGACAAAGCCTTGTGTTACTGGAGCTATTTGGAAAAAATATTCTTCTTGTTTGTTTCTTGCTAAGTCAGAATTTAAAGCCATAATTACTTCTTCTTTTCTTATTCTTGAGCTTGAGTCTTTGGAATAAACATTAATAGAATAGCTTTCTTTCATATTAATAGATAATTCTTGCTGTTCTGTGTCTGGATTAAATCTATTTACACTGCTATAATTTACTGAGTTATTAAAGCCTAAAGTTATAAAAAGACCAGATGTATTAGTAGGGTTAAAATTTTGATTATAGATATATATTTGATCGTCGCTTAATGTCATAAAATCTTTTATTATATCCCCTAAAATTAATATTGGTTCTCTATTCATAACTTTCTACTATATGGTATTCATAAAAACCATTACGGCTATAATTATTTTTATCCATAACTTTATATTCTTTGCTATCAATCTCTATTTTATCATTAGTATTGATTGCTATTTCTGCCCTTGTATGTATCATAAACCATTTCCAGCTTCTGGTCTCAAGTGGCTTTATATTTATTTGTTCAGCTTTTAACGGCTGTATAACCCCCTTAAAATTGATTATTTCTTCTGTTCTAACATTTTGATAATCAACAACGCTAGTAGTTATCTTTATAAGCTCTATTGGCTCTGACCAGCAATTTAAAACAAAATCAACTTTAGGCTGTCTCATAATTAATTATTTCTTTTTTCAACTTTACTAATAACGCTACGCCTTAATTCGCTCTTATGAATCAATATTTGCGTGCTTCCTTTTCTATTAGCAGTAGCCTCTTTTATTGGTTGCCAAGCTCCAAAACCTCCAGTTTCAAAGGCTTCTTGCACTATTGACTCGCCAAAAATTCCGACTAGTTCTAATATCTTCTCTATCCCGTTCTCTTCATCAATATATTTATCTATTATCTGTCCCACCTTCTTTGTTAGTTCCTTTCCTTTTATAGTCAAAGGATCTAATAAAAAAGACCTGCGAGATAAATTACGAGATGGAACGCCAAATTCGTGATCCGCCCCAATATCTGCATTTGTTCTTCCTGTATTATCATCTCTTTTATTTTTATCACCAAATATCCCTAATTTAGCTGTCAATTTACTTTCTTCTAAATTTCCTCTTATCCTTTCCAAACCATCAATATTAAAATCAATTTTAACATTGGCATTAGGCATTAGTGCCTCCTGCAATAACTACCATATTTCCAATAGCTCTAGTTCTTATCATATCAATATATTTTCTGCCATAAGTAGTAGTAGCATAAAAAGCATAACCAGATTTTAAATAATAATCCGGTATTGTAGAGCTAACCGACACATTGCCAACGCTCTTGCTATTTACTAGGCCAACATCAACATTGCCGCCAGAAGTTCCACCAGCGTTTAAATCATTTACTATAAAATGAGCTGATAAATATAAGTAAGCTAATATCTTATCTTGATCAGCGCCAAATAAAGCGCTATTGTAATTGATACAAGCCTCCGCATAAGCATTAGTTATATCAAGGTCGCAAATTAAATCAAAATTAGATATAGCTTTCCAATCATTAGTATCAGTAGGTAAAACCCCCACGACCCCATCATTTAAGCACTGATAAAACCTTTTGTTAAGGTCATAAAAAACTTGGTCACCTGTATTATAGGTAGTTGCAATATCCCAAGTTGCAATATATGTAAAATCACGCCAGAATTGAGCTTTAAACTCTTCTGGCGTAAGTGCTGTAATGATAGGATCTGTGCAAGCCATAATTACTAACTAATTAATTATTCCTTATTATCAGCTTCGATAGCGGCGTCAGCAGAAGCTTTATCCTCATCGCTAGCAGAATCATAATCAAAACCTTCTTCAACTTTAGATTTAGCCTTATTATTATCAGCCTTTTTAGCCTTTTTAGCTTTCTTATCAGCTTTTTCAGCAGCTTCAAGAGCTTTTTCAGCTACTGCTTCTGCTTCCTTAGCAACATCAGCTAGGCTAACAATACCTTTATATCTTAATAATCTATTAGCTTCTTTGTCGTCAAAAGCGATAGAAGCACCTGGTTTAAAATATCTGTTATCAGATACGATATAAAGTTTTTTTGATTGATTTTGTAAAGTTATCATAATTATTTATGTTTAATTAATATTAATAGCTAAAGTATAGAATTTCTTTAGGTCTCTTAGCAATAATTCCACTAAATTGAGAATAAGAAACACTTTCGAAATCAAAACCGTTTGCAGTAGCAAAAGAAGTAGAAGTAAAAGGGATATTTACATTCATTTCCATTGTATCAATATCTTTATTATATAAAGCGTATCTAGTTTCGCCTAAATCGTTTTGAGTAGCAGCACAATATCTACTAGCAATGATTTCAAAGTTAGGGTTATTAGTTTGCTCTCTAAATGCTTTTAATAAGAATTCAAACTTGCTTATCATTGGTTGTTGTTCAGCAACAAAGCTAGAAAGACCCAATTTATCAGCTTCTGAAATTACAAAAGTATTAGGATAAGCGGTGCCGTCGCAGTTTTCTCTATAAGCTTTAATTAAAGTAGCAACAATCGCATTTAACTGGGTAGAAGTTCTAGAGGATAAAGTGTCAACAATAATGGAAGTATTATTTGCAGCGCCTTGATTATCTAAAGTTAAAATACCATCAACTTTATCTAGTCCAGAAATACCTAATTGAGCGACTTTTTGAATACCTAAATCATAGTTCTTTTTATTAGCTCTTTCTTTTTGCTCTATTAGTCTAATAGCTCCGCCATCATTTGCAGCAGCTTGTCTAACTTCAGTTAAGCCATAATCTAAAGCAGCGTGCCAGAAGTAAAAAGGAAGATTAATTGCATCATATCCAATATCAGTTTTAGTTTTCTTAGTAAAAGCTCCGTGTCCACTAATACCTTCTTCAAAGTTTCCGCCTAATTGGAAGTTTTGATAGTATAAGCTTTGTGAAGAGTAAGCACCAAAACCAGTAACAATAGGAGTAAAAGCAGCAGGATCTAAAGTATAGAATTTTTGCTCGATTATTTCTTGCTTAATTTGAGTTAAAGTGTCAATGTCTTGTTGGAATCCAGAAGGAGCAGCATTCATTAGAACGTTACCTTTTACATCTTTCATTCCGCTAGGTTGTACAACAGATATAACACCGTTGTTATGGTTACCGCTTTCAATAACGGCCATCATATTTTTTAATTTATTTGTATCCATAATATTAAGATTTTTAATTTATAAAATTTATAGAGTTGATATTAAAACTCTGATTAAATCACCATCAGCAGAAGCTTTATCTAAAGCACGACCAATAACAGTTCCAGTTGTTCTGGTTACCACTTTTTCGCCAGTTGGTACAATTTCAACAGATGCACCTCTTGCAATAGCTGCGCTTGCTTCCATTTGCATTACTGAACCGATACAAGCAACTCTCACAAAGTCTTTAGCAGCAAAAGAATTTTTTCTAGATTCATAAACAACAAATCCAAAAATATCATCAGCAGCAGCAGTTGCCAAATCAACAGTAATTTGTGCGTCAGTTGTATCTGTGATTTTTACAGCTGATCCACTAGGTATAGTAGCAACAGAAGCGCTGTCTATTTTTACATCGAATAAATTATCTTTTGATAGGGTTAAAAGACCTTTCTCAAGAGACATTCCGAATTGGTTTACATTTTGAGTCATAATTTTATTTTAATTTAATTATTATTTACTAAACATATTCTGACCCCTTTCAAGCATTGTAGCAAGACTTGCTATTTTAGGCTTAGCAGGGTTAGAAATTCCATTTTCATACTTAATCCTATTAGCGTTAATATCGTCGCCTTTATCAACATCAATAGAATTTTTCATAGTATTTCCTTTTTTCTCTTCTTCTTCTTCTTTTTCATTTTCTTTCTTGTCATCTTCCTTGTCTTCATTTTCCTTTTTATCTTCTTCTTTCATATCTTCCTCTTTGTCCTCGTTTTCTTTCTTATCCTCTTCTTTATCTTCATTCTCTTTCTTGTCTTCATCTTTCATTTCCTCATTTTCCTTTTTATCTTCTTCGTTCTTCTTTTTGCTTTTTTTGAAGAAGTCCGCTAATTCACCAACGGTCATATCTTCGCCGTCAACATTAATTTTTTCGTCGCCGTTAGCATATTTGCATTTATTAGCTTTTTCCTCTTCCTCTTTTGCTTTCTTTTCTGCCATTGAGTTTGCAAAATAAGAAATCATTTCAGATACTGGCGTTTCTTCGCCGTCAGAATGTTTATATATTTTGTTTTCTACAGAAAGTTCTTTGCTTTCTGATTTTGATTTAAAGATATTCATAACTTTATTTTTTATTTTATTGTTAATAGAATTTTCAAGAATAATTGAGTCATCATAACGAGGATTAGGCACTAGAGCTATATGTGTAATTACATCATCTTCTCTAATATCTATAACCTCATCATCATACTGAACGGCATTCTTAACACCGCCCTCTTTTTTCATAACTGCACTATAAGCGCAGCTTGTGCTGAAACCTTGATTAATAGCGTCAATGGCCTCTTGCGAATGCACTGTAAAATCAGCCCACGCCCAGCCATTATCCATATATATGTTACTAACATAACCCACTATTTCTTGTTGTGCTTGCTCTTCTGATACTTCTTTATGTTCTATTACTATCTTACAACCTTTAAACTTTTGCGCTATTACAGGCAAGTTATCTGGTGATATGTAAACCATTTGATTTTGTTCCGGGTAGTTCACTACTCCAGCTTCTAAGAATCTTGTTTTATAAGATTTTGCAGTTAGATTTTGAGTGATTGAATTTGTTTTAATTGAGTTTTCTTCTTTCATTTCTTTTTCAATAATTTTTTTTGACCAAGTAAGAATAGCAGAATCACCGCCCCAGCCTAACCAAGCAACATAGCCATTGTCTCTCCACGGCTCGTCTTTAAATTTTGGATTGATTGTTTTATTTTTTTCGTGTCTGCTAAATTGTGATATTCTTTTAATTACATCTAGACTTAATGGCTCACCGCTTGCAATTTGTCTTGCTCTTGTCCAACCTGTTTGTGTCATTCCCTTTACTTCGTCGCCGTGCTTCTCTTTCCATTCAAGCACTTTTTTCGCTGCTGATTGTGCTGATTTAGGGGGAGTTCTATCTTGTTCCGTTAGTTTTGCCATAAAATGTAAAAAAAAGTAACTTTTTTTATTGACAATTAAAACTAAGTATTTATATTAATAAATGCGAGTAACCAATACCGTATTTACTAACTTAATTTTAATTAAATAATGACAAGATAAAGATAAGAAGTAGATTGGATTTAAACTTCTATAATAGGTATAGCAATACAATTACAGCCAAAATCTTCACCAGGATTATTTTTAGCCCCTGTTAAAGTATTAGAAATTGGTGGATCATCAAAACTAAAAATTTTACCATTTAAAGCTTTATGATCTGGCCTAGTTCTAACATTGGAGATTGACCACTTGTATTTGGACACACCTACACTTTCATATTTTACCTGCTTATATTTAGAAGTCAAGAGAGAAATCTCTTGTTTTGCTAAAAATTTAGCTTTTTTAGTGCTAACGGCGAAGCGTTCTTCTATTATTTTAGTAAAATCTTTAGCGCGGGTGCCTGATAATACTATGTCCTCAGCTTTTTGCCTAAGTAATAAAGTTTCTTTTTGAGTAAACTCTGTAATGTATAATTTTAGATTGTCAGTATACTCTTTAGATAATATTCTTATTTGATCTGCTGTAAAATTGATTGAAAGACCTATTTTATCTGTTACAGTTTGTTTAAATTGTTTGTTTATATCTGAGTAAACTTTTTCAAGGGTATTATCAAAATTAATATTTTTTGTCGCTTCGTCAATGTTTAAATTGATTTTATCAACTGTTGCTACCAGTTGTCTTGCCATTTGTTTGTAACTATCTTCTCTTTGTGCAATGGCAACCTGAATACTAACAGGCAAGTTATTCATTTCCTTTGTATAGCCTTTTATTCTTTTATTGAATTTAATACCTAGCTTTCTAAATTCTTTTGCTGTGGTGGCGTTAAATTGCCCTGTAAAGATATTATTACCATATCTTATCTTGCCAGATTTAATTCCCTTAATAATGGCGCTGTTGTCTGTCTCATTAAAGAAAATTCTTTTATTCTCCTTAATAGACTCAATCAAAGGAGCAAATAAAATATCATATAATATAATATCTATTTGCGCCTCTAATTCTTCTATTAGTTCCGGACTATCTTTTATTGGTTGCAGTTGCTTTTCAGCCATTATTAGCTAATAACTTGTATTTCTTCAACATTTACGCAGCTAATAACTAGCTCTGTTGGAGTTCCTGCACTAACAAAAGCAAGATAATTAGGCAAGCCGTCAAATACTTCTAAAGCAACATCTGTCTTAATTGGTGCCATCTTAGTTGCAATATTGGCAAGAGTTAGGCCTACTGGCTCCTCTTCTGATCCATAAATGTCCACCGTTGCGCCTATGCTTGTAATTCTAGGCTTTAAAGCTTCGCCTAGTCCTGACGGTGATAATAGAATAGATGAATATAATTTATTAATATCTATTGCTGTTTGGTATGTTTTTAGTGCCATTATTTTATTTTTTTATTTGTTAATATGCGTTTATAAGTTCTTTTTTTCTTAAAAAAGTTCTTTATATTAAAGGAGTTCTGTTTATAAATTGCCACGCCGTCTTGTAAATCAAGTTTAGGTTTTTGTGGTGGTGGAGTCGGGAAGTCGTCGCCTTCTTCTGTTTCTAAATCTGTTCTTAATATATTTAACTGATTTAATTCTTCTTTTAATTCGTTAGAAGTTATTAAACCTCTATCATATAATTGCAATACTCCGTTTAATTGCTGTGTTTTGACTCTTTCTTCTTCCTCTGCGCCTAATACTCTTAACGGATAATATTCAATTCGCAAGTCATCTGGTATAACATCAAAAAGCTTTTTGCATATTAATTGTAACATTTGGATAATAATATGATCAAATTTACCTCTATACTCGCTCTCTATCATTGCATTATAATTTTCGATATCATCTTCACCACTATTAAAGCCGCTAGCAGATAGGCCAAATAATTTAGTCATTGGCATTCTTAAATCTGCTGCAATTCCTATTCTTATTTGTTGCAACATTTCTGACAATCCTGCAAAGTTTATTTGCTTTTGCTCGTAGTCATCTTCTTTATCTTTTACAATAGCATTCTGATAATTTTTAACTTGGTTCATCATTTGCAAGTTTTTAGCTAGTTTATCAGCTCCGCCCTCTGCTTGTAAAGCTTGGTTAAAATCAGCAATCCCATAAACATCAATTTTAGCTTCATCCAGCATTTCAAATATTAAGTCATTATTTTTAATATATTGATTAATTGATCTTATCGCCCTTTCTACTATTGACATTCCCCAGCCTCTTAATTGTGGCTTTATTAGTGATGGTGCTGTTTTACCTTTTGATAATAAAACTCTTGATGAATCAAGGTTAGTGCCATAATATAAAAAAGAAGGGTCAAAATAACCTGCTGGATAATACGGCTTGTTCTCGCCTTGTGGTGGTATATTGGTAGGACTAAGCTCCCAAAGGTCAGCAGCTTTAAAAGATAGCTCTGTATTCTCGTTTATGGCGTTTATATTTAAAGGCTTTTCACCTTTTTGATTAGGTGTATTTATAATCATACCACCGCCGCCAAATAAACTGTTCCATTTTGCTAAGTCTTTTATCTCTTGCATTATGTTATGCTCTGATAAATAGTTTTGTAGGTCTTGTATATTCTCTGCGTCTAGTTCCTCAGATATTATCTTGATACCACCCCTGAAAGCGTCTTCTACTGGTTGATCAATAAATGTTTGCACAATTCCAAAGGTCGAATAAGCATAGCTAAGCGTTGGCCTTTGCAATGATATTAATTGAGTATTAGAATTTAAAGTAATAGTATCAGGCTTAGATAATTGAGACTGATTAAAAGATAATTGACTTGTTAAGCTTGCAAGACTATTTTTCATAGTCAAAAGCTCGTTAATCAATACAACATCTTCCTTAGGAAGTGATTTTTTGATATTTTTTGTTGACATTTTAATTTTTTTTTGTAAGTAACCATTTACAAGGCTATTAAAGAAAAAATCTTTTGTCAAGTTTTTTTTTACTGTCTTGCTTCTTCTACAATATCAAATTGGACTCCCTGCTTTTCAGCAAGTAAGATTTTAACACTATTTAATAAAAGTTTTTCTTTTCTTTTATTATTTAAAGTCTTATTTAGTCCTATGCGCGACATATCTATATAATCTGCAAATTCTGCTTGTGTGATACTGTTGTCTTTAAGAAGTTTTTTAATGTCCATAAAAAAAGAAATTATTAATAATAATTAATTATTGAATATTTACATTTAAAAAGTCAAGAAAAAAATTAGGGCTGTGTCAAAATGATACAATTTAAAGCTAAATATCAAAGAAACTGACTCTTTTTGGCAATAAAGCAATCTTGGCCGCATCAATAAGAGTATCTACGAAATCATCGTGCTTACTATTAGGAAAGGCCAGAATTTCGCTTTTTAACTCTGAGTAATTCTCTATATCTTTACACAAGATTAAATTATTGTCAATAGTATCTAAAGCGGGTATAATATTATTTGCCCTTGTTACCTTGTCTCTATCTCTTGGCAGTGTGTCTTTTAATTTCTTTTCATCTGGCACGGGTAGGCCTTTTCTTCTGTAAGATTGGTTTAAGTATATCCCGTGGCTCTTATCTTCAATCCATATATAACGAAAGCCATAACCTAGCTTGTTTTTTATCCACGGCTCAATCCAGTTATCAACATCAACCGCATTAATCCTTTTTCTTTTAACATCTATTAAATATAAGTGGTCTCTCTTCTTGCCTTTTACTTCTTCTTTTAATACTCCCCAATATGAAAAAACAGTAAAGTCATTTACTTCTTTGTCTTTATAAGATAAATCGGCTGTAATGAATGTAAAATCAAATTTACTTGGCAAATCTGCCCTGTCTATCTCCCCTATTGCTTCTTTACTAAATAAGTTGCCCCCCTCCATTACTGGCTCTTGTTGGTATTGACTCATAAACATAAAGTCGTTTTTACTTATTTCTTTTAATCTTTTTTCAGAATATTGAGAGGGCAGCTGGCAAATTCCATCAACCACCAAAGCCCGCTTTAATGTTTTAAATTCATATTCTTTTATCAAATAGCCGCTCATATCTTCTAGGTGTAATCTTTGCTGTATGTTTACAATGGCCACTTCACTATGGCTCAATCTTGTAATTAATGTATTAACAAAATAGCCTTGCACTTTATCGCGCATTAATTGAGAATTGACATCGGCAGGTTTATTAGCATCATCAATAAATAAACAACCTGAAAAGCTCTGACTTGATCTAATACCAGCACCAAAGCCAGTAATAGCTGATCCAATAGAGGTAAACAATATAACTCCCCCGCTTGCTGTTATAATCTTTCTACTTGTATAAATGGCCTTGCCTTGCGTGCTTTTTAAATATCCCCTCCAGAAGTCATCAATAGGCTTTTCTTCTACTGCTTCTTCTTCTACTTTCTCTTGATACATTGCTTGATAAATAGGGTGTTGCAATACTCCGGCTAATTCTCTTGATATATCGCTTAATAAGTCTTGGCTATATGAAGTATAAATAAATTGACATCTAGGGTTCTTAGCTAGGCAATAGGCTATAAAGTATCTTGCAAGGGTTGTTTTTCCACTTCTAGGCGGCACATTGATATTTTGCCTAATTTCTTCTTGTTTATATATGGCCTCAAAGGTTTCAAATAGTCCTTTGTGCAATTCTTCTTCAATAAATGTCCTGCCTTCAATTAATCTAAACATATACAAAGCCCATACTCTAAAGCCTTTTCTGTGTAGCTCCTGCCCTAAATATTCAGGGTGTTTTATTGAATAGCCTATTATTTTATTGTTTTTGGTCATAATCCTTCATATTCATAAACTGGTTTATAGTTAGTTATATATTTGAAGATTTGTTAATAGCCAGCTTTTTGATTCACCGTTAAATTTAAAGCAAAGGGTTGCAGAATATAATAAATTAGAACGCTTAAAAATAGAACTATAATTTTCTTCTAATTTCTTAATTGCTTCTAAGCTAAATGGTTTATGGTCTTTCATTTTTTTCTCTAAATAAATTAAATTAGCCTCTTTAATGCCGGATATATTAATAGTTATTAGTTTGGTAGTTTGCAATCCTTCTGCTGTATGTTCACAATAGCTACTAAGAATTTGTATTTCCATTATTTATTTTATTGTTTTTGGTCATTATTTAAAGAAAGTTTTTCTAAATAATCTAGATCTTCGGGTTCTAGATGTACGTGTTTTTTTACATTAAAACGCCAAACGCAACTTTCAAGTAAAGTTTCTTTTGGCGTTTTAATGTAATCTATCTCTATCTTTGATCTTTCTTCATCGTGTTTTTTTTGTAATTCTTTTAGCTTATTCATTTCTGCTAAATTTAATTTATTTGTCATTTTGTTTTTTCATCTAAATTAATAAGTCTTCACCGCGTGAGCAAAGTTGCCTTGAGCTAGTGTTTAAGTGGTTCTATTTTTTCTAGCATTTTGCTTAATATTTATCATTTCCCTGTTCTTTTTTCTATATCCTGCGTGAAGTTTCTTTAATCTTTCTTTATTTGCCTGATAATATGCTTTTCTTTGCTCTCTGACTTTCTCAATATTGTTATTGCGGTATTCTTTTTGTTGCTTGCTTACTTTGTCTTTATTGTCTTGATACCACTTTTTAAGATATTCTTTTCTATCTGTCATTGTTTAAAGCTTTTATTTTTATTATTTTTGTGATATCTTATATCATATCTATTTTTTAATATTGGTCTAGGAGGGATTTTCTCTTCCTTGTCTTTTATTCCTTCCTCCGCTGCTCGCTGTATATGAAGATTAAATATTTTGCTTTCTATTTGTTTATTTCGTTCTGAATAATCTGCAATTCTAAGCCAGTGCTTAAAATCTTTTTCATTAAAAGAATTAGACATTTCAGAAGAATAAGAGCGCCAGAGATTGTCTAGTTCTTCTTCGCTAATAAGTTCTTCCTCGTTGTAAATAAAAAATTCTATAAAATCATTATTATATTTAGCTTTAATATTATCTTCTAGTTTTTCCCATTCCTTTTTTAAGTCTTCTTGTTTCTTTTCTAATCCTAAGTGAGATTTATTTAATATATATTTTCTTTTTCTTTTGAAATCTTGCAATGGTTTTTCTAAGGCACTAAGAGCAGCCCAAGCATCTAATCTTAATTTTTTTTCTGTTTTATCAGTCATTGTTTATTTAATTAAGTTAGTAATGGTTAATATTAAAATAATATGTTAAGTACAATTTGTCAAGTCTTTTTTTTTAATCTTTTGAGTTAATAACTTGCATAATATGGTCGTCACAGGCCTTTGCCTCTTCCTCTGTAATAAATACCTTTTTTACTGGCTGGTCTTTCTTTTCTACTTCTGTTCTTATGCTAAATTCATCTTTACATTTCCTTTCAAGATACCATTGACTGGCCTTTACATCTCCGCTATCTATTGCTTTTACAATGTTTAAAGTGGCCGCTGCAACTGGGTTTTTCTTCAATCTCTCCTTTATGGTCAAAAATTCTGGGTTCTTATCACAATAATTATATAATGTTTGTTTTGTAATTCCTACATGGTCACAAGCCAGCTGGTCGCTAAAGCCATTAGAAAAACAAGCAACTAATTTTTTGACTACCTCTTCTGTCATTTTTGTTAGCCTTCCTGCTTTTCCTTTGGTTATTTCTGTATTGTTATTTTTCATTGTTAATATAATTTATTGCTACATTTACTATTTGAATAAAATTAAGAAAGTTCTTAAATCCATTTTTACTGTGACCTATTTCTTCACATATTAAAAACAAATTATGAACAGATCTAATATTTACAATATCATTTGGCGTTTTTAAAAAAGATAAAGTATAATAAATAATGGCTTCTTGAACCTTGCTTTTTTTTAAATCAATAGGTCTGTCGTCATCAATCTTATTAATTGCAATATCATTTAGTTTTCTATAATCTTGTTTAAGATCTATTTTATTAAAATCAAAATCTATTTTTATAATATTAATATTTTTAACTTCATTTATAATAAATGGTATATAATTCTTTTTCTTATGTTTTGCTTCCCATAATATAATATTTAATAAAGACTCTATCTCGTGCCAGATATCAGCATAATGCTTTGTTTTTAGATCATCAGCAAAAAAAGACTTGATAAAACTTTTTTTTCTAGGTTTTTCTATTGTTATTAATAGCTCCTTAGCTTCAATGCTTGTAATAAGTTTAGTTATTCTGGCATGAGATAAAGTTTTGTTTTCAGTTGTTTGTGTGTCTTTATTTGTCATTGTTAATATTCTATTAATTTATCACGAGTTATAGCCCCAAGCCTTCCGCATAGATATTCATTTTCTATATCTTCCTTTCTGCTATTATAATAATCAGTAACAGGGTATATTTCAACATTATCATTAAAATCTGCTAAATATATTTGATCTTTTCTTACTTTATTCATTAAAGATGTATCGTTTATACTATTAGAAAATTTTATCTGATTTAATTTATTATTATATAAATAATCTAAAGCTTTCTGAAATACTTTATCTGTCATCGCCCTTTTCTTTTTGCCTTTTGGGTAATAGACTAATTCTGTTGATATACATTTAGGCCATTCTATGCCTGAATACATAAATAAATGAAAAAAATGATTATGATGTAATTTATAAATATATTTAATATTATCCAGTAAAAAAGTTATTTCAAATTTTGTATTGTCATTATTAGTTTTTGATAAGCAGTCTTTGTATTTATGAATATTATCATAGCAAATAATTTTATTAAAAAGCTCTATTGCCCCTTTTAAGTCTTGCATTACTCCCTCCTTCCCAAAAATATAAACATCTTTTAGTAATTTAATATCTTTTGTTTTGCCTCCTGTAATTTTATATTTAGCATTTATTATATTATCTTTACTTTGTTTGTCTCTCTTTCCTGTTAGAGCCTCTAAAGATATTGTTTGCTTTTTGGTTATAAGTTTATAGTTTGATACTGAAAAATCTATTATCATTTTATATATTTAATTGGTTGATCAAGGCATAAATGCACGGCGTTGTGCCTTCTTCCTTCTATTGTTTTACATTTTAAGCTTTCGCTTGCAATGCAAAAAGTATCATAATCAATTTTTTCAACTTTAATATTCCAAGCCTCAATATTTCTAGCTTTAATATTTCTAGCTTTAATATTACAAGCCTCAATATTTCTAACTCTAATATTATTATAAGCCTGAATATCCCAAGCCTTAATATCCCAAGCCCCAATATTTTTAGCTTTAATATTTCTAGCTCTAATATTATTATCAGTTCCAATATTTCTAGCTTTAATATTTCTAGCTTTAATATCAAGAGCCTGAATATCCCAAGCCTCAATATCACAAGCCTTAATATTTTTAGCCTCAATATTTGCCTCAATATCAATATCACATCTTATTACTAAATCATCATTAATTATAATATTATTCTTATTAATTAAAGCCTCTAACTCTTTTTGTGTGTTTATTATTACTGTCATTTTATATTTTTACTATTATTCCTTTTTTATAACATTCTATTATAATCCTTTTCTTTTCTTTGTGATTAAAAAGATTATATCTTGCGTCTAAATGTGTTAAAGTTCTAGGTAATGGTGGTAATTCTCTCAGTCCATTACCTTTACATTTTAATATCTCAATTTTATCATCAATAGATTCTAGTTTCTGAATTAAATCTCTACCGTCATAATTGTTTAAATTTAAACTAAGAAGTTTAATATCTTTTTTCTTCTTCCTTTCCTGCCACTCTCTTATCTTAGATAATCTTTCGCTATAAGTATCGTCTTTTGATAGTTCGCTTTTTGGTAATGTTTCAAATGCCAAGTTTCTCATAGTTGTTTAATTTAAGTTAATAATTTATTGTTCATTTTGTTTAATTACTTTATGTGATATAATGCTATTTAATTTAGCTATTTGCCTTTTTAATTTTAAATTGTCAAAATAATATCTTAAATACATAGGGTATTTATTGTTTTTTTTCCAACCTGTAATAGTAGCAGGAGAAATTTCTAATATTTTTGATAATTGGAACGGCCTTAAGCCATTAACTTTCATTATTTCTTGAAATTGTTTATTGTTCATTTTGTTTATTATTTTTATTTAATTCTTTATCATAGGCACTACAAGCATCAAGAGTAGCAGCATAAGCAGCATAAGCAGCATCAGCAGCAAGAGCAGCAGCATAAGCAGTGTCACAAGCAACCTTTGCCTCTTCCGTTTTCTTTTTTAATTCCTCAAGTTTATTTGTCATAAATCCTCCTAGAATGGTATTTCATCATCAAGGCTAGCTTCCACCTCTTTAAATGCTTTATCATCGTTCTCGCCCATTTTTGGCTTGTTATCGCCCTTATTATCTAATAAAACTATCTTACTTTCAAATCCATTTAAAATAATTTCAGTAGTATATTTTTTATTACCATCTTTATCTTGCCAGTCTCTGGTCTGTAATTTACCTTCAAGATAAATCTTTGAGCCTTTTTGAATATAGTTTTTAACAAGGTTTACAAGATTGTTATTAAATATAACCACCTTGTGCCACTCTGATTTTGTTTTCTTCTCTCCGCTTGCCTTATCTTTCCAAGTCTCACTGGTAGCCAAGCTAAATGAAGCCAGCTCCTTACCGTCTTGTGTTGTTCTTATTTCAGGATCTTGTCCTATGTTGCCAAGTAATGTTACTTTGTTTATCATAATTTTATTTAATTTGAGTTAATAATTTATTTGTTATTTTGTTTTTTTAATTCTTCATAATAAGCATAACAAGCAGCATTAGCAGCACCAGCAGCTTCAAAGGCAGAAGCAGCAGCCACCTTAGCAGCAGCCTCCGCCTCCTCCATTTTCTTTTTTAGTTCTTCTAGTTTCTCTATTTTATTCATTGTTTTTATTTAATCGTTAACATATTATCAAGATTTTTTACTGCATTTTTTCTATAACTAAATGCTTCTAAGCTATTGTTTTTATATCTTGCGTTGTCTATACTATTATTTACTTGATTAATATACTCGTTTAATGCTTGTGGTATTTCTTTAATATCTGATATATTCAAGGCTTTTAATGTTTGTTCAGCTAGTAAAGATATTCTTATTATCTCTTTCTTTTTCTTTTCAATATCATTACTTAAGCTATAAATTGACTCATTGCCGTCTCTACCCTCCCATTCTTCTTTAATTCTTTTTGAGGCTTCTTTTAAAATTCCGTCAAGTTCTCCTGATAAATATTGATAATCGTGACTATAATGGTCAGATAAATAATCCATACCTTCAGCAATTACTTCGGTAGCATATTCTGTCATATCTTCTTCTGTTCTATACATTTTTTTATTTAATTTAAGTTAATAATTATTGGTTGGTAGTTCTTAAATAATAAAACATCTTGCCTAGTTTGTCAAGCCTTTTTTTTAATTATTTTAATTTATTTTTAATATTTTTTAATTCTTCATTAAAATAATTTGTATATTTATTTATGGCCTCTTGTAATTTTGTAATGTATTCTTCATCTCTATAAACTCTAATAACACAAACATTATCAATTTTTATTTTATTTTCTAAAGAATTATCTGTATTATTAATCAATCCTTCTGATATTTTTAAGCTATTACAACTTTCATTATAAGAAATAAAATCAAGCCACTTTCTACCACTAAGATATAAACCGCCTTGTATTTGTGCAATATGTTCTAGTGGCACTTCATTTTTAAAAATGGTTTCTAGGTGTTTACTTTTGCGAGGAGCTTTAATCTCTATTAGTCCGTCTTCGCCTACAAGGCCGTCAGGTGAATATCCCAACAAGCCATCATCGCTTTCAATAAAGCCCACTTCTTCTACTGGTATTAATGTTCTTGCTTCATATTCTTGTCTTGCTATTGGTTCAAGTCTATTGCCTCTTTCTATGTCAAATGAATTGTAAATAACTTCTTCGTTTGCCTCCTCCCATTCTTTATAATTAAAAATAGTCTCTACGGCTTTCTTATAAGCTAAATCTTTTATTTTGGTATTAGAGGTTATTTTTTGCGTTTTCTCTGTTATGAGGCTTTTAAAATCGCTTGCAGTTAGCTTGCCGTGTCTTAACTTGTGCCAAGCCTCAGTATTTTGTTCTATGTCTCTATGTATTATCATTTTTTTTTTATTTAATTATCAAATATAATTCCTATTGTATTTAATATATAATCTTTTGCAGTTTTATCAAATTTAGCACTTTTTAAAATAGCACCATCTAATTTAATCCCCTTTATATCAGTATCCCAGAAGCAAGCATTACTTAAATCACAATTACTAAAATCAGCAGTACTTAAATCGCAACCCATAAAATTACAACCTCTAAAATCACCATTAATATAATCATTATATGATAAATCTTCATCATGTAAATCAGCATACTCTAAACTAATTTTTTCTTTTACTGCTTTTTCTACTAGCTCTTTCATATCAAGACCTTCATCTTCAATTATTATTTCTTTTGTTATGTAGTTTATTATTTTACTCATTTCTAAACTCCTGTAATTGTTCTATTTTAATATTTAATAATTTTTCAAGCTCTCTGATTTCATCTTCAAGCTTTATTTCTTGTTCTAGTTTACTCATTGCTTTAATAGCTATAATAGTTATAAATCTTAGTAATAAGAATAATATGTTTGTCTTTTTGTTTTATTCCAATTAATTTTTTATTGTCAACTTTGCCATATTTACTAATGTAAATAGAACAATCATAATCCATTAAAAAATCCCCGCCTTTATATCCGCCTAAAATTTTATTATTAATAAATTTTGCCATTTCTAATAAATCTAATGCTTTTAAATTATTTTCTTTTTCTGTCGGTTGTATTGAAAGTTCGTCATAATCACCTCTCCAAGAATCAAAAACTGATTTTGCTATTTTATTATATCGATATTGGTAATCTTTCCAGAGTTCACAATAATATCTATCTTCTTCCTCTGCGTAGCGAAGATTGCAGATATCTAAAAATGTACCATCATCTATAATTACATTTAAATCAGGTTCTACAGCCTGTAAATCTTTGATAAGATTTTCTAAATAATAATCTTCGTTATAATTACTCATTGCTTACCCCCTCTGTTTTTGGTTCTTTAATTAAAGGATGTTTGTCAAGTTCTAATAAAAAATTATTAATCTTTTTACAATATCTTAAGGAATGCCAGTAAGAGGTGTAAAGCCCTAAACTTTGAGAAATATCTTTTTTATAGGTGTGTATAAAATAATTATTTAAAATAATAAAATCATTAATAAATTCTATGTTTATGTCATCTGCTGCAAATCCTCCCTTTTTATCTTCTTTGTGGTAAAAAATATCTGAAAGAATATAATCCATCGCTAGTAAATCCTCCAAAATTTCTCTGAGAGTTAAATCATCATTACTATAATTTTCTTTAGTCCAATCTCTATAAGAGGATAAATATTCTTTAAAAAGATACTCTACGCCTCCATCTCCATAAGTGTAAGGAAAAGGAAATTCAGGTGTTAAAATAAAACTAATTTCACAAGTTCTTTTATTGTGTTCTTCAATATATTTCATATCATTTAATATCTTACTAGATATACTATAAAGGTTTATATCTTCTTTTAAATGCCTTTTTTGATACTTATATACTAATTTTGTAATTTTATCATTTTCATTATATTTTCTACTCATTGCTTGCCTCCTCTGTTTTTGGTTCTTCTTTTGGTTTTTCTGGAGTTAGCTTTTCAGTTAGTCTTGATATAAGATTATTAAATCTATTATGTTTAATTTCTGCTAGTGATTTAACTTTTAAAGCCTCACACATTGTAACAATACTAAAATCAGGATCAATTTCTGATACCTTATCAATTATTTTTTGCAATGTTGCAATTTCAGCAGGGTTTAACGGCCTGTCTGTTGGTGCTTTTTGTTGTGTTGCTTTTTGTCCGTCGTCGTCTTCCTCCTCAATTCCTAGCAATGCAGTTAGTGAATATCTTCTCATATAAGTAATTGCACTTCCGTATTTTTGCGGATTGTTTCTATCAGCTACATTTAACGGAGCTTCTGAGTCTAAAACTTGCCCGCTTTTGTGTGTAATTTCTGTTCTTAATACCTCGCTACCATCTTTTATTAAAACTTTTTGAGTTAAGAAAAAGTTATTTTTATTTAATGCTGGCTTTACTGCTGCTAAAATATCAGTTAAATTAGCATATTTTTTTTTAAAGTGTGGATTTAATGAAGATTTCCCTACTGACTCTAAAGCACCTTGCACTTTAATTAAATCATCGTAAAAAGATAGTTCTTGTTTTTGTTCTGACATAGTTTGTTTTATTTAAGTTAGTAATTGGTTGGTTTAGTTTAAAAAATATGATACTTCTAAAAAATCTGGAGTTCTATCGTACTTTTTTGAAGTCTTATAAATTCTTTCGTTAATTATATCTACTATTTGCTGAATTTGTTCTTTTGCTTGATCTAAAGAAATTTTGTATAAATTATAGTTATTTTCAATTTCTTTTATTTTGCTTTGTAGTTCTTCCCCTGTTAAATTTCTCATAGTTTGTTTTATTTAAGTTAATAACTGGTTAATTGGTTATTCTTAAATAATAAACTAAATGATTTTAATTGTCAAGCCTTTTTTTTAATTTTTTTAACTTTTTTTTTAATTATTTTAATTTATCTATTAAAAAAGCTTTCAAAGGGTAAAACACTAAAGAATTTCTATAGCCACCTTGAGCAAATGGTTTTATTGGAGTTACTCCGTGTATATTTCGCCAAGCTGGGTAAACAAGCATTGAATTATCTGACTGGTCAAAAACTGCATTATAATCAGGAACTACTAAATTTCCACCCGTGCTACCTTTTCTTTTTGTTATAATAACATTTAAAGAATTAGGTATATTAGCCCTGTCAATGTGAAAATCTGCATTTATGTTAAAATTTGAAATAGAGCTAGTAAAAATATTTCCAAATTTCCATTTTTCATCTACATTCAAATCAAAATTATTTTTTATTACTTCATATTGCTCCGGCATTTTTTCTTTTATTATTTTTTCACTTTCTTTAGCAAGTAATAACATTCCTTTTATAAAAGTTTGTGCGGTTTTTACTTGATGAACAGATGAAATTGTAGGGTATGGTCTTCTTAAATGATGTTTAGGAGCTACTGAACCAATAATACAAGAATATTGTTGAGTGTTAAAAATATATTTACCTTTTCCAGTTTTTTCATCATATCCGTCAGTCAGTATCCTACCAGAATTTTGAGACTTAGGCACCTTTTTACTTCTTAATTCTACATCACATAATTCAGCTATTTTACAAAGTTTATCAGGTAATTTCTTAATAAAGAAACCTACTATTTTATTGTCTTCAATTAATAAACAATCTTCTTTTATATTAGGCTCTAATTCTGGACACTTTTCACCAATCTTAAAATTATGATTACTTTTGTTTAATTCTATTTTTTTCATTTTACTATTTTTTTATGATATAATGCAAATTCTTTTAAATTTATTTTAGCGTCTATTCTGTCTCCTTTTTTTTGAAATTTTGCAAAGGGGTGCCAATCTTCTACTATTTTTTTTGCCCATTCAGTGTCTTTTTTTTGTTTATAAAGATCAAATAAGCCGCCTTTATTGCTTCCAACATCTGGACATTGAAACCAGTAATGATTAAATCTTAAAACTCCTTGTCCTTTTTGAATAGTTTGTAATTGGAAGTCTCTATCTTCTTTTGTTTTTTCTTTATAATTCCAGTAAATTTTGCTTGTATTTACTAAAATACAAACTTCAGCAAATTTTTTATTAATAGAATAGCTGTGTTTTTCGTGCCATGCGTGCTGACAGTAATTTATTCCTACAATTTCAAGAGGAAGTTTTTTAGCTTTTTCAAGAATTTCTAGCCATATTGAAGCATCTTTTTTTATAGTTTTTCCGTTTTCGTATTTACCAAATGAACTAACATCATCATCACAAAAAATAACCCATTCATAATTATTTTTTCTTGCAAAATCTAACATAAAATTTCTAACAAATGAAACCCCTTTGTCATTTTGATTTATATTTATTTTATTTGAAACTTGATAATTATCAAAATCTTGAGGTTCTAAAAAATGATAAACTTTTATATCTTCTTTTTCAAATAATTTATATGTTTTAGTGCTTGGTCTATTTTTAGATGGTATAAAACAAATTAAATTCATAACTTTTCTTTTTCCTCTTTTAATTTATCAATAAGAAATTTTCCTATATACAAATCTTTTTCACGCCAGAATTTTACTAATTCTTGTGCTTCTTCATAATGCTCTATATCAAATTCAATTTGAATAGCTTTTTTTACATCTCCTGCCATTTCGTCAATTTTAATATCGTCTTCTTCGTCTAGAATTGAATAATCTATCTCAGCTCCGCCTATTTCTACATGCAATTCTTCAATATCTATTTTTAAATCAGTTGCTAGGTTAATTTCTAAATCTCCTAGCCAGTTTTCCATATTAAAATGGTTAATAGGGTTTGTTTTCTGATTAAAGACTTGTAATAGATATTTAATGGCTGTTGTTTTGTCTGGTAAATCTAAGAAAGTGCAATTTAATTTTTCAGGTATATCATAGCCGTCATTTTTTAGCTCTCTCAATACATCGCTTCTTAAATGGCCATCTACTATATAAATATCTTCTTGATCCTGCCATACATAAATGGCTCGGGCAAATCCATTTTCTATAATAGATTTTTTAGTTTTATCAGAATGATAATTATTTTTTAAGTCTACTGGCTGTAAGTCTTTTAATTCTTGCCAGTTTACTTTTTCTGTTTTTAGTATTAAATCTTTTATTTTCATAATATTTATTTTAATTTATTTTA
>WLWH01000704.1_pt1 | contig 26616 bp, 38 predicted proteins | sample 6712741 | NCBI WGS metagenome assembly WLWH01 (sample SAMN12718694, study PRJNA515312) | sponge metagenome | isolation source: marine sponge | host: Mycale hentscheli | place: New Zealand: South Island, Marlborough, Capsize Point | collected 2003-05-01
GTAATTAAAAATGGTATTACTGATATAAAACAAAGAGATCCTAAACCACAAAGAGAAAAAATTAAGTTAATATACCATCCTACTCCTTGGAGAGGATTATCTGTTTTATTAGGAGCAATGCAACTAGTTAAAAACCCTAATATACAATTAGATGTATACAGTAGCACTCAAGTTTATGGGGAGGATTTTAAAAGACAAAATGATCATCTTTATCAACCTCTTTACGATCAAGCTAAAAAATTATCTAATGTAAATTATATTGGATATAAACCAAATAAATATATATTAGAAAATTTACATACTTATGATGCTTTTGTTTATCCTAATGTATGGGAAGAAACATCTTGTATATCTGCTATTGAAGCATTAGCTTGTGGTTTATATATGGCCACAACAGACAATGGTGCGTTATACGAAACATGTTCTGAGTTTCCTATATACATACCTATAGATAAAAACTTTGAAAATTTAGCTAGACAATTTGCAGCCGTTATAGACAGCATACCTAATCAAGTAAATGACGAAGGCTGTCATACACACTTAAAATTTCAACAAAAATTTTTTAATCATTTTTATAATTGGAAAACAATAGCTGGTCATTGGACTAATTTTTTAGAAGGAGTATTAAATGCAAGATCCTAGTAAGCCTATTTGGTTTGACAAACCAGGAGAAGAAGTACCTACAGGGAATAAAGAACCTAAAAAATTTTCTATTTTTGTAGGAACACCTTGTCATAGCGATGTTTCTATTCACTATTTTCAAGCTTGTTTAGATTTTCAAAAACAATGCATGAAAAATAATATATTGGTTTCTTTTCAAGTAATGAAATCATCACTAGTAACACAGGGAAGAAATTTGTGTGTTTCTAGTTTTATGGAAAGTGGCCACACTCATTTATTGTTCATTGATTCTGATATTGATTTTCAAGCAACATCAGTGTTTAAAATGATTGCTGCGGATAAAGGAGTTATATCTGTTCCTTATCCATTAAAAGATATGAATTGGGATAAAGGATGGCAAAGAATAAAAGCTGGGGAAATAAAAAACTCAAAGGATTTAAAGTTTAAAGGATTTTACAGATATCCGATGAAAGTAAAAGATGAAGATAATATAAGAGTTAAAGATGGTATTACTGAAGTAACTCACTCTCCAACTGGATGTATGTTAATTAAAAAAGAAACTATAGAGAAAATGATTAAAGCTTACCCTGAAATGGAGATAGTTCAAAAAACTATTATTAATGGTGAACTAACAAACATGCCTTATTATTATAATCTTTTCGATACATGGTTTGATCCAGTTAATAAGACTTATATGGGTGAGGATTTTGCTTTCTGTAAAAGATGGAAAGATATAGGCGGTGAATGTTATGCCTTGGTTACCGATAGGATCTCACATGTCGGCGAACACCAGTATAGAGGGTGTTTTGCTGATGAGTTGATAAAGACTAAGTAAAATGGTAATATTACAGGATACGATTGAGTATTATTATGGATCCATTTACAATAGCATTAGCCACATTTGGCGTTCAAAAACTTCGAGGTAAATCAACTAATAGAGCGTTGAGAGATGCTGTATTACTTGGTGGAGGAACTCAATTAGCAGGTATGGGAGGCATTGGTCCATTTCAATCATTTGGTTCAACAGGTAATGTTTTAGCAGGATCTTCATTAGGACAACAATTTGGACAGACAGGAGCTATGAGAGGTATAGGTGCTTTATTTGGTAGAACACCTGAAACTCAAAAAATGTTTACTGGTATGGAAGGTTCACCTGAACTTGCAGGTCAAGTAGGGAAAGCTGCACAAAGCGAAAACTTTTTTTCAAACTTATCTAAGCCAGCTAAAATTGGTTTAGGAGCTGCTGGAGTTACTTTATTAGGGGGCATGGGTGGAGAAGATGAAGGACCACAATCTTATTTATTACCTACACCAAACAAAGCTTACACAAAATTTGCTAAATCAGGAGCACCAGGAACACCAACTGGTTTTATGACAAGAGACTACACAACAGGAGTTGATACAGCATTAGAAGACCCAGCAACTTATAAAACGGTAGAAGAAATTTTAGGTGATGAACCTACACAAGGATTTAAATCAGTAGAATTTAATTCTGGTGGAATTGTAAACATAGCAAAATTTAACGAAGGGGGACAAGCGCTTCCTTCTAAGTTTTCTCACGATGAGAATGATATGAATAACTACACTCGTGCTGGAGGTTTTGTAAAAGACGGAGCAGGTATGGGTGATGAGAATGAAGACACAATGTTAGCACAATTAGCTGATGGTGAATTTGTTTCAAGAGCGGCAGCAGTTAGAGGAGCAGGTATAGTGGCTGGTGCAAATATAAATAATAAAGAAGAACAAAGAAAAGTAGGAGCTGAGTTCTTTTATGAGCAACAAAAAAGATTTAAAAGAATTTACGATTTAATTGATGCTAGCAGCAAAAACAATTAAAAAAGAAGTAGGGGTTTTATTTATAGAACCTAAGAGAATTGAAGAATACTGGCCACTGGCAGAATTTATGGTCAAAGAAGGGTTACAATATGATGGTAATCCAATGTCAGTATCTGAGATGAAGAAAAGAATTAAACGTGGTGAATATCAATTATTCCTCATAGTTGGTTCTGATGACGGAGACAAGTATAAAGTTTTTGGTGTATTTGTAACAACAGTATCTACACTACCTAACTTTAAACAAGTTGAAGTGTTATTATTAAAGGGAGAAAAAAGAGAACTATGGCAAAAAGAGGCTGCGGAAACGATAGAACAGTTAGCAATTCAAAACGATTGCAAAAGAATAGCGGTTCTAGCGAGACCTGGTTGGAAAAACTTTTTGGAGCCATGGGGATGGAAAGTTAAAAGATTATTATATCAAAAGGATTTAAAATAATATGGGAAGTGTAGTAAGTTCAATATTCGGAGGAGGCGGTTCATCAGCACCACAACAAGCTTCTGTGCCAGCAACAACAACTCAATACGTAAGAGAAGCTCCAGGTATTGAAGAAAGAAAATTAGGGTTAATGGACATTGCAAGTTCTCTTGCACAAACTCCTGTTAACATACCCACAGTACAAGTTGCTCCATTAGGTGCACTTGAACAACAAGGACTTACTGCTTCAGGGGTTACAGGGGCAGGTATGCCTACTACTCAATCAGGAATAGGTGCTGCATTAACTTCATTGCAAGGACCCAATATAAATCAATTTTTAAATCCGTATCAGTCTTATGTAACTGATGAAATAAACAGACAAGCTGGTATGGCTCAAAATCAATTAGGAGCACAAGCTGTAATGTCAGGAGCATTTGGTGGTGGTAGACAAGGAGTTGCTCAAGCAGAAATAGAAAGAGCAAGACAAGCTAATGTTGGACAATCTATGGCTAGAGGATTTGATCAAGCAGCAAGGTTAGCATCGCAACAACAACAAATTGGATTACAAGGTGCAGGACAACTAGGTGCATTAGGCAGACAACAACAAGGTATGGCGCAAGCTGATATTAATCAATTGATGGCTGCAGGTGGATTACAAAGACAACTTGGTCAACAAGCATTAGATGCTGCAAGATCAACAGAGTTACAAAGATCATACGAGCCTTACCAAAGAGCAGAGTTCTTAAAAAATATTTATGCAGCTGGGCCTACAACACAATCTGCAATTACAACGAACACCGCTCCAGGTGGAGCAGCAGGAAACCCGCTTGCTCAAGCAGCAGGTGCAGGACTTGGTGCTTATGCAACATACTCAATGTTAAATCGACAACCAGGTGCAGCAACCGCCTTACAATACGCGAGGTAGTACATGGATAAAACTTTAAAAAGACCTCTATTTCAAAAGAAGGCTATGGAGGCTTATAAAGCAAAACATGGTGGTAAGATTCCTGGTTACTTTGCAGGAGCAGCTATTGGTGCAGGAATAAGAGCTGCAGCAGCCCCAACGTTTAATTTTTTAGGAAGACAAATGGCAAGACCCGCTGTAAGAACTGGTCTTACTGGAATAGAAGGTTATTACCTTGCTGAAGGAGCAGGTACGGCAGCACAAGGATATCGAGAGGGTGACACAGGTAAAATGATAGAAGGTTTATCATACGCATTACCTGCAGCAGCTTTTCTTCCAGGTACTATGAAAGGATCTGGTATTAAAGCTTTAAGAGAAACAGGGGAATATTTATTACCTGGCTCGACAGGATTAAAAACAGCTATTACAAATAACCCCGTTAAATCAGGTATAGCAGGTATTGGGGGTGCCTTTACTGGAATCTCTCTTCAAAAGCCAGCAGGAGCTGTGGAAGTTCCTGAAGGTATGACTAACGAACAATATTACGGAGACATACAAGAAAGATTAATTATGTCTAAACCTCAATTTGGAGAAAGAAAAGATCTTACAGAAGAAGAAAGAAAACAATCTCCAATGATAAAAAGAAAATTAGAAGTAAAAAAACCTCCAATGCCAATAGGTATTAAAGATCCTAAAACACAGGGAGAAGAAACGCTTAATAAAAAATTACAACAATCATCTACGATAAACGAGGTTGCTGAGAAATTAGGTGTAACAGATGCAGCAAAAGCAACAGATCAACAAATTAAACAAATAGCAATTGAATCTAACGTCCCTGAAAAAGAACTTAGAAGTATAATAGGTAGAGAAGTAGAAACAGCTGTAGGTCAAACACCTCCAGGTTCTAATAATCCTGTGGTAACAACAGAGAATGAAGCAAGCGCTTATGCTGGCATGACTGATGTAGAAATTGAAAATGCTGTAAAAAGAAGACAAAACACATTAAAAAACGCTAAAGGTTTTTCTAACATGAGTAGTGGTTTTAAAGAATTTAAAACTGAGATTGAAAAAATGACAGGGACAAACAATCAAAACTTAAATGATTTAATTTCTATGAAAGTAGCTTCAAAACTTTTAACAGGAAAATCTACTGACAGAGGTTTTGCAGGTTTTGCTGATATAGCAGGACAAGCTATGGGTGTTGGTGCAGATAGTTTACTTGCACTTAAATTAGCTCAACAAGATCAAGATATGAAACTTGCTCAGTCTTTTATTAAAATGAAAACTGAAATGGCTAAAAAGAAATCGCCTGGATTTGTTTCTGGGGACAAAACATATAAAATTCAAGATGCTAGATTCCCTGGAGGATTCTATAATGCAAAAGGTTTAGAAGGAAAAGATGGTAGACAATATTACAGAACTAGAGATAATCAAGTAGTCCCTGCAGGCCCTGGTGCTGTTGGAAACCAAACTTCGCAAAATGCAGATAAAATAAATTTATACTCAGCTAATTTAGAAGAATTAAAAAGAGGTCAAGATATGATTTCTCAAGTATTAACTATTTTACCTCAAGACGGTACTCTTAAAGCTGCGTTTAGTTTAACTAAAGAAGATGCAATGGGTACTGTTTCTCAAGCCTTTGGATTAAATGGCTTAGAACAAGGTGGTAGCTTTGACACTGAAATTATTAGTTTATTAAACAAAAATAATATTGATAATGATGAGACTAAGAAAAAACTAATAGAAGAGTATCGGAAATCTATAAGCGATGAGACACTTAAAGAGAGAGGTAAAGAATTATATAATAAAAATAAATCAGGTATTCTTGGTCGTCCCACAGACGCTGAACTAGAAAGATATTCAAGATTAGCTTTAATTGAACAACGTATGAAATATATTGTTGCCAATGCTAATAAATCAGAAGATAGATTAACTCAAAAAGATATTGAGAATGCTGCTAAACGAACAGAAATTCTTAAATTTTTTGGATCAGAAAGAAACGTTTATCAAAACTACAAAAGACTACAGGAAGAATTTACAGCTAAAGCACAAGCAGATGCTATGAAGTATAGAAATGCTGGAGGAACTGAAGATGGTATGCAGTATTATATTGATACTGTTCCTGGAGTAAAAGAAATGTACGAAGCTCAATTTAATAAAGTTCTTGCTTCACAAAAAGCTAGTAACAAACAAAACAGAGATCAAGTTTTAAACACAATACCAATAGCTGGAGGTAGTTAATGGCCGACATCAAAACTTTACAAAAAGCTATTGATGAGAATAGAGTTGATACAAGAAAATTAGCTCCTGAACAACTTCAAGCACTAGACCAAGCTTTCAAAACTGGAGAGCTTACAGGTTATGACAGCGCAAAAGATTATGAAAGATTAATTAGTCTTGGTGCTCTTTCAGTCGGTAAAGACAAAGAAAAAAGATTAGAGCCTTTTAAATCTGCTACAGGAATAACTAGAGGAGATCTTGTCTTAGCGGGTTCAGCTGCAGGTTCTTTTGTTCCTTATTATAAAGACTTGCCTAAATTATTAGACTCATTTCAAAAAGCAGGGTTCAAAGATGTTTACGGAGTAGACACTCGTTTTAATTCAATGGGTGAAATATATAAAAAAAGATTTACAGTTTTAGGAGATAAATTAAAAAAACTTCCTAATATTAAAGGACCAGTAGGATTACCTATTAGAGCTTTAAGTAATTTAGGAGGAATGGTAGATAACACAATTGATTTTTTTAGTAAGTTAAGAAATTATGGTGCAACACAACCTTTATCTACTTTTGCAAAAAGTACATTAGGAGGTGCTGGAGGTGCTTTCGCTGGTTCAACTGCCTATGAAATAGCTAATTTAGGTTCTGATTTTGTTGGTGCAACCTCTCAAGATTTAGCTAACCTTACAGATAATGATATTAGAAAACTACCTGTTTCAGATAGAATATTTTTTAACGGTTTAACAGAAGCATACAATGATCTTCTTTGGGCTGGTGGAGCAACAGCTTTGATACCTCTTGTAAAATATGCAGGGAAAGAAGGATTAAAAAATACATTAGGTTTAAATAGCCAGCAATCAAAAGATATTGCAAAAGCTTATGAAAGAACTGGAATGAAACCAAGTATAGCTTCATTAATACCTGGAGAAAATTCTTTTCAAAACTTCTTTAAAAAATTCTTTAGTACAATTGGTGTTTACCCCCTTGTTAGTGGACCTTTAGCTAAAGTAAATAAAGATCTTAATTTAAGATTAACTAATGAAGAGTTTCTAAAAACAGTAGACAATTTAAATATGGCTCCTGCAAGTAATGTTAGTTTAATGAATTATGCTGGTATTAACCAAATGAGAGCAGAATGGAAAAGAGTATTACAAACTATTAATCAAGAATATGATCATGTTAAAAAAGTATATGATGAAATAGGTAACCCTGCATTTATTCCAACACAATCTATAAAACAAGAGACAGACAGATTAATACAAGGATTAAAAGAACAATACCCTGCAGATCAATATTTGTTTGATGTTTTAGAAAAAGGAGCCAGAGAACTTACAGAAGTAGATGATCCAATGGTTCAATACGTTAAGTATTTAAATGATATTACACAGAATAAAGATTATATTAGAATAAGTGACTGGCAAGGTCTTTCAAGAATGCAAACTGCTGCTTACACAGGAAGTAAATACAACAATGTTAAAAATCAATTGTTAGTAGTTAGAAATGCTATGGAGAACGATTTAAATAGTCTTCAAACAGTAACAGGAAGAGCAAACCTAAAAGACAATGTATTTAAAAATCAATATGATCAAGTTTTAAAAGAAGAAGGCCCTGAAGCTGCAGAAGCTTTTCTTGATAAACAAGTAAGAGCAGGTAACACAGCCTTTACTGCTTTAAAAGAAGCTAATACCTATTACTCATTAGTATTAAGACCTTTCCAAAAAAACAAAGTAGCTAGTCAGCTAAGACAAGCAGATAATAAACTTTTTGCAGATAAAGGAATTGAAATGATAGGAACATCTTCTATCTATCCTGATGAAGTTTTTGATAAAGTTATAAGAAGAGTTATGGCTAGTGATAGCCCAGATGCTATAAGACAATTAAAACAAATATTAGGTGTTACTAATTCTTCTTACAAAATATTAGATGAAAATGGTAAGTTAAAAAGAACTGTTCAAATACCTAAAAGTAAAGAATCACAAGCAGTATATGACAGATATGTTAGAGAGTTTTTCTGGGATTCTTGGAACAATGCTACAACAAATCCATTAAGAGATTTTAGATCCATATCTACACAAGCCGCTGCCGCAAAAGCAGCTGAAAGAGGTTTTGTAGCAAAAAGACCTTTTCAAATGGACGACTTAACAGAACAAAGAATTAGAGCTAAAACAAAAACAAATGAAGTTTTAGATGTCACAGAAATAGATGCAAGAGTATTTACACAATCTGATATAGCTAATCTTAATGATGGAATTATACGAAATCACGACTTTGGTGCATTAGATATTGAAAAATTTGTAAAAAATATTGGTATAGATAGTAAACAAGGTAGAGATAAAATTAGAGAAATGTTTGGTGGTGGGGAAACAGGAGCAAAAGCACTACAAAGAATTGATGATGTGATAACGGTTAAACGAGCTTTAGACACCGTTGATTACAGAGATCCTTCTACTTTCGTACAAAGAGCTATTACATTAAGAGCAGGTCAAGGAGGTGGATTAGCCGCTGGAGCAACAGCCGCTGCTTTTGGTTTTGGTAATACCATTAAATTAATTTTAGGATCTAGAATGTTAGGAAGTGTTCTTACTAATCCAAATGTTGCTGAGAATTTAATGGAAATGAATAAGTATCAAAGATTTATGACAGATCAAAAAGGTGTTTATCAATTAAGTCCTCAAAATACTCCAAGAGCATCTGCAACTTTTGTTAGATTTATAAATAGTTTAATGGAAGCTGAAGGGGATGATTTTAGAGTTGATCCTAATAAAATTGACTTTGAAGAAATAAGACAAAAAATTGAAAGTTTAGATCCTAACTTACCTTTAAGAAGTAGTTATGATTTCGGTAGTATGCCTAAATTTACAAGAGATAGAATATACCCTGAGTTTGAAACAGCTAAAAATTTATCTGCTGAAGCACAACGAGTAGGAGAAGAATACTTACAAGGGTCTAATTTAATAGCACTTAGCGATCAACAATTTGATCAAGTGTACGAAGGACAAGTTCCTCAATCTACAGAGCCTCAACAAATGGCCCCACAACCCACAACAACTGAGCCTACAGCAATGGCTACAGGACAAGCACCACAGGCCACAGGACAACAACAAGCACAACAATTTGCAGCGTTATTTCCACAAGATACTTTGGGCCAAGCCGTAGCAACTAGAGGATTAAAAGAAGGTGGTTTTGTTGAAGATGCTTATGCACAAGCAGATGAGGTACTCAATGGCTAAAAAGTCTGCATTACAAAAGATTGAGTATCACGAGAAGATATGTCGTATAATGCAGAAACAGACATTTGAAAGAATAGATAAAATGGAATCAAGAATTGCTAGACTTGAGAAGTGGATAATAGGTGGTTTAGGAGCCATACTTTTAGCTGTACTTTCAAACCATATGTAGTAAGGTGCGGTATGAAATTTACCGAAGAAGAAAATTCATTCACATTATCTGATTTTAAATCCATAAATAAATACAAATATAAAAAATATTCTAGAGCAGAAGACCCTGTAACAGGTAAACGTTTATACGCTGTTGATGGTACAAAACTGCCAAGTGTAACTACAATTTTAGGAGCGACAAAGGACCAAGCATCTATCGAAGCATTAGAAAGATGGAAGAAACAAAAGGGAGAAAAAGAAGCAGATCGTATTAAGAACGAGGCATCTACTGTGGGAACAGAAATGCACCTTGTCATAGAGAAATATATTGAAGGACAAGGGTATTTAAATTTATCTGAACAAGGTAACCGACCTAGAAAAATGGCTCATACGATTTTAAAGAACTGTGCAGATATTGAAGAAGTATGGGGTAATGAAGTAAGTTTAGCTTACCCAGAACGATATGCAGGAGCTACAGATTTAGTTGGTGTTGCAAATGGCAAAGTAACTTTGTTTGATTGGAAACAAACAAATAAACCAAAGAGAAGAGAGTGGAGTTCTGTTCAAGATTACTTTACGCAATTAGCAGCCTACACAATAGCTCATGAAAAAGTATATGGCCCAATAGACGTAGCCTCTATCAGAATGTGTTCTAGAGACATGCAATACTTTCAATTTGATATAGAAGGCGAAGAATTAAAGCATTATCAAGCAAAATGGTGGGAAAGATACTCTAAATACAACTTTATGGCATCTAAGGAGGCTTAAGCCTCTAATCGCAAAAAATAAGGGGTCTATGGCCGTTTATTTGAGCCATTCTTTGAACTCATCGCCCAAAGTCTTAATTGCTAGCTCATTTTTATTAGATAGGGAAGATATGATTCTTTCGTCTATTGTTCCCTTACAAATAAGATCTGTGTAGAGAACTTGGTGTTGTAAACCTGATCGATGCGCTCTGTCTTCAGATTGTTTTCGAACCTCAAAGTTAAAGCTATTAGAAAAATAAATAACATTTTTAGCTTGTGTCAAAGTAAGACCGAATCCTCCTGTAGAAGGATTACCTACAAAGAATCTGCACGTAGGATCTTCTTGAAATCTTTTCATAGCTTGCGCTCTTTTTAAAGTATCTACAGATCCATAGTTTGCTACAACAGATTGTTTGCCGTATTTTTCTTCTAAAAATTTTATAATAGATTCGATATTGTATATGTAAGTAGCCCAAATAATAATCTTGCCATCAGCTTCTTCTATAATATCAGACAGAGCATGAAGTTTAGGGTTTTTAAATTGTTTAAGTTCTCCATCATTTGTTTTAACAAATCCATTACAGACTTGATGGAGTCTAATGATTTCAGTTAGTTTGTTATTATAAGATACTGTTTCATCTTCAATGATAGCAATAGCTGCAATTCTAAGTTGTTCATAGAATTTTTCCTGATCTTCGTTCATATCAATATATCTTTTGGAGTATAGTTTTTTAGGTAGATCAAGGCATTCATCTTTAGTTACACGATAAGAAAATTTAGACAGTTTTTCTTCTAGCTCTTTAATGTGTACATAGTATTTAGGTATTTCTGTATATTTACCACCACCAAGATCTAGCTTGTGAGTTACACAATATCTGTTTCTAAATGTGTAAAAACTAGAAAAGCCTAAATGTTTGTCGTCTAAAAAATTACATTGTGTATATAAATCTAAAGGAGATTTTGTTACAGGAGATCCTGTAAGAATACGTCTGTATTTAGAATAAGAAGCAAGTTTTAAAACATTTTTAGTTCTAATAGCCTTATGATTTTTAATTGTAGTTGATTCATCTATAATAGCGATATTGTTAGGATGGTGGTATAAAAATTCTGTAGCACCTTTAAATCCTCTAGTTGTAGATAAAGCTTCTATATTCATACAGAATATTTTTAATTTACCTTTAGAATCTAAAGATTTTGTTAATTTTTTAGGTTTATCTATATTCCAAGAATATATCTCATATTCAATATCAGGAGACATATGCTTTTTAATCTCATCAAAAGCCCAAACGGTATAAACTGATTTAGGTGCAAGGATAAGAACTCCTGTGACATCTCTATGACTTCTTAAAAGACCTATATTATCTATAGCAACTTTAGTTTTCCCTGTACCCATTTCCATAAAGAATGCGTATGTGGTTTTATCCCAAGATTTTTCTAAACAAGTTTTTTGGTGTTGATAAGGTGTGGTTTTATAGTTAAACAAGTTCAACATGATGGTTGACATATAATCTCAGTACGATATAAAGTCAAGTAAATATAGGAGGCCATTTATGGACTTAGAACAACTAACAACTGTAAATATAAAAACGAATGAAGTTAAAGACATTTCTCACGCTTGTAATAAGCTATCAGCTCAGAATAAAATTGTCGAAGACCTTCAAGATCTTTTAAAAGAAGAGCAAGAAGAAGCTAGACGTTTATCTGAGGAAGTCATACCGACTTTGATGCAACAAGCTGGAGTATCTTCTGTTAAGTTAGAAGATGGTTCGTCTGTTACAGTTTCTCCTTACTATTACGCAAAAATTCCTGAAGATAAAAAACACGAAGCCTATAGTTGGTTACGTGATAATAATTTTGGGGATCTGATCAAAAACAATGTATCAGTATCGTTTGGTAAGGGCGAAGATTCTGACGCTGTTAAGTTAAAAGCAACGTTAGAAAAGCAAGGTCTTGTCGTAGACCAAAAACAAGACATTCATTGGCAAACTCTTCGAGGATTCGTAAGAGAGCAAATGGAGAATAATCGTAGCATACCTTCTGACATGTTTGGATTGTATGTTGCTAATCGAACAAAACTAACAACTAAAAAGTAAAGGAGAACACATGGCAAACGGAAAAACAGCCAAAACAGCAGTGACTAAAAAAGAAGAAGCTGCAGCGCCTATGATAGCAAACTTAGAACAGTTTGCGGGTGCGGGTGCGGAAAACATTACATCAAAAGATGTATCGTTACCGTTCTTAAAGATCCTTACTAATAACTCACCGCAAGTAACACAGGGTGATGCAAAGTTTATTAGTAGTGCAAGACCAGGGATGGTACTTAATTCTGTCTTAAACAAACTCTATAATGGAGCAGATGGATTTAATGTAGTTCCTTGTTTCTTTAAATTCGAATATGTGGAATGGGCAGATAGGGGGACTAAAGATTCTTTAGCACCTGTTAATTCATATCCAGCTGATTCGGATATTATGACAAAAACAAAAAGGGGAGATGATCGTAAAGATAGATTACCAAGTGGTAATTATATCGAGCCTACTCACTATCACTATGTGATGATGGTAGATGAGAATGATCAGCCATCTGAAACGGCAGTTATTGTGATGAAAGCAACTCAGGCTAAAAAGTCTAAGAAGTGGAACTCAATGATGTTGTCTCAGAGACGTAAAGGATCTAAAGGTTTCTTTCAACCACCGACATGGTCTCAAATTTATACTTTGAGCACGGTGCTAGAAAAGAATAATCTTGGTTCTTGGTATGGTTGGGAAATCAATCATAACAAAGACATTCCTAACGAAACGTTATTAAGTGCTTCTAAAGCATTCTTTGACACGTGTAAAAAAGGAAATGCCAAGGTTAACCTTTCGGAAGATCAGCAAGAACAAACTGGAACTAAGAATCCGTTCTAATGAGTTCACTGAATTTTTTTAGTCAATTATTTGGCGGATTAAAATCAGCATACGGAACCTACGAGCTAAATGGGGCTCGTAGGTCCGATGGTAAAGCTGAGGGTAAGGCCTTAACTAAAAAAGGTGAGGTCACTTCAGAACTATTCCAAAAACATTTAAACGGAGAATTAAGTTTAGGTATTGTCCCTATTATGGAAGACAATAACTGTAAGTGGGGATGTATCGATGTTGATGAATACGCAGGATTCAATCCCTTAATAATAATAAAAAAGATTAGAGAATTAAAAATACCTTTATTTCCATATCGATCTAAGTCGGGTGGATTACATATATTCCTACATATCGATGGCGTTATACCTGCTACAGATATGATTGATAAATTAACTGAATTAGCTAGCAGATTAGGTCTTGCTGATTGTGAAATATTTCCAAAACAAAGAACGATTAACGTAAAATTAGGAACGATTGGTAACTGGTTAAACTTGCCTTACCATAATGCAAAGCTTACAACACGTCATGCAATAGATGACAACGGCCACTCGATACCGATAGAGGATTTAGAGAAAGCTGTTAAGCCTTACGTTATTAAACCCGAAGAATTTTATAAAATAAAAGTAGAAGAATACAAAGACGAAGACGAATTGTTTGCAGAATATCCTCCTTGTGTACAAAACTTTGTAAAGAATGCAGTAGGAGAAGGACATCGTAATGAAGCATTATTTAATGTTGGAGTTTGTATGCTTAAGAAACATGGTAAAGATGGTGCTTGGGAAGATGAGCTTGGTGATATTAACAAAGGCTGGGGTGATAAAGCATATCCAGCGTCTGAATTAAAAGCCACTGTAATAAAAAGTTTAAGTGGAGATAAAAACTATAATTATAAATGTCAAACAGATATAGCTAGAAAGTATTGTAACCAAGGGTTATGTATGAAACGTAAGCTTGGTATAGGTAAAAACAATTATAGCTTTACAGTAGATTCCTTTCAAAAGATAAATACAAAACCACCTAAATACATTTTAACAATAGATAAAAAACCAGTAAGACTTACAGGACAACAGCTTTGCCAACAACAATTACTTAAAACTGAATTGTTTGATTGGGATATTGTTTGGAAAACAATGGAGAAAGAAGCTTTTAATATGTGGTTAAATTATCTTAAATCAATGCAAACAGACGTAGAAGGCTATGACTTTACTGATGATGATAAAGATGAGTTTCAATATTTATTCAGACACTTTCTTGATGATAGCCAAGTTGCAGATGATATTACACAAACACAATCAGATTATATTTATCCAGAAAATGGCTTTGTGTTCTTTAGAGCAGAAGTCTTTAAAAAGTTTTTAAAGAAAGATGGTAACAATCTTAAACGTGATGAAGTTAAAGAATTATTAATAGACAATGGGGCAGAGTATGTAAGAGGTCATAATGGTTATAAAGCTAGACTTTGGAAAGTGCCTAAACCTGAGCAAGAAGACATAAAGGAAAGAAATGTTAAATTCAAAAGAGAGCTACCAGGGTTCGACCCAGACGCTGACCAAAACATTTAAGATCTTTGGCCCACCTGGAACTGGTAAAACAACAAGATTAATAAAAATAGTAGAAAAACATTTAAGACTTGGTGTGCAACCTTGGGAAATGGTTTATGTGTCTTTTACTAATAAAGCTATTGATGAAGCTGTAGAGAGAGTCCTTAAAAAATTTAATACTTACAAATCAGAAGACTTTGGTAATTTTAGAACAATACATTCTTTTTGTAAGAAAGCTTTTAGTAATTTACCTGTATTAGATCCTAAAATAGATATGCTTCAGTTTCATACACAGTGGGGAACTATTAATGCAAATTTTTCTGAAGAAGATGCTAACCACAAAGTATTTAATAACTGGTCTCTTCGAGTCTACGACAAAGCTAGAAATATGATGGTTGATCCCATCTCATTATATAAAGCAGAACCTATTAAAAAAGTAAGATTGCAACAATTTACAGATATTATTAGAAATTATGTAAAATTTAAAAAAGATCATAAAATGGATTTTACAGATATGGTTGAGAAATATGTAAAAGAAATAAGTCCTCCAAAGTATAAGGTGTTTATTGTTGATGAAGCCCAAGATCTGACTCCTTTACAATGGTTATTTGTAGAGAAAGTTGCTAACAAAGCTAATAGAGTGTATTTAGCAGGCGATGATGATCAAGCTATTTATGAATGGAATGGTGCTAAAGTTAGATGTTTTCTTGATTTCCCTGGCAAAGCTTTTGTTTTAAATAAATCTTACAGATTAAACAAAACAATATTAGATTTTTCAAAAGAAATATTAAAGTTTATACCCGAGAGACAACCAAAAGAATTTACTTCAGTTAACGAATCAGAGGGAGATATATATACTTACGGTAGATTTAGTGAGGTTCCTTTTGATGATCTACAAGGAAGTTGGTTTGTTCTTGGTAGAGTTGGAGATAATGTAGAAGAACTTAAGCAGTATGCAAGGCATAAAGGCCTATACTTTCAAGATATGAAAGGCAATAAATCATTTAATATAAACAAATGGAATGCTATTAATTATTGGCAAAAACTTATGGCAGGCGAATCATTGATTCGTGAGCAAGTAGGTATAATATATGATTTCATTGATGAAATAAAAAAAGGCTGGCGTAAGGTAGATAACAAGGCTTGGGATGCTGTTCATCCTAATCAACCCTTAGATCTAGAATTTCTTAAAAGTAATTGTGGACTTGAAACCAATCAAACAGATTGGTGGAAAGTTTTAAATAGAAAATTTACAACAAGAGACTTGGATTATTTTGAAAATATGTTAAGAAGAGGAATAAAATTAAATGACAACGCAAAAATTATTATCGATACAATCCATTCGGTCAAGGGCGGAGAGGCGGAAAACGTTTTACTTTACGAAAAGAGTAACTGGCCATCTAATTTCTCATCTAAAAATGGGAAGGATAAAATGGCCGAAGCACGTGTTTGGTATACTGGTGTTACGCGCAGTAAAAAATCCTTACATATCCTCTCTACTGATCATACATACTATTTTCCTTTGGGGCGTATTGCATCTTCTTTCAGAAGGAAAGTTAGGTTAAATGCCCAGTAAAAAACAATTTGACGAAATATTTCCACAAGATAGGCAGGTAGGTGGATCTCATTATAAAAATTTTCACATTCAACCTTATGAGTTTATATCTAAAAACAACTTATCGTTCTTTCAAGGTTGTGTTGTGAAGTACGTTTGTAGGTATTTATTTAAAAATAAAATAGAAGATCTTGAAAAGATAATTCATTACTGTGAATTAGAGATCAAAAAAATGAAGGATATAAAATGAAATTAGCTACAATTAAACAAATAAAAGACTATATAGATTCTGACCCCTCAACTTGGAAGAAGAAAGATAAGGATTTAAAACATAAAGATAGAGAAGATAATGTTATGTTTAAAGCTTACTATTGGATTATTATTAAATATCTTAGAATAAGAGAAGAGAGAAAAGAAATAAAAGTTCTTAAAAAAACAATTAAGTGGTTTGAAAAACAAATTAAACCTCATGGTTGTGGTTGGATGCATACAACTATTGAGGGTTTGAAACATAGAATAAATTTTTTAGAAAATGATGATTTCGATGGAGATAAGAAGTGACTACTGAACTTGTATTCAATCAAGCAGAGTCTGATTGGACGGTTCCTGAAAGTTACCCTGATCTAACCAGTAGATCTATCGTTGCGGTAGATTTAGAAACAAGAGATCCTAATATCAAAACTAAAGGGCCTGGCTGGGCTACTAACGATGGAGAGATTGTGGGCATAGCTGTGGCTGCAGATGGCTTTAAAGGCTATTTTCCTATTGGTCATGAAGCTGGAGGTAATATGGATAAAAATATTACCATGAAATGGTACAAACAACTTATGGAAAGCGAAGTTGATAAGGTTTGTCATAACGCTTCTTATGATATTGGTTGGACAAGATCACAAGGGATTAAACCTAAAGGTAGAATGCTGGATACCATGATAGCAGGTGCATTAATTAATGAAGATAGATTTAGTTATTCATTAAATGCTTTGTCATTTGACTATTTAGGAGAAATTAAATCAGAAGCACAATTAAAAGAAAAAGCAGAAGAGTGGGGTTTAAATGCTAAACAAGATCTATGGCGACTGCCTTCTAATTATGTAGGTCCTTATGCAGAACAAGATGCAGAACTTACTCTTAAACTTTGGAATCGTTTTAAAGTAGAAATAGAGAAACAAAACTTATCTAATATATTTGATTTAGAAACAACCTTAACACCTATACTTATTGAAATGAGAGAACATGGTATTCGTGTAGATCTTAGTAAAGCTGATGGACTTAAAAAAGAATTTGTAAAAGAAGAGAATAAAAGATTACTAGAAATTAAAAAACTTTCAGGGGTAGATGTAGAGATCTGGGCAGCAGCATCTGTTGCTAAAGCTTTTGATGCTTTAAAAATATCATACCAAAGAACAGAGAAAACTAAGGCTCCAAGCTTTACAACAAACTGGTTACACAATTGTCCTCATCCATTAGCTAAATTAGTTAGAGAAACAAGAGAGATGAATAAGTTTCATTCTACTTTTATTGATTCAATATTTAGATATGAACATAAAGGAAGAATACATGCAGAGATTAATCAACTTAAATCAGATAGTGGTGGTACAGCTACAGGAAGACTATCAATGTCTAATCCAAACTTACAACAAATACCTGCAAGAAATAAAGAATTTGGTAAAAAAATTAGATCTTTATTCTTACCTGACGAAGGTAAGCGATGGGGTTCTTTTGATTACTCACAACAAGAGCCAAGATTAGTTGTACATTACGCAGCTAGTGTAGACTCAGGGTTTGATGGTTCATACGATTTAATAAAAGCATACGAAGAAGAAGATGCAGACTTTCATCAAGTGGTTGCTGATATGGCAGGTATACCTAGATCTCAAGCTAAAACGATAAACTTAGGTTTATTTTATGGAATGGGTTCGGGTAAATTAGCTAAACAGCTTGGTATTGAAGTAGAGCAAGCTAAAAGAATATTAGCTGAGTATAATGCTAAAGTACCTTTTGTAAAACAATTGTCTAATCGATGTATGGCTACTGCAGATCGTAAAGGATGTGTCGTTACCATAAGAGGTCGACATTGTAGATTTGATCGTTGGGAGCCTAAGTCATTCGGTATCCATAAATCTATGACACGTGACGAAGCAGAATCTAAGTATGATCGAGGTATGATTAAACGTGCTATGACGTATAAAGCTCTAAATAGACTTATCCAAGGATCAGCAGCAGATCAGACTAAACAAGCAATGATAGACTGTTACAACACTGGCCACAGGCCACTGCTACAGATACATGATGAACTATGTTTTAATGTAGGTAAAGATGAAGATATCAAAGAAGTAAAAAATAAAATGGAGCATTGTTTAGATAATGTGCCAATGAAAGTACCAAGCAAAGTAGATGTAGCTTTAGGTAAAAATTGGGGAGAAGCAACATAATGGTAAAACCAAAAGAAAGATTTAGAATAGAAGAATTAGGAATTGGTACATGCCCTGAATGCAATCATTCAGTTACTTTTACTCCTACAAGAAAATCAAACATCTATGTTTGTGATCAATGTGATGAAAAAGTTTATCAATACAAAAATGGTAAAGTACATTGGTATACTTTAAAAGAAATGCCTTTAATGGGTGTGAAGCCCTATAATTTGAGCGACAAGTAGCCTTATATAAAAATCGTTTTTTGAAATAGTGCTAGTTAATTATTAACCAGCGATGTCGTAAAGACCTGCAGATGCATCAACAACACTTTGGTCATTGATTTGTTTCTTTAAGTCCTTGATCTTAATATCGATCCACTTCATATCAGTAGTTACTCTACCTTGTTGTAACGCCTGACCCGCCCACTTGGACTCCAACTGAAGTTTCTCCGATATCAACTTCTGTAGTGCCATCTTTTAGCTCCTCATATGAGATGAAAACTCTATTTTTATTATAAAAGTCTTCATCCTGTGCTGCGATCTCACCATTGTTCAGCTTCAATTTAAACTGTTGCAAGGCCTCAGCATCATTGTTAGCTTTAATTATCCCATCATAATACTTTCCCTCTGATCGTATCTGAATTCGATAACTACTCATAAGAGAGTATATATCAATTTTTGGGGGTATTGCAACCCCTCTGTCAAGCAGGGGGTAAAAATAAACATTGACCTTTAGCTTTTTATATCTTATATGGATGAGATAAGGAGTAAATATGAAGAGCAAAAGTAAAAAACTAAAGTTTTTAATAGATGATTTAGACTCTACTTTGTCTAAAGTACATCAAAAAACTATTGAAGGAAGACCTATAAACCCTGGAGACGAGGAATGGAATTCTAGTCGTGACAGGTTAATGCAGACTAAAGTAATGATGGGTAATTTTAATGTTTATCCAATCAATTGGCAGTTAGCAGATCATTTAATAGGTGATGAGCTTGCTAATAGAGAAGATGCTTTAAATGAGCATATACAATTTATGAAGGAAAGAAATTAATGAACTATGGCCTTATAGCTTTGTTTATTTTTATCCTATTCTTTCCAAAGTTTATGTTAGCTATATTTGTAGCTATCGTAGCATTCATATTCGGGATATCAATTTAACATGAAGGATGAAATGAAAATAGTAACTATGTTGTGTGTCTGTATGACACTAGTATTTTTAACGGCTTGTTCGGTAACGCACAAGGTAAAATTAGGAAAAAAATGTACCCCTGAACATAAAGAATGGTCGTATGTTTGGTTTATAGAGAAAGGAAGTGAAGACAATGTCTCAAAAGAAAACTGCAACTGATTGGATAACTAGAAGAGTAGGTGCAATAAATAGAATCCTTAAGAGTAAAGGTAATGCAAAACCTTTTCATGAACATTTTATAGACGAACACTGGAGACTTATGAACACTAAATGTAAAACAAAAGCAGAATATAAAAAGGAAGGGAGAAAAAATGGACATCACTAAATGGAAATCAGTAGCCGTAGCAAAAGAAACACACACACTTCTTAAAGGTTTGTGTAATGAGAAAGAAAGAAACCCAGCTCGAATGATATCGAAGTTGGTTAAAGATTACATTGAATATCAAGCTAAGAAAAAAGGCGTATCAATGGAAAAATATAAATCTAGCTTATTGCAAGGACTTAAAAAGAATGCTAAAGGTTAAGTCTTTTTCTTCCTTGTGTAATTGCCAGGTTAATTTATTAAAAGTAAACGAGCCTGGCATTTACTTTCTTCTTAACGAAAAACTAGAACTTGTCTACATAGGCGAATCCTCAAATCCTTTACTTAGAATTTTAAATCATTACTTTAGAAGTTATCCTAATGGTAAAGACAAAAAAGGTATCGGCCCTATTTTTAGCCACTTTAGAATCATTCTAACTAACGAAGACAAAAGAATTAGACAACATTATGAAAAGAGATGGATTAAAAAATTTAATCCTCCTATTAATTGGAATGGTCAATCTGAGGCTCCTTATCTCTTAACAAGAAAAGAATTAAATGATTTTATTAAAATTTATGAAAATTTTTTTAAAGAAGATATGACTTGGCATAAATACATAAACGATGAAGTTGTAAAGCAAATGGATAAGTATATAGTCCATAGAAAAAAATTAAGAAAAAAACGATACGCAAGGACGGGTAAATGATAAACAATAGAAAAGCCTACAAAATATTTATGGCGTTGCCAAAAGAAAAAAGAAGAAAACTACAAATTGAACACGAGATCGCATCTATTGATAATTATGAAGATCAATCATGGCAAAATAGATTTGGAACTTGGCAGAATGGCCAAGGCGGATCTTTTTGGAACTGGTTGTGGATGTGTCATTTTAAAAAACAATACGCAAAGACAGGAAAATGAGCGAACCATATCATTCAGGAATGTTTTATCATCGAATGTTAAAAATGTTCCGTGAAGCTAATAAAACTAACAAAGGATATAAAATGTGTGAGAAATGTAACGGTAATCATTATATAAGAAATGAAGACAACAGTACAAAATTTTGTATTGAGTGTAATGGTAAAGATGAGCCTAAAGTAAAAGAAACTGTATTAGCTCAGGCAATACATAATTTTTTTGATTATGACAAAAAATAAACACACAAGGAACGATGTACAAGATGTTTTACAAATTTTAGCGGATAAGTTAGACCGTAAAGAATATGCTAAAGTCACATCATTGATGTCGATGCTCTTTGTAGGCCATACGTTTCAATTATCTGAAGATGGCTTTGAGTTTATAAATTTAGTTATAAAAACTAAGAAGAACCAAGGAAAGAAACTTGTTAAGATTAATAGACAAAGCAACATAATTAAGTTAAAACCTAGAAGTAACTAGTTATATTTTTCATTGTTGGGGGCGTGGAGGGAGACTGAAGCGCCCTTTTTTATTTCTTCTTGAATAACTTACGTTGAGCTTTTCTTAGACTTCCTAGATCTAAGCCAATTAGATCTTTTACATTGTCTTGAAATTGAGAAGCGATGTTTTTACCATAACCACCCCCTAGATCTAATATTGTTTTTGAAGATAGTTTGTTGTTTGAAATAGAATATTGTCTTCCACTCAATGTGCTTTTAATTGAAGATTGTTTTTTAAGAGGTACAGCGCCTTTTTTAATTGCAGCATGAACATTATACTTGTCTAGACTTTTAACCTCTTGTCTGTATTTCTTTTGACGGGCTTTCTTCTTAGCTAAATTTACCCCAGCTTTTATAATTGTTCTTACTACCATAACTCTTATTATACGTGATGATGTTTATTTTGACTAGCTGTTGTATAATGAATTATGAAATTCATTTTAACTATATATATCTGTTCGTTTATCGATTTTACGTGTACTACAGGCCTTAACGTTCAGTTACAATTTTCTACTTGGAAAGAATGTGTACAAGCTGCACATAAAGAATCGCATATATTGTTAGAAGCTCTGCCTGAGCGAATGGTAGGAGCTAATAGATTAGCCACAAAATACACCTGTAAACAGCTTTTAGGAGTTTAAAATTAAAAATTTGCGGGTATAGGGATACTAGGAGGTAATGCATAATGCGTAAGTAACATCCTAGTCGTAGGTCAACTTCGGTTGACTTACGACCCATAATGAACTAGTAGTCGAAATATGGAGCTACTAAATGAATATTACACAAAAAATCCTAAAGATTATGGGTATGGAAATTGCATCTAAATTAATTCAATCCGATGCTGATTGTGAGACTCGTCTTTGGAGAGCAGTTATCAATACTGCTTTAGAAGATGTCATGATTACTAATCAAAATAGAACGGAGGCCGTACTGAAAGGTGCTGCGCATGACTGGTTTGCCTCTGACTCGGAAGACTTCGAATATGTGTGTTTAAACGCTGATTTAGACCCTAAATACGTGAGAAAACGGTATTTAGACGCCATGGAGAAGGGTGTTATTTTCTTTACTCGTAAGCAAAATTTGAATATAAAATACACTGAATTATATGACAGACTTCGGAAAACTAAGAACCCTGACGACCGTAAAAACATCACGCGATATATTAATCAATTGCGGAAAACTATATTTGAACTCTAGAAAAGCTGAGAGAAAATTCTATAAATATTTATATGGTAAACTTAAAAAGAAATACGCCCATTAACGTAACTCTACGTCAAATCGATAATGCTGCTAAGTTGTGGGACTCTACGCGTAAGGAAGTGTGGAAAACTAAATGGTACGAACTAATAAGGATATGGTGTGAGCAAAAAACTAAGACCTGACGAAACCCAAGAAGCCGTTGAGGAGTGGTCGGCGATGATTGCCCAAATGCAAGATTCGGGTAATGACCCAAAATGGCGAAAAAAAGGAACTAAGTTAGAACAAACTACAAACAAAACAGGACAACGGCCACAGGTCACCGAACTGACTGTTGATAGCTACCAACAGCATTGGGTCGAGTCTACTGACACTGGGTGGCAGATTAGAATAGCAACTGACACTCAAAAAATCGTTATAAACTGCCATTATTCGTCAAAAAGACGGGGTAAAGACGGTAGAATCAGATCTATATAAGATATATTTACCTCTTTGGTCTCTCAGACCCCTCAGAATAACCTGACACTCCTGACACTAACCCCTTTTTCAGCTTATTAGTATTGATATATATAGCTTTATTGGTGTCACAAACACCTTTTAAACCTGACACTCTCCTGACACTTGTGACACTAATCTCTTCTTGTGGACAAAGGAAGTAAACTTGTATACTGTCTTAGTTGAGTGAAATATATCTTATTGATAACCATTGGACTAACTACGGGTTGCTCAAAGTACGATGCAAACCCTTGGACAACGGTTGCAAGACTAATAATGGAGAGTAACAATGATGACGAACGAGGATGTAGAGAGGCTGGATGCAATAGCTCAGGGGGAGTTAGTAAAACAACTCAATCAAGAGATAGCTTCATTGAAAGCCAAACTAAAAGAAAAAGATGATCTCTTAAAACAAGAGATACAATATAAAATTCAGGAGCGAGAAAAATGGCAGGGAAAGCAAACGTAATAAAAACTGTAAATGATTTAACAGCAAAGCAAAGAAGATTTGTTGAAATTTACGTAGCTAACTTTGGTTACATAAGTAAGACTGAAGCTGCTAGACAAGCTGGATATACAGCTAAAGACCCTAACACTATCGCTGCGAAACTGACTAACCCCAATAGGAATCCACATGTTGTGAGATATCTTGAAAAGAAATTAGCACAAGAACAAGGCAAGTATGCCAACAAACTTAGATCATTTAAAAGACTAGAAAAGTTTGGAGACACTGCCGCTAATAAAAATCAATTTGCATCAGCCATAAATGCTGAGTTTAGATCTGGCCAATTAGCTGGTATGTATGTTGATAAAAAAGAAATAACTCATAACACCTTGGAGGGAATGTCGCGTGAACAACTTGAGAAACGTCTATCCGAACTCGAGAAAAAAATCGGAGAAGGAAAAAATATCATTGACGTTACGCCAGAAGCAATTACTAAAAAGTAATAATTGGTCTGGTTTCATAACTGTTTTCAATGAGGTGCACAACGCCAATATTACAACTGCTGTAGGAGCTGTCTATGTTAAAACAACTGAAGAATAAGATAATTGATAAACTTCTTTCTTGGATAGAAACCACTGGAAGTAAGATGAACTCATATGCCTGGAATAAGAGATGGGGCAATAAAAAAGATGGATATGGTTATGGCAAAAAAAAGAACTAAACCAAAAAAAACACAAAAATCTAAGATCCTTAACTTCAACTTTAAAAACTTAGGTAATGATATTTCTGATTACCCCTTTGTAGAGATAAGATGGATGGACATCGAAGGAGATAGTGGCTGGTCTGACACTAAAAGTTTAAAAAGATCTAAACTTCCTATTTGTGTATCTAAAGGTTATTTATTGTCTCAATCAAAAGGAGTAACAAGAATTTTCACTGACTATATTGAAACTAAAGAAAAAACAACCTTTGACAACATTGGTAATACAACTATTATACCTACATCAGTCATTGAATCTATAAGAAAAATACCTTTAAAAAAATGAGATCTGTCATACTATCAATATATTTTCCTAAAGAACCTTTTGAAGGGTGGGGCATACAACCTAAATTTCCTGACGAAGAATGAAACCTGTAATTATTACATTATTGTATTTAACGTTTGGTGGTAACATAGAACAAACCTCGTTTGAGATAGCAACGGGAGAAAGCTGTTCTTCTTGGTTTAATCGTAACGTGAAGGTGATGGAGAATAAAAAGAAAAAACTGTTCAGTAATCACGTTTACCATGAGTATAAAGGTAAAAAAGTGATAGGTTATGTATGTGCAAATCACCCTCCTCAGTAACACGCTGTCTTAAATAAAATGGCCTTACGTAAACGCGAATCTAAACTCTTTGTAAGACTGCGCAAATATTTAAAAAACATATATTTTACAAGGATAGAAAGCTCTACAATACAAGGCATACCTGATGTTCATGGGGTTAGTAAGGGTAAGTCTTTTTGGATCGAATTAAAGTCTACTGATGACAGTTTTCCGAAGCTGTCTAAGTTTCAACAAGCGTGGTGTTACGAGTATGCAAGATATGGTGGAACTGTTTTTGTGTTGCACCAGGCCCTCTCGCACAGAGCCTTGAAACTGTACAGGGTGGTCGGTGGCCAGCAACCCTCGTCCTCGTTCTCGTTTTCTCGTTCCCTCGTTCTTCTAAAAACCATCACCGACCCAGCACCATCAGCAGCCTGGCAGGATCTGGGTGCAGCTCTCCTCGTTTAAGTCCCGTTTCTCGTTGGTCGGTATTCCTTGCTAATGAGCACAGGCCACTGGAGCATCCTGTGCAGCCTGAAGGAAGTTCGTGATGGAAAAAAAAGGCTTGACAGATCTCCCACCGTAGCCTATATACATATTCAGCCCTGATCCATTGGCTTCGGACCAGTACGGTCTTACCAAGTGCGATGGATCTGGGGCCCGTAACAATTAACAACGAACAAAGGACAACAATGAATAAAATATATAACACCATGGTAAACTTCCTCCCTGAGGTAGCAGCAGTCATCGGCACTCTCGTAATCTTAAACTTGATTGGAGTCATCCATGTGGTCTCGTAACATTTCTCGTTCTCCCGCTGCCGTTTCTCGTTTGCAGATGGTCAGTGCAGCAGGAGCTGGTACCCTGAAGGCAGCACGCCAGTCTGATGGAAGAAGCTCGTGATTCTCGTTTTTGGTTTGATCATGGCGAGTGTCCTGTACCCAAGAGCATCTGGCTACGCCTTCTGGACGCTGGTGAGTTTAATTGTAATGCTAGTGCAGTCTGCAAGTAATGTATTTTAGGGGTTGACTATATTGTGGGATATGATAAGACAATGTTGACTCTATTATTTGTAAAACGATACAAGTTGCAATTTGGTAATAGAGTCGCTAACGATAAACAATGAACAGGAGTACAACATGGGACTAGACCAATACGCAAACGTAAGAGACAAACAAAGTGGACAGATGAAGTCACCTGACTTTGATAAAGTATATTCAGACAAAAACGAATACAAGCCAACGGATCACGGTTTCGTTTGGAGAAAGCATTCACGTCTTCAACAATTTATGCAAGACGTTTGGGCAGAGCAAAACCCTGACAGCGCAGAAGCTATGAACGGAGAAGATGAGTTGGTAATAACCAAAGACATCATAAAAGAATTACGCAAAGAAGTAGATAGCAATTACCATAATTCTTTTTGTAATGGTGGTTTCTTTTGGGGACATCAGTTTCAAGAAGAAGCAGTAAAACAATACGCTGACCTTGATAAACAATTCTGTGATTGGGCAGATAAAGAATTAGACAACGGCAACGAAGTCATTTACAGTTGCTCGTGGTAAAATAGTTTCTCGGTGGCGATTGTTTGATTACCTCTTTCAATCGTCATTAGGAAAATGCCGTGGTGCAGAACGTGTGCATGCTAGTATGCTATCGGTACGATGGTGGGGGATAGAAATCCCCACCGTCACTTATGAGTGGTCTTTTGTCAGAGTAGCTCCTGTTTTAGACCACTCGCCAA
>WLWH01000705.1_pt1 | contig 26613 bp, 48 predicted proteins | sample 6712741 | NCBI WGS metagenome assembly WLWH01 (sample SAMN12718694, study PRJNA515312) | sponge metagenome | isolation source: marine sponge | host: Mycale hentscheli | place: New Zealand: South Island, Marlborough, Capsize Point | collected 2003-05-01
TGATTCTCCTACTACCTGCACGCGCGCGTTCGCGGAAACACCAGTGTCTGTATTCGTTACCGCTAAATATGTTATGCCATTTTTAGAGAGAGTTACATCTATATCTCCAGCTATATTCTCACTACTTAGAAACTTAATTGCCATATTTTATATTTATTCAAAGATAGTTAATTATAAGAATACATTTTTTTAACTACATTTCGTTTATTCTAGATTCTAATGCTACTATTTTAGCATTTAGCTCTTGTATTGTTTTAACAAGCACAGCGAACTCCATACCTACTTTTAAACCTTTACCATCCTCATATCCAGAAACAAGTTCACCTTGTTCTTCCAAAGGTACACCATGTTCATCATGTGTTTTATATATTCTAGTGTCGCTAGTAGTAACCCAAGAAGGGAAAACTTCTTCAACCTCTTGAGCTATTAAACCTATTTGTTTAAAGTCATCACCTATAAAGTTAAAGTTTTTAACTCTAAGTGATAATATATCATCTAACTTAGAAGTTGCTTCAACTATATTTTCTTTTACCCTTTCATCTGAGCTAATTGAACCATAACTACCTGTTGCATTATTTATAGTTCCACTTGACTCAAAATTTATCATGTTTTGCATGTAGCCAGCGACATTATACTTTCTCCATTTAACTGATGTACTACTAGTTCCACAATCTGGAGCATCAAATAACCATTGTCCTAAAGTTTGATTTAAACTTATTCTTGTTACACATAAAGCATTAACATAACCATGAAAAAATATACTTGAATTGTTGTGTAGTCCTTCAGCTCCAATATATATACTGTTAGCTGTGTTTGTGTCATCTACTATATTTAACCCCCATGTGTTACCACTGTTTGCAGGCTCATAGCCAAAGATATATTCTTGACTATGTGTGTGACCGCTATGTATTTCACTAGCGATTATATTAACTGGACCATCAAAGTTTTTAGCAGCAGTAAAATAATTAGTACTACCAGATAATTTACCTATTTGAGCTTTTAAAACTCCTGCGGCTTTAAATGTTATGTTTGGTTGGTAGCTTGTTGATGTACCGTTTGTGTCAGTATCATTTATGTCTACATTAGCTAGGGCACCAGATGCTGCAACTCCTATTCCTCCAATATTAACTATTCCGTTAGCGGTTACAGTTCCTGCAAAAATTGCGTTACCACTTGATATAGCCATAGTAAGTACATTCACATTAGCTGTTGCATCTCTAATACAAAAAGATTCATTTTCTTGCCCTGTAATTCCTGCTGTGATATTCCACTGTTGATTAGTTCCACTTGTATTAATTATTCTTAATCCTCTATTCTCTCCTGTGCTAATATCTGAATACGATACTGATAAAAGAGTGTTGCAATCTACACTGTTTCCAAAAGTTGCGTTTTGTGATGAATCTATTGAAAGAGCAGTTGTTCCGCTTGTACCTGTTTGTAAATATAAGTTTGATATTAACCCACCAACATACATACTACCACCAGACAATCCAACATAAGCTTTTTTGTTTGTTTGATCACTTTCAGTTAAGTGCAATAATGGTAATGATGATGTAACACTAAACCCATAAGCATTGCCACCAGTGAAAGCAGAATTATCCCAAGTTCCAACTGATATTCTTTTATCAGCTAATGTAGCAATATTTCCTGCAAAAGTTGCGTTTTGTATGTTACTAAATCCTAAAGCCTCTGTAGTTGAACTTCCATTATAATGATCTAAAATAAAGTTATTACTTGCATTTCGTTTCCATCTCCAATAATCATTATTAGCACTATTAGTCCAATATATTTCTGCATCATCTACTTTAATTTGCATATAGTTTGACAATTCTATACCTGAGCCATTTATATTTCCTCCAAAAGTTGCGTCTCCGGAACCACTAATATTTAAATCTTTTGTAATTGATGAGCCATCTTTTATGTCGGTGCCACCAGTTCTAACAATTGCAAAATCTTGCCCAGCTACTCTTGAGATATATGCTTCGTGTCCACTATATTTCATAAACCCAACTCTTTTAGAAACTGAATCTACTATTAAGCCTTGATTTTCTGCATTTATAAATATACTGCCTGTTTTTACCTCTAATTTTTCAGTAGGTGCATCAGTATTTATTCCAACATCATTTAAAAATGCTGACTTTCCTGAAGCAGCATAAAAAGCAAAATTTGTAGAAGTTCCTTGTGTGGCATCTGCATAAAAAGAATAATTGTTTGTGCCACTTCCTTGCACGTTCGAGTATACTCCAATATTTGTAGTTGCACCTCCAGTTTCTAAAATTTGTAATTTATATGAAGGGGTTGTGCCTATTCCTAGTCTACTATTTGTGTTATCCCAATACAAACTCGAATTACTGCTTAATGCAGTAGTTGATGACCAAAAAGCCACTCTTGTTGCAACTCCAGTGCCAGTAACTGTTCCTGTTGTTGGGGTTGTCCATGTAGGATTAGAGTTTCCGCCAGATGTTAATACTTGTCCTGATGAACCATAGTTAGTTCCTGTCGAGCCGACAGATATTGCACCTGTAGCTGTAATTCTTAATCTTTCAAGTGCATCTAATGCGCTTCCAGTATTGCTAACATTGAAAGTAAGAAAGCCTCTTGATGACACCATCATTTGACTAGATGCATCCCCCATATTGCCAACAGCAAACTTAGCAGATCCAATATCTCCACGAAGCTCTGTAATTGTTGGAAATGAAATTAAAGATGAGCCTATTCTCATTCTTTCTACTTGAGCAGTAGTGCCTGCGGCATTTGTATAAAACCTTAAATTAGTGTCGTAATTTTGAAGATTGATTGCATCTATTTTTGCATATGCATTAGTGCCTGCATTTAATACTCCTAATTCTATAACAGACGCATTGTTTTGAGTAGTGGGTTTTAATTGTAGCTTTGGACCAGCTACTTCTATTTTAAATTCCCCATCTATGTCTCCGCTACTTAAGAATTTTAACGCCATGTGTGTAAAGTTAATGTTTTACACAGCGGTTACCAAAATCCTAGCTTCAGCAGTAGCTAAAGTTGTTGTAGTAGTTATAGTTACTTGTGTTGTACTGTTTCTAACTGTATCTGCATAAATTGTTTCACCAGTAGACTTTAATACTAACTGTACAATCACGTCTAGTGTTCCTAAGTTATGAGTTACAATAATAGGGTTAGTTGATCCATCGCCAATGTCAACTGCATAATTTAAATTAGTGCCTACACAGGTCTGCACTTCCGTACAGAAATCTGTTACTTGAGATGCGGTAATAGCTATATCAACATCAGCTGCACCAGTAATAATTCCTTTTCCATCTACAGTAAATGTGCCAACTGTATTGGCATCACCATATGTTGCAGCAGTTAAACCGCTTTGAGTTTTTATTGATACTGCTCCAGCAGCAGTGATGGAAGTTCCACCTGCTGTAGGAAAACTAGCAATACCAGTTGTCGTTGCAGTTGCTATACCTATATTATTTTGTACAGTAATCCAGTCGGTTAATGCTCCAGCTCCAGCAGCAGTTGCAGTTTGACATATTAATGTGTCACCAACAGCTACAGTCTCAGTATAAAAAGTACCATCTACAGTTACGACATAAGTATCACCGACTGCACATGCAATCTGTGTTCCTCGACTATCTAAAAAGTCATTTGTTCCTGCGACCTTACCTGTACTACCATCAAATCCTCCTTTAAATTCTAAAAGTCCAGTTACAGCGGCATCAACATATGCTTTTGTCGCTGCGTCTTGTGCATCTGTAGGGTTAGTTACATTTATAAGTTTATTTGTATTAATGTCTAAGTTAGCAGCGGGTGAACCTAGTAAGTTAATAGGAATTTCACTACTTGCTTTTCTTTTTTGAGCTGTTCCATCTAATACTATAAACTCATCAGTGTTAACCCAAGTTTGAGTCATGTCTGGTAAGTCATCTAGTTTTAAATTGTATGTTACAGTGTCAGTTGCTGAAACTACAGATGTTAATCCAACATTATGTGCAAATGTTATTGTATTTCCATTTTCAACAGTTTGTGTACCGGCGGCAGGTGTAACAGTATCTGATATAGTAAAACTAGTTATGGGCTGTGTACCAGCAGTAACTGCTGTAATTTGTCCTTTTTTATTGTAACCAATACTAGTTGGGAATGCGACTGTGCCTGCTGCAGCACTAGGTGCATTGTCATCCATAGTAATTTCAACCTTTCTAGTTGCTCCTACTGTTGTGGTTATAAATCCGCTTTCACCATTTATAGTGGCAGTTTCTCCGTTGTTTATTGTTTGGTCAGCTCCAGAATCTGCTGATAAAACCCATGTAACCATACCAGAGGATATAGCAACCCATGTATTACTACCAGTGTGATAGTAAAGTTCGTTTGTGTCAGTTCTGTAAATAAGTTGTCCTTCACCCGCTAACCCAGTAGGGTTAGATGATTGATTATCGACAATAAAGCCTTTCAGCTCATTATTATCAAGATTAATATTAGATAAATATTTTATTGCCATAATTTTTTATTTTAATTAAATGTTACAACTCCAGTAAATCCTGGGTTTGCAGGTTGTGCAAATGTTAATGTTACTTGATTGTTGTCAACAAAATCAACATCGCAAAAAATTTCTACTCCAGGACTTGCAATTGTTCCTGTCAAAACTGTTACTGATGGAATTTTGTTCAAACCATGAACAACAGTGTATTGATTTGAGCCAGTTAATGCAAATGTAAAGTTTGCATCAGATGTCCCTGGAATACTTAGCAAAGATATAAAATAATCTTTGTTTGCTGTTAAGCCATTTTGACTGTTCTTATGGGTAACAGCTATGTCGTAAAAGTTTCCACTTGCATCTACTGTAGCGGTGTTCCAAGTAAAAATAGCCCACTTAGATATATCATCACATTGTGTGACTAAAACATCAGCTCCTAACAATCCAGTTTCATAATACCCAGAAATATCTGTAGTTGGCTCTACTAATGCATACTTACTAATTTTAAATCCAGTAATTCCTGAAAATGATACATTGTCATTGCCTTGTGGATTAAATGATAAACTTCCAGCTTCTACTGGAACTGTATTAGTATATACAAATCTTATAGCTTGTGACTGAACAGCTTCCCTGTTCATAAACTTTGCTACAGACTCTATGGTAAAGTTTTTAGTAGCAAAACTACTATTAGCGTCTGATCCAATCCAATAATCGGAGCCAACTAGTTTAGTGTCTAAAGGGTAAGTACTAATTCTTGCCATAATAATTTATTTTAACAAAGTTAATAAATCTTTTGCTTTGTTTTATTTCTTCCAAATCTTTGCAGTTTTTTCAATACCCCGAGAAGTAAAATAAAAACCTAGACTCATTATTACAATTTGTCCAAGCAGATCAACATACTGATTTGCGATATTAAATTCTCCTATATTACCATCAGAGATAGCAAATAGTGTATATAATATTAAGCTAAAAATAGTAAGTAGGGGACGTATATTCTTCGAAAGCCATGAATCCGATTGCATGTCTGCGGCATGACGTGATGTGATTTCTTTTTCTAGACTCAATTCATGAGACATAAAAATCTCTGTCATTTGTTTTTCAAACTCCGCCTTTTCATCTTTAGTCCTTACAAACTTATCAACTACTCCTCCTAGTTTTTCTGCGATAGAGACTCCAGCTCCACCAAACATTTTTGCAAATAATTTTTTCATGTTAAATATTTATATTCTTCCTTTGCATCGAAACTAGGACATGCTTTTGTAGAAAAGTCTCTGTGACCATATATTTCTGCATTTGGATGAAATTTTTTTAATAAATTTAATAAATCTAAAAGTGTAGATTTTTGTTCTTCAGTTCTTGTGTCTTCCCATTCATTCATATCTTCATCCATCCCTCCGATATAACATACTCCAATGCTAGATTTATTTTCTCCTTTACAGTGAGCACCTTGAATATTAACCATTCTTCCATACTCCATGCTTCCATCAATATGAACAATGTAATGATAACCAATATCTGAGAAGCCTCTTTCTAAATGCCATTTCTTTATAGTATCGGCACTGAAATGTTTTCCTTTAGGAGTTGCTGAACAGTGCACAATAATTTTATCTATATTTCTCATTTAATTACTCTTTAGCAACTTCGTTTATTCTATCTTGTATTTCTTGTTTAGTTGCAGTTATCTTAAAACTTAAGTTAGCCACCCATTGCCCTCTTGGTTTTCCATTTTTGTCTAATAAAATTATTATTGGAACAGATTTTATTTGTGCTTTGAGTGACGGGACTTGATCTTCTAATAATGCATATCTCACTTTACAATTTTTAACACCTTTTAAATCGAAGTTATTAGGTTGATTCCATTTTGCATTTATATGCATTAATGTTAAATCTTGTGCGTTTGTAGAACACAAAAAAAACACAAAAAAAACACATATTAAATTTTTCATCTTTTTTTATAAACTTTATCTTCTAAATCTTTTATTGCTTCTTTATTTTCTTCAACATCTTCTTTTATGTTTTCTGTAAGTTTATCAATTTGTACAATGTTAGAACGTATTAACTCATCTTTGAATTTAAATTCCATTTGTTGTACAAACTCATCTCCAGAAAAATTATCTATTTTGTTTTGTAATTCTGATATATCACCTTGTAAAGTAAACCACATACTAGCTAGAGAAATTGTTCCTGCTATAATTATGCCGATTGTTTTTAAATCGAGCTGTACGTTAGTGTCTTCACCTATCTTTGTTGCCATGGTTATTTTTTATTTTTTATTATATAATCTTTTATGTATTTAATGTCATCTTTTATGTCAGAAATATCTTCTTTCATATTTTCGAAATCATTTTTTATTAACTCATCTTTATACGACAATTCAATTTTTGTGACTTCTGGTAATGGTAATTGTTTTGCTAAAGCAATATCAGCTTTGAGAGTAAAAAAAACTGCAAGTAATGAACCTAATCCAAGTGCTCCAGTTATAAGTTCTTTTATAGTTAAACTAAATCTACTTTGCGGATTGAATTTTTTCATTATTATTTTTTTACATAAGTGTAATTAAAAACTATATCATCGTTCAACAAACTATTTGTTTGTGTATAATTAAATTTATTTACCATATTGCTACACAATTATTATCTGCGCCCGCATCAGTTCCAGTAGCATATAATTGTAATACTTGCACTGGCAAGTAATCGCCTACTGGAAAATTACTAAATGTAACTATGCTTCCGGCTACTGTTTTAACTTTTACATCTACAAATGATTTAGCTACATCCATTGTTGCTTCACTACTTCCAACATAAAGTAAACATCCAGTTGATGAATCTATACGAACCTCAAAGTGAGGTCCAGCTTGAAATACAATAAAGTCTTCTGGTGATGTAAATATATCTGCTGAAATTGATAGTATTGTAGAACTATCTATTGCTGTTACAGTCGCAACAGTATTATCTGTTGTGTTATATACAATATCTCCAACGATAACACTACTAAAATCTGAACCTACTGCAACTAGCTTGTTAGCTGTCGTAGCAGAAGTTGTTCCTGATAATTGTACTGCATTTGGTGAAGGTATTGGAATTGTGTCACTTGCTATAACCGCAAGTGCTTGTCCCGTGTTAACGGTAATTTTAGGATACGCCATTTTTTTTAATTTAGAGGGTTAAAAATCTCTTTATCTATCGTAAGGAAACATACGGTTCAACGTATCTCTACGCTTGTTACAACCACAGTCGCCTTTCGTTACTGTTTCGACTACTTTTTTTATACCAGTAGCCTTGGTAAATTTTTCTATACTATCGCCTATGCCTCTTGATTTCATAATTATTTTTTACAAACACACTGTGCGACTGGACATTCTTTTACGTCTATTATTAGTTTTGACACTAACCAGTTCCATTTACATAAAAGTTTTTTCCAAACTTTCTGAATCCAATGTCCAATCTTGACTAATAACTTGCCCATTTTATTTATTTTGTTTTCTAACTATTGGGTTTCTAATACTTATAGTGTCTCCACCTCTAGTTCTAATTACAGGTTTAAAATCTTTAACATCTTTTACAATTTTTTTACCAGTGTTTTTTAATTTTTCTAGCTTACAGTTGTTAATTTGTTTTCTTTGAGATTTAGAAACTTTTCCTTTAAAATTTTTTCCCAGTATAGATACTCTACATGTTTCGCCCATAATTTATTTTTTCTTTTTTAATTCTTTACTTAAAGCAACCTGTCTTGCAGCCATTCTATCTTTGATTTCCTGTGATCTATCATGCCATTCTACGAAGCCTGCTGTAGGAGGATCTTGTTTAGTTATTTTTTTATTAACTAATTTGATTTTTTTCTTAGCCATTACTTTTTATTTATTTTGCGCATTGTTTTTGCAAAATTATATTTTTTACTTCCTACTGGACAACTCTTACTACCAAATTTTTTTCCTGTGCAATCACCAAGAGTTCCTCTTCGCTTTGCTCCTTGAAAAACATTTTGTATAAAGTTCTTAGCCATTATTTTAAATGACCATGAGTTTTCCAACTAGATGTATGTCTGTATGACATTCCAGAGTCACCTCCATAAGAATGTCCGTATTCTTTTTTAGACATAGCTTTTGATTCATCTCTACGATCTTTAAAAGACTGAGATTTTTTTCCATGCTTTGCACCTAAAGACTCATCTAATCTTGAATTATATCCTTGTTTTTTCATAATATAAAGTTTATATACAAATATAATAATATTTTTTTTAACATCTCCAGCGTCTACGAGCTGCACAAATTCTTTTTTCTGGAGTATTAGAACAATTGATATTGTGCATACGCATTTGACCTGCAGATCTAGAACAATAAGACTTTCTTCTTTTTGCTCTCATCTTGCTAGGTTTCTTTTCAGTAACCGCGGTTTTTAGGTTTGATCCAGGATTAGCTCTTTTGTATGCAGCCACCCCTCTAGCAGTCATGCCTGCGCCAGAAGATGTTTTTCTGTAGTTACCTCCTTTGCCTGTGGTTCTTGCTATAGGCATAATTATTTCTTTTTCTTAGGAACACAATTTGGAACTTCTTTTCCATTCTTCATTTTCATTCCATATGCAATAAAACCTTTCCAACATGGGTTTTTCATTTTCTTTTTTCTAGCCATGATTTATCTATTTCTACTTCTACCATAGGAGTTTCTTTTATCAATTCCTATTCCTGTTAATGTTTGTGTGCTAGTATTTGGCGGAATTGTTCCCCCTCTTCTTTTTATTTTTCTTGCGGCTGCTTTTGGTGTTATTTTTCTTTTAACAACTTTTCCGCTTCTTTTTGTTTTAGTAAGTGTTACTGTACGTTTTTTTTTGCCTGGCATAATATTTATTTATTTTAATTTAACTATGTTTTTCCCAAGGTAAATCTCTATCCCTTGTGTTTATTTCTGATACTGGTATAACTTGTATTGGAGAAACATTACTGGCTCTATAATAATAATTGTTATGGTCGTACCTTAATCTTCCTTCGTTCATTTGATTTAAATGAATTTGTTCATGTGCAACTGCACGTTTTTTATTCTTGTCTGAAATATCTTTGTTTATTTCAATAACTCCATTAGGATTTATTTGACCATAAACATCTTTAGGTAATTTTTTTTCAGTAACAAGTCTATCACCATTACTAAATTCTTTATTGTACCCAAATATTTCGTAGGTATTTTTTAATTTAAATGACATTTATTTTTTTTTCTTACCCATCATCATAGGCTTTTTCTTTATTGCCATTTTAGGTTTCTTTTTCATAATTTTATTTTGTACATCTTTTGGTAAAGAATCAAAACCTTTATTTAGTTTAGGTTTTTTCATGTACGCCATCTTTGGCTTTTGCACTGCATTGAGCATAGGTTTTTTGTTCATCATAATTTTAAAATTAATTTTTATCTACCTTGTCCACGGTAAGACTTTTTGTAGGCATTTTGACTACGCGAAGCATTCTTGCTATGAACTCCAGGTCTTTTCTTTTTACTTTTCGACAAATAAGATACGAAATTATTAACAGCCATTATTAGATAATAACTCTTTTACTTTCTTTCTTTACACTTGGTGATTTGACTGCAACTTTTTTAGGAGCTGCTTTTTTTACTACTTTTTTCTTAGCCATAATTTTTGTTATTAAAATAATTATATTTACAAATATAGTAACTTTAATTTAATGAAATCTAAAGGCGTCTATCAACGTAAGGCAACATCAAGAATTACACCTTCCCACAACTATTTAAAATACTGGAGAGTCATTAGGTATTGGGTTAAGGCTAAGTACAAGTTATCTACACCTGATCTTGAGATGTTATTGTTTTTATACAGTGAGGATATATTTAACAAAGAACAGTTTAAAAAGTATGAAGAGGTTATGAGTTGGGAGTATCCTAGGTTTGCTAGACTACTTCGTGACGACTGGATTCATGTTTGGAGAAAGCGTGAGGGTAACAAGGCTACGCTTTATGAGCTTACTTACAAGGCCAAACGCATCATAACAATGATTTATAAAAAATTAAATGGTGAAGAGATTGCGGAGACTGCACACTCTAACCCTTTATTTAGAAATGATGCATCGTACATGGATAAGGTCTACCGTAATACGATTATTGAGATGAATGATTTTATAAAACAACAACGACATCTCTCTCAAGAATTATAGTATACTTCTTGTCGTTTATAATCATGGTATATCCAGACATTTTGTCGTAGTATATTAAGTCTCCTTCCTCAATATCACTCACATTGGTCCCAGGCTTAACCACCTTACCTTTTTTATATCTAAAATCTTTTATGTCATTTGCAGACAATAACAACCCAGAGTCAGTCTTTATCTCCTCTTCAATTGTGTCGATGATAATGTATTTATTTATAGGGATCATGCTCGTTTATGTGTTATGATTGCATTAGTTGATAGTATTGTTGTGGCTACAGACACTGCATTGACCAGTGCATTCTTAGTTACTTTAAGTGGATCGATTACACCTAACACATACATGTCATCAACATCTTCATTCTTAACATCGTATCCTATATTACCCCCCATATGTTGGAACTTACTAATTATCTCCGTCACATCTTTACCTGCATTAATAATAATTTGTTTTAATGGCACTTGTATTGCTTGGGCTAATATCTCTCCAGCTACTTGTATGTTAGGCTCATTCTCAAATGGCTTGTACGACTTAATATATTCCCTTAAAAACCTAGCACAATGAAATAGTGCCAACCCTCCTCCTGGAATAATGCCTTCTTGTAAGGCGCTGCGCACCGCGCACACCGAGTCATCGACTCGGTCAAATTTTTCTTTTTGCTCCACGTCACTATTAGCTCCGACATATATACAACCAATGGCACCAGCTAGACTTGCAACTCTCTCGTTTATAAAATCTTTATCGCTTTTAATTGTCATGTTTTGTTGTTGTTCCTTCAGCTCTTCTATTCTGTTTAGTGTTGCCTCGCTTATGTCTGCATCCTTGATTAACACACTGGAGTCTTTACCAACTATTATTTTATCGACATGTCCTAAGTCGTTCATGTTTATTAGGCTTAAGTCGTCTCCAGTTTGTTCTGAGAATATTTTCGCACCAACCGCGAATGCTATATCTTGCATCAGCTCGTGACTTTTGTAGCCAAACTGTGGAGGCAGAATAGTGCAGAGTTTTAAATTATTACGAACCACATTGGCCGCAAGAGTGTTGACCACATTGTCAGCACATGGTGCGATAATTAGTAGTTTCTTGTTTTGTTGTATTATTGGTTTGAGCACATTCTCTATTTGCAGAATATTGTCAATTGTTATGTCACACACTAAGACCAAGACATCTTCAAGCACACACTCATCTTTACGGTGATTGTTTAAGAACATAGGTGAGGAGTAGCCTCTATCTACTTTTATACCATTAGTCACCTCGGCATAGGTCTCGTGGTTCTGTGATTTTTCTACAGTAACTATACCATTGGCTCCAACTTTTTTATAGGCATCAGATATTATCTGGCCTATCTCTTTATCGTTGTTGGCAGATATTGTTGCAACATCTAGTAGGGTTTCAGGAGTAATCTTCTTGGCATCTTTTTCAAGCATACTAATTATTTTATCGCAATGCTTATTGATTGCTTTAATAACCTCGGTGATGTTATGGTTTTCTTTTAATAGTTCTTGTCCTGCATTTACTATCGCTTCAGTAAGTACTATTGCAGTAGTAGTCCCATCACCCGCGGAGTTAGCAGTTCTAGTTGCTGCATCCTTCATCATTTGTATGGCTAGGTTTTCTATTGGGTTGTCTAGAAATATAGACTTGGCTACAGTCACACCATCCTTAGTCACTGTGATTCCACCAACATGATCGGGAGATTCTATTAATACAGTCTGACCGCGTGGGCCTAGCGTACTTTTTACAGCTTTAGATATTGCAGTAATTCCTTGGATTAATTGTTTACGACCTTGTTCATCGAACGTTAAGTCTTTTGGTATATAACCTTGTGCACTCATTGGATTAAATTAAATTAGATTACAAAACAAAGATAGTATAATTTATGAAAAAGCAAAATGTCAAATGACAATGTTTTTTGCTACTATACACTCTATATATATTTTACTATACTTTACTTTTTTTTTATTTTTATAATAGTATTTTTTTCGACATAATCGACATTATTAATAATTATAATAATAAAAGTACTAGTAATCAGTTAGTTAGGTTGTGTCGATTTTAAATTTTAGTTGTCATAGTTGTGTCAGTTATCATACACTTTGCAAAAAAAAAGAGATTTATTTCTAAACCCCTTAATTCAAACAAAAAGAAAACAGAAAATTTTTTAGAAATACAATTCGTTAAAGTTCTTTTTATTTTCAGCTAACTGTATCGCTTCTGCAACTTGATTTATCTTACGATCGTTAGTTACTGATCGTTTAATAGATACTGCCTTTTGAATCCCAGTCATACTGTTTGGTCGTTCATTTATAAGTCTTCCGTTCTTAACGTACAACCCATCAATGTAATCAGATTTATTCATAGCTATAAATTTAGATAGTAAAGATACTGAAAATTTTTTTGAGTTATTAGATATATAGAGGTTGAGGGTTATTAGTGGTTATATGTGCTCCCCCCTCGATACAGAAACTGATATTTTTTTTGACTCTTAAAATGTTTTAGATTTTTTTATTCAGATTTTTTCAGAATTCTATATTAGCATTCCCTCCTCCACTACTCCACCCCTCCACACCCTATGCTATTGCTTTGTCTATTACCTATTGTAAAGACTTGTAATGACTTATCAAGTACCTTCCCTCTTTAATTGGTAAACCAAAGGAGAAGAGACTAAGAGCCTTCCCTTAACCCCCTCACCGATTGAATTACAACTAAACAAAACACAAACAAAACTCAACTATCATTTCACACTTGACTATGATTAATGAATTAGATATTAAATAGTAATCATTTGCAATAAGTATTAAAGAGAATTGTTTCTCCTAGTCTAAAAGTATTAGCAAAGTATTAGTAATATATTAGATATTTATTGTATATTTATCTCATGAGAGACACACAATACACACAATTTACATCTAACTCACTGATAGTCAGTGACTTACCTCTCATATCTAACTTAATTAAATTAAATACAATGGAAGAATTAACTATTATTATCGAGAATGTGCATACAATGAGTGATGCACTTGACATTAACATTAACCCTTTAAACCTATAACTATGACACAAGAATTCAAAGACAAACAAAATGCTAAATTTAATCTACTCCTAAAAAGATTTGATGAGTGGATGGAAGATGGCAATGTTATGATTAGAAGTGATATCAAAGGAAGATATTACTCTACTCAAGATGCATTATATAAAAATAGAATAGAATCTAAAGCAGAACTATTAGACTATTTTGTAACTGAATTTAACTCTTAACCCTATAACTATGACTACAGAACAAATAATAAGATTAGTGCTATTTATGAACACTAATCCATCACAAGAAGAAGTTGAGCAATACTACATTAATCATGTAATGCCATATGACTCTAAGCATTCAATTGATGAAATTATTAACCAATATTATCCAACCTTAAACCTATAACTATGAAATACTTAATCAAATCAATTTGGAATGACACTAACCCTTTAATAGCTTGTTTAGTCTACACATTACTATTCTTTGATATTATTGGAATTACATTTATAACTTTTAACTTAATCACATCATAATGAAAATCAAACAACAAATCTTTGTCAACCTATTTAATAAATTCGATGACAAACCTTTTACTCTAAAGGACATTAGAGAACAAGTATGGATTGCTCAAGGAAAGAATCCAAAGAAGTTCATCAGTAAGCAAGGTTACTACAATGATGCTATTGGAGATTGGGTAACTGATAGACTACTTATTAGAGAAGCTAAGAACACCTATAAGTTAGGACTTTATGGTATGCAATATTCAAAAAACCCAAATAAGGTTAATGCAATGCTTAGAGAGTTAAACAAGAATGCTCAAGATTATGTAAATAATCTACCTCACAATAAGTATAGAACAAGATTCACACATCTAATTGGTAGAGAGATTGTTAATGTCAGACACTTGAATCCAAAAGAGTGTGATGATTTTGGATGGCACAAATCTCCTCTTGCACTATGGTTAGATGATGGTACTATACTAATTCCTCAGACTGATGATGAAGGTAATGATGGTGGTGCAATGATGCACTTAGATACAAGGTGGAGAGAGGGATACATTGAAGAAGATGTGTTATTCACTATAGATGCTCAACAATCAGAAGAAGAGATAAGTAAGGAGAAAGAGTATTACATGAATAGAGGAATGACAAGTGGTACTATAGATTAGTTTGGAACAAGGAGAGGTTCGATTCCTCTCCTAATCTCAATGCAATAATGCAGATAATTAAATTTAATAACTATGAACTACACTAAAAGTGAAATGAAAATCATTCACAAAGTATTTCAACACTACCTTGATAGTCATGATAGTGATGAAGAAACTAGAGATTTATATCTCAAAATTACACCCAAAGCTGGAAATCCTACCTCTGGGAAAAACTTGGGGGATGCTTTAGATCCTACAAAACATAACCTATATTCATCCAAGTGGATAGAAGATAATAGACACAAAGATTCTCCACTTGCAAACCATTTAAATACAATGGCACACATTATTACTAACTTAACTAAAAACAAATAATTATGGAAAATACTTTAAAGATTGAACACCTTGTTGTAGATGACTTTTGGGTGTATAAAGAAACCAACAAAAATGGTTATGTAGCATTTAACTATATGTTCGGAACAAGTGATGAAGAATATGATATTTTCAAAAAAGAATATTGTAAAGCAGATGAAGAGTTTACAACTTGGTATAATTACTATTATAAAGGAGAGCATACAGATGATGTTATATGCTCAATGATTCATATATGGCATGATGCTAAAATTTCAAAAACAATTAAATAAATAATTATGGAAAATACTATTGAAAACTCAAGACTATTAGAATGTGTATGTGATATTGCATCAATGATTACTAATGATAAATTTGGTGCAAGAGCAACTATAGAAATACAAGATGGACTAAGTGATTCCAAATGTATAGTATGGACTGATGATGCTCAAAATTTCTACAATGATATGTTTGATGAAATTGAGGGAATGATAATTAATAATTTAAAACTAAAAATAAAACAATAATTATGGCACACACTAAAACAAAACAAAACCCAATTGTAGCATTCACATACTATGCTAACAATTTTCACTATGACTTTATTGATAGAGTCTGGACAGACAATCCATTACTTGTAAACCACCTTCAAGATAAATGGGATACCTTGGTAACACAATTATCTAAGGCAAGAGAAGAATGTTCTAATCCATTTGTAAGAAATATGACTGGAACAATAATCTTCTATGAGTTCTATATGATGCTCGACCAAAGCAACAAAGAACTATTAAATGAATTCATCTTAAATCAAAAACAATAATTATGGGACAATATTTTAAAGTAATAAACAAAACAAAAAAAGAGTTTATAAATCCACACACTTTTGGCAATGGACTAAAGTTGTGGGAGATTGTTGCAAGTGGCAGTGGAGTCTTACAAGGACTTGGATTGCTATTGGCAGAAGGACACATAGAGTACAATAAAAAATATGAACCTATTCCATCTACTATTATTGGTAGGTGGCATGGGGATAGTATATCTATTGTAGGAGACTATGCCAAGAGTGGATTGTATGACATGTGTGAAGATGAGGATGGTAAACCTAAAAATGGATGGAAAGACATTAGTATTCCAACCTACAGAACATTACTTAAGGACAGTTGGGTAGGTAGTATGAAAGCCGAAGAGATTAAGAAACATGGCACAAAGTGGATGTTCGGAGAGGAACACAAACTTATGTTAGAGTTATTCCCAAAAGAATGTACAGAGGGAGACTTAAGACAGAAGTTTGATTTTGTAGAGAAAGAACAATCTGAAGAGTAAAGGTTTAAACACCTACGAAACTCCCAGACATCTGGGAGTCATTGTTTAACTTAATACAAATAATTATGAGCAAATTTATGAAAGCATTAAAGTTTAATCTTGATGCTTATGACAAAGAAGTCATTGACAAAGATGATTTCTTACAAGCTATGGAAGAGCATTATCTCCACCTTAGTATGCCATTAGTAAGAAAACAAACTCTTATTGTAGTGGAGAGAATCAAAAATGAAATCATTGGAGATTTTAGTGGTAGGTTACCAAAAGATTGGCAGACACTTTCTAAAAAAGTGGACCACACTAAGTACTATGCCGACTATCTAACTGACTTAAGTTTTGATTTACAACACTACATTGAGGACAGACTTGATGAGTGGTTAATCTTTTGTCACTATAAAAGAAACCAACAATGAATGTGGTAGAACTTTTTAGTGGAAGCCGAAGCATAGGAAAAGAGGCAGAGAAGAGAGGGCACAAAGTCTTCTCTTCTGATTGTGTGGATTTCCCAAACACAAACTATGTTTGTGATATTATGGATTTTCAGGTTAGTTCAATCTACCTATTTGACAGAGTAGATATGTTGTGGGCATCTCCACCATGTGAGTCATTTTCTGTAGCATCAATTGGACATCATTGGGAGAAAGGACATGAGTTTATGCCAAAGACAAATAATGCAGTCAAAGGAATAAACATCCTAAGAAGAACAATGAAGATAATAGACATACTGCTTAAGAAAAATCCTAACATGATTTGGTACATAGAGAATCCAAGAGGCAAGATGAGAAAGTCTCCACATTGGAATGATGTTAACCATGTCCGACACACTTTAACCTATTGTCAATATGGAGATGATAGGATGAAGCCAACAGACATCTGGACCAACAACTTTGATTGGACTCCTAAACCTATGTGTAAGAATGGAGATCCTTGTCATGTATCTGCACCAAGAGGAAGTCAAAGTGGAACTCAAGGTCGAGGAAGCTACTTTGATAGAAGTAAAATTCCTTCAGAACTTTGTGCAGAGATTGTAGAATCAACAAATAATGTATAACTTAAATTAAATAAATAATGGATATAAATAAATTAAAACTAAGCATTACAGATAATAATGTAAATATTTACATTCAACATAAAAATGACTACACTGATTTGTGTTATTGGCATGTTGACGAGTGGAAATATGATAGCAAGGTAGCACTAAATATATTTAAAGCTATCGACACATTTTACAAAAACCCAAAAGCATTTGAAGACTTAGGATCTTTAGATTTTTGGATAGATAATTAATATTAACTTAAATTAAATTAAATAAATTATGGAAAATCATTTTACTATTATTGAGCATTTACGAATGCTTCTTGCCAAAGAAACCGAAGCAAGAGAAAAATCTGAAGAAAAACTAGAAGACTTTAAGAACTCTTATCTTGTGATAGAAAAGAAATATTATCCCAAAGGTGTAGAGTTCTATAAGAAAGCTAAAATGTTTAGACTGCATAGAGAAGATGTCGATGATGAGGTCTGGAAAGATTGGTGTGAGGATTTAGAAGTAGATAATGATGTCTATTCAATCTGTGTATGTGCAATTGGAAAACTAGAAGAGGATGAGTCCTAAAGATATCATGGTGGAGTTGTTACACATCTTGTCTAAAATGATGAAGGCAAGGTGTGAACAATCTTATGATGAAGCCGAAGCAGACAAATGGTCGGTCAATCATCAGTCAATAAATGACATCATAAATCAAATAAAAAATGGTGGCATTAAATAATTATATAACTTTAAATTAAAAAAATGAGAAAAACAAGTTTAGATGTACTTGCCGAGTGCAAGTGGGAATTAGAAGAAACAAAAGAAAAATTAGATGTGGTCCAAGTGAAATGGATTGCATTGAGTAAGTGGTTAGAAAAAAATCATGAAGGTAAATTTAAGCATGGTATGGATGAAGTTACCAAGGCAATAAATAAAAGGAACAAAAAATTAGGTATTGAATAAATAAAAAGCTAGTTTTGAGGAAATATAAGACAATAAATGATAAAGTATTATACTCCCGATCCAGAAGATGAAGATGACAATGATGAGATTCTATTTATATAAAAGTTAGTTAGATAGTTAATTCTAGGTTAAATCCCACCTCACAACATCTGTTAATGGTTTGATTTTGTTTTGTGTTGGTTATACAAGAGGTGGGTTTTAATTTACTAAAAAAATTACATGAAAAAAGAAATATTTGATAAGTATAGTCAAGCTGTGGCCACTCAATTTCATCTAACATTAGATGAAATGTTTAGCAAAACAAAAAGACAAGACATTGTCGAAGCAAGGCAGATATTATATTATCTGTGTAAAGAAAGACCTATTAGAGTTAGTTTTATCCAAAGGTTTTTACAAGAAAATGGATACAACATAACTCATTCCAATATTATGTATGGCTACAATCAAGCCAAGAAAATGATTGAACAAGATTCCGATTACAAAAAATTTATAGACCAAGCCACAAATGATGCGAACTCTGATTGAGATATATAATGAAGCCAAAGAAGATCCTAGAGCTATCATTACAGAATTTAGCAATAGAGAGTCTATAATAAACAAAGGTTGTAAAATCCAAAAGTTTACTGATAGGATAGAGATACTTAATATGGGTAAGGGTGGAGACTATTTTAGAATCTGCACTAAAGATGAGTATGACTTTTTTTATATCCATGGGTGGAAGGTCGGAGTAATTTTATTAGCATTAAGTAATTGTCAGTATAAACTAGACATTATTAAAGAAAGAATTAAAAAGGAAGTGAACACTAGAAAAAACGATAAGCACATTCAGAATTTAAAAAACAGAAGAGAGGCTATCATGGTTAAGTTCACTAATTATAAAAGAAAATTAAATCAAATTAAATCTAAATCACAATTATGAAAAACAATTTAAAATTATGGACCTCGGTTCAAAAAACCGATCCTAAGTATACTAAACAAGTAAACTTTGGGAGAAAATTTACATCTATTAATGCTCACTACCAAGTAAAATGTATGACCGAAGCATTTGGTCAAAAGGGTAAAGGGTGGGGAGTAAAGGATGAAGTGTTTCATACTCTAGCAGAACATCTATTAGGCTATCAAGCAGTATTATGGTATATCCAAGATGGAGAAAAATGTGAATTTGACATAAATTCTTCAATTGCAACTCATCAAAGAAATGGAAATCTAGATGATGAATGTTATAAAAAAGTAACTACAGATGCACTTACAAAAGGTATGTCTCATCTAGGTTTTAATGCAGATATATTTTTAGGCATGTGGGATGATAATAGATATGTTAACCAAATGAAAGAAGAATTTAGTAAACCAGCTCCAGTAAAAAAGGCAGTTTCAGCGAAAAAGGCAGTTTCAGTGAAAGAGGCAGTAAAAAAAGAAGGTAAATGGGAGTTAAAAGTTGATGACACTAAATGGGATATTGTTTTAGGATGGATAGCCAAAAATAAACACAAAGGATTAGCACAAATCATTGAGACATTAGAGAAAGATTTGTATGTCATAGATGATGATGTAAAAATAGAACTTAAAAAACATGTATAGTCCTATGGATCCACAAGCAATAGTCTTGGATAAACTTCAAGATGACATCAATTATTATGGTGACTATGGTAAGCAGTTCTTATCATATTCAGACATCAGAGTATTATTTACTACTCCTAATTTATTTAAGCAAGACACTTTAAAGTCTAAAGCATTGATTGAAGGTTCTTACTTTCATACTGCAATGCTTGAGCCAGATAGAATTAAAGAGTATGAAATAGTGGATGTAGCATCAAGGTCAACTAAAGCATATAAAGAAGTTTGTCCACCTGGTGAAATCCTTTTGCTTAGAAAAGAGCAAGATCATTTAGATACACTGGTTAGTGTCATGAAGGATAGTCTTGAAATGAGTTCTATTATATATAGTAAAGACAACAAATTCGAAGTTCCTGGCACAGAATCTATAATGAATAATATGTGGAAAGGCAAAGCTGATATTGTAACTGACTCTGCTTTTCAAGTTATAGCAGAGGACAAAGATGGTAATGAGCAAGTCATAGACTATAGTGATGGTGCAGTCATTGATTTAAAGACTACATCAGATATGACAAAGTTTAGGTATTCATTTTTTACATATAATTATGATGCTCAAAGCTATATATACCAACGATTATTTAATAAACCGATGTTGTTTCTTGTAATTGACAAGCAGACAATGAGGTTGTCAATGAGACCTGTTTCTGCCGACACTATTGAAAGAGGTAAGTTAAAAGTAGAACAAGCAACTAGAATTTATGAGAAATTTTTCGGTGATAAGGCAACTCATGATGTTAATACATTTATTGATAAGCAAATTATATAACCTATATAAAAAGAAAACAAGACCAACTCACTTACAAGTGGATGTTCCAAACACTTGTAGTAGTTGGAAGGAAAGAAGACAAATTCTTTCTGTTACAAGAAAATTTTTGGAACAAAACATTAAAATTGTAAAAAATGAGTGAAGCAACTAAAAAGAACTACATTAAAGTAGGTAAAGGTGTTGAAAAGTTTGACGGTGGCTTGATAGAAATATCAGTCTGTCTTTCTGAAATACCACAAGAACACCGTTTCCAGTATGAAGGAAAATGGTATACTAAACTAAAAGTTAATAGAAACAGAGATGGTGTAGATGATTATGGTAAGTCTCACTATGTGACTATTAATGAGTGGAAGCCAGAGGCTAAAGAACAAAAGCCAGCTCCACCAGTAGCAAAGAAAGAAGAAGAGGTTAGTCCTGATCTTCCATTTTAGTGTGTTTGGGTGTGAGAAATAGGAGGCGAAAGCCACACTAACTCACAATCAAGACAATAGGGTATGAGAAGAGTGTGGTTTCTCTTCTCTGCTCTTTTGTCAAATGACAAATGACAAAAAAAATTTACTATAGACCACTATAATAACAATTAGTATTATATTTTTTTATATTATTATATATTATTAAATATTGACATAATTGACATAACAGAGTAAAAGTTAAAATTAAATTAAATTAAATCGACATCAAATGGACATCACCATCTTTAAAGATATTAAAGAAACAGCACAACCATTCTATAGAAAGGTCGATGTTATCTTAAAAAGAATACAAGAAGGCTCATCAAAAGATTTAGTTAAAAGAATCCGAGCTGAGAAAGACAAAGAAAAAAGAAACTTATTAAAACAACAACTCCCGGCCATTTGTTTCAGTGGGACATTCACAAAAAGAAATGATTCCTCACTACAGAGTCACAGTGGCTTAATATGTTTAGACTTTGATGGTTATAAGACTAACAAAGACATGCTCCAGGAAAAAGAAAGGCTAAGTAAAAACAAATATATATTTGCTTTGTTTATTTCACCTAGTGGCAAAGGATTAAAGGCAGTTGTTAAAATTCCTAAAGAGCCAGAAAATCATAAAAATTATTTCTTGAGTCTGCAACATCATGTAAACTCAGAGTATTTTGATAAAACTTGTAAAAATATATCTAGAGTTTGTTATGAGTCTTATGATCCATTACTTTATGTTAATGCTAATTCAAGTACATGGGATAAAATTGTAGAGCAAGAGTATACAGAGGTTATAAAACATGTAGATATTCCTACAATACCAGTGACAGATGAGAATAAAATAGTTGACATTCTAACTAAGTGGTGGCAAAAGAAGTACCCAATGATAGAAGGTCAGAGAAATCAAAACATCTATATATTGGCCGCAGCATTTAATGATTTTGGTGTCAACCAGACTTTAGCAGAGTATGTCATGAATAGTTTTTCTAGTCAAAATTTTAGTGCTACAGAAATTAAAAGGACTATATCTTCTGCATATGCACAAAAACAAAACTTTGGTACAAAGTATTATGAGGATGAGGACAAGGTTAACTTAGTTAGAGAGAAGTTAAAAAGAGGTGTATCAAAAAAAGAAATCCGATCCCAGCTTGAAGAGTCTGATGTTGAGGTCGGCACAATAGAGAATGTTTTAGTCAGACTCGAGGATGAGCAATCTAATAGTAAATTCTGGACAAAGAATGATAAAGGAGTTATAAAAATTGTACACATATCTTTTAAAAGTTTCTTAGAAGAAAATGGTTTCTATAAATTTAATCCTGAAGGCAGTAGAAGTTATGTATTTGTTAGGGTTACAAACAACTTAATTGACCACACCTCTGAAAAAGAGATTAAAGATTTTATACTTAACTACTTGTTAGAAATAGATGATTTAACAGTTTATAATTACTTTGCAGAGCATACAAGATATTTTAGAGAAGAGTTTTTAACCTTATTATCCTCTATTGATGTGTATTTTATTGAAGACAATAAAAATACTGCATACTTATATTATAAATCTGGTGCAGTAAAGGTTACACACAATAGTGTTACACCTATAGACTACCTGGATTTAGGTGGATATGTTTGGAAGGACCATGTAATAGACAGAACTTATGTTTCATGTGAGTCTAATGAGTGTGACTATAAAAGTTTTATTACTAATATATGTGGTAAGGATGAGAGTAGAGTCAATTCAATGAGGTCTACAATAGGATATTTGCTACATGCATGGAAAAATTTATCGTATAGCCCAGCTACAATACTTAATGATGAACAAATATCTGATTCTCCTGAAGGTGGTACTGGTAAAGGTCTATTTATAAATGCTTTGTCACACATGAAGAAAGTTGTTGTAATAGATGGTAAGTCTTTTAATTTTGAGAAATCATTCGCATATCAATTAGTAAGTGCAGACACACAAATCTTATGTTTTGATGATGTAAGTAAGCATTTTAACTTTGAACGATTATTCTCAGTTGTTACAGAGGGATTAACACTGGAAAAGAAAAACAAAGATGCTATAAAGATTCCTTTTTCTAAATCTCCAAAGGTTGCAATAACTACAAACTATGCAATCAGAGGTAAAGGCTCATCATTTGAACGAAGAAAATGGGAGTTAGAATTAGCACAACATTATACTAGAGAGCATACACCAGTGAAAGAGTTTGGTAAACTTATGTTTGGAGAATGGAATGATGATGAGTGGTGTGCTTTTGATAATTTTATGATAGAGTGCCTACAGCTTTACTTAAGAGATGGATTAGTTAAGAGTGAATTTGTTAACTTGAAGATCAGAAGGCTATCTGCCGAAACATGTCATGAGTTTATAGAATGGTGTGGTATACTAGATGGAATGCCTTTAAATAAAATGTTAGCAACTAATACAAAAATGTTTAAACAAGACTTGTACTTTGATTTTATTGAAGACAACCCAGACTTTGCACCTAAGTCCAAAATGACAGTGTCAAGGACTAGGTTCTATAAATGGTTAACTGCTTACAACCAGTACAAGCACAAGTGCGATCCTGAAGAGGGAAGAGAAGCTGGAGGTAGATGGATAGTATTTAGAAATGCACAGAAAATAGAAGAAAATGGAAAAATAGATTTTTAGGGGTATGTAGGTATCACTAACTATGAGAAAGTCTCTTAGAACGCATCTATGAAAGCCGAATTTTAGAAAATATGAAGAAAATCACTGTTTTAGACCTTTTTTCAGGAATTGGTGGATTTCACAAAGGTTTCGAAAAAGCGGGTTATAAAGTTAAAACTTTCTTTTCAGAAGTTGATGCTCATGCCATTGCAGTATATAAATATAATTTTAAAAATAGTAAATATGTCGGATCAGTTACAGATGTTCGAGGAACACAGTTACCAAAAATTGACGCTATCACCTTTGGAAGCCCTTGCCAAGACTTTAGTGTCGCTGGAAATCGTAAAGGGATGGGAGGAGATAGATCGAGCCTTATCCTTGAAGCGATTAGACTCATTGATGAATGCCGACCAGGAATTTTTATCTGGGAAAATGTTAAAGGAACATTCAGCTCAAACGATGGCAGAGATTTTGCGGCAATCCTCCAAGCCTTTACCAACATTGGGGGTTATAGACTTGAATGGCAATTGTGTAATACATCGTGGTTTCTACCCCAAAACAGAGAGAGAATCTACCTTGTCGGATATTCTGCAAACCCCCCAAGAGATTGGAAAGGAGTTTTTCCTATCGAAATCAGCTCAAGCAAGACTCAAGGAATACAAAAAGGAGTAGCCCAGGTAAGTAACTTTTCTGAAAGAGAGTTTGGTTTTAAAGATACTGCACCAGCTTTGTTGTCGAGAGACTATAAAGATCCTAAGATAGTAAGAGCTGCAGATTACAGAAACGATGAAGGACTACGAATAAGAACTGAAGGTGATAGTCCTTGTCTGTCTGCAAGAAGACACAGTGAAAAAGATATTAGCACTATGCCTCCTTTAGTTTTATCTGGTGCATTAAGAACAAGAGATAATGGTAAAGACTTGGAAACAAGAAAAGATAATATAGCTAATGCAGTAACTACAAGTCCATTAGATAGTATAGTTGTGCCAACACAACTAGGCAATTCAGATAAATTTGGTAATGCAGTTAAATCTGATGGTGAGGATGCATTTACTTTAAGGTCCTCCGAACCCAATGGTATTATAGAAAACGAATCTATAAGAAGACTAACACCTATAGAGTGTGAAAGACTACAAGGATTCCCAGATAACTGGACTGAGTATGGTATATATGATGGGGTGACTAAAAAGGTAAGCAACACTCAAAGATATAAGATGTGTGGGAATGCAGTGACTGTAGATGTTGTTCAAGCAGTAGTCAATAAATGCAAAGACATAATATGAAATTAAGACAATATCAATCTGACATCGTAGAAAAAGGTACTGAGGTTTTAAAAAAACATGGATTTTTGTATCTTGCTATGGAGGTTAGGACTGGTAAAACCTTGACAAGTTTGGCTATGAGTCTTGCTCTTCCAGTTCATAACCTCTTATTTATTACAAAGAAAAAAGCAATCTCCAGTATACAAGGAGATTATGACATGCTTAATCCTTCCTATAATATTACTATAATAAATTACGAAAGCCTACATAAAGTGTCTCATGAGACAAAGTGGGATTTAATAGTTTGTGATGAATCACATTCTATGGGTGCATTTCCGAAACCAAGCCTAAGGGCAAAAACAGTTAAAGAGTTTATATTAAAACACAATCCTTATGTAATACTTTTATCTGGTACACCTACACCAGAATCTTACTCACAAATGTATCACCAGGTTTATGCTATAAGAAATAATCCTTTTAATCAATATAAAAGTTTTTACAAGTTTGCTAAACAATATGTACAAGTAAAGCAAAAGAAAATAGGAGCCATGACTATTAACGACTGGAGTCATGGTTTACAATCAATACTAGATGATATGAAACCATATACAATTGCATATACTCAGAAAGAAGCTGGGTTTAAAGTAAACACAGATGAAGAAGTTTTACATGTTCCGCTTACTAGTGTAACAAAATCATTAGTCAGAAGGCTTACCAAGGATAGAGTTGTTGAAGGATCAGATAATGTAATATTAGCAGATACAGCAGTAAAACTTATGTCAAAATTACATCAACTGTATTCTGGTACAGTTAAATTTGAGAGTGGTGAGTCTATGGTTATAGATTTATCTAAGGCAGAATTTATCAGAAAACAATTCAGAAGTAAAAAGATTGCTATATTTTATAAATTTAAAGAAGAGTTAAATGCTTTGAAAAAAGTATATCGCAAAGGTCTGTGTACAGAACTAGAAGAGTTTAACACTACTAATAAAAGTATTGCACTACAAATAGTTTCAGGAAGAGAGGGTATAAGTTTAAAAAATGCACAAGCCTTGGTATATTACAATATAGACTTTAGTGCTACTAGTTACTGGCAATCAAGAGACAGAATGACTACAAAAGATAGGTTGTATAATAAAATATACTGGGTATTTTCTGAAGGGGGTATCGAGGATGACATATACAAGAGTGTTATAAGGAAGAAAGATTATACCCTTAATCATTTCAAAAAGGATTTACTAAATTTGTAATATGAGGTTTATTAAGTTTACTCTTATTTGGATAAGCCAGAACTTAGCAATACCTTTTTGGATTGTAGGGCACATACATTTATCAATTCATAGTTTTCATGACTTAATTGAGTTAGTATCTTCAATAGGAATGAATGTGATTGTAGCTATAGGCTTTTATTTAGATTATAAAAATGACAGAGCAACAAATACAAAGCAAAAGAATAAAAGA